>Ga0111539_10006593_pt1 | contig 14961 bp, 15 predicted proteins | sample RhiMethybrSRZTD1_FD_79667 | JGI IMG/M metagenome (GOLD analysis project Ga0111539, IMG submission 79667) | Populus rhizosphere microbial communities from Tennessee, USA - Rhizosphere MetaG P. TD hybrid SRZTD1 (version 2) (version 2) | ecosystem: Host-associated > Plants > Roots > Rhizosphere >... | reverse complement strand
CGGACTCGAGCGCCTCGAGGCCATCAAGCTCGCGGGCCGCACACGGCTGCGTCCCATCCTCATCACCAGCGTGAGCACCGTCATCGGTCTCATCCCCATGGCCATTGGCATCGGCGAAGGTGCGGAAATCCGCCGCCCCATGGCCATCACGGTGATCGCGGGGACCCTGGTGGCGACGTTCCTGACGCTGGTCGTGATCCCGGTGCTGTACTCGGTGCTGGACCGCAAGGAATTCGCCCGTGCGCCGGCCGGCGCGGGACCGGTTGCACTAACTACCCCGGCAGCACCGCCCGAGCCGGCGTACAGTCCGGAGCGTTAGGGCCCGCCATGGTGCACACCGACTTCGCGCTGCGCCGCCCCATCACCACGCTCATGGTGTTCGCCGCGGTGGCGGTCATCGGCCTGGTTTCCTCGCGGCTGCTGCCACTCGAGCAGTACCCGGACGTGAGTTTCCCGTTCATGGGCGCGGGTGTGCCCTACCCGGGCTCCACCCCCGAGGAGACCGAGGAGCTCATCACGCGCCCCATCGAAGATGCGCTGGCCACGCTGCCCGGCATCGAGGAGATCCGTTCGACGTCCAGCGACCAGGACGCGCGCTTCGAAATCCGCTTCGCGTGGGGCACGGACATCAACACCGCCGGTTTCGAAGTGCGCAACAAGCTCGACTCGGTGCGCTCGCAGTTGCCGAAGACCGCGGACCGCATGTGGATGTGGATGGCCTCGACCGCCGACTCGCCCATGCTCACGGTGCGTTTCTCGGCCGACCAGGATCTTTCGTCCCAGTACGACCTGCTGGACCGTTACTTCAAGAAGCCGATCGAGCGTATCGACGGAGTGGCGCGCGTCGAGCTCGCGGGAGTCGAGGCGCGCGAGGTGCGCATCCTGGTGGATCCGGGTCGGCTCGCCGCGCACGCAGTGGACATCCGCCAGCTGGTCCAGCTGCTCGAGAAGAGCAATTTCTCGGTGGGCGCGGGCCAGATCACCGGATTCGGCGAACGGCTGCTGGTGCGGCCGCTGGGCGAATTCCGCACGCTCGATGAAATCCGCAACCTCGTGATCAAGGGCAATGTGCACGTGGCTGACATCGCCAGCGTCGAACTGGTGAGTCCCGAAATCCTGCGGCGCCGACATCTCGACGGCCGCCCCGCGGTGGGCCTCGACGTATTCAAGTCCACGCAGGCGAACGTGGTCGAGGTGGTCGATCACGTTCTCGCGGTCATCGAGAAAAACCGCACTCTGCCGCAGATGCAGGGCATCAGCGTCTTCACCATCGACAACCAGGCCGAGGCCATTCGCACCTCGCTCTCGGACCTGACCCATGCGGGGCTCATCGGCGCCGCGCTCGCCTTCATCGTGTTGTTCATGTTCCTGCGGCACTGGCCGACGACGCTGATTGTCAGCGCCTCGGTGCCACTGTCGCTGCTGGCCACGCTCGCGGTGATGTACTTCCTCGGTCTCACCATCAACGTGATGTCGATGATGGGCATGATGCTGGCCATCGGCATGCTGGTCGACAACGCCGTGGTGGTCACCGAGAGCGTCTTTCGGCACCGGCAGCTCGATCCTGGCCGGCCACAGGCCGCCACGCTCGCCGGCGTCAGGGAGGTAGGCGTCGCCACGCTCGCCGGCACGGCCACCTGTGTGGTGGTATTCCTGCCGATTCTCTTCGGTTCCAACAACCAGATATCCATCTGGCTCACGCATGCCGCGATCCCGATCTGCGTGGCAATGGTCGCGTCATTGATCATTGCGCAGACCCTGATCCCGATGGCGACATCGCGGTTTCCCGCGCCGCCGCCGCAGGATCGAACCAGCTGGATCTCCAGGTTGCAGGATCGCTACACGCGCGCGCTCCACTGGAGCATTCACCACCGCGGCTGGACCCTGTTCGGGCTGATCGCGGTGCTGGCGCTGACCGGCGGGCTGATCACCGTTTCTTCGATGTACCCCGGCAAGTTCCTGAAGTTCGATCCCGGCGCGCAGGATGGCGGCAACCAGGTATTCCTCGGCTACAACATCAAGGGCTCACATCCCATCGATCGCATGGAAGCGGCCGTCAGCACCATCGAGAAGCACTTCGAAGCACGGCGCGAGGAGCTCGGCATCAGGAGTGTCTATTCAGTCTACGACCAGACCGAAGCCTTCTCGATCATCGTGCTGAAGCCGCGCGACCAGGGCGGCCCGAAGGCGCAGGAATTCATCGCGAAGGCGCAGGATGCAATCCCGGAAATCATCATCGGCAAACCCAGCTTCAAGTGGGACGATGCCAATGCGATGGGCGGCCAGCGCTGCAGCGTGCAGCTCACGGGCGAGTCCAGCGAGAAACTCGCTGCGCTCGCCGACGATGTGGCGCGCGTGATGTCGAGCGTGAAAGGGCTCGAGGCGGTGCGTTCCGAAGCGCGCGAAGGTGACGAGGAAGTGCGCATCGTGGTGAATCGCCAGCGCGCGGCTGCACTCGGCCTGACGTCGGGCGATGTTGCACAGGCCGTGGCAGCCGGCATGCGCGGCGACCGGCTGCGCGAATTCCGCGGCACCGAGCGCGAACTGACCCTGCGCCTGGCATTCCGTGAATCCGACCGGCAGTCAATCGACAACCTGGCCGAGTTCCCGATCTACCTGCCATCCGGTGCGCGCGTGCCCTTGTCCGCAGTCGCCGATTTTCGCGTGGCCAAGGGCCCGCGCTCCATCGAGCGCCTGGATCGGCTCACCTCGGTCGCCATCACCGGCAACGTGAAGCCGGAGGCCACGCTCGAGGCGGTGGGCAAGGACGTCGAGGCGCTCATGGCGAGCTACCAGCTGCCGCCCGGCTATTCCTGGAAGCTCGGCAAGGGCTTCGACCAGCAGGACGAGGACACGCAGACCATGCTGTTCAACCTGCTGCTCGCAATCGCCATGATCTACCTGGTCATGGCCGCGGTGTTCGAGAGCACCGTGTACCCCATCTCGATCATCACTTCGATCTTCATGGCCATCGTGGGGGTGATCTGGCTGCTGTTCCTCACGCGCACCACCATCACGCTGATGGCGTTCATCGGGGTACAGATCCTCATCGGCGTGGTGGTCAATATCGGCATCGTGCTGGTGGCGCACATCAATGAACTGCGCAACGCCGGCATGGAGCGCATGGCCGCCATCGTGCAGGCCGGCCGGGATCGCCTGCGCCCGATCCTCATGACCACGCTGACGGCCTCGCTCGGACTGCTGCCGCTCGCGGCCGGTGAAGCGTCGCTCGCCGTCGGTGGCGGCGGGCCCTCGTACGCGCCCATGGCGCGTTCCATCATGGGTGGATTGCTGGCCGGCGCGGTGATGTCGCTGTTCGTGGTGCCGGCGTTCTATGTGTGGATCGACAATGGCGCCGCGCGCATCAGGAATTTTGCGCGCCGCACTCGGGTCGTCGTGGCGCCCGCGGCGAGCGATGTCAGCGCAGCAGGACCTTGAACAGGTCCCAGGTATCCTCTGCGACCACGTTAGGTAGTTTGGCCGCCGAGACGCCCTGCGAGCCATGCGCGATGACGTCGCCTTCAGAGACCGCGCAGGATTCCGGGATCGGCACGGTTTCGAACTCGCCCAGGTAGGTCGCCGTGGCCCGCAGCCGTTCGCTGCGCTGCGCGACTTCCTGCGTGAGCCCGGCGCGCTGCCTGAGCAGGTTGCGCGCCTTGACGATGTCACTCATGAGGGCAACACAGGCGGCGAGATCACCGTAGTGCTCGCCCGATTCGCGCCGCGACATCGCGGTGCGCGCCGCGCCGACGAGATTGGTGCGCGCCAGGCGCAGGCACAGCACTTCAGCGCAGGCAATGGCGGCAAGGTTGATCGCGCGCCGCGCCTCGACGGAAATTCCCGGGAATTCCCCGGCGCCGGCCTTCTCGATCTGTTCGCAACGCGCCCGCGCGCCATGCAGCGCGCGCTCCGCCGTTTCGACTGCGGCCTGCAGCGCGGGTCGTTGTGCAGCCACTTTGGGCCGTTGCCAGCGGTGCCACCACTTGTCGAGGCCGGTAAGGCGCGTGTCCAGCGCCGCGAGCTGCTGACGCGCCGCGACCATCTGCGACTCGGCCTGGCGCAACTGCTGCTCGCTGTCCTTGCGCAGCTGGAACTGCCGGCGGTTGCCTTCGAGAGCGAACGCCTTGCGCTCGCGCTCCTGCTGCTTGGCCGCCAGCTCCTGGACCAGGGAACCGATGATTTCGCGCCCGTCGGCCCACAGGGAGCGCAGGTGATAGAAAACCAGGGTAGACAGGCCGGTGTCGGCCGATTCGAGGCGCGTTTCCAGGGCCGCGAACATTTCCTGCATGCGCCCAGTGGCCGCTTCCTGCTGCTTGAGGCGATCACGCAGGCGCTGCAGCTCCTGCCCGAGTTCCTCGTGCTGTTTGCGCAGTTCCGCGCGGCTGCGGAACAACTCGACCACGCGCCCGTCTTCGGGAGCGGCTCCCGCGACGGATTCGTTATTGCCGAACAGGCCGAACGGCTTCAACGCTTTCATAGACCCCTGCGCGGCAGGGGCCGTGATTCACACGCGAAACCCGTGGCCGCAATCGATGCAGTACTCCAGCCACTTATTTAACATCGTATTGCGGGCCCAACGCTGATCCAGTTCACGCTCCGCCAGCCCCCGCATGCGGCGCAGGGCCTGGTGGTCGTGCTGCGTCGCCCATTCCTGGGCCTCCACCAGTCGGGCATCGTGGTAGATGCGCACCCGCATGTCCGGATACGTGGTGATGCCAGATTCCGCCGCGAAAAGATAGGTGAGATCGAAGCTCGTCGTGTAAGGCGAACGCTCGGTGACGCTGAGACGCAGGTCACAATCGTCGGACACGCCCGATACGCAGGCGTCGGGCAGGCGGCGCAGGTCACCGGCGAGCGACGCCAGGCGCAGGTAGTTGCTCTCGTACAGCGACATCAGCGCGACGAAACTGCGCGGGCGCGAGCGCCACGAGACGATTGAGAGTGCATCGCTGATCATCTGCTCCGAATATATCGGACCAAGACGATCATTCAAGACGCAAAACTCAAGCCAATCGGGCGTGATGCAGTTCGCGAGCCACTATTTTTTTTCTGCGTATTGAAAAACTTCGTCGAGCGTGGTTCCGAACGCGAGCGCAAGCTTGAAGGCGAGCTCCAGCGATGGTGAGTATTTGCCCGCTTCGAGTGCGATGATGGTCTGGCGTGTCACGCCGCAGGCGGTGGCGAGTTGCTCCTGCGTGAAATTTCCTCGCGCCTGCCGCAGTGCGCGGATCTGATTGCGGATGACGATGTCGCTCATCGGCGCGCGCGCACATACAGCGCGACCAGCGCCACATGTTCGACCAGCAGTTTGGCGATCAGCACCGCGATGAGCACGTTGGCCAGCACCAGCTGCTGCAACCACCAGGCGAGAGTGGGAGCTGCCACGTTCGACAGCAACACCACACTGGCCACCACGGTCAGGCTGAGTGCCCAGTCACCGGCCCGATCAGCCTGAAAACGCAGCCGCAGATCGCGCTCGTCGTGTTCGACAGGGCCCGCGCGCCGGCCCAGTAGGTGGGCCGCCACGCCCCAGGCGATCCCCATCACGACGATGAAACTGACGAGATTGCGCGCCGGGAGCTGGTAGAGCCGGGTCGGCACGATCTCGAAGTGCGAGAGGACCCAGAGGAATTTCCCGGCGGCCACCAGGATGAGTGCGGTGAACACCAGTCCAACCCAGGCGCGGCGTTCCGCGAGCGACCAGGCGTCCGGAAAGACCTCGCCGTCCTTCAGTGCCATCAGAACCAGCAGCCCTGCCAGGCAAAGATGGAAGACGGTGGCGCCGGTGGCGCCGAGGTCCACGCCCCACCAGCGCTCCGCTGGACCGAAAAGGTTCGCCATGCAGGCGACCAGCGCCAGCACCATCAGGGCCTGCCATTGACGTCGTACGGTCCACATAAGAAGAGTCTCCAGAATGTAAGGTACACGTTACATCCGGAGCAGGACCCATGTAAAGTATTTTTTACTTGAGGATTCGGTCGCCGCGCAGAAAGGGGCAAAGCGACAGGTCGACGTTTCCGCCGGACAGCACGATTCCCAGGCGCGAACCGGCGGGCCCCAGCTTGCCCGCCAGGGCTGCGGCCACCGGCACCGCGGAAGACGGCTCGATGAGCAGCTTCAGGTCCTCGAGCACGACGCGCATGGCGGCGACGATCTCGGCCTCGCTCACCGTGACGATCTCGTCGACATGGCTGCGCAGCAACTCGAAATTGCGTACGCCGATCGAACCCCGCAGGCCATCGGCAATGGTCTGCGGCGCATTGACCGAGCACCGTTTGCCGCTGCGCCAGGACTGGAAGGCGTCGTCCGCCTGCGCCGGTTCCGCACCGATCACGCGGATGCCCGGGGCCAGCGTCTTCGCCGCCAGCGCAGTGCCGCCGATGAGTCCGCCGCCACCGACGGGCGTGCTGATGACCTCCAGCGCCGGCACCTCGGTCAGCATTTCGAGCGCCGCCGTGCCCTGCCCCGCGATGATTCGTTCATCGTCGAAGGGATGTACCAGTTCGGCCGGTTCGCGCGCCAGTATTCCCGCGAGTCGCTTTTCGCGCGCCGGCAGACCCGGGTCGCACAGTTCGATGCGCGCGCCGGCCGCCTCGATGGCCGCAATCTTGGAGCGCGCCGAATCTCGCGGAATAACAACGATAGCCTTCATGCCGCGGGCCCGCGCCGCCAGCGCAAGGGCATTGCCGTGATTGCCGGAGGAATGCGTGATCACCAGCGGCGTGCGCGCCGGGTCGAGCTGCAGCAGCACGTTCATGGCACCGCGGTACTTGAACGCGCCGCCGATCTGCAGGTTCTCGCACTTGAAGAAGACTGCGCGGCCGACGCGCGCTTCAAATTCTGGTGAGCGCATGACCGGCGTCCGCACCACGTGTGGAGCGACGCGCGCGGCCGCGGCCACGACGTCGGCGAACCCGGGGACTTGCGCGTTCACAGCCGCGAACAGATCGGCGCGAACAGGTGCTGGCGATAAAACGCGAGCTCGCGGATGGATTCCTGGATGTCCGCCAGGGCCTTGTGCTCGCCCTGCTTCGAGAACCCACCGAGGATTCCCGGCGCCCAGCGGCGGGCCAGTTCCTTCACGGTGCTGACATCCAGGTTGCGATAGTGGAAGAATTTCTCGAGCGTGGGCATGTGGCGCGCCAGGAAGCGGCGGTCCTGGCAGATGCTGTTGCCACACATGGGCGAGGAGTTCGGCTCCACCAGTGCGTTGAGGAATTCCATGGTGCGCTTCTCCGCGCTCGCCATGGTGTACTTGCTCTCGCGCACGCGTGCGATGAGCCCGGATGCGCCATGCGTGCGTTTGTTCCACTCGTCCATGGCGTCCAGTACCGCATCAGGCTGGTGGATCGCGATGACCGGCCCTTCGCAGACGATGTCGAGCTGGGCGTCGGTGACGATGGTGGCCATCTCGATGATCACGTCGACGTCGGGTTTGAGTCCCGTCATCTCGAGATCTATCCAGATCAGATAGTCGCTGCTCGGCATATGGAATGACGCGATACTACACGAATGACCCCCGGCAAAATGAACCCAGCCGAATGAACCCAGACGAATGAACCCGGCCGAATGACCCAGGTCCCCACCGCCGACGAATTCGACGCCGAAGTCATCGCGTCCTTCGGACGCCACCTGCTGGTGCGCGACGCCGGGGGACTGCAACGCCGTGCGCGACCGTCAGGCCGCAAGCTCGGCATCGTGTGCGGCGATCGCGTGCGCTGCGAGGTCGACCGCACGCACGATGAGATCCTGGCGGTGGAGGTGCTGCCGAGGCGTACGGTACTGGCGCGTGCCAACCTGCGTGGCGCGAGCGAAGCCGTGGTGGCAAACATCACGCAACTCATCGTGGTCGTCGCGCCGGTGCCGCAACCGGATTACTTCATGGTGGACCGGTACCTGTGTGCCGCGACCTCGGCGGGTCTGCGCGGCGCCATTGCGGTGAACAAGGCCGACCTGGTGAGCGATGCGATGGATTCCGTGGAACTGAGCGCCTACTCGCACGCGGGCTACGCCCATCTCGCCTGCTCGGCAAAATCCGGCGCCGGGATCGTCACGCTCGAAGAACTGCTCGCCAGGGGTATCAGCGTGCTGGTGGGCCAGTCCGGTGTGGGCAAGTCTTCGCTGGTGAACGCACTGCTGCCGGACGAAGTGGTGCAGACCGGCGGGCTGGTGCGCGAAGAGGAAGGCCGGCATACCACCACCGCGTCGCGCGCCTACGTGCTCAAGTGTGGCGGCACGCTGATCGACTCGCCCGGCGTGCGTGACTTCGCGCCGGCCATCGACCAGCTCGATGCGAGATCGCTGGGCTTCCCCGAGGCGGACCGTCTCGCAGGCGGCTGCCGTTTCCAGGACTGTCGACACATGCAGGAGCCCGACTGCGCGCTGATCGATGCAGTCGAAAGCGGCACGGTGTCGGCACGCCGCTATGAGAGCTATCGAAGACTGCGGCGTCTGCACGCCGACCTGGTCGAAGCTCGCGGACCAGGCTCGCGCAATCGACGATCCTGACGAAAAATGGGGACATTCCTATTTTTGAAATGGGGACATTCCTGATTTGCTAGCAAAAGGGGACGCGCCTCAGAAGGCACGTCCCCTTTTGCCCCTTCAGGGGGAAATCAGGAATGTCCCCATTTCAAAAATAGGAATGTCCCCATTTTTCATACGTTGTGTCGTCCCGCCAGTGCGTGGGCCAGCGTGCCGCCGTCGACGTATTCGAGCTCGCCGCCGATGGGGATCCCGTGTGCGATCCGGCTGGCCTGGATCTTGCGCGCCGCGGCACGCTCACCCAGGAAATGCGCGGTGGTCTCGCCTTCAACCGTCGGGTTGGTCGCCAGGATGACCTCGCGGATCTCGCCCGAATCGAGCAGCGCCTCGAACTCGCGCGCGCCAATCTGCTCGGGGCCGACGCCGTCGAGCGGGGAAAGATGCCCGTGGAGGACGAAGTAGCGGCCGCGGTAGCTGCCTGACTGTTCGACGGCCACCACGTCGGCGGGTGATTCCACCACGCACAACAAGGCCGCATCGCGCGACGCCGACGCGCAGATCGAGCACAACTCGGTGTCGGTGAGCATGCGGCAGCGCTTGCAACGGTGGATGGCTGCCAGGCCTTCGGTCAGCGCAGTAGCCAGGGTGCGCGCGCCATCGCGCCCGCCCTGCAGCAGGTGGAAGGCCATGCGCTGGGCGGTCTTGGGGCCAACTCCCGGCAGCGCGCGCAGCGCATCAATGAGCCTGGCGAGCGAAGCGGCGTGCTGCATCTAGCTAGACTGGTCTAAAAAGGCATCTTGAAGCCGGGCGGCAGGTTGACGCCCGACATCACGCTCGACATGCGCGCCTGCGACGCGGCATCGGCCTTGTTGACGGCATCGTTGAATGCCGCGGCGATCAGGTCCTCGAGCATCTCGCGATCCTCCGACGCCACCTGCGGCTCGATCTGCACGCGTTTCACTTCGTGCTTGCCGTTCATGGTCACCTTGACCATGCCGCCGCCGGATTCCCCGATGATTTCCATGGCGGCAATCTCTTCCTGGGCCTTCTTCATGTTGGCCTGCAGCGCCATCGCCTGCTTCATCATGTTCCCGCCACCACGCATCATCGTCTCCTCATGGTTCCGTGGGCCGCACCGATTCCGGGTGCAGTGTTGCACCGAAACGCGATTTCATCTCGCGCACCGTCGGATCTTCCTCGAGGGCGCGGCGTGCCGCATCGAGGGTCTCCGCGCTGCGTCGTTCGCCGTGCTGGCTCGGGGTTTCGACCGGCGGCGTGCCATCGACGAATTCGAGCTTCACGGCGCTTCCGAGATACTTGCCGAGCGCCTGCGCCAGCCGCTCCACCTGCGGCGGCGTGCGCGCCACTTTCGGATCGATGGCGAGTCGCAGGACGTTGCCGCGATGCTCCAGCAGGGCGCAGTTGGTCGCCAGCTGGCGAGCGGCCCCGGTGACGTCGAGATCACCAATGACGCGCGCCCACTGGACCGGATCGATGGGACCGGCAGAGGCCGGCCGCACCACCGGCGCCGCACCGGGCGATGGCAGTGCCGTGCCCGCGGCGCGGGATCCGCTCGCACCCGCGGAGGTGGTCGCGCCTCCCGCGGGTCGAAACGCCAGCATGCGCACCAGGGTCATCTGGAATCCGCTGCGCGGATCCGGCGCCAGAGCCAGGTCACGGCGCCCGAGTATTGCGGTCTGATAAAAGAGTTGCACGTCCTCGGGGCTGATCGCCGCTGCGAATTCGGCGATGACCGCGGGATCGAACAGCTCGTCACCTTCGTAGCCGGAAACGATCTGGCGCAGGGCCACGCGCGTCAGCAAGCCGGCGATTTCATCGAGCAGTTGGCCGTAGTCCGGCGCGAATTCCTCGATGCGGTCGGTGAGTTCCAGCACCCTGGCGGAATCCGCGGACGCCAGCGCCCGCACCAGCGGGAGCACGTGCGCGCGGTCGATGGTGCCCAGCATGCCGCGCGCGCCCACCTCGTCGACCTTGCCGCCACCGAACGCGATGAGCTGGTCGAGCAGCGATAGCGCGTCACGCATGCTGCCATCGGCCGCCTGCGCGACCAGTCGGATGGCGGCAGCTTCGGCGGTGATCTTTTCCGCCTCGAGCACCTTGGCGAGATGCTCGCTGATCAGGGAAATCGGCAGCCGCTTGAGATTGAACTGCAGGCAGCGCGACAACACCGTGACCGGCAGTTTCTGTGGATCGGTGGTCGCCAGCAGGAACTTCACGTGCGGCGGTGGTTCTTCGAGTGTCTTCAGCAGCGCATTGAACGAGTGCGTCGACAGCATGTGCACTTCGTCGACCAGATAGACCTTGTAACGGCCACGCGTCGGCGCGTATTGCACGTTCTCGAGCAGTTCGCGGGTGTCGTCCACCTTGGTGCGGGAAGCGGCGTCGACTTCGATGAGATCGACGAAGCGGCCTTCATCGATCTCGCGGCAGGCCGCGCATTTGCCGCAGGGAGTCGCGGTCATGCCGGTCTCGCAGTTGAGGCACTTGGCGAGAATGCGCGCGATCGTGGTCTTGCCGACACCGCGTGTGCCGGTGAACAGGAATGCGTGATGCACGCGGTTCTGCGTCAGCGCATTACCGAGCGCGACGCGGACGTGTTCCTGGCCCACGAGTTCCGCGAATGATCGCGGCCGCCATTTGCGCGCCAGCGCGAGGTAACTCATGTGTAGGCAGCTCCTCGTGTCGCGACGTGAAGGGAGGCAGCCCGCACCAGCCGGACTTCGGCGCCCGACATCGAAGCTACCGCTGCTCCCTTCCGGGCCTGACGGGGTTTACAACTAGTCGTCGCGAAGGAGCCGATACGGACTGCCATGGTAAAGAACTGGCGGACAGGGTGGGATTCGAACCCACGAACACCGTTAGATGTTACTTGCTTTCCAAGCAAGCGCCTTCGACCGCTCGGCCACCTGTCCGGGATCCGCTGCTTCCCATGTACCCGAAGGTATTCAAGGGATGCGCATGATATCAAGTTGTTACTTGGGGTTTTGCGGTTCTGCAGGCTTCGGAGATGCGGTGGCCGGGCTTGCAAAAGGCGGCGGCGCGTCCAGGCAGGGTTCGCCCTTGCCGCGCACGCGTTCCGGGGTATTCAGCGGCGGGACCTTGAGGGCATTGCGCGTGTCCGGCGCATCCAGCCCCGGGGGTGCCTGCAGCGGCGGCACTTCTGTGGCGCCGGCGTAATCCTTGTCGCTCTGATGGCAGCTGACCAGCCGGCTCTTGCAGCCGGAAAGGGCGGCCGCGCTCAGAACGGTAACGAGGAAAATGGCTGCGATCCGCATAGTCGTGCGACCTTCTTTGGCTTCAGGAGTTCAACGCCGAACTTCGACGGCCGGTTTCTCAACGGCCCGCTCTTCAATAGAAATGCCGGCCGCGAACAACGACTCGGTCACGATCGCGTGGTACTCGGGCGACAGCCCGGTGAGCGGCAGTCGCAGCGTGTCGCCCATGAGTCCCATCCGGCCCAGCGCCCACTTGACAGGAATGGGATTGGATTCGACGAACAGGTTTCGATGCAGCGCCACCAGGCGCTGGTCGATCTGCGTGGCGCCGGCACGGTCACCGCGGATCGCTGCGGCCACCATGTCGGCCATGGCTCGCGGTGCCACATTGGCGGTCACGGAGATCACCCCCGACGCGCCCGCGCCGATCGTTTCACGCGCGGTGAGATCATCACCGCTCAGAATCCTGAACTCCGGGCCACAGCCGGATGCGAGTTCGCGCACCCGCGTGGTCTCGCCGACCGCTTCCTTGATCCCGACGATGCGCGGCACACGCGCCAGGCGTGCGACGGTGGCCGGCAGGATGTCGACCGCGGTACGGCTCGGCACGTTGTATAGCAGCACTGGAACCCGCGAGTCCTGAGCGATGGCGCTGAAGTGCCGGAACAGTCCTTCCTGTGGGGGCCTCACATAGGCAGGCGCCGCGACCAGCAGAGCGTCGACATCGTACTGGCTGGCCGAGAATTCCCGGGCACGCCTGCAGGAGTCCGCGGTATCGCTGGTGCCGGTGTTGGCAATCACCAGGGCACGCCGGCCGATGACACGCCGCGCCTGGAGCAGAAGTTTGGCGAGTTCCTCGTCGGTAACCGTCGCCGATTCGCCCGTCGATCCCGCCACGACCACACCTGACGTGCCATTGGCGAGATGAAACTCGAGAAGTGTCGACCAGGCGTCGTAGTCGATGGCGCCTGTCGGCTGCATCGGGGTCACGAGCGCCACCAGGCTGCCGGCGAACATGCGTTAGTTCCGAGGGTCGTTTTGAACGGTCGGGCATGGTACGGGCGCCCCGAGGGGTCCGCAAGCCGGGGACCGCACTGGTCAATTGTGCTGGGGTACACTCGCCGCCCAGATGAAGCAGCACCTCGCCGTATCCGCCATTGGCAGCGATCGAACCGGAATGGTCCACGACCTGACTCGCGTGATTTCGGACTGTGGCGGGTCCATCAGCGAAAGCCGCATGGCCAGTCTCGGCAACGAGTTCGCCATCCTGGTGCTGGTGTCGGGCAACTGGCACTCGCTCGCCAAGCTGGAGAGCGAGCTGCAGCGCCTCGGCGAGACGTCGGGGTTGTCGCTGCACATGAAGCGCACCGAGCCGCGCGCCCCGCGGACCGAGTTGTTGCCATATTCCATAGACGTGGTGTGCCTCGACCAGTCGGGCATCGTGGCCGGTCTGTCCGGCTTCTGCGCGAGCCGCGGCATCGACATCGCCGAGGTGTCGACGCGCACCTACCCGGCAGCGCACACCGGCGCGCAGATGTTTGCGGTGCAGATGATCATCAACGTCCCGAAGCGCCTGCAGCTGGCACACCTGCGCGAGGAGTTCATGGACTATTGCGACGCGCAAAATCTCGACGCCATCCTGGAGCCCGTGAAGTCTTGAGCGTTGCCGCAGGCAAGAAACTTCCCGTCTTCTCGCTGCCGCGTTCGGACGGCAGTGTCTGGAAAACGTCCGATGTCGCCGGCGCGAAGCTCGTGCTCTACTTCTATCCAAAGGACATGACCGAAGGCTGCACACTCGAGGGGCGCGATTTCCGCGACCTGCACCCGGCATTCAAGCGCGCCAAGACCACGGTACTCGGGATTTCGAAGGACAGTTGCGAGCGCCACACGAAGTTTCGCGCCAAAGAAGACTTTCCGTTCGAGCTGCTGTCGGACGAAGAAGAAAAGGCGTGCCGGCTGTTCGATGTGATCCGCGAAAAATCGTTGTATGGAAGGAAATTCATGGGCATCGAACGCAGCACGTTCCTCTTCGGCGCCGACGGGAAACTGGCCCGCGAGTGGCGCAAGGTCCGCGTCAAGGGTCACGCGGCCGAAGTGTTAGAGGCGGCCAGAGCGCTGTGACCGCCAACAAGCGTGCCGCCGGCGCCAGGCCGGCCAAGCCCTCCGTGCAGCGTCGCCTGTTCGTGCTCGATACCAACGTGCTGATGCACGACCCGACTTCGATCTTCCGTTTCCAGGAGCACGACGTCTATCTGCCCATGGTGGTGCTCGAGGAGCTCGACGCCAACAAGAAAGGCCTGTCGGAAGCGTCACGCAACGTGCGCCAGGTGAGCCGTTTCCTCGACGACCTGATGCGCGATGCCACCAAGGACCAGATCGACGCCGGTCTGCCCCTGCCGTCGCCCCAGGGCATCGGCCAGAGAACCGACATCGCCCCCGCGCCCGGCGCGGGCCGGCCACCGCTCGCGGCCGGACGCCTGTTCTTCCAGACGCGCCAGCTCTCCTCCGCCCTGCCCGACTATCTACCGGGGCATGGCGCGGACAATGCCATCCTGTCGCAGACGCTGGCTTTGCAGGCGCTGCACCACGAGTCGCGCGTGACGCTGGTGTCCAAGGACATCAACCTGCGCATCAAGGCAGCGGTGGTCGGCGTCCACGCCGAGGATTATTACAGCGACAAGACCATCGAAGACGCCGATGTGCTGTACACCGGACTCGCGCCGCTGCCGGCGAATTTCTGGGAGTCGCACGGCAAGGACATGCGCTCGTGGAAGGAAGCCGAACGCACCTATTACGAGATTTCCGGACCGGTGGTCACCGACCTGCACGTCAACCAGTTCGTGCACGAGGAGTCCGCGTCGGGCATCGAAGCCATCGTGCGGCGCATCGAGGCAGACAAGGCGACGCTCGAACTGGCGCGCGACTACCGCAGCGAACGCCACAGCATCTGGGGCGTGAACGCGCGCAATCGCGAGCAGAACTTCGCGCTCAACCTGCTCATGGATCCCGAGATCGATTTCGTGACCATCCTCGGGCCTGCCGGCACCGGCAAGACCCTGCTCACGCTGGCCGCCGGTCTCATGCAGACGCTGGAATCGAATCGTTTCGTCGAGATCATCATGACGCGCGTGACGATCCCGCTGGGCGAGGACATCGGTTTCCTGCCGGGCACCGAAGAGGAAAAGATGGAGCCGTGGATGGGCGCGCTCATGGACAACCTCGAGGTGCTCACGCGCACCGG
>Ga0111539_10006592_pt1 | contig 14962 bp, 11 predicted proteins | sample RhiMethybrSRZTD1_FD_79667 | JGI IMG/M metagenome (GOLD analysis project Ga0111539, IMG submission 79667) | Populus rhizosphere microbial communities from Tennessee, USA - Rhizosphere MetaG P. TD hybrid SRZTD1 (version 2) (version 2) | ecosystem: Host-associated > Plants > Roots > Rhizosphere >... | reverse complement strand
CTCCGCCAGCGCATGCGCGACGAGACCGGGACGCTGCTGCTTGATTGGGTGGACCACTTGATCGTTTCGCCCGAGCATGAATCGAGACTGCGCGAGTTGGGATTCACCGAGGATGACTTCCGTTTCTGGCATCCTGAAGCGATGCTGCCGCGCGTGCTCTTGCACGAGGACCATCCTGTTATCAATATCCGGGTCGATTCGATTTCCGATTTTGCTGCGATACATGGCATTAAGTCTGAGTTGCAGGGCGATCCATTGTCCCGCTTTCGCGGATTGGTTGTTTCACCACAATTCGGCGCTGTCGAGCGACGGGGCCATCGCGGGTTTGATTTTGGCAAGCATACGGGTGACAGCTTGAAAGCGGTTCTGAACGCTTTTGAACTATGGAAAACGAGGCCGCGCAATTCAGATGATTTTGGCCCCACGTTAAACCTGCTGGATCGCATCATTGAAATGGTCGGACGCGACATGGCCTGTCATATCGTCTTTGCCGAGGAACGCGCGTATTGGGAACGGCGCAACCGCGCCGGCCAGGTCCAGAAGCGCCGCCAGGACTCTCTCGGCTTGGGTTGGGCGAATCACGATCACCACACATTCCGATCATCGCGCGAAAGATTTGTCGACCTGATGAAAGCGCTGGAGAAACTCGGCTTCGAACGCCGCGAACGTTATTACGCCGGCGCACAAGCGGGTTGGGGCGCGCAAATCCTGGAGCAGCCAGTGGAAGGCATTGTTGCTTTCTGCGACGTGGACCTCGAACCCGAAGAAACCGAAATCGATTTTTCACGCCAGCCGCTACCGCCGTCGAAGAAGCTTGGAACCATCGGGCTCTGGGTCGGGCTGCACGGCGAAAGTTTCCTGCAAGCCGGCATGCACCATTTGGAATGCCGGTTCGATTACGCGCTGCTCCGCGAGCAACTCGCCGCCGAACAGGTGAACACCATGAAGCCGTTCTCGGATTTTCCGTTCCTGAAACAGGCATTCACTGAAGGTGAGCGCTGGCCGGTCAAGCGCGAACGTGCCGAGCGCCTCTTGCGCGCCGGACTGATCACGGATGCGCAATTACGCGAATTCACAACCCAAGGCGCCATCGGCAGCCACCTCGAGAATCTGCAACGTAAAGGCGGCTTTAAAGGCTTCAACCAAAAATCCGTCAGCGTGATCATCCAGGCGACCGATCCCCGCAGCCAGCCAGGTCACGCGTGACGTGACGTGCGGCAGATATCGCGTTCGCTATTGTCGGCGGGGGAGCCGGCCGAGTTCGAACCAGAATTTGAGAAGGGTGGTGACGAGGTTGTCGTATGCGTCAAGGCTCATGGGCTTGACGGTGTAAGCGTTGGCGCCGAGTTCGAAGGCCTTCTGGACATCGGTCAACTCAGCGGAGGAGCTCAGGACATTCACGGGCAGGGTCTTGAAAACCGGATCGTTGCGTATCCATTTCAGCACATCGAAGCCGGAAGTACCCGGCATTTTCAAATCCAGGAGGAGCAGCGCCGGTGCGCGCTTGGGGTCTTGTTTGGCTTTAGCGAGGTACTCCAGGGTCTGGGCGCCTTCACAGAGGTGGACCATTTCGGTATAGCCGTCCACCTTGTTGAACGCGCGCTGGAGAAGGTAAAAATCGTCCTCGCTATCTTCGAGCACAAGCACAATGGGGCGCGGGCCGACCGTGTTTTGCTGGGCCAAGCGCGGCGCGACTAAAGAGGATACCGCTCCCTCACGGTCGCGGCTCCGTTGTTTGAGTTCCGTTTCCATTTAACGCTTTGTCGCCAACGCCTTCAGGTTAACAATTCGTCGGTCGGGTGTGAAAATTGGCTAGTACGTATCACGAGCAAGAAAAGTACTGCAGTACTTGCACTTATTTCGTAACGAGCACAGCCCGGAAATTGGGATTACGCCTGAGCCAGGCCGCGTTCGATGGCGAAGCGGGTGAGTTCGGCGGCGTTGCGGACGTTGATGCGGCGCATCAATTGGTAACGCTGGGTCTCGATGGTGCGAACATTCACGTTGAGCTCGGCGGCGATTTCTTTGCTGGTTTTGCCGGCGGCGACCAGTTTAGCAATTTGCTCCTCACGCGGGGTCAGCGTCGGGCTCTCGCCGTCCCGACCGGAAGAGCGGTTTTCGTCGCGCAGCAACTGCAGGACTACGCCGGAAACGCTCGGGCTGAAAAAGGCTTCGCCGCTCTGGACGGCCTGGATGCCGCGGACCAATTCGTCGGGCGAAGTGTCTTTGAGCACGTAACCCTGGGCGCCGGAGCGAATGATCTGCAGGATGTATTGCTTGTTGTTGTGGACCGTAAGCGCCAGGACGCGCGCGCCGGAACCGCGTTTGCGCAAGGCCGCTGTCGCTTCAAGCCCATTCATTTCCGGCATGTTGATGTCCATGAGCACAACGTCCGGGGACAAGCGCTGGGCTTTGTCGACGGCTTCCCGGCCGTTGGAAGCTTCGCCTACGATGTCGATATTCGGATAGTCGGATAGACTACTGCGCAAACCCTGGCGCACGAGGAAATGATCGTCGGCGAGTAACACTTTGATGGAGCGATGTTTAGCCATACCGATCAGAACAAAACGCGGAATGTAATCGTGGTGCCTTTGCCGGGTTTCGGCTCGATCTCGAGGCTGCCGCCGACGTACGACGCGCGTTCGCGCATATTCAGCAGGCCCCAACCGGCCTTGCCGATGTTTTTTCGCGCGAAGCTTTTGCCGTTATCGCGGATGGTCATGAGCAGGAACTTGCCCTCGCGTTCGACGATGATCTTCGCGGACGTCGCGCCGGAATGTTTTTCCACATTGCTCAACGCTTCCTGGGCGATGCGATAGAGCGTGAGTTCCAATTGAGGCGAAAGGCCGGACAAGCTTCTCGGCGCGGTGAGGCGCACGTCAATTCCCGTGCGCTCGGCGGTTTCTTCGACCAGGCTGGTGAGCGCGGGAATAAGTCCCAGGTCGTCGAGTTCGCTCGGGCGCAAGTTGCGGGAAATAAGGCGTACTTCGCGCATGGTGCGCTCGAGCAGTTGAATGACTTCCGCCAGCCGCATGTGGGCTTCCGGGCCGGCGGTGCGCAATTGAGAACTCAAGCCAAGCGCGCGGTGCCGCGTGGTGGAAAGGAGTTGATTGACGCTGTCGTGCAATTCGCGGGCGACGCGCTGCCGTTCCTGCTCCTGCGCGAGCAACACCTGTTTGGCGAGCTCCGTGCGCGCTTGTTCGGCCAGCTTTCGGGCGGTGACATCCGTGACGACGATGCAGACGCCTGTTTGCAACGGGTTACTCGACAACACCGCGGCCAGTTGCTGGCCTTTGCTGTTGTTGAGGGTCACCTCGGCGCTCGCCTCGCTTTTGGATGCCTTTTTGAAATATTGTGAAAAAGCCAGCCTTGAGCCGACGTTTACGAAATCCACGAACTGCGCCCCGAGGACTTGTTCGAGGGCCGTGCAGATCATTTCCGCGAAACGCGCATTCGAGTAGAGGATGCGGCCGCGCGCGTCGAGCGTCACAGCGCCTTCATTCATGGCTTCGACGAGCGAGCGGTACGGATGATCGGCGCCTTTGAGCGTGAACACCTGGGCGCCTTTTGGGCCGTGGACGACGAGCGCATCCACCGCGCCCTGGCGAATCGCGTCGAGGGTTTCGGTGGCCTCGGCCAGTCGCAACTTCAAGTCGGCGATGGTTTGCCCTTTACTCATGATCGATCGCGTTGCCTACTTCTCGATCTTAAGACCGTTCACGACGCGATAGGTGTCGGAAAGATCGCCGATAAACTTGCGCACCGGCAGCGGGTATTGCTTCACCAAGGTCGGCACCGCCACCAGGTGGTCGCTGCTCAACCGCTCGGGCTGCTGGTAGATATCGATGACCTCGATCTTGTATTTGCCGGCGAGATGCTTTTCGCAAATAGCTTTGATGTTCGTGATCGCCCGCGAGGATTTGGCGGTAGCGCCGCTAACGAACAAACTGAAACGGAACACGCGCTGAACACGCCGTGGAGAAGACTTGCGGGTCGGGCGCCCCTTTGGCAATGTGATATCGTCAAAACCCTGGATGCCGGTTGGAGACTTTTCCAAGACGTTCCCGTTCGTCACCCTGTTTCGTAACGTGGCCATGAGCAGCGAATTTTGAGAATATTAATCACCGCAGTCATTGGCAAGCGGAGAAACGACGATAACGGCAGTTTTCGGCCGCCCGTATTGAGGGTTTCCGAACTCAAGAAACCCCCGGTTTCCGCCGAAAGTCTTGTAGGGGAAGGTGTGCCTTCCCGCCTGTGGCCTTTAAACGCGAGCAGCGGAACTAAATTTGTGAAAGAAGCGGTTGAAAAAGCGGCCGAAACGTCCCACGCGGCCAATCGGAAGAAACGGATTCTGGTGGTGGAAGACGAGTCCACCGTGCGGATGTTTTTGCTCAACCAGTTGAAGAAGGCGGGTTTCGAGATCGAGACCGCGTCCAATGGCGGCATCGCGCTCCGGAAGCTCAAAGACGGCAACTACCACGCCATAATCGTGGACATCATGATCGGCGACGTCAAAGTGCCGGATCTGGTGAAGCAGATTCGCAAGACCGAGGCGTGGAACGATGTGCTGATTTTCGCCTGCGTCAACGCCCAGCGGCCGGACCCATGGCGCGGACGCGGCGCGCGGAATGGCGTCACCCAGGTTTTTGATAAAAGTTCGGCCACCGTGGAGGAAGTGGTTGCACAAATCAGCACACATTTGATTGGCAAACCCAAAGAGACTCCCGCTACGCAGGGGCAGTCGCCGACGCAGGTTGCGGAAAAGAAGGAGCTCGCAAAGCCGGCTGTCGAAATTTCGAAGGCGGCGCCCGAACCAGCCTTCACTCCAGTGAAGCGCGCCACGACACAACCTGCGGATAAAGCAGGGGCAGAAAATCCATCCTTTACTGCCTTACCGACCGGCCGCGGCGACACTGCCGCCTTGAAGCGCCCGCCCGCCGCCGTGACTGCCAGCGCCGCCCCGCTCCCACCCCCGAGCGATACCGCTGCCCGGGGCAAGACCGGCTTCTTCCATAATCCTAACCCCGCGGCCCCGCGGCCAGCCGCGACTACGACTGATACCGCATTGCTTCGCAAGGCCGCGCAAGCCGGCCAGGCTTCATCCGCAAAGACCGCGCAGACCGCATCGGCGCCTGCAATTACTGGCGACACCCCGCTGAATATTCCGGCCGCTGCCGAGGCGCCTGCTCCGTCCAAACCGCCACCGGCATCCGACGCGAGCGTCCAACCACCTCCCGCTCCGGCGCCGCACAAAGAGCGTTCCGGCTTTGCCGAAAAGATCATTGCGCCTTTCAAAATCTTTTCACGGTCCGACAGCTCTTCTGACAACAAGAAGCTCCACGAATTGGAAGAGCAGCTTACTGAGGTCACGCGCAACCGCGATGAGCTGCTCGCCTTGCTGCGCGATCATCCCATTTTTGGTTCAACTCCTGGCGCCCCGGTGAACGTCGAGGGACTCCAGGAAGCCAAAGCCGCTGCCGCCCGCGCCGAAGCCGCTTACCAGGCGGAGGTTGCACGCTCGCGCCAATTCGAGGAAGAACTAAAACGCATTCGCCAGGCGCGCGATGAGTTGAATCGCAAGCTCGCCGAGGAAGAAAAAGCCGCCGCGGAATCGCGCAAGCGCAGCAAAGAATTGGAAGAGCGCCTCACGCAGAGTTCTTCAGAGCTCGACCAGGTCAAGAGCGAGTTACAAAAACACATCGCTGAGCATTCCAAGCTCGAGGGCGAATTGCGCCAGCAGCTCAACTCCACGCGTCAATCGGCGGACATTGCGAAAGTCGCTTACCAGGAGCAGGCCGCGCTCGCGCAGCGTTCCACCGAGGAACTCGCCTCGTTGCGCAAGGCGCGTGAAGAATTGAATACGCGCCTGAGCGGTGAAGCCCAGGCCGCTGCCGAATCCAAGCGTCGCAGCGAAGAGCGCGAACAGCAATTGCGCGAGAAACAGGCCGAGGTTGAACGACTGAAGGTCGAGCTGAACCGCCACGCTGCCGACAAAGAACTTTCAGCGAAACTCAACGCCGCGCAAATTGCGGCGCAAAACGCGGAGGCTGCTTGCAAGGAAGAAGCTGCCCGGCGCTCGCAGTTCGAACAGCAGTTGGCGCGCCTCAATCAGGCCCGCGACGAACTCAATGGCAAGCTTGCCCGCGAGGAACAGGCCGCCACCGAAGCGCGTCGCCGCAGCCAGGAGATGGAACGCCAGCTCGCCGCGCGCACCGAGGAACTGGAGCGCGTCAAATCGGAAGTCGAGCGTCATGCCCAGGAGCGCACCGCCCTCGAACGCGAATTGCAGCAGCAGGTCACCGCCGCGAATACCGCCGCCGAGGAAGCGCGGCGCGCCTTGCAGCAGGAAACCACCATGTTCCATCGCTCAAAGGAAGAGGTGGACTCTTTGCGACAAGCCCGCGACCAACTGAACACGCAATTGGAGCGCGAACAGCATGCCGCCGCCGAATCCCGCCGCCACAGCGAGGAATTGGAAGGGAAGTTGCAGGCCACTACCCAGGAGCTTGCCCATTTGCGCGCCGAACTCGAGAAGCACGTCAACGAACGCGCGGCGCTCGTGAACACTTCATCGCGCCAATTGAATGCGGCGAAGGCCGCCGCGGCCAAAGCCGAGAAGGCGTACCAGGAACAACTCAAGCGCAGCGAAAAATTCGAGAAGGAACTGGCCACGTTGCGCCAGAGTCGTTCGCAGCTCGACGGCAAGCTCAAGACCGAGCAGAAATCCACCGCCAAATCCAAACGCAAGATTAGCGAGCTTGAAAAGCAAGCTACCGCGCATGCCTCTGAGTTGGAAAAGGCGCGCAAAGATCTCGAAAAACAGCTTTCTGAGCGCGAACGTCTCGAGTCCGAGCACCGCCAGGCCGCCGAAGTGCAGCAGGAGCGCAGCGCGCCGCAACCCACGCCCGATGCCGCCGAGGCCGAAGCGCGCTTCCGCGAGAGCATCAGCGCCCTTGCCCGCGCCACCGCGCAACTCGAGAAGGAGCGCGGCGAGCGCCGTCGCGTCGAGCAGCGTATCACTTTCCTTTCCAGCCAGCTCGAAAACCTGCATGACGAGTTGCGCAAGCACCTGGAAGTCGAGAAAGGCAGCCAGGAACGCATCGCGGAATTCGAGCAGCAATTGCGCGAACGTGATGATGCGTTGGCCAAGGCTGTGGGCGATTTGCAAAAGGAAGTCGCGGCCCGCCAATTGGTCGAGGCGCAATTGAAGGCCAAAGGCGAGATGGGCAGCCAGTTGCAGGACCAGTTCAATTTGCTGGATGAAGCCAAGCGCGTATTCAACGCCGCGCAACGCAAACTCGAAGGCCGTCTCGATGCCGCCCAGACTTCTTTGAAACAGGCGCAAGCCAAATTGCAGAAGCAAACCTCCGAGCGCAAGAAACTCGAAGACGCGCTGGAAGAAGCCCAACGCAAACTGCACGACCAGTCCCAGCAGAACGCCAACGACGTAGCGCGTCTGCAATCCACTCTCCAGGTCGAAGCCATCGAGCGCCGCAAACTCGAGAGCCAATCCGTCCAATCGCGTTACGCATCGTTGGATGCCTCCCGGCTCGGACGCGCGTTCGTCAACAGTTTCCGCACGCATCTCCGGCCGTCCGCCGAGCATTTGTTGCAGACCAGCCGCCGCCTGCTCGAATTGCCGCTCGACGACGAACACAAGAAAGTCGTCGAAGCGCTCCTCGAAGACGCCCTGCTCCTGCAAACTTCGATGCAGAACGACGCCAGTCTCCCCGGCGAAGCCGAAGAACCCGCAAAGGCGGCATAGGTAGGGCGAGGCATCCCCGCCGAGCCGCTCTACCGAGCCGCTCACCATTGATCGCAATCGTCGGCCATCAGGTCCATCAGGGTCGCGCTTTCAATCCGACCAGCCGCTTCGAGTTCCTGCAAAGCCTGCGGCACCGCTTTACGCGCTGCTCGCGAGCGCGTAAGCCCAGACCGCTCATCGTCAACATTTGCCGTGGCTGCGCTCGCCTGCGGGGCGGAAGCTTGCTCGCGAATGCCCGGCAGAGCACGGCCTAACACCTGCGACAGACATCGCTCGATCGCTGCCCGATTCTCCTTTCGGAACCGTCTCAGTGTCCGCCAATCCGGAAACTCACCCGCGCAGCAGTGCCGAAATGCGCCATCCCGCCGCATAAAATCTTCAATGTCCTGCGAAGCGTAGACACCTTTGGCGTAACAATACGTGAGTAATGCCAGCAGCGACCGCGGCTGAAACGCGATTCCCGCACGAGGGCCGATGACCCCCTTCAGCCCACCTTCCGGCACCGTCTTGACCACCGCGAGCACAACCTCCGATAAGTTCTTTCTCGCGCCCGGGGCAATCACCGTCGTCGCGCCATCCACCTGTCGCCGGTTCGCCCGATCAAAAAACTCTTTCGTCATAAACACAGTCATATGCTCGTCCTTTCTCACCTAACGGGCTTGCTCGCCTGTTCGTTCAACTCTTCCAAACGGAAACGCAGGGAACTGTTACACCGGACTTTCCCGACCAGCATTCGACAGCGATCCGACAGAACCGCTACAAAGAACCGACGTGGAAGCTACGCTGAGCCGTTGTCGAAAACGCGCCCTATGATGAAAACAGCGCAAGGAGTTCCCGCAGCTCCGCCTCAACCTCGGCCGGCGAGTCGACGGTCAGTTCGATTTGCTTCAGCAGGCGTCGACGAAATTCCTTTCGCAGACGCGTTACTGTCGCGCGCAAGGCGCCTTCGGAGGTTTTGAGGCGTGAAGCTATCCCGGCATAATCACCGCGCTCGTCGTCGCCCGTGATGAAAGGTATCAGTGCAGCGAACAATTGCCCTTTGCCCTTCGCGTGCCAGATCTCCTTCAACGCAACAACCGTTTGCTCCACCACGGTGAAGGCCCAGCGCCGTTCATAAATGCGTGCCGGATCGGAAATGTCGGCAGGCTCAAGGTCGTATCGTTCTTCGGCCAGGACTTCATCGATCGAGATCATTCCCCCCGGCGGACGTCGGCAGGCGGCCTGCGTCTTGGCGTGCTCGTTTAGCACGTAATGTTTCAGGCACGCCAGGAGGAAATTGCGAAACCGCCCTTTCACCGGATTGGCCGACCTCAACCGGCTTTCCGCCGCCAGCAGGTGTTCGAAAAACCCCTGTACTAAATCCTGCGCCTCGTGCGGCTTATGACCGCTCCGTCGCAAAAACGCATACAGGGGATACCAGTATGTCCGACATAGAGTTTCCAGCGCGTCCGAAGCTCCTGGCGTGTTACGCTCAGCCGCGTGCAGTACAATGCTCCAATGCGTTGGCGCAAAGGCCGCATTCGTGCCTTGACCGTCCTGCTGCATTCTCGCTTTTCTCGCATCGCCCGCCGCCCGTCAAGGAAACACGTCAAGAGAAATTGCGAGGGAAAAGAACAAGCATCGAAACGAAACGAGGCGAAAGGAAGCGAAACTTTCCGATGCCTGCATTTGAGCCGCGTAAAACCCGGTGTATAACTCTCGTGTGCATGCGAGCACTATGAAATACACGACAGAGCATTTCGGGATCTCGGTCCTATCCGCTATCCTCCATCTGCAATCTTCCATCTCCGGTCACTTGCACCTACTTGCACTTACTTGCACCAGGTTGCATCAACTTGCAGAAGAAAATTCTTCTGCACAAGCGCAAGCGAAGATGTTCTCTCCACCGTGAGCGACACAGTTCCATTGGTAACCGTGATTATCCCGACCCGGCCGGGACAAGCGGACATTTCCGCGTTGTCGGCCGCGCGGCAATTACGTTACCCGGCCGATCGGATCGAATTCTGCGTCGCGCGCGGAAAGCAACCCGCCGTCCAGCGCAACGAAGCGATTCGGGCGGCCAGGGGTGAGATTATTTATTTCCTGGACGACGATGCGCAACCGCGGGCCGCGAATCTCGAGCGCGCCATGGCGCATTTTGGTGATCCGAAAGTCAAAATGGTCGGGGGGCCAAACCTTTGTCCGGCCGATGCCCCGTTAACCGAGAAAGTGTTTGCCACGGTGCTCAGCAGTTGGGTGGCGTTTGGACCCAGCCGCGCGCGTTACGCCCCGGTCGGCCGCGTGCGCGTGTCGAGCGAGAAGGAATTGATCCTCTGCAATCTCCTTGCCCGTCGCGATACATTGCTGGAACTCGGCGGATTCAATGCCTCGCTCTATCCGAACGAGGAAAACGCGCTCATGGACAACGTGCAAAGCCGCGGCGGCGTGTTGATCTACGACCCGGACCTTGTCGCTTATCGCCGCCCGCGGCCGACGTTGAAAGCGTTCATCAAGATGCTGCTGAATTACGGCCGCGGCCGCGCCGAACAGTTTCGCTTGCATCCCACTCCAGGCTCCGCACTGAACTTCGCGCCGCCATTGTTCTGCGCGTACTTGGTGGCATGTCCCTTCCTCGGGACTGCGGGCCTGGTGCCGCTCGCAGGCTATGCGTTGGCCATCGTCTCGCAGACACTCTATTCGGCAGTCACGAGAAGCCCTGTCCATGCATTCATGGCGATGCCGCTGCTGACCATCACACATATTTTCTATGGACTTGGCTTCTGGCGCGGCTTGTTCACACGCTTGCGACCCAGGACAGCCATCGACAGCGAAGTCAGCCTCGAGCGCGCATGAACACTATTTCACCCGTAAGCCCGCCAATCCCCGGACCGCGGCGTTCACGCCGCTTCGCTGACAACAAGGTGGGGACATTGAAGCGGCGTAAACGCCGCGATCGGCTCGGAGACAGACATGCATGAAAGGTCTTCCCGCCGCCTGGAAGAAAGCGATCCACGACGCGCCGGACGCCGAGCGCGTCGCGCATTATCTGAAGGAGCTTGGCTTGAAAGACATTTCGGCCGAGCAAGCGCGCATTTTGGCAGCGCTGTTCAGCGGTTCACCCGCATCGGCTGAATTGCTGCGGCTCCATCCCGACTGGATTCAATCACACCTGCAACCCGATACGCTGAAGCATCCCCGTCGCGAACAGGGCATGCGCCGCGAAATCGCAGGAGCCACCCTCGCACAGGTTCACCAATTCAAGCAGCGCGAGATGGTGCGCATCGCCGCGCGCGATCTTGCCAGGCTCGCCGATCTGCCGCAAATCACGGAAGAGATTTCCGCCGTGGCCGATGTTTGCCTCGGCGCCCTGTTCGATCATTGCCGCCGCGAGTTGAACGCCAAATTCGGCAAACCTTATCACCTGGATGCTGACGGCAATTGGCAGCCCACCGAATGCGCCGTTCTCGGCATGGGCAAACTCGGCGGCAAGGAGCTGAATTACAGTTCGGACGTGGATGTGTTCTTCGTTTACAGCGATGAAGGTGGCGTATTCAAGGACGTTCCGCGGAAGGGCGCCAAGCCCCAATCCTTGAAGAACCACCAATACTTTAAACGTCTCGCCGAAATGTTCATCGCCGAAGTTTCGCGCGACCTCTTCCGCATCGACCTGCGCTTGCGGCCCGAAGGCGACAGCGGCCCGCTCGCGCGTTCGCTCGGCAGCTACGAAACCTATTACGTCCAATGGGGCCAGGCATGGGAGCGCATGATGCTCATCAAGGCGCGCACGGTCGCCGGCGACCAGTCGCTTGGCGCGGAGTTCCTCGAAATGGTTCAACCCTTCCGTTATCCGCGCTCCGTTGACGAAGGCTTTTTGCGCGAGATCGGCGCCATGAAAGACCGCATCGAGCAGGAAGTCGTCAAGGCTGGCGAAATTCATCGGAACGTGAAGCTCGGTCGCGGTGGTATTCGCGAAATCGAGTTCGTCGCGCAGTCCCTCCAGGTGATTCACGGCGGCCGAATTCCCTTTCTCCAAACGCCGCAGACCCTCGCCGCACTGCAGAAGCTGGCCCAATACCACCTGCTCCAACCGAAGGAAACGAAAGACCTCGAGCAGGCCTACTGTTTTCTGCGCGACCTCGAGCACCGCCTGCAAATGGAAAATTATCTGCAGACGCATACGATTCCGACTTCCGGCAAGGCGCAGGAACGTCTCGCGGCGTTGATGGGTTTTTCCGGCCGTAAACAATTTGAGGCCACACTCGCCGAACACACCAAGCACGTTCGCGCCGTCTACGAGCAACTGTTCAAAGGTGAGGGAAAATCCAAAACGGCGCCGCTCGAACCCGATTCCACCGAATGGCGCGCAATCCTCGCCGAACATTCCTTCCGGGATCCGGACAAGTGCCTCCGCCTCCTCAACGAGTTTGCCAAAGGCCCCGGCTACGTTCACGTCTCGCCGCGCACAGTCGAACTCGCGATGCAACTGATTGCGCGCTTGCTCGCGCTGTGCCCGAAGAAAAGCGATAAAAAGCTGAAGCCAAAGGCGCTTTCCGATCCCGATCGTGTCCTCACGCGGCTAGACACGTTCATCGCGAACTACGGCTCGCGCGCGATGCTGTTCGAGGCGTGGGCGGGCAATCCCGCTTACTTCGAACTGATGGTGCTGTTGTTCGATCGCTCCGAGTTTCTCGCGGAGTTGGCGATTCGCACCCCCGACCTTGTCGATGGGCTTGTGGTGAGCGGTCACTTGCGCCGGCGCAAGACCGGCCCGGAAATCCTCGACGAACTTCGCCACGGCCACGAGGACGAAGACCAGATGCTGTGGCTGCGCCGCTATCATAAAACCGAATTCATGCGCATCGGCTTGCGCGATATTCTCGGCCTTGCCGACTTCGAGCAGAACCTGCTGGAGCTCTCGAGCCTTGCCGATGCGTGCCTCGAATACGCGCTCGAGTCCGTGCTGCGGAAGCACAAGCTCAAGAAATCACCCTTCACCATTATCGGCCTCGGCAAACTCGGCGGACAGGAAATCAATTACGGCTCCGACCTCGACCTGATGTTCGTCGCCGAAGACGGCGCCAAAAACATGGCTAAGCTGCAGCGCATGGCGACCGAGATCCTCGACATGCTTTCGCGCCAGACCGAGCTCGGCGTCGCGTTCGTGACCGACACGCGCTTGCGGCCTGACGGCGAGAAAGGCTTGCTCGTGAACACGCTCCGCGCTTACCGCGAATACTATCAGCGGCGTGCGCAATTATGGGAATTGCAGGCCTTGTCGCGCCGTCGTGTTGTCGCGGGCAATCGCGCCGTTGGTGAACAATTTGAGAGTATGACGGCGCGTCTGACCGATTTTTCCAAGGTAGGGCAAGGCGTCCCCGCCGAGCCGTCCAACGTGACGCCCAATTGGAAGGCGGAAATCGCGCGCATGCGCCAGCGCATCGAGCAGGAACGCACGCCCGCGGGAAAGCAACACCTCGCCATCAAGACCGGCCCGGGTGGACTGATGGACGCCGAATTTATGGCGCAGGCGTTTTGTCTCGAACGCGGCTGGAGCGAACCGAACACGCTGCGTGCCCTCGAACGCGCCATGAACGCTCATCCCATGATTGCCGCCTACAAACAATTGCGGCGCGTCGAAGGCATCTTGCGGCGGTGGAGTTTCGAAGGCGAAACTGTCCTCCCCGACCACGATGCGCCGCTTTATCGCGTCGCCGTTCGCTGCGGTTTTCGCACCTCCGCGGATTTCATGAAAGCGCTCGACGACTATCGCCAAACGATTCGAAGGGCGTATGAAGAAGTGTTCGGAAGTTCCCCAACTACACGTCGCCGATCCGAATGATCGTCGTATCTCCCAGCGAGGCGCCCGGCATGCGCAGTGCCTCTTTGAAGCCGGTCGGCTCAGTCGACTCCGTCGGCTCACTGTCCGCGCCCTTCAGTCGATATTCGCCGTAAGGATTCGATTCAACGATCCCATCCACTTCCATCCGGCGCAGGACCGGGACCGCCCAGTTGCGATCGTCTTTATATCGGCGACCGCGCCCAAGGCATCTGGAAATCTCGTTTGCAGACACGAAATTGGCCTTTCGCGCCTTGAGGAATTCACAAATCTCTGTTTCCTCTGCGTTCATAGTTTGCTTCAACAGTATTATCGGCATGGCGGGAGGATAACTGAAGATGCGCGAGCGCAATGCCGGCAAGGATAATCACGCCGCCAATGACCTGGCGCATCGTCACAGGCTCGCCCAGGATCGGCCACGCCAGCAGCGCCGCCACTACCGGCTGCAGCAGCAGCGTGATCGACGAGAACGACGCCGGCAGGCGTCCCAGCGCGTACGCGATTAACGTCTGCCCGCCGATATGGCTGACCACCGCCAGCGCCGCGACAATGATCCAACCGTGGACACTTGCGGGAACGAGAGTGTCGCCAGACAGGACAGCCACAATCAGGAAGCATGGGCTCGAAAACAACCCCGACCACATCATCACCGTCACGGGTTCCATCTCGCGGCGCAGCTGTTTCACGCTCAACAGGTAACCGGCGTAGAACACCGCCGTGAGCACCGCCAGCAAATCGCCTTTCACATTGCCGAATTGGAAGCTCTTGCCCACGAGCACAGCCATTCCCGCGATACCGAGGAACAGTCCCACCATGAACAACCGCGTGATTTTTTCGTGGAACAACCAGTGCGCCGCAAGCGTCACAAACAATGGCGCCAGATTCGACAACAGCGTCGAGTTCGTCACCGTAGTCAGCTTCAGCGACCAATGCCACAGCGTGAGATCGGCCGCGAAAAGAAACCCGCTCGCCGCGATCATCAGCCACGGCTTTTGCGGCACCGGTTTGGCGCGAAGCCACAGCAGTGGCAGCGCGATCGTCACGCGCCAGAACGCCGTCGCTGTCGGCCCGGTCTCGCTCAAGCGCACCCAGATCGGCGCGAACCCAATCCCGATCGCGCCAAGCAACACCGCCAGCAACGCCCAATTGGGACCCTTGGTTTGCACTCAGCTCGATGGGACTTTAATCCCAAGCTGCTTCTCGAAGACTTTGTACATCTCTCCGGTGTCGCGAAATGTGCCCCCGACGATGTTCGTCCCAATGATGAGCTGAGGCATATTTCCCATCTTCAAATGCAGATAATTTGTAGAATAAACTGCGATCCCCTGTTGGAGCGTTTTTTCCACCCACGGGTCCTGCATCGCGCGCGCGAGCTGGTTGCT
>Ga0111539_10006589_pt1 | contig 14965 bp, 9 predicted proteins | sample RhiMethybrSRZTD1_FD_79667 | JGI IMG/M metagenome (GOLD analysis project Ga0111539, IMG submission 79667) | Populus rhizosphere microbial communities from Tennessee, USA - Rhizosphere MetaG P. TD hybrid SRZTD1 (version 2) (version 2) | ecosystem: Host-associated > Plants > Roots > Rhizosphere >... | reverse complement strand
GTGGGGATCGAGCACGCCGCCGGTGATGTGGCGGGTGTCGCGGACGAGCGAGATCAACTGACTGGAACCGGCTACCAGTCCACCCAGCACGTCGTTGTGACCGCTCAGGTACTTGGTCGCGCTGTGGACGAGCAAGTCGACACCGAACTGCAAGGGCCGACAGTTGATCGGCGTCGCGAACGTCGAGTCGACGAGCACGCGGATCCGACCGCGCGCCCGCACGACTTTCACCAGGCGCTCGAGGTCGACGCAGTAGAGGTACGGGTTGGTCGGCGATTCGCTGACGACGAGCCGGGTGTTCGGACGAATCTCACGCTCGAGCGCCGAAAGGTCTCCCGGTTCGAGCAAGCTGTGCTCGATCCCGAAGCGAACCAGAAGCTGGCTCGTGAACTGGCGCGTGCGCCGGTAGCAGTCGCGGAACAGGATCACGTGGTCGCCGGCCTTGAGCAGCGCCAACAGCGTGGCTGTGATCGCCGCCATGCCGCTGCCGAATGCGAGCGCGTCCTCGGCTTTCTCGAGCGCGGCGAGCCGCTGCTCGAGCTCCCGCACCGTCGGATTGCCGTAGCGGCCGTATTCCTCGCGCGCGGCGTCGGGATCGTCCCCGCGCATGTAGCGCTCGAGCTCCGCGGTATTGGCGAACGTGTAGGTCGCGGTCTGAGCGATCGCCGGGGTCAGCGTGTGATGCGGCCGGTCCTGCGCGGTCCCGGCGTGGACCGCGTCGGTCGAGGTCGCGAGCGAGTGTTTGCGCTCGGTCATGGTCGCGCCCCCGTCCCCGACGCTTCGAGCTCGGCCGCGATCCGGCGCGCCAGCGTCTCGGCCGCGTTCTCGAGCGGTACCAGCTCGACCTTCTTGGGATCGCGCTCGGCCCGCGGTTTGAGCTCGACGCTGCCTGCTTTCAGCGACTTTGCGCCCACGGTGATCCGCCACGGAACGCCGATCAGGTCGCTGTCCTTGAACTTGACGCCGGGTCGCTCGTCGCGGTCGTCGATCAAGACCTCGACCCCGCGCTGCTCGAGCTCCCGCTCGAGTCGTGCGACCGCGTCCACGACTTCCGCTTCGACGCCGACCTGAACCACGTGCACCTGATAGGGCGCGATCGGAAGCGGCCAGCGGATCCCATCGTCGTCGTGATACTGCTCGACCGCGGCCGCCACCAGGCGTGAGACGCCAATGCCGTACGAGCCCATGACGATGATTCGGCTCTCGCCCTTTTCGTCGAGGTACTGCGCCGCCATCTTCGAGGAGTAGTGGGTGCCGAGCAAAAAGATGTGCCCGGCCTCGATCCCGCGGTAGAGCCCGAGCGTCGACCCGCAGGAGGGGCAGGCATCGCCGGCTTTGACGTCACGGATCGACGCCACGTCCGCGCTGAAGTCGCGCTCGAACACCACGTGCTGCAAATGATGGTCGGCGCGGTTGGCTCCCGTGATGGCGTCACGCACGTTGGCTGCATCGGCGTCGATCACGACCTTGCCTTTGAATCCCACCGGTCCCGCAAATCCGACGGGGGCGCCGGTTGCCTTTTGCACGTCTTCCGGGCCCGCCAAAAACACCTCGGTGACGCCGAGCGCGCGCGCCAGCTTGATTTCGCTGAGCTCGTGATCGCCGCGGACCACCGCCATCACCACGTCTTTGCCCGCGACGTAGAGCAAGCTCTTGAGGAAGCGCTGCGGCTCGACGCCGAAGAAGCGGCTGACCTCTTCGATCGTGCGCTGGCCGGGCGTGGCCACCGCTTCGGGCGCGGCCACGGCGCTCGGCTCGGGGCCGACCGGGGGCAGCGGCGGCGTCGTCGCAACCTCGAGATTGGCCGCGTACGAGCACTTCTCGCAGGCTGCGATCACGTCTTCACCGCTTTGCACCAGAATCTGAAACTCCGCGCTGCCCGATCCGCCCATCGCACCCGAGTCGGCCTTGACCATCCGGTAGCGAAAGCCGATGCGGTCGAAGATCCGTACGTAAGCGACGCGCATCGCCTCGAAGCTCGCCCGCGCCGCCTCCTCGTCGACGTCGAACGAGTACGCGTCCTTCATCGAGAACTCGCGACCGCGCAGGATGCCGCCGCGCGGCCGCGGCTCATCGCGAAACTTGGTCTGGATCTGGTAGAGGTTTTTCGGCAGATCGCGGTAGCTCTTGATCTCGCGCCGCACGAGATCGGTCATGATCTCCTCGTGCGTGGGGCCGAGGTGATAGTCACCGCCCTTTCGGTCCTTGAGGCGGAGCAGCGTGTCGCCAAACAGCTCCCAGCGCCCGGTCTCACGGAAATAGTCGGCGGGCAGCAGGGCCGGCAGCAGCACCTCCTGAGCGCCCGCGCGATCCATTTCCTCGCGAATGATGGTTTCAATCTTGCGGAGGACTTTGACCCCCAAGGGAAGAAAGCTGTAGATGCCAGCGCCGACGCGGCGCACGAAGCCGGCCCGGGTGAGCAGGATGTGGCTCTTGCTGGTGGCGTCGGCCGGCGCCTCCTTGAGGGTCGGCAGCAGTGCTCGGCGGTATCTCATCGGTTTCTGCTCGGGCTAAAACTTCGGCGGCGTAGGGGCTCCTAGCACGTGTGGTCGCCCTACCGTCACCAAAAGCCGGGAGAAAGGGGGACCCTCAAGCTATACCCGACTTGCCATAGCGGAAATAGCGGGTATAAGGACGCTGCCACCCTAGCCGCGGCGCAACGCCCCGGAAAATCATCCCATGAGTGCTCCGTCCTCATACAAGCAAAAGTTGGAAGGGCGGATGCCGCCCGCCTGGGCCCGTGAGATCGACGTCTTCGAGACGCAGATCGAGCTCAGAAAACAGGGCCGCATCGAGGAGAAACTGTTCGCGGAAACGCGGCTCCGGCGCGGCGTTTATGGTCAGCGTTACGACAACGGGCAGCGCCACGACGGGTTCACGACGCAGCAGCTCAAGTTCCCGCAGGCCGAGCTCACCAAAGGGCCGAACACGCTCTGGGACGCGCCCGGCATGCAGCGCATCAAGATCCCATTCGGCAAGCTCAGCGCCGAGCAGCTGGACGTGATGGCCGAGCTCGCCGAGGAGTACTCGGACTCGATCCTGCACGTGACCACGCGCCAGGACATCCAGCTCCATTTCATCCACATCGAGGACACCCCGGATCTGATGCGCCGGCTCGCGGCCGTGAACATCACGACCCGCGAGGCCTGCGGCAACTCGGTGCGCAACGTCACCGCCTGCCCATACGCCGGCGTGTGCAGCACGGAGAGCTTCGACGTCAATCCCTACGCCAACGCTTTCACCTACTACTTCCTCGGCCACGACGACGTTCAGAACTTCGGCCGAAAATTCAAGGTCGCGTTCTCGGGCTGCAAGGACAACCCGTGTGCGCTCACCAACTTCCACGATCTCGGCGCGATTGCTCGCACCCGAACCGTGGACGGCAAGCTGCAACGCGGCTTCGAGGTCTACGTGGGCGGCGGCCTCGGCGCCGTCCCGTTCCCGGCCAAGCTGATCGACGATTTCGTGCCGGAAGACGAGCTTTTGCCGCTGTCGCAGGCGGTGTGCCGCGTGTTCGCACGGCTCGGCGAGAAAGAGAATCGCTCCCGCGCACGCATCAAGTTCCTGGTGAAGAAGCTGGGCGTCGAGGAGTTCAAGCGCCTGGTGCTCGAGGAGAAGACGAAACTACGGCCGGACGAGCGCTGGACGGCGTACCTCAAGGATTTGGCGGTCACCGAGGAAAGGCCGCTGCGCCCCGGCGCCGCCCTGCCCCCCGGCCCGTATCCGGCCGGCTTCGAAAAGTGGCGCGCCACCAATCTCAAGCCGCAGAGCCAGGACGGCTACTTCGTGGTGATCATGACCCTGCCGCTCGGCGATCTCACCAGCCAGCAGGCGCGCGCGGTTTCCAATCTGGCGCGCCGCTTCACCGGCGACACGCTGCGCACGACCGTCGACCAGAACCTTTTGTTCCGCTGGGTGAGCGGGGCCGACGTGGTCGCGCTGTACGAAGAGCTGGTCAAGCTCGGTCTCGGCACGGCCGGTGCCGATTCGATCACCGACGTCACCTCCTGCCCCGGCACCGACACCTGCAAGCTCGGCATCTCGTCGTCGCGCGGGCTCGCGGGCGAGCTCCGGCAGCGGCTTTCCGTGGTCGAGGAAAAGCTCACCCCCGCCGCCAAAGCGCTGCACATCAAGTGCAGCGGGTGCTTCAACGCCTGCGGTCAGCACCACGTGGCCGACATCGGGTTTCTGGGCGTCAGCCGCAACGTCAACGGCCGCCGCGTCCCGCACTTTCAGCTGGTCGTCGGCGGTCAATGGACCGAAAACGCCGGCGCCTACGGACTCGCGATCGGCGCGGTCCCGTCGAAGAACGTGCCGGAAGCGGTGAGCCGGCTGACCGCACGCTTCGAGAAGGACAAGCTCGAGAGCGAAAGCTTCCAGAAGTTCATCAACCGCGTCGGCAAAAAAGAGGTGCGCACGCTGATCGAGGACCTGCTCGAGGTCCCGACCTACGATCAGGATCCCTCCTTTTACTCGGACTGGGGCGACCCGCGTGAATACACGGTCGACGACATGGGCGTCGGCGAGTGCGCGGGCGAGGTCGTACCGTTCGTGCAGATGGGGCTCGCCGCCAGCGAGCGCGAGGTGTTCGAAGCGCAGCTTCTGCTCGACCAGGGCAACGTCGAGCAGGCCGCACGCCGCGCCTTCAGCGCGATGCTGCAGGCCGCCCGAGCGCTGACCAAGGAGCGTAACCAGAACCTCGGCGAGGACCCGGACGAGATCGTGAACGAGTTTCGCACCCACCTGGTCGATACCGAGCTGTTCAAGGATCCGTACCAGGGCAAGGTGTTCGCCAACTACCTGTTCCGCGCGCACAAGGAAGGGCTCGATCATTCGAGCAAGGAGAGCGCGCACCAGCTGATCGAAGAGGCGCAACTGTTCGTCGACGCCGCTCACCAGTGCTACACGCGCATCGGCAGCGCGATGCCCTGAACGGCCCGCGCCCAGGCACTCACGACAAAAGAGCCAGCGATGGAAGCAAAGAAGCTTCAGGTGAAGTTCTTCCTCGAGCAGACGAGCGTGAAGCTCGAGGCGATCGTTCCGGTTTTTCACGCTTGGATCCGCGAGCACAAGCTCGGCAGCGAAATGCTCGTCGACGTGGCGGACTACGCGCACGTGCCGAACGGCCCGGGCGTGGTCCTGATCGGCGACGCCTCGGACTACTACCTGGACCTCGGCGACGGGCGCCCCGGTTTGCTCTACAGCCGCAAGCGTTACGGCGACGCCGACCCGGTGCTTCGCGTCGAAGATGCGCTGCGCCGCGCGCTCAACGCGTGCCGGCTGCTCGAGAGCGAGGAGTCGCTGTCGCCGCGCTTTCGCTTCCGCACCGACGAAGTGTTGTTGCGCGCCAACGACCGGCTGCGCGCCGAAAACACCGATGCCGGCTTCGCCGCGGCCCGGCCCGCGCTCGAAGCCGCCCTGACCAAGCTCTACGGCAAGCTCCCGAAGCTGGAACGGGTCGGGAGCCCGAGCGAGCTGCTCACGGTGAAGGTCACGGCTGCCGGCGCTGCCGACGTGAAGAGCTTGCTCGATCGGCTCGGCGGCGCGCCGAGCTGACAAAAGCAAAGCGGCCCGCCCCGACGCAGGGAGCGGACCGCTCGTTCGAATCGAATGCCTTACTTCGGGGGTTCGGGCACGTGCGAAAGACCGCCGCGGACGAGGGTCTTTTGATTGAGCTCTTTGCTCGAGATCGCAATCCGATAGACGTCGGTCTTCCCCGCGCCCGGCACGGCGAACTGCGGCGGGCTCTGGAACCCCGCCTGGTTGTTCAGCATGCACTTGAACTGCGGGGCGCTTTCGCTCCAGTTGCCCTTGATCGTGCCACCGCCGATCTTGGTGAATCCGGTCGCACCGTGCGCCTTCTTGTAGAACTCCACCTGGACCACGCTCGACTCGCACCTGGCCTTGTCGGATGAGCCGAGGCCGCTCGGCTGGTACGAGAAGTTGAACGGGGGAAGCGCCGAGCCGGGCGCCAGCGAGGCCGAAGTGACGGTAGTGTCGACGACGAACTTGTCACATCCGGGCACGCCGTAATTACCGCCGAGGCTCGCCGCTTCGACCGCAATCTGGCCGGCCCCGAGCGCCTGAGTTTTCGCTGCCGCGACGCTGCCGCAGGTCTTGACGAGCGCCGCCGCAATCGGCGCCTTGATCGGCTGAGCGACAACCGGTTGCTTCACGGTGTCGGCGCTGGCGTTGCCCGAGATGCTCAAGGCCCCCGCGCCGAGTACTCCGAGTGCAGCAAGAGCCGTGGTCAGTTTCTTCATAATCAGGATCCTCCTAAGCGAGTCTCAACTCGCGTTGACGGTGAGCGAGTTTGCACAATCCGCGCCACCGGGATCGCAGTCCTGAAAGCTTCGTAGCAAGCGCGAAAGACGCGAGCGGTCGGCGATTGTGCAAGCGTGCGTTCGCGATTGTGCAAGCGCGCGTACGCGCTTGTGCAACCATGCGAACAAGCGGTCGTAGCGCCGCCCGAAGGTAGATCGTCGTGTACCGCGCGCAGCAGGTAGAGCGTCACTCGGCGTCGCGGAGCGCCTGCTCGAGCAACGCTTTCAGCCGCAGCGAAACGTCGAGCCCGAGCGCGGTGTCACGGCCGCGCGGGCTCATCTTCTTCCAGGTCTTGCGCAAAATCTCGATCAACTTTTGATCGTCGTGTTTGGCTGAGAACGCGTCGAACTCGTGCTCGATGAAGCTCAGGCACAGCGCGTCTTCCATCGTCTGGACGTCGCGATCGCTGCGCAATCCCTGCTTCAAGTTGATGCGCCGCACCTGGTCGATGGTGGCGTCGTCGTAGCCGGCGCCGCGCAGGAGCTCGGCCGCGCGATCGGCGTGAAAGCGTGCCAACTTGGTGCGCCATTGCAGGTACCCGACGCGCCCGTCGGGATAGGACGAGCGCGGGATCTTCCAGCGCTCGAGGTGCTGGCAGCGCGCGGCCAGCCGTAGCGCTTCGGAGGCCAGCGGCTCGAGCCGCTCGATCCAGGCGCTGAGCCGCTCGGCTTGTACGAGCTCGCGCGGGCGCTCGACACCCGAAACGGCCTCCCGCACCGGGTCTGCGGCGTTCGCCTGGTCGAAGGCGGCTATCGCGCGGGCAAAGCGATCGCTGTTCACGGCCCCGCGTTTACCAAAAAACAAGCGGGGACGGTGCGCTCATCGCACCGCCCCCGCTTGGCGGGAGTCCTAGGGGTTTCGAGCTCAGAAGCGCCCGGGCGGCGGCGCCGCGAAGCGACCCGGAAACGGGTCGGCGTCGTGCCGGCGATCGATCTCGAAGTCGGTCCAGCGCACATTCGAGCCGGCCTCCTCGAAGAACGCCACGCCGATGACGCCGACGTTGCGATCGTCACCTTTCTGCGCCGCGTACGAGCCGCGCACCGTGCCGAAACGGAAAGCGGCGACCTCTTGGAGGCTGCGGCGAAAGCCGTCGATCTCGACGGTCGCGAACGGGCCCACGATGTAGCCGCGGTTGGTCATCGAGCCGGCGCGACCGTTGATCACGTCCAGACCGTCGACGGTGGCCACGGCTTCGACGCGGTGGCCGGTGTGATTGCGGATCTGGATCACGTAGCGGGCGCCGTTTTCGCCGACAACGTAGCTGCGCGAGCCGGCGTCGAACCCGTCCAGCGGCTGGCCGCTCGAGTCGAGCAGGCGCACGGTGAGCGCGCCGCCGGCAACGCGAAACGCTCCGTCGCCGAAGTGAGCGACGCCCGAGCGCCGCGCCATCGCACGCACGCCCTCCGCGTCGTTGTAGTTGATCTGCGCCACCGCGAAGGGGCGGTCCGGATCTTCGCGCGAGAACGGTGCGGTCGAGACGTGGCTGTCGCGGCTCTCACCCCAGGTGGTACCGAGCCCGGGCCGCTCTTCGGCTTCCGCCGCGCGATCGCGGGGTCCGAACTCGCTGGGCGGCGCGCCCGCGCTGGCCTTCGACTCGGGTGCCGGAGCAGCGCCGGGGTAATTCTGGGCGCCGTACTGGGCGCTGCCGCCCTCGTCGGCCGGAGCCGCTGACGGAGCTTCGGAGGCGGGCGGCTCGGCAGCCGTTCGCGCACCGCTGAAACTCGCGCCACCGCCGCAACCGACGGCCAGGAACCCACTCAACACAACCCACGAAAAACCCTTGGTCTTCATCGTCATTTTCTCCCGCTGAACCTTTCGTGAGGCTCAACGGGAGAACGCGACCGGGCTTACACTTGGGGGCGCCGAACCGCGCCGGCGGGGAGCGGGCGGGCTGTTACTGCGGCGGAGGGAGGATGAAGGTGCAGAAGCCGTTGATGCACTCCGCCATCTTGTCCTTGTCGCAGCAGTCGGCGGTCGTGTTGCACTTCTCTTGGAGCTTCGAGCAGCCCTTCGGGCAGCCGCACTTGCCCATGTCACAGCCACCGCAGCAGCACTCGACGCCTTCCCGACATTCAAGGCCGTCGTTCTTGCATGGCTCGAGCGCAGCGAACGCGCGCACGTTCCCCGACTGGAGCTCCTGCCCGGTCAGATAGAAAATGGGATGGCTCGGGTCGGCGCCCGCGGGAGGATTGATGTCGATCGCGATGCCCCAGATCTGCTTGGTGTGCGGCTGCGTGAGGTCGTTCTCGACCATGAGGTTGCCGTAGTTGCGGCGACTCGTGAAAAACATCCAGAAGTAGCCGCCCGCGCCGACCGGGCTCATGGTCGGGAAGTAGTCCCAGTGCTCGTCACGCCCAGGGTACGCGACCGTGTCCCCGGCCTTGGCCAGACGCACGGCTCGCTTCGACGCGATGTCCACGTAGTAGAGATCGCTCTGCTCGACCTGGTAACCCGGCAGCGGCACCCAGCCGGCGTAGTACTTGTTCACGCCCAGCGCGAAGACCACACCTTTGTTGTCGGGCGTGAAGAACGGCCAGCCCGGCCACAGCGTGTCGTGCTTGAAAATCTCGACGTGGTTCGAGAACGTGTTGGTCGCCGCGTCGAAGTCCATGATCGAGAGCGAATGGCCGGCGCCGGCGTCGTGGTTGTTGAAGACGATCTTCTTACCGTCCGGAGAGAACGACGGCATCTTCGCGAACTTCACGTTCCAACCGTTCGGCGTGAGCTGCTGGCCGTTGATGGTGAACAAGCGCGATTCCCGGATGCCCTCCATCGCTCCGACGTTGCCGTCGCCCAGTGGGAACAGGTCGGTGACGTTCGTCTGGGTCGGGCTGCCGTTCGTCAAAAACCGCGAACCGTCCGGGTAGATCGCGGCAAATGCCGCCGCATCCAGCGTGTTTTGCGTGAGCGACGGCGGATTGGGATTGGGGTTCGCCGCAAGGTCGTAGGAGTAGCTCTCGTAAAACGTGCCCGCGCCAAGAATCCCATAGGAGTGGCGCGCCACCACCATGCTCTTTCCGTTGGCCGAGAGCGAGTGGCAGGATTTGCACGGTCCCCTGGCCGGGGGAATGTTTACAGCCTGCTCGGTGAGATAGACCTCGGGCTGCGGGCGTCCTGGCAAGAGCCGCATCACGGCACCATTGCCCTGCGCTTCCTGCGATCCGTACGTGTTGTAGAAGATGGCGCCGTTGAGCGTGCCCTGAGCGATTTCCCACTGCTGTCGGATCGGACCCGAGACCCTGCCGTTCGACGCGGTCGTGAGCTCGACGTTCGCCAGATCCTGGTTGCCGTACGTGTAGGTCGTGAGGGCGTCCCAAACGTTGGGGGGGAGGTTGATGCGGAGCGGATCCGTCGGTCCGAAGCAGCCCATGTACTCGAACTTGCTGCTCTTGATGTGAATGTAGACCGCTTGCGCAGCGGGGCCCGCCCATTGCACCGTCGGCGCGAGCAAGCCGCGTGGAAACACCGTCTTGTCGTACGGGTACAGGTACTTCATCGAGCCGTCGGGCGTTCCACCGCCTTGCAGCGCTTGTGCCGCTGCGGGATCGAGGCTGCCCGGGCAGTCGTTGATCACGGTGGGCTGTGCGCCCGTTCCGCCGCCCCCGCCGGCGCCGCTGTCGCCCCCGGCGCCGCCCTGGGCGCCGAGGCCGCCGCCGACGCCGTTGATGGCGCCGAAACCACCGACCGCGCCTTGTCCTTGTCCAGCGCCGGTTCCCGAACCGCCATACCCGGGACCGGAGCCGCCGTAAGCGACGCCGTTGTTTCCCCCGGAGTTGGAGCAAGCTCCGAACGCGAGCAGCACGAGCGCCGCGACGCCGGAGAAGACGAGCGATTTACCGAGGTTTTTCATGGTTCAAGCTCCCCGAACGGATCAATTAGTCGGTTCGATGACTCTCAAGCAGGCGGGATGAAGGCGCAGAAGCCGTTGATGCACTGCGCTTGCGGTGAACAGCAGTCGGCGGCGGTATCGCACTTTTCGTCGAACTTCGAGCATTCTCCGGGGCACACGCATTGCCCGGTTTCGCTGCAACCGCCGCAGCAGCACTCGACGCCGCTCGAGCACTGGTTGCCGTTTTCCTTGCAGGGCTCGAGCGCCGCGAACGCGCGCACGTTGCCGGAGCCCTCTTCTTGCCCGGGCAGATAGAACGCCGGGTGGCTCGGATCGGCACCGGCCGGAGCGTGGATGTCGATCGCGGAAACCCAGATTTCCTTGGTCCGCAGGTCGTCCACCGGAAACGTCATGATGTTGCCGTAGCTGCGGCGGCTGGTGAAAAAGAGCCAGTAGTAGCCGCCCGCGGCGACGGGGCTCACCGTGGGGAAGAACTCGCGGCTCTCGTCGCGACCCGGATACGGCAAGTACGAAGCGTTGCCGTTGAACCCGCCGGCCCGACTCAGGCGCACCGCCTGCTTCGAGGCGACGTCGATGTAGAAGAGGTCGCTCTTGGCCGCGAACGGCCGAGCCGGGTGCGAGCTCACGTAGTCGTTGGCGTCGCCGAGCGCGAAAATCACGCCCTCGTTGCCCGGGGTGAAGAACGGCCAGCCCGGCCACAGCGTGTCGTGCTTGTAGAGTTCGACCAGATTCGAAAACGCATTGTTCGCCGGGTTGAAGTCCATCATCGCGAGCGTGTGGCCTTGCCCGGTGTCGTAATGATTGAAAACGATCTTGTTCCCGTCCGGCGCGAACGTCGGCATGTTTGCGTATTTGACGCTCCAGCCTGTCGCCGTGATTGGAGTGCCGTTGATCTGGAACAAGCGCGACTCGCGAGGACCCTCCATTCCCGGCACGTTGCCGGGGCCGATCGGAAACGGGATCGGCACGGTCGTCCCTGGGCTGCCCATCGTCATGAAACGGGTGCCGTCGGGATGGACCGCGGCAAAACCTGCGGCGTCGAGCGTCGTGTTGCTGATCGGCGGCGGGTTGGGATTCGGGTTGGTCCCGACGTCGTACGCGTAACTCTCGTACGGCCCCGCGGGATAAGTATGGCGAGCCAGCACCATGCTGCGGCCGTTCGCCGAGAGAGAGTGGCACGACTTGCAAGGGCCGAACGGAGCGATGCCCGTCTCGGTGAGGTACACCTCCGGACGTTGCTGACCCGGAACGATGCGCATGACGGCGCCGTTGCCCTGCGCCTGGGGCGATCCGTACGTGTTGTAGTAGATGGCGCCCTTCAGCGTCGCGGGAGCGATCTCCCAGGCTTCCTTGATCGGTCCACTCACCTTGCCGCCGGACGCGGTGGTGAGCTCCACGTTCACCGGGTCCATCTTGCCGAACGCGTTCGTCGTGAGCGCGAGCCACACGTTGGCCGGCAGCGGAATCCGCAGCGGATCGGTGGCACCGAAGCACCCGTGGTACTCGAAGTTGTTGCTCTTGATGTGGATGTACACGGCTTGCGCCGCCGGCCCCGCCCACTGCAGCACCGGCGGCAGAATGCCGCGCGGGAACACGGTCTGATGGTAGGGGTACAGCCACTTCATCGAGCTGTCGGGAGTGCCCCCGGCTTGTAAGGCTTGCGCTGCCGCAGGATCGAGATTGCCCGGGCACTCGTTGATCGAGGTCGGTTGGGGACCGCTGCCACCGCCGCCACCCGACGAGGAGCCGGCGGCGCCGCCGAGCGAACCGGCGAAGCCGCCTAGAGCTCCGAAGCCACCTTGCGCCGTTGCACCACCCGGACTGGAGCCACCATATGGGGCGACGTTGTTGTTGTCGCCGGAGTTCGAGCATGCGCCGAACGCCAGCAGTCCGAGGGCGGCCGTCGTGTATACGAGGGCCCTACCAAACGAGGTCATCTAAAAGGCTCCCGCGCGCGCAGGTGCGCTCGCGCCTTGCCCACTAGAATGAACGGGCTTTTTCCAACCCGCAAGCGCCGCTCGCAAGGAAACAGGCGTGTCTAGTGCTTGTCTATTGAACGCCGGCCCGGCGACCGATCGTTAAGCGCAGAAGCAAGCCGATTGCGCGAATCGACCGTTGCGCGAACGAGTCGTTAGGCGGGAGGCACGAAAGCGCAGAAGCCGTTGATGCACTGGGCCTGTGGCGAGCAGCAGTCCGCCGCCGTGGTGCACTTTTCATCGAACTTCGAGCAGCCCTGCGGGCAACCGCACATCCCGGTTTCGGTGCAGCCGCCGCAGCAGCATTCGACGCCGCTCGTGCACTGCAAGCCGTCGTTCTTGCACGGCTCGAGCGCCGCGAACGCGCGCACGTTGCCGGAGCCCTCTTCCTGACCGGGCAAGTAGAACGCGGGATGGCTGGGATCGGAACCCGACGGCGCGTTGATATCGATCGCGGAGACCCAGATTTCCTTGCTCCGCACGTCGTCCACCGGGAACGTCATGATGTTGCCGTAGCTGCGGCGGCTCGTGAAAAACGCCCAGTAGTAACCGCCCGCTGCCACGGGGCTGACGGTCGGGAAGAACTCGCGATGCAGATCGCGTTCGCCGGCGACGACACCGTCCCCGCCTGCACGCGCGAGCGGGACCGCCCGCTTCGACGCCACGTCGATGTAATAGAGATCGCTCTTCGCGGAGAAGGGACGCGCGGGATGCGAGCTCACGTAGTCCGCCGCGTCGCCGAGCGCGATGATCACGCCTTCGTTGCCGGGCGTGAAGAACGGCCAACCTGGGTACAGCGTGTCGTGCTTGTAGAGCTCGACCAGGTTCGAGAACGAGTTGTTCTGTGCGTTGAAATCCATCATCGCGATGGAGCGGCCCTGACCCGTGTCGAAATGATTGAAGACGATCTTCTTACCGTCCGGCGCGAACATCGGCATGTTCGCGTACTTCACCGTCCAGCCGGTGGTGGTGATCGGCGTGCCGTTGATCTGGAACAGCCGCGACTCCTTCGGGCCTTCCATCGCGACCACGTTGCCGGGGCCGTTCGGGAACGGAATCGGTGACGTGGCGCCGGGGCTGCCCACCGTCATGAAGCGCGAGCCGTCGGGATAGACCGCTGCGAATGCCGCAGCGTCGAGCGTGTTCTGCGTGATCGACGGCGGGTTCGGGTTCGGGTTCGCCCCGACGTCGTACGAGAAGCTTTGATACGTTCCCGGGTACGCGTGCCGCGCCGCCACCAAGCTGCGGCCGTTTGCCGAGAGCGCGTGGCACGACTTGCACGGGCCGAGCGGAGCGATCCCTGGCTCGCTCAAATACACTTCCGGCTTTGGCTGCCCGGGAACGATGCGCATGATCGCACCGTTGTTGAGGTTCTGCGGCGATCCGTAGGTGTTGTAGTAGATCGCGCCCTTCAGCGTCGCGGGAGCGATCTCCCACGCTTCCTTGATCGGGCCGGAGACCCTGCCATTCGAAGCGGTCGTCAGCTCGACGTTGACCGGATCCTGCTTGCCGAACGCGTTCGTCGTGAGCGCGGTCCAAACGTCCGCGGGCAGTTGAATACGGAGCGGGCTGGTTGGACCAAAGCACCCGTGGTACTCGAAGTTGTTGCTCTTGATGTGGATGTAGACGGCCTGCGCGTCGGCACCCGCCCACTGCAACACCGGCGCGAGAATGCCGCGCGGAAACACGGTCTTGTCGTAGGGGTACAACCACTTCATCGAGCTGTCCGGCGTGCCGCCTGCCCGCAAGGCTTGAGCTGCCGCGGGATCGAGGCCGCCGGGACACTTGTCGATCAACGTCGGCTGCGGACCGGTGCCGCCGCTGCCACCACCGGCACCGGACGAACCGCTGGCACCGGCGAGACCGCCGAGCGAACCGGCGAAGCCGCCGAGCGCGCCTGCACCACCGGCGGCACTGGCACCACCGTAGCTGCCACCAGCACCGGGACCAGAGCCACCGTAAGAAACTTTGTTGCCGTCGGAGGAAGAGTTGGAGCACGCGCCGAACGCCGACAGTGCGAGGACAGCAGTCGAGTAGACGAGTGCTCTACCAAAGGTCTTCATTCACCAAACTCCCGCGCGCGCGAAGGGATCGCGCTTTGAAGTTTAGAATGAACTGCCCCTTTCGAAGCCGCAAGCGCTGTCTACGCGATCTTTCAAGGAAACAAACTTGTCCGTTGGCGTCGCCGTTCACGTATCGAGCCAAATCGTTTTTCGGATGTAAGAGACAGACTCGTCTATTCGCGCACGCGTTCGATGCCGGCGTACACGTTGAACGCGCCGTCGCGCGCGAAGCCGACCAGCGTCATGGACGCCCGCTCCGCGATCGCGACCGCGAGCGAGCTCGGCGCGGAGACGCTGAGCACGAGCGGAATCCGTGCGATCAGCGCCTTCTGCACGATCTCGAAGCTGCTCCGCCCACTCACGATCAGGATGCGGCCGCTCGCCGGCAGCGCGTCGTCGAGCAAAAGCCGTCCGATCAATTTGTCGACGGCGTTGTGGCGGCCGACGTCCTCGCGCGCGAAGAGCAGACCGCCTTCGGCGGTAGCCAGCCCGGCCGCATGCAGCCCGCCGCTCTTCCGGAAGTTCACCTGCTCCGCGTGCAGGCGCTCGACGAGCTCGCACAGAACTCGGCTCTGTACCCGTAGCCCGTCCTCGAGCGGCGCGGCGCGCGCGATCAGATCGGCGATGGTGCGGCGCCCGCACACGCCGCAGGCGGAGGTGACGAGCGTGCCGCGCCGCGCGGCCGCCGAGCGCTCGAGGTCGATCAGCGTACCCGGTGCGGGAACGATCTCGATCACGTTGCCCCAGCCCTC
>Ga0111539_10006588_pt1 | contig 14966 bp, 13 predicted proteins | sample RhiMethybrSRZTD1_FD_79667 | JGI IMG/M metagenome (GOLD analysis project Ga0111539, IMG submission 79667) | Populus rhizosphere microbial communities from Tennessee, USA - Rhizosphere MetaG P. TD hybrid SRZTD1 (version 2) (version 2) | ecosystem: Host-associated > Plants > Roots > Rhizosphere >... | reverse complement strand
TGCATAGGGAAATTGTTTGGTATGAAAAATTAAACAATTCAAGTCTGATTTTCATGAATTTGTTTTAGGTGGAGGGTCTTACTCTGAACCAATGGCCAGTCAGGGCTAAAGCCCAATCACCAGCATGTCCAGATAACCACGCCCTGAAGGACGTGGCAAGAAAATCTCAATGCAATAATGATCAACTTTTGTTGCCACGCCCTTCAGGGCGTGGTTAGAATGAAGATTATGATCCGGCTTTAGCCATGAATGGAAACATTAGAAGATCACTTCCACATAACCTTGAGACGGTGCCTGTTCGTGTCCATGCAACACACCAGGACGCCAGGCAGGCCCCTCTTTGACCAATCTGATAGCTTCCTGATCATAAGGATGTGAAAGTCCTTCAATAATTACGAAGTCCCATACCGATCCATCATTTCCTACATTAAACACCACTTTAACAGTACCGGATCGTACTTCCGTCATTGGTCGACGCATATTGTTTTCAAGATATTTTTTGAATTCAGGCATACCCACGATCGGGAATGCATAATGACTCAGTTGATCGTAGACAAATCGTCTTCCATTCTTTGTTACGGAGACGCCGTGAACCAACCTGTTATTTCGAAAAAACTCCTTAAAATATGGCGTGCCATCCTCATGATATCCATACCAATCTCCTGTCTTCTTACCTCCTTCATAGGTACCTTCTTCCGCCATCTGTCCGTTAGAATACCATCGAACGTATTTGCCGTTTCCATTAGCCACCTGTTGTCTCCCTGTTGAATCCCACACATTTCGTGTGAATGTTTCGTCATTATAGTATACTTCCTTTTCCAAAATACCATTCCAGTGATAGTCCTCCCACTTTCCCACCACGTCTTCCTTGGCATATCTGCCGGCAGATGAATATGTTTTACGATTCGTATAGTAAAGAAATATTCCATCCTTCATACCATCGAGATATTTACCTTTCATTTGCACGTCCCCACTCCTGTAGTAATCCCTCACTGCCCCTTGCCATCGCCCTAACGAGTCCACCGTACCAATCCTATAGTAAGAAGCAAGCGATGGATCGTCGATCTCTTTCCATTCTTTGTCGTAAAACACACGTTTTGTTTCCAGCGTGGGCATGGGTTTAACTGGTTCCTCTTCCGCCACCGCCGAACCTTCAGGTATTGTATAGTTCGGGTTAAAGCGAAACTTAGGAAGCGAATCCATCTGGGCATTAACGATTTCCATGCTATCGAGATAGACATAGGATTCGCGCTGAATCAATGCAGTACGATAAATAGCGTCCTGTTTTTGGAGGCCGACATATCTAGCAAGTGTTGCGGTATCAGGTTGCAGTTCTTCCCGGATAGGTGTAAGCGTGCGCAGTGAATAGCCAATGGAATCCCACTCCTTCGTAATCACGGTAAGGCTATCCACTAGTTGGGCATCGTTCAAGGAATTTTGATAGAACCGGTTCGTTCGTCGTTCCGCCGCCAGCACACGCTGAAACACTTTGTAATAGTTCAGGAGATCTTTAGGTAGCGTGAAAGTGGTCAAAAACAAAAGGCCCGTTACAGCAGCGAGGCTCCAATTTCCAACCAGCAGTTGAAAGCGATATTGCAATACTGCAATCACAAAGCCCGCGATAAATCCACCAAGATGCCCGGCGATGTCGACGCTGATACTAGTAGCCACCAAAGTATTTATTATAACGAAGCCGATGAACCCGATAGCAAGTGCAATAAGCTTTTGACGGTCGTTCGAGTCCTGAACAAGCTCGGCGCCGAGTCTGTACCCAAATAGGCCGAAGATTGCCCCGGAAGCACCGGCGCTTATGGTGTAGAGGTTGAAGAGCAGGCTCGCGATACCTGCAGCGATCCCACAAAAAAAATAGATTAATATAAATCGGGGTGCGCCTGTTATTTGCTCGAGCGTGCTACCTAGTAAATACAATCCAAGCATATTTACCAGGAGGTGTATTACTCCAAAATGCAAAAACATGGAAGAAATGACTCTCCATTGTTCACCATCCAACGTAAAAGGATTAAGATTTCCTCCTGCATAAAGTATTGCTAACACGTCGACGTTCCGTGTCATCGTCAGGCTTTCCTGCTTAATGGCAAGGAGCGCAAAAACAATCAGATTAATGCCGATGATTATAAGTGTCGAAATGTATCTGTTCATCTTGCCGATAGCTCTGACAGCGCTTCCAGACGTTTGAGCAACGGTGGATGCGAATAGTGAAAAAATACGTATAGAGGGTGAGGATACAAATTGCTCAGACTATCCACAGAAAGTCTCTTCAATGCATTCGATAATGCTGTGCCATCAAATGTTTCCTTTGCATAAGCATCTGCTTCAAACTCATTCTTCCGGCTATACATATTCATAAACAATCCAGTGACCCCGGAGATCGGAGAGAATAGGATACCAAATGCCAGCAGGTTAAGATGAATCGCATGCTCAGTCCCACCCATCGCCAGCGAAACATTTTCTGCGAACACCATTTTAGACAATACAAATAAAGTAAAAACGATCTGAACGATTGAAAGTACATAACCCCGGATTATATGCTTCTTCTTAAAGTGTCCAACTTCGTGGGCAAGAACGGCAACGAGTTCGTCTGTCGTGTGGTTTTCAATGAGCGTATCATAAAGCACAATCTTTTTCTTCCTTCCAATGCCGGAAAAAAAAGCGTTTGCCTTTTTCGACCGTTTTGATCCGTCAATAACAAAGATGTTATCAAGAGGAAAGTTTACCTTCTTTGAAAAAAGTTCAATCGCAGTTTTCAATTCTCCATCCGGCAGCGCTGTCAATTTATTGAACATGGGAAGGATAAGAGATGTGTAGAACATATTAACAAACAACACAAAAAGTGCCGCAAGTATCGAAAACCATATCCAGAAATTAGGGCCGATTGTTTCTACCAAGTAGATCAGCGCTGATAACAATCCTCCACCAATAAGTGCGGCGAGAAGATACCCCTTGAGTTTGTCTGTTATAAATGTTTTAACTGTCGTCTTATTAAAACCGTACTTTTCTTCAATCACGAAAGTACCATACCACTGAAAGGGCAGAGTCAGAATATCTGACGCAAGCATTAGAACAGCAAAAAAAACAAGAGCCAGAATAATATCAGAATTAAAGTAAGGCCTGAACAAGCTATCGACCCAGCCAAATCCTCCGATAGCCAGCATCACTATGGAAATCAAAAAACTTACAGCTGAGGTAAGGAACGAGAATCTTGTCAATTCACGATGATATGCCAGGGATTTCAAATACTTTTCTTTCTGGTAAAATGCTTCGACTTCTTTTGGAATATCGGAACGCTGGGCTTTAAGGTTAATATAATCCAGTATTTGATCGGCAACGTAGCTTACAACGGTTATAGAAATTATTATAAAAAGCAATATTCCAGGCTCCATAAATTCTCCTACCCAATGACCAATGTCCTAAATCTCAATGACCAATGTTTTGTAATGTTACCAAATAACTTCCTAGATTGTACCGATGAATTGTTCAAATTTTTCATATCAGAAACCGTTAGAAACATCGAAAGAAAAGTGGATATTAGACTTGCGAATAGCGATGGAATTCAAAGAATCAAACAAGTTGCAGAAGGAATTTAACGACCTCATTCCCGGTGGAGCTCACACGTATGCGAAGGGCGAGGATCAATTTCCTGAAGGTATGGCACCATTTATTGTTCGAGGCAAAGGATGCCGAGTTTGGGACACAGATGGAAATGAATTTATTGAGTATGGAAATGGGTTACGAGCCGTATCCCTTGGCCATGCATTTGAGCCCGTTCTTGATGCAGTTACTGCGCAGTTGAAGCTTGGGGCAAATTTTGGAAGGCCGGCCACTATCGAGCTGGAGTGCGCCCAGGAGTTTCTCAGTCTCGTCGACGGCGCTGACATGGTCAAGTTCTGCAAAAATGGTTCTGATGCCCTAGATGGCGCTATAAAGCTTGCCCGTGCGTATACCGGTAGAGATATCGTTGCAATGTGCGCCAGCCATCCGTTCTTTTCCGTCCATGACTGGTTTATTGGCACAACGCCAATGACTGGCGGTATCCCTGAGGCAATTAAAAAGCTGACTACAAAGTTTTATTACAACGACCTGGGAAGCGCCGAGAAGATGTTCGCCGAGCATCCGGGAAAGATCGCCTGTGTAATTCTTGAAGCCCACAAGTACGATGACCCCGTTGATGACTTCTTACATAAGCTGAAAGATCTCTGCCATAAAAACGGAGCAGTCTTTATCTTCGATGAAATGATAACCGGCTTCAGATGGCATATCGGAGGGGCGCAAAAGAAATTCAATATCATACCGGATCTTTCAACTTGGGGCAAAGCATTGGGTAACGGTTTCGCGATATCTGCGCTTGCCGGCAAGCGCGAAATCATGGAACTCGGCGGATTGTTTCACAATAAGGAACGTGTATTTCTGCTGTCGACGACTCATGGCGCTGAGACACATGCAATGGCTGCCGCTATTGCCACGATCCGATTCTACAAACAAAATAATGTGATCGAAAGACTATACGAGCAGGGCACGAAGCTGGAAGTCGGAATAAATAACGCATCCCGCGATCTCAATCTGCTGGATAAAGTAAGTGTCCTCGGCCCGCCATGTTGTTCAGTTTACACGTCACGAGACGAGAACAATCAACCCTCACAACCGTTCCGGACGTTGTTCCTGCAGGAAACGATGAAACGGGGGTTGATCATGCCGTCAACGATCATCTCATATTCGCATAGCGACGCCGATGTGGCTGAAACCGTCGAAAAGGTCCATGATGCGTTGGTCATTTACCGAAAAGCAATTGATGAAGGCATTGGCAAGTACCTCGAAGGCAGAAGCGTTCAGCCCGTTTTTCGGAAATATAACAACGGACAGTTAGTTCACTGACCTGCCCTTATCGTTTGAACAAGTTGTTCCCAATTATCCGGTTCACAACCTGATCCTTCAGGTTGCGGCTAATTGGAATTCGCGTTTCGCCGATGATAATCTCGTTTCCATCAATTGATTTGATACCTGCTATCGAAACTATAAAAGATTTATGAACTTTTAAGAACTGATCTTTGGGAAGCTGGCTCTCAAAGCTTGCCAATGTCATGTACGTGATAAGTTTTTTCGTTGGAGTGTGAACAATTACATAGTTCTGAAGCGACTCGACGTACCTTACATCTACATAGTTTACCTTTTCGTATTTACTTTCACACTTCACAAAAAAATAATCGCTGTGCGTCTTGTGTTCTGCTGCGAGCTTCTTCATCTGATGGACTTCAAATGCTTTCTGGGCTGCTTTTAGAAACCGTTCAAATGTAATGGGCTTCATAAGGTAATCCACCACATCCAATGAATATCCCTCTAGCGCGTAATCAGAATAGGCAGTAGTAAAGATCACAAGCGGCGGATGTCTCAACCCTTTAAGGAATTCAATGCCCGAAAGCTTGGGCATATGGATGTCTAAGAAGATTAAATCAATAGTTTGTTCATTGAGATAAGTGGCAGCCTTGAGTGGATTTTCACATTGGGCAACAAGCTCAAGAAACTCGACTTCAGCAATGTATTCTTCAATTCCCTTGCGGGCAACCGGTTCATCATCAATGATCAGGCATGCGAGCTTCATTCTTTTAATATGTTAGTTCAATTATGAGTTTTGAGTTATGAGTGCAAGCGCAAGTGTGAGTGTGTGTTTCACCGCAAACGCGCTATGACGCAAAGGAATCGTTAAGATTCCTCGAGAAAACTTTGCGTCCTTGCGTCTCTGCGGTCCCGATGACTATCGGGATGCACACACTCACACCCCATGCGCACTCATAACTTATAACTCATCACTCATAACTACTTAGTTCAATTGTATTGTCAGTTCTACTCTAAAACTTTCCGGTAGATCTTGTACTTCTAGTCTATGCCTTCCGTTATAGATCAGCTCAAGGCGTCGTTGCACATTACGCAAGCCAATACCACCCTCGTCATCCAGTTTCTTTTTAGTATCCTTGGTATTATAAACGGTGAAATAGAAATGGCCTTCGTCACGAGCCAGGTTGATTTTTATTTCGTTTCCATTTGTAAAATGCGAGACATGTTTGAATGCATTCTCGACAAAAGGAATCAGGAGTAACGGCGCAACGCTAAATCCTCGCACATTTTCATCAGCCGAAAAGGTGATCGAATAGTTCTCATCTTTCCGAAGGCGTTGCAATCCAACATAATTCTTCAGGTAGCTCACTTCTTTTTCCACAGATACTTCTTTTCCATTACATTCATACAGCTGATATCGCAACATGTCTGAGAACGATGAAAGCGTATCACGCGCCATTTGATTTTGTTTTTCTATCTGAAAATATATCGTGTTAATCGAATTGAACAAGAAGTGTGGATTTATCTGAGCTTTAAGGTACTCAAGCTCCGTATTCAACTTCTCAATTTCAATCTTGCGGATCAATTCGCGCTGTGCATACCACTCCCGGCTTAGGTGAAGTGCTATGCTGAAAGCGACGTAAAAAAAAGCTATCGAAATGTTATAGAATGTGTTGTACAGGAAATTCCTGTGCTCAGGCTCACCAAGGATATATCCATACAGGTATACATCGTGCAGGTTCTTCAGCAACGCATAACAAACCAGTGATAGGCACAGCAGCAGTACATACAATAGTACATTCTTCTGCCGCGAGAAAATTGGAATAAGAACAAGGAGATTCAGGTAAACGGCGCACGCCAGAAGTCCATTTCGAACAATAGTTTCCAGCATGAATTGATCAAGTCCCGCTGTTGAAATTAGTCCCAAACGGGTGTACATGTGAAAGGCGACAGTAGCTACCCAGAATATTATGTGATCGACCTTATACCGCCAGAACTTTACCATCTCCGAAAATTACGGGTTTTATTTACAGCTCCCTATCGGACCGGATGTATCTCGTCAAGAATAACACGTCTCTTATCAGGTTTCTTTGCGTTATTCGGACCATGGAGACAACTTCATATGTCAACAAGTAAGTTGCTCTTGTATCGGAGGTCATAAAAAATAATCAACACACCCATGAAACGAATATTATTTGTCATCATTTCAACATTATTATGGATCCACGGATGCTCACAGCCCAAGGCCAGCAAAGATGACACAGGAAAAAAAGTGGGCGGCGAATGTGATGAATGTGAGGCAGTATTTGAGTACGGCTCAAAAAAACTCTCGTGGACCGACACATTACCCGATTACAACGACAAAGGCCAGAAGATGGAAGTGAGCGGAACAATCTTTCAGCGCGACGGCAAAACTCCGGCTCCGGGAGTGATCCTTTATGTCTACCACACGGATCAGGAAGGTATCTATCCCACAAAGGGCGACGAAACCGGTTGGGCTAAGCGCCACGGTTATATCAGGGGATGGATCAAAACTGATCAATCGGGCAAATACAAATTCTATACATTACGACCTGGTGCGTACCCTGGTCGAAGAAATCCGGAACACATACATGCAACGATAAAGGAGCCAGGCATAAGCGCGTATTGGATTGATGAATATTTGTTTGAGGATGATCCGATCCTCACTAACGATGAAAAAGCCGCTCAAAAGAAACGAGGAGGGAATGGGATCTTGAAGTTGAATAAAGATTCAAACGGCGCTCTTATTGCTCATCGCGATATAATACTGGGGCTTAATATTCCCGGCTATTAGGATCTTAGTCTATCATTTTGCAGAAAAAAATGTCTGGGCATTTTTGTAGAAAATTTTCTCTTTTTGCTCCATGGTTAGAAAATCAAGTTTGTTGATCTGATCAATCATTTTGGCAATATCGCCGCCGTCAGATCCGAACATCAATCGATCTTCAATCCCGGCGTCCATGAGAGATTTCATGTACGCGGAAAAGTCTTCCATCGGTACGATTGCAGGATTGGCAATGACAGAAATGTCGGCGTATACTTGCTTGTATTCTGTCATGATCTTTAAAGTTCCTTCCAGATAGGGAGCACCTGCGTGCATTAGCCAGACCCTTAATTTTGGAAATGCCTTCAAAGTCGGCTCAAGCAATTTTGGATCGCCCATAAGTGGATCAAAATTCGGGCAACCATGATCCGGTCCAGCCAATCCCGTGTGCATTGCTATCGGTATGTTGAATTCCTGAGCAAGCGCATAATACGGATACATTCGGGTATCCGACATTGAAATACCATAGTACTGGTTAAGTAACTCACCTAAAAAATCAATTTTACCATCCACCGCCAGCTGCCTCACCCATGCCAGATCCGGAAATTCCTGCCCGTTCTCAAAACAGCTGGGACCACCATAGGGTACGACGCCATTTGGACAAGGCAGAATCAGGCCGTATATCATCTTAAGAGACTGCAATGAACGGTATGGTTGTTGAGCGTTCCATGAACAAGTAATTGCCGCTCCGGTCACGTTGTTCTTTTTGAACTCTTCTAAGTCTTTAGCCCGCTGGTCATCATCCAGATGGCTATGCAGGTGGGCGTCAAAGACCACACCCTGATATTTTTTAATAACCGTTGAGTTCTGTTGACCGAAAGAATGAAGACTTGCAACGATCAATACAGTTAAAATAATCAAATTGTTCATTGGAAGTCGCATCGTGTTTGAGATGTGTAACAAAGTTACAAAAGTCATTACGCTATTGTTATCATCAATTCGAATAAATCACATACGGAGACCATAGTAATCCTGGGAAATATAACCGGCTATGTGAAATCACAGTGTCAGCTGAATCGTGAAGGAAGTTCCATGTCCTTCTTCAGTTTCCATTTTTAATTCACCACCGTGGGCTTTGACCGTGTCGTAGCTTAAGCTAAGGCCCAGCCCTGTTCCCAGCCCGGCAGGCTTAGTGGTAAAAAACGGTTGGAATATCTTTTCCTTAATAGCGGCAGGTATTCCGTTTCCATTATCCGTCACTTTTATTTCAACCTTTCCATCCAATTTCCTGGTAGCAACGGTGACGGTTGGCTCATACTTTTCCTCGGCATTCTTTTGCTTTTCGATCACGGCGTAGCAAGCGTTATTGATCAAATTTAAAATCACCCTTCCCATATCTTGGGGTACAACGTTTATCGTCGGCAGCGTTGAATCAAAGTCGTTTTCAAATTTTGCTGTGAACGATTCGTCCTTGGCGCGATAACCATGATATGCAAGGCGAAGGTACTCATTGCACAACGCGTTTATATCCGTCATTTCCTTTTTGCCTGTGTTCGTGCGGCTGTGCTGAAGCATACCTCTTACAATTGCACCTGCCCTTTTTCCATGCTGGTTGATCTTCCCCTCGTTGTCCTTAATATCTTTGACCAACGCTTGTACTTCGTCCGTATCTCCACTTGCCACAGCGGCCTCAAGCTCGCCGAACAGTTCAACGTTTAGTTCGGAGAAGTTATTAACGAAGTTCAACGGGTTTTGAATTTCATGGGCGATACCAACGGTGAGTTCACCCAATGATGCCATTTTCTCGGCATGAATTAATTGATTCTGAGTTTCCTTTAAATTTGTGTACGCTTGTTCTATCCGTGATTTCGCTTTCTGTTTTATCCTGTTGTTTCGGAACAACAAGAAGATGATCACCAAAAAGATGCCCAGAAAGGCGACTAGTGCAATTGTCCGCGTTCTGTTTCTTTCCCGCTCCTGCTCCTGCAATGCTTTCTGCTCGCGTTCCTGCTCCGCTAACATCAACAATTGCAGTTGTTTGTATCTCGCCGGACCATATAAACTATCTTTCATGTCTATGGCCATCTTCTGGTAATAATAGGCACTGTCAATACCGTTGTTTTCGAGATGAAGATTCTGCAAAAGTGTTGCCGCCTCCATGATCCTCAGCCGTTGAAATGTCCTTTGTGCTTCCTTCAACATTGCGCGGGCGAAATAAAATGAAGAATCGATCATGTTCTTTTCACGCGATATTTCTGCCAACCTCAGCAAAACTCTGCTGTGATGAATAGATCCGCCCGCTATCTCTACTTTTTTTAGCCCGAAACGCAGGTAAAACATCGCCGAATCATTTTTACCGAGAACATGAAAGACGTTACCCATCTCAGCCAAAAGCATAATATAGGCGTGTTCGTGGATTGTATTTTCTCCAAACGCCGAGGATGCCAGCCTTAAATAGTGAAGTGCCGAATCATACAATTGGAGTGATGAATAACAACGACCGATGCTTAAAAGCGCGTAACCATTATCCAACACTATGGAGGGATCGTTTGCTTCCTTCACCAGGATCGTATCCAGTAAGATTGACTGGTTAAAGTAACTCAATGCCTGCCTGTATTCTCCAAACTCGATGTATGTGTTGCCGATAAATTGCAAAGCGTTCCTGACCTGTTCGGTACTTCTTCGCGACCGCGCCAGTTCAAGGGCTTCAAATTGATATTTCAGCGCTTCCGGATAATCTCCCAGTATCCTTGCTGCGTCTCCTGCGCGATTTAATATGGTAGACCTTCCTATCGAAACGGATGATTTATGGATCAGGTCCACACCTTTTTTGAAGTAGTGCAAACTCGAATCCGGTTGTATGGCAAAATAGATATTTCCTATTGCGATGATCAGGCTGATCCGCGTGCTGTCGGCCGTCGCAATCCTCAATTCATTTTTAAGGCTCTCGAGCTGTTGTTGCTGGCAGTACGTTTGATTGACAGCTATTATAAGGAAGAGAAATAAGATGATCTTTTTCACAACGATACTTGGCTTTAATCATGTTAGGTAAGTTTCCCTTCCAAAGACTTACCGTTGCGGCGGTAGCTTATGAAGGTATCGTATTCGTAGCCGAGTACAACGGAGGGCATAAGTAAATCTATGAAATATAATGGAATCTGTCCTGTGAAAATCACCCAATTGCCATTCCCCTTTGACTGCGGTCTTGCACCTCAATGAGCATTAGGGCAGCTGGATATCGTTGTACGCCATCCACCGTTTCAACGAACCCGTAAATCGCCGCAGGTGATCTTCGTTAAGAAAGATATTAGACCACGTGTCGAAGCGGTCGCATTGCATACCGAGATAGAACAACATCACGCAAAGACCTGTCATTGGGATTAACCGTTTTTCTTCATCGCTGATTTTTGAGATGGATTCGTATCCACTCAGGAAACTTTCCGCCTTTGCTTTAAAATCTGCTTCGTCAAGGTTGGTATTGTATAGCTGAAAGATGAAATACGCTACATCAAGGCATAACCATCCGTTGCCACAAAAATCAAAATCGAATATGGTGATCTGATCGTTGTCCCCGAAGTGCATATTGTCGAACCAGATGTCGAGGTGCACTACACCGGTTCTGACATCATTTGAATTTACTCTGCTGTATTCGTCTGAAAGAAATTCCGTTAACGCTGCAACAAACTTCATTTCATCGATCTTCGGAGAAAAAAAGGATTGCGTTCGTTTGAGGGAATCTTCCAACAATGTTTTCGAATCATACGTAGCCCGGCTCACCTGGAAGTTTTCCGTAAGCAGATGGATCCTCGCCATAGTGACACCGATGTTGTAGCTGACTTCAGCGCTGAACCTGGGTACTTTTTTGCCTTCGGCGAAAGAAAACAGAACGCCATAACGAACTCCCTCCTGCGCGTTGATTTCCTGGATGTATTCGCCGTTCCGGTCAGCGATAGGATAAGCAACAGTGATACCGTTGTTACGTAGAAAACGCAGCAGACGCAACTCCTCGGATACATCAAACTTCGAACGCCAGTTGAAGGTGTAAATGCGAAGGACATATTTATACCCTCCTCCTGTCACCACATAAAGGTGATTCATACCTGTTCGAAACAGTTTGCAGGACGTTTCAAGGTCCAGGTTGTACTGATCTTGGAGCAGTTTGGCAAGGTGTGTTGCCGAAAGAGTGGATTCGGTTGCCGGAAAAGTAGAAGTCATGAGAGGCTATCGACGGTTAAAAAAACAAAAATAAAGAATTGAGTTTATAAGTCTGCAATTCTCTGTTAAGTTTATACATGGCTTACCCCTTCTTCGGGGTTAACATAGTTCACGCGTTTTTCTCACTACCATATTGATCGTCTCCCAAGTCTCATCGTCAAGTTTGAATACCTGCTTTATTCCCGGATTAACTTTGAATCCGCATTTCTCATAACACTTGATGCCCGCGATATTCCAGTCAAACACATTCAATTCAACGATTTCCGCTTTAAGATTTTCAAATGCATAGGTAAGTAAAGCATTGATCACAGCCTGACCTCTCCCCTTCCCACGATTGGTTTTGTCACCAATGATCAGTTTGTCAATTTTATACATCCCGTCTCCAGACTTAATGAGCTGCGCATGACCGACCACTTTTTTCTCAGCAGTATCGATAGCATTAAACAAATGGCTATCTGGCACCAGCAGGTAACGATGAAGTTGCTCGTGTGTCAAAGGAAAGGTGAACTCGGTCCCGGCAATTGTAATCAACAATGCTTCATTGTCGATCCAACTGATAAGCCGGTCGAAATCCATTTTCTGAAAGGATTCTAGTTGGATTATTGCTAAGTCAGGACTCATCAACAAATCTACTCAAAATTTGCGGCAGCCTTAATCGTTAAAGGAGTCAGTGTGCTTGCACGCTCGAATCTCGTCCAACGTCATATTTTTATTTCTGAGTCACGCTATTTATCTCAATCCAATTACCATCGGGGTCTTGGAAAAAAACCTGCTTCATACCGTCGGCTCTTATATTTACTTTGTTCGTAGCTCCAGGCCAGTCGGAATATGCTATTTTCTTTTCCTCCAGCATTAAAACGAATGAATCGAAATCGGGCGTTGCAAACGCAACATGAATCGCTTTGTTTAATGTAACATTTTCTTTAACGATAGAAATAAGGTGCAATTCCTTCCCATCCCCAACCGCGAACCATCTAACACCCTCCAATTTTGATCTGTTTGTTATCTCTCTGAATTTTAAAATGTTACCATAAAACTCGGCAGAGCGATCAACATCTTTTACTGAGAGAGCCAAATGGTCAACCGTTAAATTAAACGAGGTATTGTTTTGCCCCCATAGTTGTACAGTCAATAGGGATATAACTATCAAAAGAATTATTTTTTTCATAGTCGTTTCAGTTTATTGTTCAGTTGGCCTTCAGATTTTTTCAGCAATCAAAAAACATTTTAATGATTTGTTGACGGCAAAAATCCGCAGAAATTAATTCTAAAATCATCAGCCAACTGTCCTCGATGCGATTATCCCAAAGGATTTAGCCCATACTTTATTACAATTTCGTTTGCAGCAGTCGGGTCAACTATCAAACCATACTTTGCTCCGGTCTCTTTTACCTTGTCCATTTGGGGAGGTCGTCCTGCAAGTAAAAAGGGAGCAAGTTCTGCGAAGTAGTATTCAAAGTTACCTGGCGTAATTATTTCTATAAACCGGATACGTTGATTTGTTGCATTCCAAAAAGTATGAAATATACCTTTTGGTTTCACAATATATTGCCCGGGACCCGCGGTTTGAACTTCTCCGTTTTGTATTACCGAAAGTTCGCCTTCAAGAACACAAGAAATTTCATTTTCATGCGTGTGTTTGTGCATTGGAGCTCCAAGACTTTTAGCTTCAAGTGTATGTTCAACTACTGCTGCAGAGCCACCGACTGACTTGCTGAGGACTTTATAAGTAGTGCCTAGCGCGCGAAAAAAAACAGATTGATTTACTTCGACTTTTGGGTTATCATTTGTTTCTGTTTCCATATTAATAGAATTTTAATGTAAAACAAAAATACCGGTAAAGGTTAACTTGTTACTTCTTGAATTTTCCAAAAACAGGCTGTCCGGCCATAATACCTGTTACAGTTTTTCCATTCATTAACACAAACGTACCGTTCACCATTACATGCTCAATACCTGCTGAAAACTCCAGGCCTTTTTCAAATGTTGCTTTGTCAATTATTGTGTTGGGATTAAAGATGGTTATGTCCGCATCAGCACCAACTTGTATCCTTCCTTTAAAACGCATCATGGGAGCAATGTTTTCCAGGCGTTTTGCAGGAAGCAGCGTCATCTTTTCAAGAGCTGTATTCAAGTCAATTACTTTATCTTCTCGTACATATTTACCCAATACTCTCGAAAATGTTCCAGCGGTTCTTGGATGTGCCAGAGGTTCGTAAGGCATTCCATCAGAAGCAATTATGACACCTGGCGTAGCAATGCCAGTTCTTATCCATTCCGGTTTCATCATGTGCATGATTACAATCCCACCCGTTTTACGATAAGTGTCGAACGTTTCCTTTGTAAGTCGTTCACCAGTCGCAACCCACTGCAGGTCCTCATAGCTTATCCCCAGTCTCTGCTGCCAGCCTTCTGTAAACATTGCGCTTTGAAGGCGTGTTGAGGCTGCTGTATAGGAGTATAATTCTGTAGTGATGTCAAAATTATTTTGCTGTGCTGCATTTACTATGTCAAGTGCCATTTGAATACTTCCCAACGACATGCTGTTGATATGAACAATATGCAGGGGTGCGTGCGTGAGCATTGCATTGGCTATTACTTCTTGTATCGAAATGATGTCAGGTTGTCTTACATGAGTAAACACCAGACTATTTAATTCACCTGCTAGTTTGAATACCCCATACATTTCCTCTGGTTTGGTATTGGGTAAGTATCCGATAGGAACTCCTATTCCGATTCCGCCTTCCGCCAATGATATTTTGATGTTTTCAAGGACTGCACTCATTTGATTGCTTTCGATGCCCATGGTGTAGGTGTGCTGAATTCGATCCTGCATGGTGGCAAGACCGGACTGCCCGCTACTACTCGTCGCGAGCAATTCACTTAATACCTTTGCGTCTTTGTTTATCGCCTTAAAGCGTTCGTAAGGCCAGCATACACTGGCGCCATAGTTGATCAACGCCCTTGACTGTCTTGAAGCATACCATTCTTTTAAATTCTCGATTCCCCATTCAAGTTCTAAAGCAGTTGTAATTCCATCGTGCAATTGGTATTCCTGTTCCACATTGCTTCTTCCATGGACATGCAAATCAATAAATCCGGGAGCAACTACCAGTCC
>Ga0111539_10006587_pt1 | contig 14967 bp, 18 predicted proteins | sample RhiMethybrSRZTD1_FD_79667 | JGI IMG/M metagenome (GOLD analysis project Ga0111539, IMG submission 79667) | Populus rhizosphere microbial communities from Tennessee, USA - Rhizosphere MetaG P. TD hybrid SRZTD1 (version 2) (version 2) | ecosystem: Host-associated > Plants > Roots > Rhizosphere >... | reverse complement strand
TGTCGGCTGGGCAATGCATAGAAGAATATCACCGCAGTTGCGGAGCCGCGTGCCGAGGTCATAGTTTGGTCGTCGATTTGGCGCGTCAGCTCTAGCGCGATGTTAGCCAGGCGTGTTCCGGTGGCTGCGTGAGCTGGATCAATCCGACGACTGACGACTCACCGGAAGAACGACGTCCACAGAATCAAGAGGAGGACCGCGGCGATGATCACGTAGTTGATCGTGTCGTGGCGCTTCATCCACCACGTTCTGGTCGGCTTCTTCATCGCCTCTTCACCGCTCTAGAATATTAGTGTTCGCCGGCAAAAGGGGCTGAACGGCAGGGACAATTTTCAGGACAAATGCCCATCGGATGCGGAAGCGCTTCAAAGCGCATCGCTAAATCTGTGAAGGGGAAACGGTTAGGTGGTGGCGAGGGACAGAATCGAACTGTCGACACTACGATTTTCAGTCGTATGCTCTACCAACTGAGCTACCTCGCCACGCGGATGGATTCGCTGGTAGGGGACCCTTCGGCCCGCCTGAAGAGACGGCGATCATAACGCGGGCCTGACTCGGACCGCAAGGCGAGGACGGTACGGCAGGACTAAAGTCCTGCGCTACGAGTGCCACGGTTGACGGGGCAGGACTAAAAGTCCTGCCCTACGAGTTACCGCGTGAAAGCGCACACCCTAGGCCGCGCGATGTGACGGCAGGACTAAAGTCCCGCGCTACGAGTACTGCGCTAATCCTGCGCTACGCCGTGCTGGCCTCGGCGTTCTGCGTGAGGCCGAGTTCCCGCCGGACACGATCCTCAATCGTCTTGAAGACCTCCGGATTGTCCTTGAGGAACTGCTTCGCGTTCTCGCGGCCCTGGCCGAGACGTTCGCCGCCATACGCGAACCACGCGCCGGACTTCTCGATGATGCGTTTGTCGACCGCCAGGTCGAGCAGATCGCCCGTGCGTGAAATCCCCTCGCCGTACATGATGTCGAACTCGGCTTCCCGGAAGGGCGGTGCGACCTTGTTCTTGACCACTTTCACGCGCGTGCGTCCGCCGATGACGGCGTCGCCGTCCTTGATGCTCGCGATGCGCCGGATGTCCATGCGCACCGACGCATAGAACTTCAGGGCGCGTCCCCCGGTCGTGGTTTCGGGATTGCCGAACATCACGCCGATCTTCTCTCGGAGCTGGTTGATGAAAATGAGCGAGGTTTTCGACTTGGACACCGCACCGGTAAGCTTGCGCAGCGCCTGCGACATCAGGCGCGCCTGCAGCCCCATTTGCGCGTCGCCCATCTCGCCTTCGATTTCCGCCTTCGGCACGAGCGCGGCCACCGAGTCCACGACGACGACGTCCACGCCGTTCGATCGGATGAGCACCTCGACGATCTCGAGCGCCTGCTCCCCGTTGTCGGGCTGCGACACCAGCAGATTGTCGAGATCGACCCCGAGCTTCTGCGCGTACTTCGCGTCGAGCGCATGCTCGGCATCCACGAACGCGGAAATGCCGCCCAGCTTCTGCGCCTCGGCAATGATCTGCAGCGCCAGCGTCGTCTTGCCCGACGATTCCGGCCCGAAGATCTCCACGACGCGACCGCGCGGAACACCGCCGACGCCCAGCGCGTAATCGATGCTGATCGCCCCGGTGGGGATGGCCTCGATCGGTTGAATGGCTCCAGACTGGCCGAGCCGCATGATCGAACCCTTGCCGAACTGCTTCTCGATCTGGCCGACGGCGAGATCGACGGCTTTGGCGCGCTCCCGATCCTGGCGATCGTCGCGGTCGAACTTGTCAACTCTCTCGATCTTTTCAACGACTGACGGCATGAGGTGCTCCTTGGATCCGGCTGGAACCGGACGACAACGTGGATTCTGGAAGCGCGGCTATTCTAGATTTGTGCCGAGCGAAAGTCAAGTGCAATTCCGTGACTGTGACGCCAGAAACGTTTAATAAGCAAGCAGTTACGGAAACAGGCACTTTCGCCTCTTGATTCCGCGTTGGCAGAATCTGCGATGATGAACGGCCCGATGCCAAGCCCAATTGGCCATGCCCTCGCGGGGGTCGCGATCGCTTGGATGACGGAGGAGCCCAACTCGACGGCGCAGGCCAAGAAGCCGGCGATCGGGACGATGACGATCGTTTGCGCGACGCTGGCCGTGTTTCCCGACATCGACCTCCTGTACCGCCCGATTCATCGGACAGCGACGCACAGCCTGCTCGCCGCCGTTCTCACCACTATTGTCGCGGCGGGCGTGACAAGGTGGGTCACAGGTCGCGTGGGATGGCGCATGGCGATCGCATGCGGTCTGGCGTACGCGTCACACATCGTTCTGGACTGGATGGGGGCGGATGCGAGCGTCCCGTACGGCATTCAGGCGCTCTGGCCCTTCAACGATCGCTGGTTCGTGACGCCGTGGGCGATCTTTCCGGGGACCGAACGCCGCGACATCTTCGCGGCATGGTCCATCCTCGCCAATTTGCGAGCGCTGGCGGCGGAACTGCTGATTCTGGGTCCGTGGGTGGCGGTGTTGTGGTTCAGACGTACTCGTAGAAGCCGCGGCCCGACTTCCGTCCCAGATGACCAGCCGCAACCATCCGCTTGAGCAGCGGGCAGGGGCGGTATTTCGGATCGCCAAGCCCTTCGTGCAGCACTTCCAGAATCGCCAGACAGACATCGAGACCGATGAAATCCGCCAGCGTCAGCGGGCCCATCGGGTGATTCAAGCCACCCTTCATCACCGCATCAATGGCCGTGGGCGTACCAACCCCTTCCATCACCGCGAAGAACGCCTCGTTCAGCATCGGCAGCAGAATCCGGTTGGCGATGAAGCCGGGATAGTCGGCGGCTTCCACGCCGGTCTTGCCGAGAGCGCGGCAGAGATCGTGCGCCATCTGCATTGAAGTGTCAGATGTCGCCTGTCCTCGGATCAGCTCGACCAGCGTCATCAGCGGCACGGGGTTCATGAAGTGCATGCCGAGCACCTGCCCGGGCCGCTTGGTTGCCGATCCGAGGACGGTGATCGAAATCGACGAAGTGTTCGACGCCAGCACGGCGTGCGGCGCACAGATCGCGTCGAGACTGGCAAACAGCCTCTGTTTGGCCACCGTGTCTTCGATGATCGCCTCGACGATGAGGTCGGCCGTGGCCAGCGCTTCGAGTCTGGTGGTCATCGACAGACGGCCGAGCGCCGCGTCGCGATCGTCCGCGGTCACTTTGCCCTTCTCGACGAACCTCGCCAGGCTCTTCTCGATGCTGATGCGCGCGCGGTCGAGCATCGGCGCCGCGATGTCCACCAGTCGGACCGTGAAACCCGCCTGTGCAAACACCTGCGCGATGCCGTTGCCCATGGTGCCGGCGCCAACGACGCCGACGCTCTTCACGTCGACCGCAGAACTCGCGGAGTCAAGAGGCATGGCTACATCGCGTTCTCAAGAAAACCAAGAGTGACTGCGGGTTCTGCGGTTCTGCGGTGATCGTTTTCGTCACGGCCGTTCGATTGCCAGCGCGACACCGTTACCGCCACCCAGGCAGAGCGTCGCGATGCCGCGTCGGAGGTTCCGGTGTGTCAGCGCATAGATCAGTGTCGTCAGGACTCGACCCCCGCTCGACCCGATCGCATGACCCAGCGCCACGGCTCCGCCGTTGACGTTGACCTTGCGTTCGTCGATCCCAAGCTCGTTGAGTACGGCGACTGCCTGCACGGCAAAGGCTTCGTTCAGCTCGAAGAGATCGACATCCTCCAGCTTCCAACCGATCTTTTGCGTCAGGCGTCGAACGGCGTCAACCGGTGTCATGAGCACGAACTTTGGCGCCAGCCCGCTCGTCGCCTGACCGACGATGCGGGCGAGCGGTTCGATGTTGAGCGAGTGCGCACGCTCGGCCGACATCACCACGAGCGCGGACGCGCCGTCATTGACCCCGGGGGCGTTGCCGGCTGTCACCGTGCCGTCCTTCTTGAACGCCGGCTTCAACCCACCAAGCAGCTCCGCCGTCGTGTCAGGGCGGATCGACTCGTCCTGGTCGACGATCAACGGTGAACCAGACCGCTGTGGGATTGAGACCGGAAGGATCTCTTCACGGAAGGCGCCCGACGCAACCGCCGCGGCCGCTTTCTGATGGCTGCGCGCCGCGTATTCGTCCTGCGCCTGGCGACCGACATGATAATGCTCCGCGACGACCTCACCGGAGTTCCCCATGTGGCACTGTTCGAACGCGCACCACAATCCGTCCTGAATCATCGAGTCCAGGATCTCGCCGTGTCCCATCCGCAGGCCCTCGCGCACGCGGGGCAGGAGGTACGGGCAGTTGCTCATCGATTCCATCCCGCCCGCGACGGCCACGGCGATGTCGCCGGTGGCGATGCCCTGCGCGGCCAGCATGACGGCCTTCAACCCCGAGCCGCAAACCTTGTTGATGGTGAGGGCGGCCACGTGATCAGCAAGACCGGCATGGAGCGCCGCCTGGCGCGCAGGGTTCTGACCCAGCCCGGCCGACACCACGTTGCCCATGATGCATTCGTCGACGGTGGCAGGATCGATACCCGCGCGCTTTACGGCTTCGGCGATTGCCAGTGCGCCCAGCTGCGGAGCCGTCAGGGACTTGAGCGCTCCAAGGAATTTGCCGGTCGGCGTGCGAACCGCGGAAACGATGACGGATTCTCGCATGGTCAGTGGTCGCGCTGTTGGTGCCAGACTAACGTGTTCGAACGGTCAGTTCCGTGATTACGTTGTCGCCCAGCAGCGTCTGCAGCCGGCGCAGGACGATCGCCGACGAGCGCCGAATTTCGCGCGTCCAGTGAGTCGTCGCCGCATCCACAAACAGCGTCTTGCCCTCGAGTCGGACCGCGGTCACCTTTCCAAAGGCAGGTCCGACTGCGGTCTTCCACGCGAATTCGACCTTGCCTGGCGACATGGGCGCGCCACGCAACAACTCGGCGATCGCTCCGGGCACGGCCGAACCAATGGGGTGCATGAGCTACAAGCTGTCAGCTTATCATTCACCCCATGCGATTGATCCTGGCATCGGCGTCGCCACGGAGAGCTGAACTGCTCGCGGCGGCGGGCGTCATTTTCGACGTCATGCCGGTGGACGTTGACGAGCGAACGCGGCTGGCGGAAGCTCCCGACGCGTACGTGCGCCGCCTGGCACAGGAGAAGTCGATGCGAGCCATGGAACTGGCCGCGCTTGCCGGCGCACTCACGGCAGCGGAGCCGGTTGTGCTGGGCGCGGATACCGCCGTGGTGATCGATGGCGACATCCTTGGGAAACCTCTCGACGACGAAGAGGCGCGCACGATGCTGCGGCGGCTGTCGGGCCGTCGCCACGAGGTCCTGACCGGCGTCAGCCTCAGGTCGAGGAGCACGGAGATGGGCTGTGTCGAAACGACGGCGGTCTTTTTCACACCGCTCGGGGACGGCGAGGTCGATTGGTACGTCCAAAGCGGAGAGGGACTCGACAAGGCGGGGAGTTACGCCATCCAGGGGCTCGCGTCGCGTTTCATTCAGCGAATTGAGGGTTCCTATTCAAACGTGGTCGGGCTGCCCATCGCAGCCGTTCATCGGTTGATGACGCAAATGGCTGAGGAGCGCATTTGACTTGAGCTTTCTGAGTGCCCGATCTATTCTGAGCCTGTACAAAGACCCGGAAGTCCTTATGACACATCGATATATCAAGATTGGTATTACCGCGCTCGTCCTGGTTGCGGCATTTGGCGGCCTGATGTGGGCGACGCTACAGGACGGCACCGAGTACTACAAGCACGTCGACGAAGTCATGACCAACCCGGCGGAGTGGGAAGGCAAGCCGATGCAGCTCCACGGATTCGTGGTGCCCGGCTCGATCATGAAGGTCCCCGATTCGTTCAAGTACAAGTTTCAGCTGCAGAACAACGGCAGCGTCGTCACCGCCTCGTACGAAGGCATTGTCCCCGACACGTTCAAGGACGAATCCGAGGTCGTGCTGAGCGGTAAGCTCACCTCTGATGGGTTCCACACCAAGCGCGACGGGATCATGGCGAAGTGCCCGTCAAAGTATGAGGCGTCAAAGAAAGTCGGGTAGCACGGCTCGTCTTTCGGTTGACCCGCACCCCTAGACCAAAATAGGATGTAACCCATGGCCTCACTCGGGGCGTTTCTCCTGCTCGCCGCTTTTGTGGTGTGCAGTTATGCGGCCGTTGTGTCGGTCGTCGGCGCGCGCCGCGGCTCTCGCCGGCTGATTGAGAGCGGCGTCGGCGCGTTCTATCTGATCACGGCCATCATGGGCGTCGCCTCGGCGGTCATGATCAACGCGTTCGTCACCAACGACTACTCGATCAAATACGTCGCCCACTACTCAGACAGCGTGCAGCCCCTGTTCTACAAGATCACCGCGTACTGGGGCGGCCTCGACGGCTCGATCATGTTCTGGGTCACGCTGCTGTCGATTTTCGGATCGATTGCCGTCTACGTGAATCGGGAACGCTATCGCGAGCTGATCCCATACGTCGTCGCCGTGATTTCCACCGTTCAGATGTTCTTCCTGTTTCTGATGGTGGTGCACAAGAACCCGTTCACGACATTCCTGACGGCCGCGCCGGTCGATGGCGAAGGCCTGAATCCGGTCCTGCAGAACTACTGGATGGTGATTCATCCGCCATCGCTTTACACGGGCTTCGTGGGGATGACCATCCCCTATGCCTTCGGAATGGCGGCGCTGATCACCGGTCATCTCGACGACGCCTGGCTGCGTGCCGTGCGCCGCTGGACGATGTTCGCCTGGCTGTTTCTCTCGTTCGGACTGACGCTCGGGATGATCTGGGCCTACGAAGAACTCGGATGGGGCGGTTTCTGGGCCTGGGATCCCGTCGAGAACGCTGGGTTGCTGCCGTGGTTTACGGCGACGGCCTTCCTGCATTCGGTGATGGTGCAGGAGCGTCGGAGCATGCTGCGTGTCTGGAACGTCACGCTCGTCATCCTGACGTTCTTCCTCACCATCTTCGGCACCTTCATGACGCGTTCCGGCGTCGTCCAGTCGGTGCACGCGTTTGGTTCCGACCCAGTCTTGGCGCGCCTGTTCACCATCTTCATGGTGTCGATCCTCGTGTTCAGCTTCGGCTGGGTGATCTATCGCCTGCCGCTGCTTCGAGCCCGCAACGATCTGGACTCCTGGATGTCGCGCGAGGCAGCCTTCCTGATCAACAACTGGATTCTCCTGTTCTGCGCGTTCTTCATTCTGTTCGTGACGATGTTCCCGACGTTGAGCGAGGCCATCCGGGGCGAGCGCCTCAGCATCGCGGCACCGTTCTACAACAAATGGATGGCGCCGATCGGGTTGGTGCTGCTGTTTCTCACCGGTGTTGGTCCGCTGCTCGGATGGCGGAAGAGCACGCCGAGCGTGCTACGCAACCAGTTGATGTGGCCGGTGATTTCCGGCACGGTAGTGGGAATCGGCTGCACGGTCTGGGGATTCCACTTCTGGCCGACCGGTTTGTGTTTCGCGCTGTGCGGTTTCGTCATGGGCACGATCGTGCAAGAGTTCTGGAGCGGCACGAACGTGCGTCGCAGCGCCACGGGGAGCGACTTCTTCACCTCGCTCGTCGGCCTGGTGGGCCGCAACAAGCGGCGGTACGGCGGCTACATCGTCCACGTTGGGGCGGTGATGTTCTTCCTCGGCTGCGCCGGACAGACCTACAAGCAGAGCAGGGAACTCCTCCTGAAGCCTGGCGAACAGACGACGCTCGATCGGTTCACCGTCCGCCACGACTCGATTGCGGTCAGCGACGATGGTCAAAAGCAGATGGTCATCGCGACCGTGACGGTCTTCGAGAACGGCAAGGAAGTGAACCGGCTTCACCCGGCGAAGTGGTTCTTCCACAAGCACGAAAGCGAACCGCCCACGACTGAGGTCGCGATGCGGCGGATGCCGGGCGAGGATCTCTATATTGTCCTGGCCAATTTCGATCTGGCCTCGCAGACGGCCAGCCTGCAAATCGTCATCAACCCGCTGGTGAACTGGATCTGGTTCGGGTTCGGGATGCTGGCGTTCGGGACCGGCATCACGCTTCTCCCGGAGCGGACGTATTCCTTCGCCCTGGCGAAGCTCCCGGCCGACGCCGCGACAACCGCGGGGATGCTGTTGCTGGCCCTGATGCTCAGCGGGACGACGCTCGCCGCGCAGCACACCGAAACGTCGGCGATTGCTCCGGTGCTGCCGAGGAACGAGATCGAGAAGCGGCTGGGACAGCGGCTGGTGTGTCTCTGCGGATCCTGCGGCAAAGAGCCGATCGGCGTCTGCGCGTGCGACTACGCAAAGGGTGTGCGCCGCGAGATTGCGAGCCTGGTCGACCAGGGCAAGAACGAGGACCAGATCCTTCAACACTTCATCGCGCAGTACGGCAGTCAGGAACTCCTCGGCGCGCCGCTGGATCAGGGGTTCAATCGGCTCGCCTGGCTCTTTCCCTACCTGGCGGGTGCCGGCGGTGTCCTGGCCATCGGCTTCGCCGCGTTCCGCTGGTCTCGACATGACGCCCCAGGTCCCGTGGAGCCGCCAACTGCCGCCGACCATGAGTTGACCGAACGCCTCGACGATGAGCTCAGAAACCTCGACTGACTCCGTCCCAGCCACGCCGGATCGAGCTGCGGACCAGTCGCTTCAACCCTGGCAGTTCTTCGTTCTCGCAGCGCTCAGCTGCGCCACGGCGTTGACGTTCATCGTCCGCGGTGAAGGGCTGACCGCCGTCGTGCTGCTCACGGTGCTGATGGGGGCCACGGCGCTCGTGGGCATGGCGGCCCTGAAGGCGATCAGGCCGCTGGTGACCGACCATGAGGATCGGACCGTGATGATCGGCGACCGTACCCGCACCGCGCTCGAACGGGAGAAGATGCTGGCGCTGCGAGCGATCAAGGAGCTCGAGTTCGATCACGCGATGGGGAAGGTGGCGCCCGAGGATTTCCGCGAGATGGAGGGGCGCCTGCGGGCACGAGCGATTCGGCTCATGCGCCAGATTGACTCCGGTGCCGGTTATCGTGAACGGATCGAGAAGGACCTGCTCAAACGCCTGGGCGAGGCCAAAGATCAGAAGCCAGGATTGAAGAGCGTCGCACCGACGCCGGCCCTCGATTCTCCTGCGACCTCGCCGATCGCCGCGAAGGCGTGCCCTGGCTGCTCGACGGCGAACGATCACGACGCCAAGTTCTGCAAGGCTTGCGGACAGCCTCTCTAATCTGGAGCCTTTGACGGTTGTCTCCATCGGCCAACATCGGCCAACAGGGCCTACCATGGTGGGCACGGATACGGACGGATTCCCTCTGTGGTGGCGCTGTTGCGGCAGCGGCGTTCACTTGACGCAAGGCCTAGAGTAAAATAGTATGTGGTACACTGTGGAAAGGCGGTCATCCTCGAGACTCGGATTGCGGATCGGGTGGTGCCTCGTTGGCCTCCTTGCGGTGGAAACTCCGCTGATTCGGGCTCAGATCGCGATGCCCGACCCGAAGGAGATGGCCGGGATTCCACGTCCTGATCCGAACGACCCGAACGGCACCGTCACGGTCCGGGTCATCCGCGGGTCACTCTCGAACAATCTCACCAACCAGGCCGTGGATCTCCACGTCGGCGACAAGGTTCAGACACTCAAGACAGACGAGCAGGGCCGCGTCCAATTCAACAAGCTGCCAGCGGGTGCGGCCGTGAAGGCAGTCGCCACTGTCGACGGCGAGCGGCTCGAGTCGCAGACATTCCCAGCGCCCAGCGTTGGCGGTATTCGGCTGATGCTCGTCGCGACCGACAAGGAGAAAGAGGCGCGCGCGGCGGCGGCGGCGAAGGCGCCCGCGGTGACCGGCCAGGTCGTGCTGGGTGTGCGCGATCCTGGAGCGGGCGGCATCAGTGCCGAATCGCGGATCGTGATCGAGCCGGGTGACGAGATCGTCGATCTCTATTTCCTGCTCGACATCGTCAACGATGCGAACACCCCCGTGAATACGCCATCGCTCTTTACCTTCGACATGCCGAAGGGCGCGACCAGTGTCAACCTGTTCAAGGAGTCGCAAGCGGTTGCGGCCGTCACCGGCACGCACGTCCGGGTTCCCGGGCCGTTTCCGCCGGGAGTGACGTCGGTCCAGGTCGTCTGCCAGCTTCCGGTGACCAGCGGCTCACTCGAGATCTCGCAGACGTTTCCCGCGACGATGGAGCAGCTGCTGGTGATGGTGAAGAAGTTCGGCGACGTGCGACTGACATCGCCGCAGATCGAGCGCCAGCAGGATCTCGAGGGCCAGGGCGCCATCATTGCCGTCGGCAAGGCGGTTCCGGCGGGGCAGCAGCTCACGCTGACGCTTTCGGGACTGCCGCATCACAGCCGGACACCACGCTGGACCGCGATCACACTCGCGTGTGTCATCGCACTGGCCGGCCTCTGGGCGGGTTTGCGGCGCGTCGAATCATCCGGACAGAAGGATGAACGGAAGCGACTCATCGCCCGGCGCGAGAAATTGTTTCAGGACCTCGTGCGTCTCGAGAACGAGCACCGCAGCGGGCGGGGCGACGGCGCGCGGTATCTCGCCAGACGTGAAGAGCTCCTGGCATCGCTCGAGCGCGTGTACGGCGCTCTCGATACGGACGATTCGGGCGTAGACCCCGCGCCGGCTGACCGCACGGGCGTTCCGGCGTGACGGTCGATTTCGACCGCGTCGAACTGTCCGAGGTGTCGCGGCATTTCGGCCGTCGACGCGCTGTCACCCGCGTCTCGATCGCGGTATCGCGCGGTGACATTCTCGGCCTTCTCGGGCCCAACGGGGCGGGGAAGTCCACGTTGATCGCGATGCTGTCGACGCTGGTCGTTCCGTCGAGCGGACGAATCCTCTATGGCCGCCAGTCCGCGTCGGACGGGGGAGCCGCCCTGAGGAGTCGCATCGGCCTGCTGGCCCATGAGCTGCACTTGTATCCGGAGCTGTCAGCGCGGCACAACCTCGAGTTCTTCGCGCGGCTGTACGGGCTCGAGCCGGGGCGCGTGGTGCCCGCTGCGCTCGAGTCGGCCAGTTTGTCGGATCGGGCGGACGATGCGGTTGCGGGCTTTTCGCGCGGGATGCGTCAGCGTCTCGGGCTCGAACGGGCGCTGCTCCACAATCCCCGCCTCGTGCTGTTTGACGAGCCGTTCACGGGTCTCGACGATCGCTCGGTGAACGTGGTTGCCGATCGGCTCAAGCACCTGGCCTCGGCGGGGACAATCGTCGTGGTGGCGACACACGATCTCGATTTAGCCGAGGGGCTGGTGACGCGAGTCGCCGTGGTTCGTGATGGCAAGTTGATTTGCGACGAGCCGGCCTCAAAGGGCCTCCGCAGTCAGTATCGGGCCCTGGTCGGTCACGCGTGAGGAGAGCGCCGTAGACCCATGTTCCTGCGGACCGCCCTCCTCGTCCTGAAGAAGGACGTTTCCGTCGAGGTGAAGAGTCTGGAGATCGTCTTCACGACCTTGTTCTTCGCCATTTCATGTGTGTTGATCTTTTCATTCGCACTCGTGGGTCCGGATGGTGAGGCGATCGACAAGGCGATGGTCCCGTCGGCGATTCTCTGGATTGCGGTCGCGTTCGCAGGCGTGCTCGGACTCGGCCGCGCGTTCGAGCGCGAACGGTACGGCGAAACCCTGAAGGCGCTGCTGCTCGCGCCGGCGCCGCGGCCCGCGATTTACGTGGGCAAACTGTTGGGCATCCTGTTGCTGCTGTTCATGACCGAGCTGGTGCTCGTGCCGACGATCGCGTTCGTGTTTGACGCGCCGCTCTTCGATCGTGTGCTGCTGCTGGCGGGACTACTCGTGGCAGGCAACATCGGCTTCGCTGCGGTCGGCACCCTGTTTGCCGCGATGCTGGTCCGTTCAGGTTCGCGTGAGATCATGTTGCCGATCCTGCTGTATCCGATTACGATTCCAGTCCTGATTGCCGGCGTCAGGGGCACGTCTGCGCTCTTGAGCGCAGATCCCAGCGTGCCGGCGGCGACGATGTGGCTGAGCGTGCTGTTGTCGTTCGATGTGGTCTTCGTGACGCTCGCGCTCTGGACGTTCGAACCGTTGATGACTGAGTAGACCATGCGAAAAGCTTTTCTCCCGCTTCTCGTTCTGACCGGCGCGATGTTCGCGTACGCGCCGGTGATGATCGCGGGCGCGCCGTACGAATCGACGATGCTCCTCGTGCAGAAGATTTTTTACTTCCACGTGCCGTCGTGGTTTGCCATGTTCACGGGGGTCTTCGTGGCTGGTCTGGCGGGCGTGTGGTTTCTGGCGCGGACCGATGAGCGCGGTGACCGTGTGGCCGTCTCGGCGTCGGAAATTGCCCTGATGTTCGGCGCCATGGGACTGACGAGCGGACCAATCTGGGCCAAGCGGGCCTGGGGCGTTGCCTGGCAGTGGGACGCCAAGCTCACGATTGCCCTGCTCCTCGAGCTGATTTTCGTCGCCTATCTGCTGCTGCGGAAGTACGGGGGTGCCGGGTCGGAGAAGCTCGCCGCCGCTGTCGCCCTGTTCGGGATGGCCGTTGTGCCGTTCGTGTACTACGCCGTGAACATCTGGCGCACGATCCACCCGAGCAACTCGGTGGTGCCTTCGCTGGAGCCCGGCATGTTCGGGCCGTTCTGGTTCTGTGTGATGACGTTCATGCTGTTCTTTCTGGTCCTGTTGGCACTGCGCGTACGAGTCGAGCGCCTCCGCACAGATCTCGACGAACTGTACCGCGCTGAAGAGTCTTAAAAGCCATGTTGAAACGACTTGCCCTGGTTCTGTTCCTGATGACGGGCGTTGCGGCCCCGGTGCTTGCGCAGCAAACGCCGACAACCAGTCAGGAGAAGTTCGTCCCGATCGATCAACTCCCGCCGGAAGAGAAGCTGCCAGCAGCGCCGTTTCTCATCAGTGCCTACGCCATCGTCTGGCTCATTGCGATGTTCTACATCTGGACTGTCTGGCAGCGGGTGAACAAGCTGGAAACGGAATTCCGTGCGCTCGAGCGCCGCGGGCACAAGGACGCAGCTCGGTGACATCGGGCCACTTCATCTTCATCCCGTCGGTGCTGTTTGTCGGCATCGTGATCGGGTGGATTCTCGGCTCGCGTGCGGCTCGCGATGCGTATGCGTCAGAGCTGCGGAAGCGCGAGGAGAAGGCGAAGAAGATCAAGAACTAGAAATTCCGTGTGTCCTATCGTCCCGCTGCCAGTCGCCTCGCGAGCACTTCCGGGAGGCCGGCCTCGATGATCTTGCTTTGCGCCTTCGCCACTGGATAAACCAACCGCACCAATTCGACCTGCCTGGCCACCGTGTCGACGATGGCGTAGGCGGCGCGCGGGTCCCCGTCGCGCGGCTGGCCGACCGATCCTGGGTTGAGGAGGTATTTCACACCTTCCTTGATCGGCAATACCGCCCCGGCGCTGGCCGCCGGGCCCGTCCACTGGAACGCGGTGCCTGCGATCTCGAAGGTGACGGGGTAGTGCGTGTGTCCGAAGAGACACAGCGGCCGCTTTGACGTCTTCAGACCGCGGATGGCGTCGAGCTCATCGAAGATGTAGGCGTCCTCGTCGTATGGGGATCCGTGACAGATTTCGACGAGATCGTCCACGATCGTCGGCCCTGCGGGCAGCGCCGCCAGCCAGGCGCGGTGTTCCGGGGTCAGCGACTCAAACGTCCAACCCGCCGCATCCTTGGCCACGGCATTGAAGCCCTCGGCTTCATCGAGTCCGAGTGCAATCTTGTCGTGATTGCCACGCACGATGGCGGTGGGTGCGAGTGCCTGAATCCCTGATACGACCGCGTTCGGGTCGGCGCCGTAACCTATGAGATCGCCGAGTACCAGCGTCTTGTCGTAGCCGCGGCGCTTCCCATCCTCGAGGCAGGTCTCGAGAGCTTCGAGGTTCGCGTGAATGTCGGTGAGAACGAGATAGCGCATGCGTGTCGCCCGTCTGCCCCCGGCCCTTGTTTGATGAAACGTTACGCGTCGAGCCAGTCGGTCAACTGCTCGACGATGGCGTCGATCCCGGCTTTGCCGGCATCGACCCGGTGGTGCGCTTCAGCGTACGCTGCTCGCCGGACCATGTATAGCCGTTCGAACTCCGGTCGATCCGCGGCCAGCGGTCGCCGGCCGTCCGCCGGCACCCGGGCGATCAGGCGATCGAGCGGCACATCCAGCCACACCGAGACGCCATCGCCATTGATGATGGATCGGTTCTGAGGATCGACAAACGTGCCGCCGCCGGTGGCCACGACCATGTGACGCGATCCGAGCTGTTCAATCAGAACCGCGCGTTCGACGGTGCGAAAGTACGGCTCGCCGTGCCTGGCGAACACCGACGTCACGGTCTGATGCTCTCGTTTCTCGATGAGCTCGTCGATGTCGAGCATTTGCCAGTCGAGCCGTCTCGCGAGCGTGCGCGCTACCGTCGTCTTGCCTGCGCCCATGAAACCGACCAGGTACACCTTGTCGGCTCTCACGCGACGAGCCGCTCGAGCGTATCGAAGAATCCCGGATACGAGATGCCAACCGCCTCGGCGCCGTCGATCCGCGAAGGACTCCGGGCCGACAGGGCCGCGACTGCGAACGCCATGGCCATCCGATGGTCGCCGCACGCATCCGCTGCGCCGCCCGAGGGCGCTCCCGCGCCGCGAATGACAAACCCGTCCTCGCGCTCCTGCGCCTCGATGCCGAGGGCGCGGAACCCCTGGACCAGTACGGTGATTCGGTCGCTCTCTTTGACGCGCAGCTCCGATGCTCCGCTGACGTGCACTTCACCGCCGTGCGCGGCCAGGGCGGCAATCGCCGGGAGCTCGTCGATCAAACCAGGTACTTCTGCCGGCGAGATCTCAACCGTGCCGGTGCGATCACCCTGGACGATGATCGAGCCGCGAGGCTCTCCGGCGTCGGAGCCGGCCACGACGACGTCGACCTGGGCGCCGAACCGGCGAAGGACGTCGATCAGTCCTGTCCGCGTCGGGTTGAGGCCCACGTCCTGGATCTCGACGCGCGAGCCTGGAAGCGCCGCGG
>Ga0111539_10006586_pt1 | contig 14967 bp, 10 predicted proteins | sample RhiMethybrSRZTD1_FD_79667 | JGI IMG/M metagenome (GOLD analysis project Ga0111539, IMG submission 79667) | Populus rhizosphere microbial communities from Tennessee, USA - Rhizosphere MetaG P. TD hybrid SRZTD1 (version 2) (version 2) | ecosystem: Host-associated > Plants > Roots > Rhizosphere >... | reverse complement strand
GGACAGCTTCGCGAGCAGCGCCGCGATCTGGTCGCGCGAGTGGCGGCGATCGAGGATCATGTCGATGGCGCCCTTCTCGAGCAGGAACTCCGCGCGTTGGAATCCTTCAGGCAGGGTCTCGCCGGTCGTCTGCTCGATGACGCGCGGTCCCGCGAAGCAGATCAACGCGCCGGGCTCCGCGATGTTGATGTCCCCGAGCAGCGCGAGGCTGGCCGAGACACCGCCCGTCGTCGGGTCCGTCATCACGGAGACGTACGGCAACTTCGAGGCCGCGAGCTGCGCGAGCGCCGAGCTCGTCTTCGCCATCTGCAGCAACGAGTACAACCCCTCCTGCATGCGCGCGCCGCCGCTCGCGGAAAAGCACACGAGCGGGCGCTGATGCTGGACGCAGTAGGCGACCGCACGCACGAACCGCTCGCCGACGACCGAGCCCATCGAGCCCGAGATGAAGCGAAACTCGAAGGCCGTGGCTACGATGGGCATGCCCTTCAGCGTGCCGGCCATGACGACGAGCGCGTCGCGCTCGTCGGTGTCGCGCTGGACCTGGTTCAGTCGCTCGCGATATCGCTTCGTGTCCTTGAAGCGCAGCGGGTCGAGCGGCTCGAGGTTCGCGGCGAGCTCGTAGCCGGATTCGGCATCGAGGAACATCTCGAGACGCTCGCGGGCCCCGATCCTAAGATGATGGCCGCACTTCGGGCAGACGTGCAGGTTGCGATGCAGCTCGGCCCGATAGAGCTGCGCGGAGCAGCCCGAGCATTTGACCCAGAGCCCTTCGGGCACCGAGTGCTTGCGCTTCTCGGTGCGAATCCGGGATGGCATCAACTTATCGAACCAACTCATACCGTCTCTTGCAGGGGGTCCCCGGCATCATAGCCGAAAGACCTTCGGGCGCATTACGGCTCGTCCTCGAAGCGCGGCACCTCGAACCTTTGGGGATACAGCACCTCGACCAGCGCGAGACCCTCGGGCGGCGCGGTCACGCCCGCCACGCGGCGATCGCGTAGCGCTAGGATCCGGGCGGCCTCCAGCGGCGCAAGCTCACCGCCGCCGACGGCGATCAACGTTCCGACGAGGTTGCGGACCATGTGCTGCAAGAAAGCATTCGCCGTGAACTCGAACGTCACCAGCGTCCCCTCGCCTCTGCGCTTCTGCGCGATCGCGACGGAGGTCAGACGGCGCATCGGCGACTTCGCTTGACAGCCCGCGCCGCGAAACGCCGAAAAGTCGTGCTCGCCGAGCCACGCGCTCGCGGCGGCGGTCATCGCGCCGCAGTCGAGCGCCTGGCGCAGCCACCAGGTGCGGCGGCGTAGCAGCGCCGGCCGTGCCGGTTGTTGCAGGACCGTGTAGCGGTAACGGCGGCTCACGGCCGAGCGGCGCGCATCGAAGTCGGCCGGCACCTCACGGGCCCAGCGAATCGCGACGTCCGGCGGCAGGTTCGAGTTGATGCCGAGCAGCCACTGGCGCGGCGTGCGCGGCACACTCGTGTCGAAATGCGCGACTTGGTGCAGCGCGTGCACGCCGGCGTCGGTCCTGCCGGAGCCGTGCACCGTGACGGGAGCGCCCGCCACGAAGCTGACGGCCGCCGCCAGCGTGCCCTCGACGCTGCGACCCGTCTGCTGAATTTGCCAGCCTACGAAGTCGGTGCCGTCGTACTCGAGTCCCAGTGCGATTCTCGGCATAACCTTGCGATGCCGCTGACCTAGAAACGCAACGGCGACCGCCATGGATGGCGGGAGTGCCGCAAATGCAGGATGCATTTTGCGGCCCGCCACGTGGGCGGCCCGCGCGCAAAGCAAACCTGCTCTTGGGCGTTACGCTGGCAAAGCGTCGATCAAGCCCTGCGCCTCGCGCCGCTGATTCCCATCGCCTTCGTCGAGCACTTCCTGAAGGATGCTGCGCGCGCCTTCGGGGTCGCCCATGTCGATGTACGCACGCGCCAGGTCGAGCTTCGTTCCGACCTCAGTCATCGTTTGCGGATCGAGCCCGGCTTCCTCGGTTCCAGTCGGATCGTCGTCGCCCCCAGCGAGCTCGTCGCCCACGTCGAGGTCGAGCGGCGTCGAGCCGCCGCCGAATACGTCGCGCGCGAACGAGCGCGGCTGCTCGACCGTGTCGGCGCCGTGCAACGCAGCGGTCAGGTCGGCGAGGTCGAGGTCGACGGCGCCGTCCGTGCCGCGCAGCGACTTCACGAGCGAGGTTCGGCCCGACTCGTCGTCGACCCGCTCCTCGAGCACCTCGGTGCCCGTCATCTCGCCGATCTCGCCAGCCAACAACGTCGCCTCGTCAACTTCGAGGAGCGACGTGCTGCTTCCCGTAGCGTCATCGTCGTCGTGCAGGACCTTCGTGACGCCGGTGGCGGACAGGAGGCCATCGCCGCCGCGCAGCGCAGGCTGCTCGCGCGTGTCGCTCGCTCCCGCGAGCGGCAGATCGCCGAGGTCGGTCTGCAAGCCTTCGATGTCTTTGACGTCGAGACCCAAGTCGTCGAGATCGATCTCGGCCGTGAACTCGCCCGACGTGGAGCCCATCGTAGAGGTGAGCGCGGGCGTCTCGACGGTCGGCGCGTCGCTGCGCCGCGGCACCGAGAGCGTCCGGGTCTTCATCGTCGCTGACGACCCCTTGGCCGCGGGACTCTCGATGGTCGGCGTCTCCATGGTCGGCGAATCCTGCGACGAGAAGCCCGTGGTGGCTTCGAGCGCCCAGCGGCCGCTGCCGCTCCCCGGCCGCTCGACGGTCGGAGATTCCTGCGTCTCGGCAAGGCTGTCCGCGAAGTTCCCGCGCGCGCGACGGCCGGTCTCGGCCTGGTCGTCGTCGGCGAATAGCGCGGCCTCGAGGCCCGCCGCCGTTTTGTCGCCAATGTCGAGCGAGTCTCCGGTGAGCTTGCCGCGCGCAGCCGGTTTGGCAGCGGGCTTAGCGGCTCTCGGTGCGGCCCGATTGCCCGAAGACTCGAGATCGAGGTCGACACCGCTGCTCGCAACCGCGGCTGCCGCCGCGTCGTCGAAGGCGAGGTCGAGCGGCGAGTCGCCGGCTTCGAGATCGACGTCGATGCGGCCCGCGCCCGCCTTCGCCTCCGTGAACAACCGCTCGTCGGGGCAAATCTGCTTGCCCATGATGACGACCTTGTTCCAGTCCGGATCGTCGCCCGAGCCTAAGTCGGAGCGCAGGCTTTGTGCGGCTTTTAGGAACGCGTCCTTGTTGCCCCACATGAAGTAGACCTCGAGCAACTTGAGCTTCAGGTCGCGCCGATCGGGCGCGACCTCGAGCGCTTTCTGCACGAGCTCGGCTGCTTGGTCGTACAAGCCGTACGCGATGTGGAAGTCGGCTTCCGCGACCGCGTCGGCTTGATCGAGATTGATGACGGTCTGACTCGAGAGCGTCTCGTCCGGCGAGATCGCCTTCTGCGCCCGCGGCGCGGATCCACGGCGTGCAGGCGCCTGCTCGGGCTCGACGGGCTGGGGGCGCAGCCGATCCGCGTGCTGCTCCTCGACGACGATCGTCTCTTCGTGCGCCGGGCGGCTCGTCTCCTCAGCCGCATCGAACGCGTCCTGATCTTCGTCGGTCTCCTGCTCGAGCGCTTCCCATGTGCCCGTGACGTCGGCGGTTTCGTGGCGTCGGCGGCGCACGAACCAAGCCGCGGTCAGCAACAGGGCCGCCACACCGAGCGTGATCACCAACCACGGCGACAACACCCAGCCGAGCACCTTCGAGACTAACGACGGCTCCGTCGAGACCGGCCTCGCCGGGGGCGACGGCACCTGAGGAGCAGCCTGCTCGGGAGCCGGCTGCTCGTCGGTAAACACTGGCTCCGACTCGACCTGGACACCCGGGTCCGCGACCGCCGCGTCGGGGGCGGCGGCGTTCTCGGGGTTCGCGGCATCCGCGGCCGCTTGCAGGCTCTGCAACTGGTCGTTGCGCACCGCGATCGGGCGCTCATCGGCGCCGCCGGCGGCGGAAACGGCCCCGGCTGCATCGGCCGAGGGCGCCGGGGTGTCGGCGGCCCGCGGTGGGGGCGTGGCGACCGGTGGCGGTACGACCGTCGGCGTCGGCGCCGGGGTGCGTGCGGTCTGCGTGTCCGTTGGTATCAGCCGCAGCTGCCCGCCCTGTGCGGCGCGATCCTGCCACTCGTCCGTCTGCCGCCGCACTTCGGCGTTCGCGACCGTCGTCGCCAAGCCGTCGAAGTCGATCGACTCGGGGAGACGCAGCGACGCGCCGGCGCGAAGAAGATTGATGTTGCCGCCGAACGCATCCTGATTCTGCCGGTAGATCGCGATCATCATTTGATTGATCGAGATCCCTTCCGGCCGCAGACGGTTGGAGAGCCCCCACAGCGTGTCGCCGCGCTGCACGGGACCGTAAACGCCATCGGCAGCGGCGACCGGTTGGCGCGTCGACGCCGGCGGCGTCGCCTGGGACGTCAACGGCGGCGGCGTCGAAGGCGGCGTGCTCGAGACGTCGGGCGAGGGCTCGCGAATGGCGGGCGTCACCTGCTGCGCAGGCGGCTGCGATGGCTCCGGCGCCGCAGGCGTTGGAGCCGACGGTGCAGCCGGCCGAGTGATCGGGGCCGTGCTGCTGCTCGGGCGTGTTTCGGCAGGCTGAATCGCGGGCGGAGTGGCCGACCCCGGTAGCAACACCGGCGGATTGAGAAACACCGTGTACTGGCGCACTTGGCGACCGGCGGACGACGTCACCTCGACCAGCAAATCCACGAACGGGTCGGGGATCGAATCGCGCGAAGTCACCTGGACGACGCTGCGGCCGTTGCGGGCCGTGACGATCCGAAACTCCATGCTCGTGAGGTAGGAGGGACGATCGATGCTCTGCCGCGCGAACACTTCCGGGCTCGCGAGCGCGACCTTGAGCCCTTGTAGCTCATCAGCGGTCGCCGACAACTCGATCTCGGCGCGGAACGGTTGATTAAGGGAGGACACCACCTCAATCTGCCCGAGCCCAAGCGCCCATGCCCCGGCGGGAGCGGCCAGCAGTGGCGCAATGCCCCAACGTGCCCGTAGTCTCATGCAATCTCCCTAGCTACTCGGCCGTCCTTAGACGGCGCCTGCCTGGCGCCTGTCGAGCGTACAGACCGAAAAGATACCTTACGTAAAATCGATTTACCAAAGCCGAAATCGCCTCGCCAAACGCAGCGAACGCGCTCTTCCGGCGTAGAGTCATCCGGCGCGGAATTTAACAATTTGCGGAGCCAGGGAACTGTGATTCTCGTTCGACTTTCGCAATGGCGCGGAGGCTCGCAAGCCCAGTTACCATAATACGCGTGCCGGCGTGGCCCTGGCGAGCCTCGCGGCGCATGGCACGAAATCGGCGACTTCAGGGACTCTGGCGAGCTGCGAGCACCGGCACGCTCGAACGAACGTCGGCGTTCTGGGCGCGATGCCGGAGATAATGATCCATCAGCGTCAGCGCGAGCATCGCCTCCGCAATCGGCGTCGCGCGCAACCCCACGCACGGGTCGTGACGACCCGTCGTCACGATCTCGGTGGCTCGCCCTTCCTTGTCGACGGTCGAGCCTGGCACTTGAATGCTCGACGTCGGCTTCAGCGCGATGCTGACGAGAATGTCCTGACCGCTCGAGATGCCGCCGAGCGTGCCGCCCGATGAGTTCTTCTTGAAGCCGTCGGGCGTCATCTCGTCGCGATGCTCGCTGCCGCGTTGCCGCACGCACTCGAACCCGTCGCCGAACTCGACGCCTTTGACTGCGTTGATGCTCATGAGGCCTTTCGCGATCTCGCCTTCGAGCTTGTCGAACACCGGCTCGCCGAGACCGACGGGCACTCCCGACGCGATCAAGTTGATTCGCGCGCCGATCGAATCGCCCGCTCTGCGCAGCTCGTCGAGGAACACCTCGAGCAGCGGCACCTTCTCCGGGTCGGCGCTGAAGAACGGATTCTCGTCGACGTGCTCGAGATCGAGCGCGCGCAGCTTGAACGGCCCGATCTCGGCGAGATAGCCGCGAATCTTGAGGCCGAGCTGCTCGGCGAGATACTTGCGCGCGATCGCGCCCGCGGCGACGCGCATGACGGTCTCGCGCGCGGACGAGCGGCCGCCGCCGCGATAGTCGCGAATCCCGTATTTCTGCTGGTACGTGTAGTCGGCGTGGCCGGGACGGAACGTGTCTTTGATCTTCGAGTAGTCGCCGCTCTTCTGATCGACGTTCTCGACGAGCAACCCGATCGCGGTGCCCGTCGTGCGGCCTTCGAACACGCCGGAGAGAATCTTTACTGTGTCGGGCTCCTTCCGCTGCGTGACGTGCCGCGAGCGCCCGGGCGCGCGCCGATCGAGATCCTTTTGAATGTCGGCTTCCGTCAGCGCGAGACCTGGCGGACAACCGTCGACGACGCAGCCCATCGCGGGCCCGTGGCTCTCGCCGAAGGTCGTGACCGTGAATAACGCTCCGTACGTATCGCCTGCCATTTGCCTGCCCCAAGAAGTCGGGCTCTGTTGCCCGTGCGCCGCATGCGTGCGCACATGATGCGCGCTTAGCGCGTGCGAAGGAATTCCCGTATCTCGGCGGCCGTCGTCACGAGCACGCCGTCGCCGCCTCGCTCGAACTCGAGCGCGATCAGCGGCAACTGGGGATGCGCCACCGCGAACGCGTCGGCGCCCGCGCCGAGCTCGAGGAACAGCACGCCGTCCGCTTCGAGCCGGTCGCGCGCGCCGCGCAGGATTCGTTCGGCGGCGTCGAAACCGTCCGCGCCGCTCGCAAGGCCGATGACGGGCTCGTGGCGATACTCTTGCGGCAACTCCGCGACCTCGGCTTCCGGCACGTAGGGCGGGTTCGTCACGATCACTCGATAGCGCTCGCCGTGCGGTGGGAAGAGATCCGCCTCGAACAAATGGACGCGGTCCGTGAGCTCATGACGCTCCACGTTCCGTGCGGCGACCCCGAGCGCCGCCGCCGAGATGTCCGTCGCGTGCACTTCGACGTCGGGAGAGTAGTGAGCGGCGGCGATCGCGATGCAGCCGCTGCCAGTGCCGATATCGAGCACGCGGTCGCCGCGCCGCAGCGCGCACCACGGCTCGAAGCTTCGCTCGACGACCTCCGCGAGCGGCGAGCGCGGCACGAGCACGCGCTCGTCGACGTAGAATTGCAGACCGGCGAACCACGCTTCGTTCAGCAAATAAGCGAGCGGCTTGCGCTCGACTACGCGGCGCTCGGCGATGGCGAGCGCATGCTGCGTGATCTCGAGGGGCGGCGGCGCCGCCGAATCGACCTCGCGCCAACCCTGCAGATGGCGCAGCAGCCAAAAGGCCTCGTCGCTCGCATTGTCGGTGCCGTGGCCGAAAGCGAGCCCGCGCGAGGCGAAGAAGTCCGCGAGCACGGTTATCCACTCGTCGCAGTCGCGCGCCGAGCGCAGCTCGTTTTCGAGACCCTCTCTGCTCATGCGGCGCGCATGATAACCGCGTGCCCGCGTATGCGATAATCGCAACGTGCTGGGCGGAATGTTACGCATCCTGATCGTCGTCTTGGTCCTGCTTGTCGCGGCCATGTTCGTATTGCCGCGCTCGCAGCGCGGCGCAGCGCCGCAAAACGCGACCGAGCTGCCGCAATCGACGGCGCTCGCCGACGTGCGTTTCGTCGACAAGTCCGGCCGCGAGGCGCATCTCGCCGACTTCAAGGGCGACTTCACGCTGCTGTTCTTCGGCTTCACGAATTGTCCCGACGTTTGCCCGCTGACGCTCGCGATGCTCGCGCAGGTGCGCGCCGACATCGAAGCCCGCGCACCGCGCTTCACGCCGCGTGTGCTGTTCGTCAGCGTCGACCCCGAGCGCGACACGCCCGAGCGGATCGCCGCCTACTTGAACGGCTTCGACGAAAAATTCGCCGGCGTGACGGCGTCCGACGCCGAGCTCCAGCCGCTGCTCGCGCAGCTCGGCGTCGCTGTCGAGAAGCAGCACGACCACAGCGGCGGCGGGCACTACAACGTCGTGCACAACTCGGCCATCTACGTGCTCGACCCGAACGCCGAATGGATCGCCGTGTCGACGGGGCCGCACGATCCGAAAGTCTTCGCGTCCGACTACCTGCGCATTCGGCAGCGGCATGGCGCAAGCGGCGCGCGGCCGCCCGGCGCATGACGTCGCCAGCCTGGACCTGGCTGACGCAACATCTGATTCCAAAGGACTTGTCGTCAGCCGTCGTGTATCGCGCGACGCGCTCGCGGCGCACTTGGCTCAAACGTCCGCTCACGAATTGGTTCGCCAAGGCCTACGGCATCGATATGAGCGAAGCCGCCAATGCCGATCTCGACAGCTACGCGACCTTCAACGAGTTCTTTACGCGGGAGCTCAAACCCGACGCGAGGCCGATCGCGGGCGGACCGAGCACGCTCGTCTCCCCGGCCGACGGCGTACTGACAGAGCACGGCGCGATCGAAGGCGGGCGCCTGTATCAAGCGAAGGGACGCGCCTATACGCTTGCTGAGCTGGTCGGCGACACGGGCGCCGCGGTCGAAGCGCTCGAAGGCGGGCACTACTTCACGATCTATCTCGCGCCGCACAATTATCACCGCGTGCACGCGCCGCTCGACGCGCAGCTCGTGCGGACCCGGTACATCCCCGGCGCGCGGTTCAGTGTCAGCCGCGCCACGGCCGCCGCGATCCCGCGCCTCTTCAGCCGCAACGAGCGTGTCGTCTGCTCGTTCGAGACCGACTTGGGTCCGATGATCGTCGTGCTCGTCGGCGCGCTAAACGTCTCGAGCATCAGCACGTTCGCGCACGGTGAGATCGCGAGCGGTGCCGCGCGCCAGTATCTCCAGCAGCCGGCGTTGCCGGTCGCTCGCGGCGGCGAGATCGGCCGCTTCAACATGGGCTCGACGGTCGTCGTGCTGCTCGGCTCGGCGCACTTCCGCTTCGCGGCCGGTCTTTCCGACGGCGTCCGAGTGCGCATGGGGCAAGCGCTCGGCGCATTCGCGTGAGCTCGCCGTGAGCTACGAACGCGGCGCATCGTTCGAGACGCTGCGGCAACGCGCGGCGATGCTCGCCGCGGTGCGCGCATTCTTCGCGGCTCGCGGCGTGCTCGAGGTCGAAACACCCGCGCTGTCGAGCGCGGGAGTCACGGATCCGGCGCTCGAAAACATCGTCGCGAGCGTTCGCAGCCTCGGCAACCAGTACCTGCAAACGTCGCCCGAATTCGCGATGAAGCGCTTGCTCGCCGCGGGCAGCGGCGACATCTATCAGCTCTGCCGCGTGTTTCGCGACGACGAGCTCGGCCGCTGGCATCAACCCGAGTTCACTCTGCTCGAGTGGTACCGCGTCGGCTGGGACGAGCAGCGGCTGATGACGGAAGTTGCCGACCTCATCGAAGCGGCGCTCAGCGCGGCGACGACCGCCAGGGATGGCGGGAGTGCCGCAAATGCAGGGAGCAATTTGCGGCCGCCCGGCGCGCCCGGCGCAGCGCGGCGCATCGTGCGGCTGACCTATGCGCAAGCGGTGAACGCCGTGCTGAGTGCGCCGCCCGACGCGCCGACCGCGGAGCTCGTCCGTCTACTCACGAAGCTTGAAATCGACGTGCCCGCGGACCTGAGCCACGACGCCGTGCTCGACCTCGCGTTCGGCACTGTCGTGCTCGCGAGCTTCGACGCAAGCGCGGTGACGCTCGTCTACGACTACCCGGCGAGCCAAGCGGCGCTAGCGCGCGTGAAACCGACGACTCCGCCCGTCGCAGCACGGTTCGAAGCGTTCTGCGGCGGCTTAGAGCTCGCGAACGGTTTTCACGAGCTCAGCGATGCCGCCGAGCAGCGCCGCCGGTTCGTGAACGACATCGCGACACGACGCGCGCAAGGCCGGCACGCGCCGCCGCTCGATGAAGATTTGCTCCGCGCGCTGCCGTCGCTACCCGATTGCGCCGGCGTCGCGCTCGGCTTCGATCGGCTCGTCGCGCTCGCGACGGGTCAGAAAGAGCTGAAGGCCGTGCTCGGTTTCGCGCACGGCAAGAACTAGAGGTTACTGCTTGACGCGCGAGATGTAGGTGCCCGTGCGCGTGTCGACTTTGATGACTTCGCCTTCGTTGATGAACAACGGCACTCGCACGGTCGCACCCGTTTCGAGCTTCGCCGGCTTCTGGCCGCCGGTGGCCGTGTCGCCGCGCACGCCGGGATCAGTCTCGACAATTTTGAGATCGACGTGGTTCGGCGCCGCGACGTAGAGCGGCACGCCGTCCCACAACGTGACGATGCAGGTCTCCTGCTCTTTCATCCAAGGCTTGGCATCGGCGACTGCAGCTTCGCCGGCGGCGATTTGCTCGAACGTGTCCGGGACCATGAAGTACCAGAACTGCCCGTCGGTATAGAGATATTGCATGTCTTGGTCGACGACATCGGCACCTTCGGCCGTATCTCCGGACTTGAACGTCTTCTCGACGACGCGCCCAGTCTTCAGATTGCGGACTCTGACGCGGTTGAACGCCTGGCCTTTGCCGGGCTTGACGTACTCGTTCTCGAGGATGGCATACGGATCGCCATCGAGCAGGATCTTGAGCCCGTTCTTGAATTCGTTGGTGCTGTAAACTGCCATGCGACTAGTGTGTCCCAGAAAACAGAGCGCGGGATCATACCCTCTCGCTCCGCCGAAAACGAACCGCGGACGGCGAGGGCATGGATGCCCGAGGTAGATCAACGCAGGCGAGGGCAGGGATGCCCGAGGTAGAGCAACGCAGGAGCAGTTGCCGGAGCAGTTGCCGAGCCCCTGCCCGATAGCCGCAAGCCAATGAGCACCAACGACGCCGCACTGCCGACTGCCGACCGGGCCGCGGAAACGCTGACCCTGCCGTCATGGCAGGCCGAGCTGCGAGCCGCCGTGCGCGACCCGGCGGAGCTCGAACGCCTGCTCGAGCTGCCAGCGGGGGCGCTAGGCGTACCTGCCGGCACCGGCTTCCCGCTGCTCGCGCCGCGCGGCTTCGTCGCGCGCATGCGCAAGGGCGACCCGAACGACCCGCTGCTGCGCCAAATATGGCCCGCGGCCGAGGAGCTGACGCCCGCGGAGGGTTTCTCGGCCGATCCCGTGCGCGAGCAAGGGCTCGCGGCGCACGGCCTCATCCAGAAATACGCGGGGCGCGTGCTCCTGATCGCGAGCGGTACCTGCCCATTGCACTGCCGCTACTGCTTCCGGCGCGAGTTTCCGTATCAGGCGCAGCTCGCGGCGCGCGCGGACTGGGAGCCTGCGATCGCCGCGCTGCGCGGCGTCGCGGACGTGAAGGAAGCGATCTTGAGCGGCGGCGACCCGCTGTCTCTATCGAACCGGCGGCTCGGCGAGTTGCTCGCGCGCCTCGCGGACACAGCCGTGACGACTGTCCGTATCCATACGCGTTTTCCGATCGCGATCCCTGCGCGTGTCGACGACGGCCTCATCCGCGTGTTGCGCGGCACGCGTCTCAAGACAGTCCTCGTCGTCCACACGAATCACGCGAACGAGCTCGACACCAGCGTCGAACGAGCGCTGGCAGCAGTGCGGCCCGCGCTGACTGCGCTGCTGAACCAATCCGTGCTGCTGAGAGGGATCAACGACGACGCCGAAACGCTCGCGGCGCTCTCGGAGCGCTTGTTCGCGTGCGGCGCGCTCCCCTACTACTTGCATCTGCTCGACCGCGTAGCCGGCGCCGCTCACTACGACGTCGACGAGGCGCGAGGGGAAGAGCTGATCGCGGCGCTGCGCGCTCGCTTGCCGGGGTATCTGGTGCCGCGGCTCGTCCGCGAGATTCCCGGGGAGTTAAGTAAAACCCTCCTAGCATAACGCGGCGACCCGTGCCGCTACTGTGACCGGGGTCCATCTGGCCTCGCGCCTCACTGCTTACACTTCGAGGCCTTCGCCTTAGAAAAACGACTGCATGGTTCAAGCCCCTGTACCGCTCATCGTGCTCAGCGGTCGCGAAGACGACGTTGAGCTCGTCAACCGCACATTGCGGGATGGCGGCCACCCCGTGCGTTGCCACTGGGTCGCGAAGGTCGACAAACTCTTGATCGCGCTCCAGGAGCATTCACCGCAGCTCCTGTGTTTCTTTCCGGACAGCCTGCCGGTGGCGGTCCGCGACATCGCGAAGATCAAGCAGCACGTTGCGGGCGCCGTGCCGCTCATCGTCGTCAGCAAAGTTGCGCAAGAGGCCGACATCGCGGAGGCGTTGCTCGCAGGCGCCCAGGACCTCGTCTCGCATGACCACACCGACCGTCTGCGCTGCGTCGCCGAGCGCGAGCTGCGCTCGTTCAAGCTCGATAAGGCACTCAACGAAACGCTGTTCGCTGCGAATCAGTACAAGAAGCAGCTGAAGGCGCTGATGGCGGGCTCCGTCGACGCCATCGCCTACGTTCAAGAAGGCATCCTCGTCGACGCCAACCAGGCCTGGGCCGATTTGCTCGGCCACCCGAATGCCGAGGCGCTCTTCGGCACGCCACTCATGGATTCGTTCGACGGCGCCAGCAAGGCTGCGCTGAAGGGCGCGCTCGTCGCCTGCGCGAAAGGTCAGTGGAACCGCGAGTCGATCAAGGTCGTCTCCACGACGCACACCGGCGAGAAATTGCCGCTCGAGATCCAGCTCGAGCCGGCCTCGGTCGACAGCGACCCGGCCGTCAAGCTCAGCGTTCCGCGCCAGCGAATCCAAACGCGCGAGCCCGAGGAGATCGTCGGGCAAGCCGTTCATAAGGATCCGGCGACCGGCTTCTACAACCGCCAGCGGTTCCTCGAAGTGTTGACGGACCGCCTCGACGCGAAAGGCACCCGCGGCGTGCGCGCCCTCGCCTACATCCGGCCCGACAAGTTCAGCGAGCTCGAGGAGCAGGTCGGTTCGCTCGCGACCGAGGACGTCCTAGTGCAGCTCGCGCAGCAGCTGCGCGAGCTGATGCAGCCGCATGACCTCGCCGGCCGCTTCGGCGGCCAGGTTTTCACGCTGTACCTCGAGCGCGGGACGTTGCGCGAGGTCGAGAATTGGGCGCAGGTCGCGCTCGCGCGCATCGCGGGCCGCATCTTCGAGAGCGCGCACAACACATTGTCCCTCACGTGCACGATCGGGCTGGCCGAGGTCGGTCCGACGACGGCAGGGCTCGACGCGCTGATCACGCAAGCACGCCGCTCCAACCAAGCGGGCCGCGAAAAAGGCGGCAACCGCGTTGTGTTCCAGCAAACGTCGGACGAGAGCACGCTCGTGCAGCGGTTCGACGAGCTCTGGGTGTCGCAGATCAAGACGGCGCTGATGGAGAACCGGTTCCGGCTCGCGCATCTGCCGATCGCGGGCTTGAGCGGCACGCAGCGTGCGATGTACGACACCGTGCTGCGCATGGTCGACCCCCAGGGCGACGAAGTCGCGGCCTCCGAGTTCTTGCCGGCCGCGATGCGCAATCGCCTGCTGCGCGCGATCGATCGCTGGGTCATCGGCGCCAGCCTCGCGTTCTGCGCGCGCACGCCGCTCGAGTGCGTGTTCATCAAGCTCTCGTCGGAATCGCTGATAGACAGGTCGCTGCTCGAATGGCTGTCGCGAGCCGTCGGCGGGGCCGGTGTCGCGCCGCGCCACCTGTGCTTCCAGGTCAGCGAGGAAAACGCCACGCAGTACCTGGCACAGACGCAGTCGCTCGCCGGCCAGCTGCGCTCGATGGGCCATCGGTTCGCGATCGAGAACTTCGGTGTCGGGCGAGACTCCGGCCGAATCGTCGCGCAAACGCCGATGGACTTCCTGAAGATCGACGGCTCGCTGATGCAGAGCATCGCGAGCGATCCCTTGCGCCAGGAGAGAGTGCGCGGGTTCGTTCAAGCGGCGGCAGATCGTACGATTCCTGTCATCGCCGAGCGCGTCGAGGACGCGAACACGATGGCGGTCCTGTTCCAACTCGGCGTCGCCTACATGCAAGGCCACTACGTCCACGAGCCGGAAGTGGTGCTCGCGGAAGCCAGCGGCGGCCGCTAGCTCCCGCTCAGAGGCTCGGCGCTGAGCCGATCCACGGTGCGCCACCCGCGCGGCAATGCCATGCCGCGGCGCGCGCGCTCACCCGCATAGTGCTCGAGATCGGCGGCCTTGATCGTCATGTGCCGCGTACCCGAGTCGATGCGCAAGCCTTGCTCCGGCGCGAGCACGCAAATGCCCGCGAGCGAAACGCCGTCCTTGCTTGGCACCGCGAGGATCTTGTTGCCCTTGCCCTTCGAGAGCTCCGGCAGCTCCGCGAGCTTGAAGACGAGCAAACGTCCGTCCGTCGACGCGGCTGCGAGGCGTGTCCCGGCCGCACCGACCGGCGAAGCGGGCACGACGGTGCCGCCTTCAGGCACGCGGAGCGTCGTCTTGCCGGCCTTCTTGTTCGCGTACAGCTCGCCTAGCTGCACGACGAAGCCGTAGCCGGCCGACGAGGCGAGCACCCATTTGTCTTCCGGCGCGCCGATCAACACCGCGCGGAAGCTGGCGCCGTCGGGCGGGTTGAAATAACCCGACAGCGGCTCGCCCTGGCCGCGCGCGGATGGCAGCGTGTGCGCGCCGATGCTGTACGAGCGGCCGGTGCTGTCGATGAAGACCGCGAGCTGGTTGCTCTTGCCGCGCGCGGCCGAGAGGAACTGGTCGCCGGCCTTGTACGACAGGCCCATGACGTCGATCTCGTGGCCCTTCGCTGCGCGCGCGAAGCCGCGCTCGGAGAGCACGACGGTGACGGGCTCGCTCGTGACGAGCTCAGACTCGTCGATCGCTTGCGCGGCGTCGCGCTCGACGATCCCGGTGCGGCGCTTGTCGCCATGCTTCTCGGCGAGCTCCTCGATCTCGGACTTCATGAGCTTCGTGAGCTTCGCCTTCGACTTCAGCGTCGCTTCGAGATCCGCCCGCTCCTCGGAGAGCCGCTCCTGCTCGCCGCGGATCTGCATCTCCTCGAGCTTCGCGAGGTGACGCAGCTTGAGCTCGAGGATCGCCTCGGCTTGCGCGTCCGTGATCTTGAAGCGCTTCATGAGGACGGGCTTCGGCTCGTCCTCGCGGCGAATGATCTTGATGACCTCGTCGATGTT
>Ga0111539_10006584_pt1 | contig 14969 bp, 13 predicted proteins | sample RhiMethybrSRZTD1_FD_79667 | JGI IMG/M metagenome (GOLD analysis project Ga0111539, IMG submission 79667) | Populus rhizosphere microbial communities from Tennessee, USA - Rhizosphere MetaG P. TD hybrid SRZTD1 (version 2) (version 2) | ecosystem: Host-associated > Plants > Roots > Rhizosphere >... | reverse complement strand
TTGAATAGCCTGTCCTACTTGCCGTCGGATCATTCTGTCCATGCCGCGCTCCTCTTCCTGGCTGCTCGCTGTCGTCGCCGCGTCGGCCGGCGCCTGCGGCTCGGCCTCCGCCCCGGGGCCGGCGGCGCGTGAGCCCGGCGGCGGCGAGCGCGCGCTGCGCTCCGAATCGATCGATCAGCCGGCGGTGCGCCCCCTCGATCGCTTCGCCTCCCGCCTGAGCGCCCTGGCCATCGACGAGATCAGCATCGCCCCCGGCGACGCCGAGGCGCCGTGCCGCGGCGTCAGACCGCCGTTCCGCGTCGTCTCGGCGCTGGGCGACGGCGGCGAGGGGGTGAGCTGCCTGTTCGGCGACGGCGACGACGCCGCCTGCGTGAACTTCGTCGACCACGAGACGAATCGCGCCGAGCAGGCCCTGTGCAGCGAGACCGGCGAGGCGGCCGACGTCCCCTCGCGCGTGCGCCAGGCGGCCGCGGCGGCCGCCGCCGGCTGGCGGATCGCGCCGATCCCGGCGCCGGAGGGCCACCGCGCCCTCAGCCTGCGGACCGGCGACGATTACTACCTCCTGGTCAGGCGCGGCAGCGAGTGGCGTGCCTCGCCGATGCCGGTCGGTCGGACCGACGGCCACGAGGTCGGACCCGAGCGGCTGCTCGACAGCCGATCGATCGGCGAGGAACCCACCGTCGCCCTGGTCGCCTCGTCGTACCGCGGCGGCAGCCAGCAGGGTGAGCTCACCACCCGGCTCTTCATCCTTTCGTCGGACGGGCTGACCGAGCAGGCGGTAAAGGACATCGGCCTGCTGGTCTGGACCATCGATCCCGACGAGCGGACCGCGCTGCCCGACGGAGCCCAGTCGCTGCGCGGCCGCCCGCACCTCGAGGTCCTCCTCGAGCCGAGCATCACCGGAGACGGCGCGGTCCGCCTCGATCTCATCCGCGAGCACCGGCCCGAGCCGGATCGCAGCCGCTTCGAGCACGAGCCCTGCACGCCGGGCGGCGCCGGGGACGTGCTCGGGCTGGCCTGCCCGGTGCGCCGGCTCGACGCGCTCGAGAAGGAAGCCGGCTTCTGGCGCCTCCACGACGGCGCGCTGGTCAAGGACCGCCACTAGCCCGGCGGTTGGCGGAATGAGCCGGCTGGTGTATGCGTTTGTCCCTGATGCGGACGATCGCGACGGCGGTGGCGGTGCTCGCCCTCCTGGTGGGCTGCGGACGAGGCGGCGACGAGGCCAAGAGCGGGGCCGCGGCGAGCGAGAAGGTCGCCGCGCCGGCCAAAGCGATCGACCCCGGGCCACCGCAGAAACCCGCGCAGGCGGTGCGGCCCGAGCCGATCCCGCCCGAAAAGCGGCGCGAGTACGCCGCCCGGCTGCGCAAGGGCCGCGCCCACGCGAAGGCGAAGCGCTGGGGCGAGGCGGTGAGCGAGTTCGAGGCTGCCCTGGCGGCGGTCCCGATGGACGAGCGCGCGCTGAGCGAGCTGGGCTGGGCCGCCTTCCAGGCCGGCGACCACGAGAAGGCCGAGAAGGCCAACGCCGACTCGGTGCGCGTCTCGTCGCAGCCGGAGCTCAAGGCGGCGAGCCTCTACAACCTCGGCCGGGTGGCCGAGGCGCGCGGTGACGCCGATCGCGCCGCCGCGCTCTACGCCGACTCGCTCGTCCTGCGCCCCAACAAGACGGTGGTGAAGCGGCTGGTCGCGCTCGGCAAGCCGGCCCCGAAGAGCGATCCGGCGGCGCAGGGCGGCGAGGTTCCCTGCACCGCGCCGGTCGCCGGGCCCGATCTGGTCTGCGGTTGCCTGAAGAAGATGGAGTCGTACGAGCAGGACTTCCCGATCGAGTGCACCATCGGGTCGGTCGGCCAGGCCGACGACCTCAGGATCGCCAGCGTCACTCTCGGCCTCGGCAGCCACTCGTTCTTCCTGGCCCAGAACGGCGCCAAGGGCTGGTCGGTCATCGGCTCGCTCGGCGACCTCTACGAGGGCGGCGTGGCCGGCGTCTTCAACGAGCGGGAAGAGGTCGTGGTCGAGGAGAAGACGATCGGCGGGGCGCGCATCCTCTGGTACGAGTGGCGCGACAGCGGCCACGACAGCGACATGGGCATCGACGAGGAGGAGAGCCACGAGGACGTCAACCTGGCGCTCGCCGTGCTGGGCGGCGCGAAGGAGGAGCCCGCCGTCCGCATGATCATCCCGCTGGTCAGGATCTACGACCGCGATCGCATGGGGATCGCCGACGACACCGAGCTGGTCGACGTGGCCGACATGCGTACGCCCGGCCTGCCGATCCACCACGAGGCGCGGCTCAAGGTCGAGATCAAGCCGGACGGCATGGTGTCCATCGTCCTCGCGCGCGGCAAGGCGGACGACTTCATCAAGGGCTACCTCGGCACCCGCCGGCTGTTCACCTCGAAGTGAGATGATCAGTCGCGGAGCTCGACCGCGATGACAGCCCAGTCGGGCGCGTCCAGCCAGCTGCCGTTGACCCGCACGTCGTTCTGGGCAGCCAACACCTTGCGATCCTGGACCGCGACGCCGGCGGAGAGCGACGTGCTGCCGGATTGCTCGTCGGAGCGCTCGGTGAAGGCATCGCCGGCGATGTGGCTGTCGTAGTTGGAGGTGTGGGCGCCGCTGACGACGAAGGAGCCCGGCGCCCCGGTGTCGATCGTGCTCCAGGAGTAGCTCAGGGAGTCGATGCCGCCGTCGCATCCCGCCTCGTCATCGCTGCCGTTGCTGTTGGCGTAGCTGAGGTTGCCGATCGGGTTCGCCGGGTCGGCGCCGGCGTAGCGGTGGACCGACAGGAGCGCGCTTCCCTGGGCGGGATCCAGCGTCATCGTGGCTATCACCTTGCCCGGCTGAGCCGCGTCGGGCGAGCGGGCCCAGTAGAGCGCGAGCGAGGCGGTCGACCGGCCGCTGCACTGCTGGCGCAGCGCGTGCCAGTCGAGCCCGAGGCCGGTGACGCTCTCGATGACGCGCGCCGGCTTGGTCGAGATGAACGCGAGGTAGAGGTCGTCGGGCTGGCCCGACAGGGGCTCGGCGGTGTCGACCGAGTCGAGCAGCCCGTTGTCCACCTTTCCCGCCGCGTGCGCCTTCCACGCCAGCGGTGCGTTCACCTCGCCGCCGGCGTCCGGCTCGCCGCCGCTGTCGGCCGCGTCGACAGGCTCGGACGCAGCCTGGCAGTAGCCGTCGATGCACGTGACGCCGTCCGGGCAGGGCGTCAGGCTGTCACAGGCGAAGCGGGCACCGCCGGGATCGGGCGAGTACCGGCAGGCGGCGGCCAGGGACCCGGCCAGGACGGCCAGCATCGCCCTTCCTGCCGTGGCCGAAACGCGCGCCATTGTCGGATGCTATCACGCGTCACCAGCTTCCCGTGTTGGGCATCGAGCTCCAGGGCTCGCGAGGTGCCAGCGCGGGCCCGCGCTGCAGGAGCTCGACCGAGACCAGGTCGGGCGAGCGGACGAAGGCCATCCGGCCGTCGCGCGGCGGCCGACTGATGGTGTAGCCGAGATCGACCAGGCGCTGGCAGGCGGCGTAGATGTCCTCCACCTCGTAGGCCAGGTGGCCGAAGTTGCGTCCGACCGTGTAGGCCTCGGCCTGATCCCAGTTGTGGGTCAGCTCCACCTGCGGCGAGTCGCTCGCCGGATCGACACCGAGGAAGACCAGGGTGAAGCGGCCCTTCTCGTCGGCGCGCCGGCGGATCTCCGTGAGGCCGAGCCCCTGGCAGAAGAAGCGCAGGGCGGCGTCGAGGTCGAGCACGCGGACCATCGTGTGGAGGTAGCGCATGCCGGTTTCATACACCCATCGCTGGCCGCTGGCGCGCCAGTTGCAACCCCGGTGATGGTGGCGCGACGCGACGTCCTGGTCATCGACGACGGACAGCCGCGCAACCAGCCGAGCCCGGCGTCGCACGGATTCTTCAGCCGCGACGGCGCCAGCCCGGCCGAGCTGCGCGCCGCCGGCCGCGCCCAGCTCGAGCCGTACGGAGTCGAGCTGGCAGAGGACACCGTGCTGCGCGCCGAGCGGGAGGCGCCGGCTTCCTCGTCACCACCGGGGCGGGAGCGCGACACCGGGCGCGCCGGCTGACAAGGCGGTTCAACTGGCACTCGGGCTCACCACCTGGTCGCACGACATCGTCCTGTGCACCGACGGCTGGACGCGCCTCACGAGCGCGCACAGGGCGGCACTGCGCGCGCATGACATCGAGGTGCGCAGCGAGCGGGTGGCCGCCGCACCGGCAGCGTGGTGGTGACCAGGAGCTTCGAGCGGGCTTCGGACGGCCTCTACGTGGTCGGCGACGCCTCGCGCGACGTTCAGTTCATCGCGGTCGCGGTCGCCGAGGGAGCGCGCGCCGCCTACGCCATCAACCACTCGCTGCCCCGCGAGAGCACGGCCCGCATCTTGAACGGATCCAGCGTCATGAAGCTGAACCCGCAGATCACTTACCGAGACGTCAAATCGACCCCGGCGCTCGATCGCAGTATCCGGGCCAGCGCCGCACGCCTCAACCGGTACCACCCGGACATCGTCGGATGCAGGATCGCGGTCGAGGCTCCGCATCGCCACCATCGCAAGGGCCGCCGCTTCCGCGTGCGGATCGATCTCACGGTCCCCGGCAAGGAGCTGGCGGTCGGCCGCCACCCGCAGCAGAACCCGGCCCACGAGGACCTGTCGGTCGCGCTGCGCGACGCCTTTCGCGCCGCGCGCCGCGAGCTGCAGGACCACGCGCGGACCCGGCGCGGCGAGGTGAAGCAGCACCTCCGCCCCTCGCTGCCGTCGGCGAAAAACCGGATCCGGGGACGGAGAGCGGCCACGATCGAACGCCGCGCGTGATTTGCCGCACGACATCGCGCGCGGCGCGAGTACATTGCGGGCGTGTCCCCGCGCTGTGCCGCCCTGCTGGTCGCCGCCCTGCTGGTCACGGCCGGCGGATGCGGGAACGGCCGGCTGTCCGGCCCGTCCGACGGCGACGGCGGCCCCGGCGGCGCGGGACCGGACGCCAACCCGGCCGAGCTGCCGCCCGGGCTGCACGGCGCCTACTTCCGCAAGCACGGCCAGCTGGCCGCCGAGCGGGTCGACGCGACCGTCCAGTTCGTCTGGAACCAGGACGAGCCGGCCGCCGAGGTCGGCGCCGATCACTTCTCGGTCCGCTGGACCGGATACCTCGAGCTCGAGGCCGGCGGTTCCTACACCTTCGCCACCGTGGCCGACGACGGCGTCCGGCTCTGGGTCGACGATCAGCTGGTGCTCGACGACTGGAGCTTTCACCCGGCGCTGCGGGTCGAGGGCAGCGCCGAGCTGACCGCCGGCTTCGTCCCGATCCGCCTCGAGTACTTCGACGCCGGCTCGCACGCCGAGATCGCTCTCTCCTGGCTGCCGCCGGGCGCGGCGGCCGAAGAGGTCATCCCACAGGACAGCCTGCGCGCGCTGGCGACCGGCGGGGATGCGCCGAAGCCGCCCTATATCAACCCGGTCGTTCCCTTCGACTGTCCCGATCCCGGCGTCGTCCGCCTCAAGGGCGGGGACGGCTTCGCCATGGTCTGCACCGGCGGGGCCTTTCCGGTCCGCCGCTCCGACGATCTCGTCCTGTGGGAGGACACCGGCGCCGCCATCCTGCCCGGCGGCAAGCCGGCCTGGGCGGCCAACGGCTTCCGCAACTGGGCGCCCGAGATCCATCGGGTGGGCGGCGGCTACGTCGCCTACTTCACCAGCGTGAACGGCGCCGACGTCCTCTCGGTGGGCGCCGCGGCGGCCGGCGACCCGTTCGGGACCTGGACCGATCGCGGAGGGCCGCTGGTCGAGGCCTCGCTCGGCGTCATCGACGCCAGCCACTTCGCGGACAAGGACGGCCGCCAGTACCTTCTGTACAAGATCGACGGCAACTCGCAGGGCCAGCCGACCCCGATCTACCTGCGCGAGCTGGCGGCCGACGGCCTCTCCTTCGCCGCCGGCAGTCAGCCGGTCGAGCTCATCCGCAACGATGGCTCGAGCTGGGAGGGCGGCGTGGTCGAGGCGCCGTGGCTGGTTCTGCGCGGCGGCACCTACTACCTCTTCTACAGCGGCAACGTCTACGACCACCGCTACCGGACCGGGGTGGCGCGCTCGGCCGCGCTGACCGGGCCGTACGAGAAGCACGGCGCCCCCATCCTGGGCAACAACGAGCGCTGGGTCGGGCCGGGGCACGGCTCGGTGGTCGCCATCGGCGGCACCGATTACTTCGTGTATCACGCCTGGACGGCGACCCCGGGCGGGAGCAACGACGGGACCTTCGGCCGCCAGGTGCTGGTCGATCGCATCGTGTGGGAGGCGGACGGCTGGCCGCGCATCCACGACGGCAGCCCGAGCCGCACGCTCGAGCCCTGGCCGGCTGCCAGCCAATGACAGCGAAGTTGTGAGACCCCACCCGGCGGACGTACGTTGGGTGCAGGTCATGCCGACGCGCGTCCTCTTCGCCCTCCTCTTCGTTGCCGTCGCCAGCTCTCCTGCCCGTGCCCAGGTCGACGCCCAGCCGGGCGCCTCCTACTCGGCCAGCGAGAGCATGTCGGTCGCCAGCGTGCGCTCCTACGCCGAGGACTGGCTGGTCAACCCGTTCCGCGAGCTCGAGGTGGACGGCTCCTTCCGCTTCGTGACCGCGCCCGAGAGCAATCTCACCCCCGACGACGACGGCGCCCTTCGCTTCACCGACGTCGGCATCTTCCATGCCGGCCTGCGCTACTCGTTCGCCCGCCGCTTCGAGGTGGCCGCCGGGTTCGATCTCCTGGCCAAGCAGCCGAGCTACCTCGACGAGCCGGCCTGGAGCGGCGGCAACCTCGGCTTTCGCTTCTCGCTGGGCAAGAAGTGGGCGCTCTGGGCGCTCGGCGCCGGCGGCCCGCTGCTCGACGACGTCGGCGCCTGGGGCGAGGTGGCGGCCGGCCTGCAGGCGCGCACCCAGATCGACGAGACCATCCGCTTCCAGGCCTCCTCCGGCGTCTCCGGCACCCGGCTCTTCATGGGCGAGGACAGCGGCCGGCCCTGGTTCACCGAGCTGTCCAGCCACGGCGAGGCGGTGCTGCGCGCCCCGCGCGGCGAGGTGGCCGGCTGGATCGGCGTCGACTACCGGGTGCCGCTGGCCGAATCCGACGGCAACGTCGAGATCGACCCGCAGGTCCGCCTGAACTTCCAGATCGGCTTCATGCTCGGCTACGTCGCCAAGTGGGACGTCTACGCCATCTTCGGCGTGGTCGACCGGGGCGACGTCGAGGACCCGGCCACCACCCTGCCGATGCTCGACGGCGGCTTCGACCAGTCGCAGTTCATCCTCGGCGCCGCCCGCCGCTTCGACCTCGAGGATCCCGCGAAGAAGGACCAGATCCTCCAGATCATGAGCGCGCGCTGATCCGCTTGCATCGATCGCGCGCGCCACTGTAAGAAGAGATCGCAGGCGACACTCGCGTCGCCGGGGGGGCGCATCGATGCGTTACGGGCGTAGCCTGCTCGTCGGGTCCATTCTCGTCTCCAGTGCGGGGAGCTGCGGCCCGCCACCACCGCCGCCGCCCGCGCAGGCGCCCTCCTGGTGCGAACAGGTGCGAGGCGTCCTGCCGAATGACCGCTTCCAGTGCTCCGAGGTCCCGGGCTGGGTCGAGATCGGATACTTCGGCAGCGCCGACAATCCGAACAGCAGCACCTTCGGCGGCTGCATCGCCGACGCGGGCGACCGCCAGGTGTTCCGGTCCGCGGTGGTGCGCGAGACCGAGCCGCTCGAATCGTTCCACATCAAGACCGAGTCGCGCCGCCACCGGGGCGGTGGCGCCAACCTCGACTTCACCATGTTCGGTGACTGGGCGAAGAAGTGGCTGCCCTCCACCGCCGTCAAGGCAGAGAGCGCCGGCTCCTTCACGGTCGACATCGAGTTCCGCGACGTCAAGCTGCAGAAGCTCAGCGACGTGCCGCGCGAGATCGCCGCCCGCCTGACCGGCCAGTACGAGCAGGGCAGCGGCCCGTGGACGCGACTCCAGGGCTGCCAGCAGCAACTGTGTCGCGACGGCACCATGTGGACCGCCGCCGTGGTGGTCGGCGTGCCGACCGTGAACATCGCCCGCGAGGGCAGCCGCGAGATCGGGCTCACCGTCGATCCCGCCAAGCTCGGCGACTTCCAGGTGGGCGACTCGAGCTCGACGCAGGGCAAGCTCACCCTGGTCGGCAAGAAGCCACTGGCGCTGGCCGGGCTGCTGGTGGCCGCGAAGGGCGAGATGGAGGGCGCCGGTGCGTGCGTCCAGCCGCGCCCGCTCGACGACACCCAGTCCTCCACCTACCGCGGCGCGGTCAAGACCTACGCGGCGGCGATCCTCGGCTCCTACCCGTGCCTGTGGCTGAAGGTGGCGACCGAGGTGGCAAACCGCGCCTGCGGCAGCGGCACTCCGTGCAACCTGTTCCAGGTGATGGAGCTCTACCGCAAGCCGCTGCGCGAATTCACCGCCGAGGAGCGCGCGCATTTCTGTGAAGGTGTGCAGGCCGCGCTCGAGCCGATGACAGGCAGCGATCTCACGGTCGAGTGCAACACGGTGACCGCCTGGTTCGACTTCCACAAGGACCGCAGCTTCTGCTCGCGGCCGATGAGCGGCTGCGACGACCCGAACGACATCCTCGGCTCCCACTTCCTGCAGGTCGGCCTGATGAGCGACCTGGTCAACCGGATCGGCGACGACCAGGCGCGGGCCCAGTTCCGCAGCCGCCTGATGGACGCCTGGGCCAGCCTGGCGCCCGGCATCGATCTCGAGAAGAGCGGGGACGCCTGGTCCAGCCTGCGCACCGCATGTGGTCCGGCCGGCTGCCTGGTGCCCTTTCGCGGCCGCCAGCTGCCGACCGGCATGCCGTGGAGCCAGGTGCGCGGGCTCCTCTTCCAGGAGTGGCTCGGCTTCTTCGCGAAGGCGAACGCGCCCACCTACGTGAACAGCTGCTCGCAGCGCATGTGCTTCGACGGCAGCCAGTGGACCTTCGGCGGCCGCCGCGGCAGGTGCCTCAGCTGGAGCAACCCGGAGCAGGGTCTCGACGTCGCTGCCGACGCGTTCACCGGCTTCGTCGCCCGCTGACTCAGCACTGATCGCAGGCGGCGCCGCCGTACGGGTCGCACTCCTTGCCGTTGCGACACTGGCCGGTGAAGGGACAGTCGACGTCGGACTGGCAGCTGTCGGGGCCGCTGCACGAGACCTCGCAGGAGCAGGCGTCGTCGCAGTCGATCGAGCCGCCACAGCTGCCGGCGCCCGAGCACTCGACGGTGCAGGGGCCGTCCTCGCACTCCAGGTGTCCGGCGCAGGAGCCGTCGCCGCTGCAGGTGATGTCGCAGGAGCTGGCCCCCGTGCAGTCGATGCCGGCGGCGCAGGAGCCGGGCTCGCTGCAGTCGACCACGCACGGCTCGCCTTCGTCGCACACGATCGGCGGCTCGACGCCGGCGTCGGGCACCGCGGCCGCGGTCACGCACCAGCCGGAGACGCAGCTCTTGCCATCCGGGCAGCCGCCCGAGCCGTCGCACTCGAACTGGTCGGAGCGGGTCGCGAAGCCACAACCCACCAGCAGCGCCGCCAGCCCGACAAGCCCCCGCACGTCACCGCCATCTTACCACCATCGATTCGGTGGTACGCGGCATCTCCTCGCCCTGGCGCAGCCAGCGGACCAGGCCGCGCGTGAGCCCGAGGCCGATCTCCGGATGCTCGGCCAGCGCCGCGTCGAAGGTGTCGCGCGGCAGGCGGAGGAACAGGCTCTGCTTCTCCGCCTTGACGGTCGCCTGGCGCGGCAGGCCGTCCACCAGCGCCAGCTCACCGAACGCCTGGCCCGACCCGAGCTGCGCCACCACCTTGCCCTCGCGCTCGATGGTCACCACGCCGGACATGACGACGAACAGGGCGTCGCCGGGATCTCCCTCGGCGACCACCACCTCGCTCGTGCCCGCCTCGACCTCGGCCGAGCGCACCGCCAGCGCGTCGAGCAGCTCGCCGTCGATGTCGTCGAACAGGAGGGTGGAGCGGAGCGCCCACAGCTTCTTCATGGTCGGGTCGTCGCCGCCCCGGGCGCAGCGGGCCAGCCAGGGGTCCATCTCGCACACCGCCTCGCGCGCGCCGTCCGCGACGTTGCGCGGCGGAAGCAGGTAGAGCTCGAGCAGCTCGAGCAGCCGGGTGCGCTCGCGCCCGCGCGCCACCTCCTGCAAGATGTCGAGCGCCTGCCGGCGCCGCTTGAAGGTGGGCGCCCGGAGCGCCCGCTCGGCGGCGTAGACCGAGCTCGGGTTGCCGAACAGCGCCAGCACCGCGCACAGCCGTGACAGCGAGCGCTCGGACCGGCGCTCGAGCTCGTCGATGAAGAAGGCCTCGGCGCTGAGATCGGCCGCCGAGCCGGATCGGTACTTCACCTCCATCTGGCTCTCGCGTGCCTCGCTGGCGTAGCCCGGTCGGGCGCGCACGTAGACCTCGAAGCGGTCGAGCTGGAGCGCGAGCGCGCGCTCGGCCAGGTCGCGCGGCACCGCGTCGCCGTGGTCGCGCGCCCGGCGCAGGAGGGTGCGGGCGGCCAGCTCGCGCACGGCCGGGTCGGGGTCGAGCAGCTCGCCGCCGACCAGCTCCGAGACCTCCGGCTGATCGCTCGAGCGCAGGGCGCGCAGCACGCGGGCGCGGACCCGGGTCGGCGCCCGCCGGTACTCCTCCATCTTGAGGAAGGAGGCGAGCGCGGCCGGCTCGAGCTCGGCCACCACCTCGTCGAGCCACGGCTCGCGGCCCGACATCGCCTCGAGCACCTTGCCGAGCAGGCGCGGCCAGCCGAGCGCGGCGCAGGCGTAGAGGCCGTTCTGCCGGCGCTCCTCCTCCTCGGCCGCCGCCGCCCGCTCGACCATCTGCTCGGCGTCGACTACCGGCAGGGCGCCGCGCGCGGTCATCGCCTGCAGGATGTCGGCCGCGCGCACCCCGTCCTTCGCCAGCGCCGCTGCCACCACCTGCTCGAGCCCGCCCGGGTCGCGGTCGAGCGCGCCGACCTGGGCCAGGTAGGTCCAGGCCGCCCACCTGACCGGCGGCGGGTCGGCCTCGTCCGGCTGGTGCCCGTCGACCAGCCGGCGGGCCCGCTCGACCTGCGAGCTGTCGCCGTAGGCGGCCAGCGCGTCGAAGCAGGCGGCCGCGGCCCCGTCGGCGGCGGTCTCGCCGGCCATCGCCGCCCGCAGCGCCACGGCGCACGACTTGTGCGGCCGCGCCGCCAGGATCCGGTACAGCGCGGCGCGCTGGGCCGGCGGTCCCTTGCCGACGTGGGGTGCCAGGAGCTGCCCGTCGTGCGCGAAGGTGATCAGGAGCTCGCGGCCGAACTGCGCCACGTTCTCGTCGCTCGAGCCGGTCAGCTCGACGATGCGCGCCATGCCGTCGCGGTCGATGAAGGCGACCTCCTCGCGCTGGTCGCGCAGCGACAGCTTGCGCAGCCCGAGCGCGGAGCCGAGCGTGTCGATGTAGCGATCCGAGGCCAGCTGCTGCAGGACCAGCCAGACCAGGGCGGTGAAGGCGGTGGCGATCGGCAGGACGATGAAGTGCGGGCCGAGCAGCGGCGCGGCCGCGACCAGGAGCAGCCCGGCCGCGGCGCCGCCTCCCTGGTTGTAGACGCCGCGCAGGAGCACCTTCCAGCGCTTGCGCTCCACCTCGGAGAGGGGCGTCAGCGCCACCTCCTGCGCCGGCCGCGCCACCCCGAACTTCATGGTGCTCTCGAGGCCGCGCGCCAGAGCGCCGATGGCGAGCACCGGGAAGATGGCCCACGCCACGCCGGCGAGCAGGAGCGCGCCCGGCTCGAGCGAGAGCGAGAAGCGCAGCGAGCGGGTGGCGAGCAGGCGCGAGCTGGCGAACAGCTGCAGGAGCAGGAGCACCGCGTTCGACACCCCGTAGAAGAGCGAGAAGAAGAGGCCGATGTCGTCGGGATCGGTGAACCGAGCGCTGACCTCGGCCTTGAAACCGAAGTCGATGAAGGCGGTGAGCAGCGCCTCGACGACGGTGGCCACCGCGAGGAACGTGACCAGGCGGCGGTGGGGCGAACGGGGGCCGCCATCGGTGGCGGCGCGGGCCCGCCGCTTGATGCGCTCGGCGAGCGCGCGGGTGCGCACCGTCGGCAGCCGGCCTCGCCACTCGCTCGATCGCCTGACCAGCATGGCGCGGATGCCGATCATGAGGAGGGCCATGCCGGCGATGACCGGGCCGAGCGCGTCGATGGTCAGCGCTCCGACCACCGCCGAGGAGCCGAAGCCGCCCACCACGGCGCCGGCGGTGGCGGCGGCGCCCGCCCGCGGCAGGAACCAGCGCGACTTGCGGCCGCTCACGATCGCGGTGGCCGCGTTCCACACCGCCAGCGAGGCGAGAGTGGAGAGGACGGTCAGGGTCAGCGCCAGGACGAAGACCGGGGCGCCGCCGGCGCGCACCAGGGCCGGGCCGAGCGCGGCGGTGGCGGCGAACGACAGGAGGATGGTGAAGTCGAGCGGGGCCGCCGGGCTGCGCTTGAGCGCCGCGCCGTAGCCGGCCGACGACAGGATGAGGCCGGCCGCCTGGGCGACGTAGAAGTGCGGGACGAACTTCACCCCGAACTCGGCCAGGAAGACGGTGTCGGCGAAGGTCTTGGCGACGAAGACCAGGCCCATCGACAGGAACGCCGCGGCCAGGGCGAGGATGACCGCGGGCTTGATCATCCGGTCCGCCGGATCCGCTCGACCAGCACCCGCGACAGGCTGCGCACCAGCTCCGGGTAGTCGGTCAAGAGATCCATGAGGTCGTTGCGCTCCAGCCGGACCAGGTGGGTGGCGGCGGAGGAGCGCACGGTCGCGCTGCGCGGCTCCCAGTCGAGCGCCGCCATCTCACCCACGCACTCCCCCTCGCCGAGCCGGGCGATGACGGAGCCGCCGCGCACCACCTCCACCTCGCCCGACACGATGACGAACAGGGAGTCGCCGACCTCGCCGGTCTCGAACAGGAGCTCGCCCGGGTCGAGCGAGACCTCGTCGCACATCGCGGCGACCGGCAACAGCGCCTCGGCGCTGAGCGACGCGAACAGCGGCGCCCCGCGCAGCGCGAGAGCCTTCTCGAGGTTGATCAGGGCTCGGTCCCGGTCAGGGTCGGCAGCTCGGACAGATCCGGCACCAGGATGATCTCGATGCGGCGGTTCAGCTGTTTGTTGGCCTCGGTGTCGTTGGCCGCGACCGGGTCGAACTCGCCGAAGCCGACCGCCGACACGTTGGTGGCCGGGAAGCCGGCCTGGATCATGAACTGGACCACGGTGAGGGCGCGCGCGGTCGACAGCTCCCAGTTCGACTTGAACTTCTTCGACTTGATCCGGTCGGTGTCGGTGTGCCCGGCGATGGCGAAGCGGCGGTCCTTGAACTCGGCGAGCACGTTCAGGACCTCGCTGAGCGCCGTCTGGCCGGCCGGGGTCAGCTCCGCCTGACCGGACGGAAAGAGGATCCCGGACGGCAGCTCGAGGATCATCTGTCCCTTGCGGAAGACGACCTTCAGCTTGCCGGTGTCGACCAGCTTGGCGAAGCGCTGCTTGAGGTCGCGGAAGGCCTGCAGCCGCTTCTCGGCCGCCTCGCGCTGCTTGCGCAGCTCGGCGAGCTCGGCCTCGCTCGCCTCGCGGTCCTTGACCAGCTTGCCGCGCTCCTTGTCGGACAGGCCGAGCTTCTCGGCCAGGGCGTCGTTCTCGGTCTTCAGGCGGTCGCGCTCCTTGCGCGTCGCCTCGAGCTCACCCTGCGTCGCGGTGAGGTCGTCGAGCACCTTCTGGTGGGTCTCCTTCTTGACGCCGCATCCGGCAATCAGGACGGCGGCCAGGGTACATGCCAGGGCGATCCGCATGGCTTCTCCATTGTTGTTTCGCGGCATAAGGTATCGACAATTCAGGATGATTTGAACCCGCTGGGGCGGCCGCCGCTTTTTGGACCTACAGTGTGCGGTGGGGTAGGATAGGATGCTCCATGTGGGCAAGGGGAGAATAAGTGAAGCGAAATCAGGCAATTAAGCCCTCCTCGCGCATACGGAACGCAGGGGCGGCCGCCCGGGCCGCTCGCACGGGGCGGGGCAGCAACCAGCGGAGCCGGGCTCCGGAGATCATTGGCGTCGCCTCGCTCGGAACCTCGATCTTCCTGGGCGCCGGGCTGCTGTCGCTCCAGCTCGGCGACGGGCGGCTCATGGGCCCCTTCGGGCGGTCCTGCGCGGCTCTGCTCTACTCCCTGGTCGGCGTCGGTGGCTACGCCATCGCGGCGGCCGCCGGGATCGTGGCGGTCAGGCTCCTGATCGGCAAGCAGCCGGTCGCGCGCCCATCGGTGGTGCTCGGCGTCGCGCTCGGCGTGGCCGCCTTCGACGTCCTCATCCACCTCTGCGCCGCGCGCTACCGGGTGGCCGGCTACCCGCCCGGCGGCGCGCTCGGCGAGGGAATCGGCGAGGTCCTGCGCCAGCTGGTGTCGACCGCCGGGACGGCGCTGCTCGCGCTGGTCGGCCTGGTGGTCGCGGTGGTGGTGGCGACTCCGCTCCGCATGGGACAGGTGCTGGAGGCGAGCTGGAAGAGCACCCGGTGGGCGGGTCTCGGCCTGGCGCGCGGCGCGCGGCGGGTCGTCGGCGATGTGGCCGGGTTCTCCGGCGAGGTCATCCGCGCCGTCCTGCCGGAGCGCGACCGCGACGAGTACGGCGACGACGAGCGGGACGAGGGCGAGGAGCATGCGGTCGACGAGTCGATGGTCGAGATGGAGGCGGTGGCGGAGCCGCCCATCATCGATCGCAGCGGCCGCGTCGCCGAGACCTCCGCCGGAGACACGGAACGGATGAGCGGCGACGAGGTCCCCGCGCTGGTGGCCGCCGACGGCACCACGGTCGGCCGCAAGAAGCGCAAGCGCAAGAGAACGGATCTCGGCCTCGGCGAGGCGATGCCGCCCAAGACCGCGGTGATGGAGGCGATGGCGGAGCCGGGATCGGGATCGGGATCGGGATCGGGATCGGGATCGGGATCGGGATCGGGATCGGGATCGG
>Ga0111539_10006583_pt1 | contig 14969 bp, 12 predicted proteins | sample RhiMethybrSRZTD1_FD_79667 | JGI IMG/M metagenome (GOLD analysis project Ga0111539, IMG submission 79667) | Populus rhizosphere microbial communities from Tennessee, USA - Rhizosphere MetaG P. TD hybrid SRZTD1 (version 2) (version 2) | ecosystem: Host-associated > Plants > Roots > Rhizosphere >... | reverse complement strand
GGGCTGCGTACCTGCGCGACCTCGACCCGGGCGGGCGCTTCGGGCTCGAGGTGGCGATGACCATCGACGCGGTGCGATCGGGGGCGCGGCTGGTCGAGGTCGAGGTGCCGATGGACCACCGGCACACCGGGCGGACCCTGCGGGGGTTCGCCCACCGCGGCCGGCAGGGCGTCGACGTCGTCGAGGCCCTCTGGCCCCGGGTGACCTCGGCGCGCGCCCGGATGATCGGCGTCGTCCTCGTCGCCCTGCTCGTCTGCGGGGCCATGGTGTGGTCGTCGGCCGGCCGGGTGCCCGCCAGCGTCGCGGCCGGCCCCGGGGTCGACCGGGTGGTGCTCGTCGGCGTGCCCCACCTGGCGCTCGACGACGTGGGCACCGGCGCCCTGCCCGCTCTCGACGGCCTCGTGCACCGCGGGGCCGCCGGGGCGACCAACGTGCGCACGCTGTCGGGCCGGCCGTCGAGCGGCGAGGCCTACGCCACCCTCGGTGCGGGCGCCCGGGTGCAGGACGGGCACCCCGGCCTCGGCACGACCCCGTCGCAGGCGCTCCCCGCGGGGGCGGCCTTCGAAGGGGGCACCGCGGCGCAGGTGACGGCCCGGCGCAGCGGCCGGCCGGCCTCCGGCGAGATCGTGCTGCCCGCCGCCCCCGTCGTGGTCCGCTCGGCCGGCGAGCACGTGTCGTCGACGCCCGGTGCGCTGGGCGAGGCCCTGTCGGCCGCAGGGTTGACCACCGCGGTCGTGTCCAACGGCGACAGCGTCGCCCCCGACGGGACGCGCGTCCCGTACCGCCCCGCGGCGCTGGCCGCCGTCGACGCCGCCGGCACGGTCGACGCCGGCACGGTCGATCCCGACGAGCTGCTCGTCGCCGACCCGGCGGAGCCGTACGGGCTGCGGGCCGACGTCGGCGCCTACCTGCGCGCGACCCACGACGCGCTCGCCCGCTCCGACCTCGTCGTCGTCGACCTCGGCGACATGAACCGGGCCGCGTGGCAGGCGCGGGTGACCGCGTCCGACGTGGCCGAGGCGGATCGGGGCCGCGCCCTCGGCCGGGTCGACGAGTACCTGGCGGGCCTCGTGCCCGAGCTCGACGCCCACACGCTGCTGCTGGTCGTGGGCGTGCGGCCCGACGGCCGCGACTGGGACCTGACCCCCACGGTCGCCTACGGGGCAGGCGTCACCCCGGGCTCGCTGCACTCCCCCTCGACGCAGCGCGAGGGGCTGGTGACGCTCACCGACGTGGCACCCACGATCCTGGCCGCGCTCGGGGCCGACCGCCCGGCCGGGATGATCGGCCACGCGCTGCGGTACCGCAGCGAGCCGTTCGACATGGCCAGCGCCCGACGGCTGAACGACCTGGCCGGCAGCCGCGAGCAGATCTACTACCCGATGGCGCTGACGTTCATCGTGGTCCAGGTGCTGGCGTACGTCTTCGCGGCCGTCGTGCTCTCGCAGCGGGGCGGCCGGCGGGCCGGCTGTGCCCTGCGGTCGACGGTGCTCACGTTCGCGGCGTGGCCGCTGGCGACGTTCCTCGAACGAGCGGTCCCGGGCATCGAGCGCGTCGGCGCCGCCCGGCAGGTGCTGGTGTGGCTGCTGGCCGGGGCCGTGGCCGTGCTGGCGTCACGGGCCCGGCGGCACGCCCTCGCACCCCTGTCGGCCATCGCCGGGGCGACGGCGCTGCTGCTCGTGGTCGACGTCGCCACCGGCGCCCGCCTGCAGATGGCCAGCGTCCTCGGCTACTCGCCGCACACGGCCGCCCGCTACGAGGGCTTCGGGAACACGGCGTTCGCCGTGCTCGCCGCCTGCGCGGTCGTGTTCGCCGCCGTGCACGTGGCGTCGGCCCGGCGGCGGGGGGAGGCGGCCGTCACGGCCGGAGCGGTGCTGGCCGTGGTGCTGCTGGCCGACGTGTGGCCGACGCTCGGCGCCGACGTGGGCGGCATCCTGACGATGGTGCCCGTGTTCGGCCTGCTCATGCTGGCGCTGTCGGGTCGGCGCATCTCGTGGCGCCAGGTGGTCGTGTTCGGCGCGGCCACCCTCGCCGTCCTGGCCGTGGTGGCGGGCGTCGACCTGGTGCGGCCCCCGTCGTCGCGGGGCCACCTCGGACGCTTCACGGCCGACCTGATCTCGGGCGACGGCACCGCGCTGACGACGATCGAGCGCAAGTGGGCCACGAACGTGCGGCTGTTCGGACGCACCGTGTGGACGTGGATGGTGCCGCTGACCGCCGGGTTCATGCTGTACGTCCTCGTGATCGCCCGCGGTTGGCAGCGCCTGCTCCCGCCGGGCTCGGCGCTGCGGGCGGGCGTGATCGGCACCATCGGCGCCGGGCTCCTCGGCTGGCTCGTCAACGACTCGGGCGTCGTGGTCTCGGGCCTCGTGTTCGTGTTCGTGGGCCCGTACCTGACGCTGCTGGCGCTCGACCGGCTGACCGGGCCACCGGAGCTGCTCGCCGCCTCGGACCCGGCCGCAGGCCCGGCCGCTCCACCGGCGTGATCGCGTTCCGAGCCGGGGGCTGAGCCGGTCGGTCGGCGCCGATCAGAGGTTGGTCGGGTCGATCACCACGTGGTCGCGGGCGTGCGCCGGCGGGACCTCGTCCTCGTCCTCGAGGGGGGCGGGGCGGGCCGTGCGCTCCTCCGCCTCGTCGCCGACCGGGTCGGGACCCGTCCGATCGGCGGGCCGGGCGGGCCGGCCGGGCGGCGACGCGGGACGGGCGTCGATCCCGTCGCCGCCGACGGTGGCGAGGTCGTCGCGATCGCGCCCCGGCGCGGGCCGGCCGGTCGCCATGGGCGCCTCGGCGGTCGGCGGCTCGGCCCGGCGCTGCCGGCGGCGGCGGAGCCGAGACGTGATCGCCTCGGTCGGGCGGCGCCGGACCGGCATCTCGCCCCGGGCCAGGCCGCGCAGGCCGGCCAGGTAGGTCAGCAGGGCGAAGACGGCGCACCCGGCGATGACGAGGAAGCCGACCGTGCGGGGGATGGTGATCACGACCGGCAGGAACGCGCCGATCACCCACGTGAGCTGGAAGCGGGTCTCGAACCGGGCGAACGACCGGCCCCGGTTGGCGTCGGGTGCGTCGCGCTGCACCACCGAGTCGAACGCGAGCTTGCCGCTGCTGGCGGCGAGGCCGACGCACAGGGCCAGGCCGGCGGCGGCGGCCACGCCGCCCGCCCACGCCGCGAGCAGGCCCGCCATCGCGGTGACTCCCAGCACGATCTGCAGGATGCGCTCCTCGGGCGTGCCGCTGCGGCGCAGCGCGGGCGCCACGAGCGACCCGAGCAGCGACCCCACGCCACTGGCCGCCACGACCAACCCGAACTGCCACGTGGGCGCGTCGCTCGTGCGCAGGGAGAAGGCGATCAGGAACGTGAGGAAGCCGACGATGCCCCGCAGCAGGCCCATGGCCGAGGCGGCGAGCACGATGCCCCCGCCCCGCAGCTCCTCGCGCTCGGTCTCGGACGTGTGGTCGGCGGCGATCTGGGTGGCCGGCACCCGGATCCCGAACACGGCCGCCGCCGCGAAGACGACGACCGCCAGCACGAGCACGCCCTGGCTGCCGGCGACGAGGAACGCCAGACCTCCGGGCGCCGCCGCCGCGAACGTCACGACCCCCGAGAGGAACGACAGGCGCGAGTTGGCCTCGACCAGCTCGGCGTCGGACCGCACGACCGTGGGCACGATGGCCGACTTGGCCACGTGGTAGCTCTTGGCCAGCACCAGCACCGCGAACGCCTCGGGGAACAGCAGCATGCTGTCGAGGTCGTTCACCATCATCACGCAGATGACCGCCCGCAGGGCGTTGGCGCCGATGACCATGAACCGGCGGCCGCCCCGCATGCGGTCGAGCGCCGGGCCGATGAGCGGTGCCACCACCGAGAACGGCGCCATCGTCAGCGCCAGGTAGAGCGCCACCTTGCTGCGCGCCGCGTTGGGGTCGATGTCGAAGAACAACGAGTTCGCCAGCGCCAGCGCGATCAGCGTGTCGCCGGCCACGGCCGCGGCGTGCGTGCGCGCCAGCCGCGTGAACGGCGTGACGACGAACGCCTCGGCGCCCGTGCGCCGCGACGGCTTGGCCAGGGGCTCCCACCCGTTGTCGAGGGGCATCCCCTGCGAGGGTACAAGCCCCTCGCGGCCGGTAGGCGCAGGCCTTCGGCCTGTCACGGGACCACGCGCGGATCAGGCGCGCGGCGTGTCGTACTTGTAGCCGAGGCCGCGGATCGTCACGATGCGGGTGGGCATCGCGGGATCCTCCTCGACCTTGGCCCGCAGGCGCTTGACGTGCACGTCGAGCGTCTTGGTGTCGCCCACGTAGTCGGTGCCCCACACCCGGTCGATCAGCGTGTCGCGGGGCAGCACCCGTCCGGCGTTGATCAGCAGCAGCTCGAGCAGCTCGAACTCCTTGAGGGGCAGCCGCACCTGCTCGCCCCTGATCTCGACCTCGTGGCGCTCGGGATCGAGCCGCACGTCGCCGACCTCGAGCACGTCGCCCGCGCCGGCCCGCGACGACGAGGTCGCCGGACGGCGGCGCAGCACGGCGCGCATGCGGGCGACCAGCTCGCGGAGCCGGTAGGGCTTGGTGACGTAGTCGTCGGCACCCACCTCGAGGCCCACGACCGTGTCGATCTCGGAGCCCTTGGCCGTGACCATGATGATGGGGACGGTCGACCGCTTCCGCAGCTCGCGGCACACGTCGACGCCCGAGACCTTGGGCAGCATGACGTCGAGCAGCACGAGGTCGGGCTTCACGACGTCGAACAGCTCGAGCGCCTCGGCGCCGTCCTGGGCCGTCTGCACGCGGAACCCCTCGCGCTTGAGCCCGAGGGTCAGCGCCTCCACGAAGCTGTCCTCGTCCTCCACGAGCAGCACCGTGGCGTCGGGCGTGGTCATCCTGCCTCCCTGGTGACGGCGACCGGGCCGGGACCGGCCGGCAGTCGCAACGTGAACGTCGAGCCCGCGCCCTCGCGGGACTCGACCCTGATCTCGCCCCGATGGTTCGAGGCGACGTGGCGGACGATGGCGAGACCGAGGCCGGTGCCCCCGGTCTCTCGGCTCCGGGCCCGGTCGACCCGGTAGAAGCGCTCGAAGATGCGCTCGAGGTCACGGCGCGGGATGCCGATGCCCCGGTCGCGGACCGTCACGTCGACCCAGCGCCCGTCGGTGCGGGCCGAGACGTCGACGGTCGACCCCGGCTCGCTGTACTTGACCGCGTTGTCGAGCAGGTTGGTCACGGCCGACACGAGCTGGCGGCGGTCGCCGACCACCTCGATCCGGGCGGGTGCCTGCTCGACGTCGATGGCGATGCCGCGCTGCTCGGCCGCGGGGCGCACGCGGTCGGCGGCCTCGCCGACGAAGTGGGCGACGCCGACCTCGTCGGTGGCGAGGCCGCTCGCCACCTCGAGGCGCGACAGCTCGAGCAGGTCGTCGATCGTGTTGCCGACGCGGAACGCCTCGCTGGCCAGCCGCTCGGCCAGCCGGCGGGTGACCTCGGGGTCGCGCTCGTCCATCAGCGTCTCGGCCAGCAGCGCCAGCGCCCCCACGGGCGTCTTGAGCTCGTGGCTGATGTTGGCCACGAAGTCGCGCCGGACGTTCTCGAGCCGGCGCCGCTCGGACGTGTCCTCGACCACCACGAGGACGCCGGTGGGGCGGGGCTCGTCGGCGAGGGGGACGGCGCGCACGCTCAGGATCCGCCGCGGCGGCCCGAACAGCTCGAGCTCGCGCTCGGCGCCCCGCCCGCGGAGGGCGTCGGCGGCCATGGTGGTGATGGCCTCCTCCACCAGGGCGTCGCTGTGGCGGGCGGCGAGGAACGACGCCGCCGGGTCGTTGCGGTAGGCGATCTCGCCGCGCTCGTCGAAGATCACCACGCCGTTGGCGATGGCGCCGAGGGCCCATGACAGCCGGTTCTCGGCCTCGGCCGAGCGGGCCCGGCGCCGCTGCTCGACGGCGACGGTGCGCTCGAGGTCGTCGAGCGCCCGGTCGAGCGACGGTGCGGGGCGGTCGGTGGCCGGCGACCGGTCGGGCTCGAGGCCGGCGATGGCGGCGTCGATGCGCTGGGCGGCGGCCCGGCGCGTGACAGACGCGGCGACGAGGGCCGACAGGGTGCCGATCAGCACCAGGACCAGCACCGTCAGGGCGATCACCACGGCACGCCGCCCGCCGCGCGCCTCACGCCGACGCCTTGACCCCGGCGGCGACGTCGTCGAGCACGCCCTCGATGCCGAGCCCGTCGTCGATGTGGATGCCGGTGATGGCCGACACCGCCACGTAGCCCGCGGCCACCAGCGCCGTGTCGCACTCGGGCGGCAGGTCGACGTTGGTGGGCCGCATCTCGATCTGGAGGCGCCCGCGCACGTGGGCCGCCTCGACCACGGTCGAGCGGACGGTGCCGAACGGGGCCAGGGTGGCGGCGCGCACGCCGGCGAGGGCGTCGGGCGTGCGGTCCGGGACGTTCAGGTTGAGCACGGTGCCCTTCGGCGCCGCCACCAGCCAGTCGATCGCGGCCGCCGCTGCGGACGCCGCCGTGTCCCAGTGGCGGGGGCCCGACGGAGGCGCGGCGCCCTCGTCGACCACCTCCATCGTGGCCGACTCGCCGCCGGCCACCGGGACGGTCGTCGCCCGGCCCTGCTCCTGGAAGCGGCGGGACACCACGTCGATGCTCACGGCCAGCCCGCGCACGCCGAAGTTGGCGCCCGTCAGGGCCGCCCCCACCGTGCCCGAGTGCAGGACCGCCCGCCCGGTGTTGCAGCCCGGGTTGATGCCCGACACGACCAGGTCGGGCGGGTCGCCGAAGCCGCCGAGCCGGGCGGCCAGCACGCACAGGCCCGGGGCGCCGTCGAGCGCGTAGGCGGGGACGCCGGCGAGGCCGGGCAGGTCGACCGTGCGGGCGTCGATGCTCTGGTCGAGGTGGACCTGGCCGATCGCGGCGCCGGACCCGCTCATGTCGTGCGCGGGGGCCACGACCACGACGTCCCGCCCGTCGGCCACGAGCGCCCGCGCCAGGGCGTGCAGCCCGGGGGCGTCGATGCCGTCGTCGTTGGTGACCAGGACCTTCATCGGGGCTCCGTCGCGCGGGGACACACCCCAGAGTGTGCCGTCGTGACCGCAGGATGACGTGCAGGGCCGGCCGGTCGGCCCGTGCCGGCCACGGCCCTACCGGACCTCGGCGACGAGGTGCTCGGGCTCGCCGGTGATCATGTAGCGGAGCCGGGCGCCGATGACGGCGGCGTGGTCGGCGATGCGGTCGGCCGCCTGGCCGGCCACGAACAGGTGCATGGCGATGGCCACCGCGTCGGGGCGATCGAGGCGGCGCAGCTCGCCCACGAGTCGCTCGTGGAACGACTCGAGCGTCGGCGGCTCCTCGACCAGGCGCGTGGCGAGGCCGAGGTCCTGCGTCGACCAGGCCCGCAGGGCCGTGCGGTACTGGTCGACCGCGACCTCGACCAGGGTGCGGACGATGTCCCACGCCGGGCCGCACGACGACAGCTCGTCGACGTCGGGGGCCAGCTTGACCACCCGCAGCGCCAGGTCGCCGATGCGCTCGAACTCGGACAGCAGGCGCACGACCGACACCAGGAAGCGCAGGTCGCTGGCCATCGGGGCCTCGCGCCCGAGCAGCAGGTAGCACCGCTCGAGCAGCGACACGTGCATGGCGTCGATCTCGTCGTCGGCCGCCAGTGCGGCGGCCACGACCACGCCGTGCGGATCGCCGTGGTCGAGCACCTGCCGCATGCGCTCGAGGTTCTGGTCGACGCGCACGCCCATGAGCTCGACCTGCAGCTTGAGCTGGTCGAGCTCCTCGTGGAACACCGTGCGCAGCGGCACCGGCGCCTGCTCGGGTGCGCTCACGGGCGCACCGAGCCCGGGGTCATCCGAACCGCCCGGTGATGTAGTTCTCGGTGCGCTCGTCGGACGGGTTCGAGAAGATCGTCTCGGTGCGGTCGAACTCGACGAGCAGGCCGGTGCGACGGTCGGACTCGGGGTTGACCTCGGTCGAGTAGAACGCGGTGGCGTCCGAGACCCGGGCGGCCTGCTGCATGTTGTGGGTCACGATGACGATCGTGAACTCGTCCTTGATCTCCTGCATCAGGTCCTCGATGCGGGCGGTGGCGATGGGGTCGAGCGCCGAGCAGGGCTCGTCCATCAGCAGGACGTCGGGCCGCGTGGCGATGGCGCGGGCGATGCACAGGCGCTGCTGCTGGCCGCCCGACAGGCCGTTGGCCGAGTCCTTGAGCCGGTCCTTCACCTCGTCCCACAGGGCCGCCTTGGTCAGCGACTGCTCGACGACGCCCTCGAGGTCGGCCCGCTTCTTCGTGCCGAGCAGGCGGGGCCCGTAGGCGACGTTGTCGAAGATCGACTTGGGGAACGGGTTGGGCTTCTGGAACACCATGCCGACCCGGCGCCGGACCTCGACGGGGTCGACCCGGGGGCCGTAGAGGTCGACGCCGTGGTAGAGGATCGTGCCCTCGGGCCGGGCGCCGGGGATCAGGTCGTTCATCCGGTCGAAGCACCGCAGCACCGTCGACTTGCCGCAGCCGGACGGGCCGATGAACGCGGTGATCTCGTGCTGCTTGACGTCGAGGGTCACCTCGCGCACCGCCCGGAAGTCGCCGTAGTACACGCTGAGGTCGCGCACCTCGAACACGACCGGGAGCGCCGCCGGATCGTGGTCGGCGCGGTGGATCTCGGTGCCCTGCGGCAACGGCGACCCGGAGTCGGCGACCACGGTGTCGGTGACGTCGCCGTCGGCGACGGGGACGACGGTGGGCTCGCTCATGACGACCTCTTCTTCTCGAACCGGTTGCGCAGGACGATGGCGATCGAGTTGACCAGGAGGACGAAGACCAGCATGCCGATGATCGCCGCCGCCGTGTCGGTGGTGTTGAACTCGGCCTTGGGCAACTTCGCCCAGGTGGTGATGACGTTGGGCATCGCCGTGAAGCGCTCGGTCAGCGAGCTCGGGTCGAGCAGGCTGCCGACGCTCAGCCCGGGCGACCGCCCGGCCAGGCCGGTGAGCGCACCCACGAGGATCAGGGGCGCGGCCTCGCCCACGGCCCGGGCGATCGACAGCAGGGCGCCCGTGAGGATGCCCGGCAGGGCGTACGGCAGCACCTGGGTGCGGATGACCTCCCAGCGGGTCGCCCCCACCCCGTAGGCGCCCTCGCGCAGCGCCTGGGGCACGGCCCGGATGGCCTCGGCCGTCGTGATGATCATGATCGGCAGCACGAGCACCGCCAGCGTGAGGCCGGCGGCCAGGAGCGTGCGGCGCCCCACCCCGTCGGCGCTGGTGAACCCGTTGAACACCTCGACGAAGACCGCCAGGCCGAGCAGGCCGTACACGACCGAGGGGACGCCCGCCAGGTTGCGCACGTTGACCTCGATGAACGACGTCAGGCGGTTCCGGGGGGCGTACTCCTCGAGGTAGATGGCGGCGCCGACCCCGAGCGGCAGCGCCACCACGACCACGGTGACGGCGATCCAGAACGAGCCGATGAGGCCCTGGGCGATCCCGGCCTTGACGGGGTTCTGCGACAGGCCGTTCTGGAGGAAGTTCTGGCCGCGCCGGGGGTACACCGACCAGCCGTCGCCGATCACGTCGGCGAGCAGCAGCGCCAGGATGGCCAGCGAGACCAGCAGGCACAGCACGAGCGCCGCCTCGAACAGGCGGCCCTTCACGTCGACGCGTCGCCCCTCGATCGAGCGGGCCACGCGACCCCGCACGGCGTCCGTGGCGCTGGACTCGATGGTGGTGAGTGCCATCCGACGGGCTCCGGTCAGTAGGCCTGGCGCACGCGGCGCACGAAGCGGTTGCCGACGATGTTCAGGCCGAGGGTCAGGAAGAACAGCACGATGCCGACCATGAACAGGCTCGGGTAGGCGAGGCTGGCGCCCTTCACGCTCTCGGTGCCCGTCGCCAACGACGCCATGCCGGCCGTCATGGTCAGTCCCGAGTCGAGCGGGTTGGTGGAGAGGTTGCCGACGGTGGCGGCGCCGGCGGCGATGAACACGACCATCGTCTCGCCGATCGCCCGGGAGACCGCCAGGATGAACGCCGCCACCAGGCCCGACACCGCGGCGGGCAGCACCACCTTGACCGTCGTGGTCATGCGGCGGGCGCCGAGGCCGGCCGACGCCTCGCGCAGCGCCCGGGGCACCGCCCGCATGGCGTCCTCGGACACCGAGGCCACCAGGGGGATGGTGAGGATGCCGACGCCGATGCCGGCGGCCAGCATGCTGCCGCCCCGGCCGTGCTCCTCGCCGAAGAGCCTGCCGACGACGTTGGGGGCGATCCAGCCGAGGGCGAAGAAGCCGAGCACCACCGACGGCACGCCCGCGAGCACCTCGAGAACCGGCTTGAGGACGGACCGCACACGGGGCCGGGCGAACTCGGACAGGTAGACGGCGGCCCCCAGGCCGAGCGGCACGGCCACCAGCATGGCGATGCCCGTGACCAGCAGGCTGCTGATGACGAGCGGCCGGATGCCGAAGCTGTTCTGCCGGGGGTTCCACGTGTCGCTGGTGACCACGTCGCCCCAGTCGGCGTTGGAGATGAACTCCCACCCCTTCCCGAAGAGCGAGGCGACGATGGCGGCGCTGACCACCACCGACATGGCCGCCGCGCCGAAGAACAGGATGCCGATGGCCCGCTCGCGCCGATGCCGGCGAGCGTCGCCGGACAGGTCGATCGGTGAGCGGGGCGGGATGGCGGTGGCGGCCATGGGCGTCCTCACGGGTCGAGGTGGGGGGTGGGGGGCCGGGTCCGCCGACCCGACCCCCCGGGGGCACCCGGTGTCACCGGGTGGTGGTGGCTGCTAGCGGTTCGCCCACGCGTCGGTCGTGGCGGACAGCTGGTCGTCGGGGAGGGCCACGTAGCCCGTGTCCTCGACGAACCCGTCGAGACCGTCGAGGTAGAAGTCGACGTAGGCCGCCACGGCCTCGTTCTCCTCGGCCTTGGCCGTGTTCACGTAGACGTAGAGCGACCGCGACAGCGGGTAGCTGCCGTCGGCGATCGTCTCGGCGCTGGGCTCGACGCAGTCGCCGTCGGGCTCGGCCGCCACGCCCAGCTCCTTGATGGCGTCACCCGCCTCCTCGGCGAAGGCGAAGCCGACCCAGCCGAGCGACGTGTCGCTGGCCTCGACGTTCTGGATGATGACGTTGTCGTCGGGCGAGGCGTCGTAGTCGGACCGGGTGGTCTCGACCTGGTCCTCGGGCAGGCCCCGCTCCTCGGCGACGCCCGACAGGGCCAGCTCGATGAACGAGTCGTACGTGCCCGACTCGGTGCCCGGGCCCGTCAGCGCCAGGTCGGCGTCGGGCAGCTGGGTGCTCGAGCCGAGGGCCGAGGCGATGGCGGTGCCGTCGCTCCACCTGGCGAAGCCCTCTGACTCGGGCCCGATCAGCGCGTAGAGGTCGGCGAAGCTGAGGCACTCGACCGCGTCGTTGTTCGGGTTGGTCATGACCGTGATGCCGTCGTAGGCGATCTGCAGCTCGACGTACTCGATGCCGTTCGCCGCGCAGGCGTCGGCCTCCTCCTGCTCGATCTGCCGGGACGCGTCCGAGATGTCGGTCTCGCCGTTGCAGAAGAGCTCGAAGCCGTCGCCGGTGCCGGGACCGTCGACGTTCACCGTGACGTCGGCGTTGGCCTCCTGGAAGGCCTCGCCGGCGGCGGTCGAGATCGGCTGGACCGTCGACGAGCCGGAGACGTTGACCTCGCCGGAGACGTCGCCCCCGCCGCTGCCGCTGCTGTCGGCCTCGGCATCTTCGTCGCTGCCACACGCGGCGGCGACGACACCCAGCGCCAGGATTGCAGAGAGCCACGCCAGACGGTGGCGTTGCTTGGATGACTGCACGGGTTGCCCTCCCTTGGGCCTGCTGTCGCTCGGGGCGGAGTCCCGCCCGTGTCCTGCTGTCTGACGCGAAGCTAAGGACGGCAGGTGAACGACCGGGGAGGGCGCGGGTGAACCACAGGTGAACCACGTGCCAACGTTGGGACAACGGCACGGAGGCAGGCCGCTGACCTGCGGTTCAGGCACGGTGGGGAGGGGTGGCGGTGCGCGGGGTCGCCCGGGCGGGGTGGACGGCCGGTCGGACCCTGGCGCCCTCCCCGAGGCCGATCGCTCCCTCAGCCGAGCTCGTCGCGCAGCTCGGCCAGCAGCAACCGGTCGTGGTCGTACGTGAGCAGTCCGGCGGCGGCGTCGAGCGTCACCCACCGGCGCTGGTCGACCTCGTCGTTGGGGGCCCACGGCTCGATGCCCACCACCCGCATCGCCCAGTAGCGCACGAGCTTCAGGCGGCCCTTGCCGTCGATGTACCACGTGGAGGGCAGCTCGCGGCCCAGCTCACAGACGAGCCCGGTCTCCTCGACGACCTCGCGCACCGCGGCGTCCTCGAACGACTCGCCCTTGTCGAGCTTGCCCTTCGGGAACGACCAGTCGTCGTAGCTCGGCCGGTGCACGACCACGATCTCGACGCCCGCCTGCGGCTCGCCGGCCTCGTTGGCGACGAACGCCGCCCGCCAGACGAGACCGCCCGCCGCCCGCACCTGGGGCTCGCGAGGAGGTTCGTCCTTGGCCTTGCGCTTGCGCTTCTGCGCCGAGGAGGAGGACATGGTTGGGGTCGTTCATACCCGAGCGCGGACCCGACGACGACACGCCCGCCCTCCGCCGCAGGTCAGGGCCGTCGCCGGTCAGGGCCTCCCGTCGGCCGGATCGTCGGGCATGTCGGCGAGCACCGCGTCGAGGTGGTCGAGCCGGGCCTCCCACACCCGCCGGTTGTGCTCGATCCACCGCGAGGCGACCGACAGCGCCTGCCCCTCGAGTCGGCACGGCCGCCACTGGGCGTTGCGGCCCCGCACGATCAGGCCCGCCCGCTCGAGCACCTTCAGGTGCTTCGACACGGCCTGGAGGCTGATCGGGAACGGCTCGGCCAGGTCGTTGACGGTCGCCTCGCCCTGGGCCAGGCGACCGAGGATCGCCCGGCGCGTGCGGTCCGCCAGGGCGCCGAACACCAGGTCGAGCTGGTCGTCGCGCGGGCCCTGCTCGTCGTCGCCGGCGGGGGTGAGGGGAACGGTCATCGCAGCACGCAGCTTAACCTCTGTGTTCAACCAACAGATTTATCAACCAATTGGTTGACTATGCGCCCGCCCGGCGCGAGGGTCAAGGACGACAGCCACACACCACCCACGCACAGGAGCACAGCGCCATGACCGATTCCGCAGCCGACGACCGGGGCTACACCCTCACCCGCACCTACGACGCCCCCCGGGCGAAGGTGTGGCGTGCGATCACCGAAGCCGACCTGTTCGCGCGCTGGTTCGGCGCCGAGGCCGACCTCGTGGTCAGCGAGTGGGACCTGCGCGAGGGCGGTGAGTGGAAGGCCCTCATGACGTGGGAGGGCACCGAGATGCCCTGGGCAGGGCGCTTCCTCGAGATCGACGAGCCCCATCGGTTCGTCGTGGCGTTCATCGACGCCGCCACCGTCGACGACACGTTCGAGGTCATGACCTACACGCTCACCGACAAGGGCGAGCAGACCGTGCTCGAGCTGCGCCAGCACGGTGGCCACCTCACCGACGAGCAGTACGAGCAGGCCAAGGAGGGCACGGCGGCGTTCCTGGAGGCCATGGCCGACGTGGTCGCCACCCTCTGACCGGCTCGCACGGCTGAGCACCCGGGTCGCCGCCCCCGGCGCGGCGACCGGATGCTCAGCCGGCCGCTGACGCCGGCGGGCCGGGGGGCGGTGCGAGCGGGCGCACGTCGCCCGCGGCCCGGCGGCGCACCTCGGACTCGCCGAGCGGCCGCTCGTCGCCACAGGGGCCGGCGTCGACGACGAGCTCCGCGGACGCTCCCGGCGGCAGGCCGCCGGCGACCGACCCGTCGGCCGCCGCCTCGCGGCGGGTGCGGAGCTCGCCCACCCGGTCGAGGTGGCGCTCGAGCTGGCGCCGGCGGGTGCCGGACAGGTCGTCCCAACTGCGACGGACGGTGTCGAGGCTGCGACCCACCTTGTCGAGCGCGTCGGAGAACTTGCCCCACTGCTGCTCGAACGCCGCCAGGCAGGCGAGGATCTCGTCGGACGTGCGCTGCAGGTGCGTCTGCTCGACCGCCTGCCGGATGACCGAGAGGACCGAGAACAGCGTGCTCGGCGAGCAGAGCACCACCTTCTGCCGCAGCGCCACCTCGACCAGGTCGCGGTCGTGCTCGTGCACGAACGCGTAGACGGCTTCGTTGGGGATGAAGAGCAGGACCTCGTCGAGGGTCTCGTCGGGGTCGATGTAGACGCGACCCGAGAGCTCGCGCACCCGGGCCCGCACGTCGCGCACGAAGGCGATGGCGTGCTGGTCCCGCTCGCGGTCGGAGTGCGCCTCGAGGTAGCGCAGGTAGTTGTCGACCGGGAACTTGACGTCCATGTGCAGCACGCGGCCGCCGGGCAGCAGGAACGTGAAGTCGGGGATCGTGCCGGCCGCGGTGGCCGACTGCTTGCGGTAGGACATGCCCTCGACGAGGCCGGCGGCCCGCAGCACGTCGTCGGCCATGCGCTCGCCCCACTGGCCGCGGGCGCGGGGGTTGGCGAGCGCCTGGCGCAGCGACTGGGTGGTGTCGGCCAGGCGGGCGCTGACCGCCGCCATCTCGCTCAGCCGGGTCTCGACGCGGCCGTGCTGGTCGGCCCGCTCGCGCTGGAGCGTGGCGACGAGCTCGGTCACCCGGGCGAGCTCGGAGCGCACGTCGCCCATGTGCTGCTCGACGGCGGCCGCCCGCAGCGCCATCTGATCGGTCAGCGCCCCGCGGAGCTCGCCCACCCGCTGCTCGAAGCTGTGCTGACGGGAGGCGAGGTCGCGGGCCCCGGCGTCGGCCTGGGCGCCGAACCGCTCGCCCGCCACCTTGACCACGGTGTCGACTGCGGCGTCGACCGCGGCCCGCACCGTGGCCTGGTGCTCGGCCGCCCGCCGGTGCTCGTCGACACGGCGGGCGGCGGGGCCGTCGCGACCCTGCAGGC
>Ga0111539_10006582_pt1 | contig 14971 bp, 14 predicted proteins | sample RhiMethybrSRZTD1_FD_79667 | JGI IMG/M metagenome (GOLD analysis project Ga0111539, IMG submission 79667) | Populus rhizosphere microbial communities from Tennessee, USA - Rhizosphere MetaG P. TD hybrid SRZTD1 (version 2) (version 2) | ecosystem: Host-associated > Plants > Roots > Rhizosphere >... | reverse complement strand
GTGGCCTCGATGCGCACCTGGTCGTTGCCCTTGCCGGTGCAGCCGTGGGCGATCGTGTCGCAGCCGGTCTCGCGCGCATATTTCACCGCGAGCTTCGCGATCAGCGGCCGCCCCAGCGCGGTGAACAGCGGATAGCCGAGGCCGTAGAGCGCGTTGGCCTTGATGGCGGGCGCGACGTATTCGCGCGCGAACTCCTCTCGTGCATCGACCACGTGGCACTCCACCGCGCCGAGCCGGAGCGCCTTGCCGCGGATCACCTCGTAGTCCTCGCCCGGCTGACCGAGATTGACGGTCAGGGCTACGACCTCGGCGCCGTAGTGATCCTGGATCCACTTGAGCATCACGCTCGTATCCAGGCCGCCGGAATAGAGGAGGAGGACGCGAGCTACCTCTCCGGGCTCTGCTTCGTAGCTCGCTGTCTTTCGTAGGGCTTCGGGCATTCGAGTCGCTAGTCGCTAGTCGCTAGAGCGTTGTTCATTCGTCTCAGTGCTTCGTGGATTTCTTCCTCGGTCACGATCAGCGGGGGTTCGAACCGGATCGTTGTTGGGCCTGTCGCGTGGGTGATCAGGTGGTGGTCGAGGAGGGCTCGTCGTGCCGTTGCTGGTGCGTCTTGGATCTCGATCGCCTGCATCAGCCCGCGGCCACGGACCTCGTGGACGCCCGGCAGCTCGGCCAGGCCGTCGGCCAGCACGCCCCCGAGGCGGACCACCTCGGCCAGCAGCTCGGGACGGTCGATCACGTCCAGCGCGGCGAGCGCGGCCGCGGCCACCACCGGCCCGCCGGCGAAGGTCGAGCCGTGGTCGCCGGGCTCGAGGACGCCGGCCAGCTCCGGCGACGTCACGAGCGCCCCGATCGGCAGGCCGCCGCCCAGCGCCTTGGCCGTCGTCAGCGCGTCGGGCTTGACGCCGACCTGCTCGTAGGCCCACAGCGTGCCGGTTCGGCCCATGCCGGACTGGATCTCGTCGAAGACGAGCGCAGCGCCGGCACGATCGCACGCCGCCCGCGCCGTCCGCAGCATCTCGTCCGAGAGCGGCCATATCCCCGACTCGCCCTGGATCGGCTCGATCAGCACCGCTGCGGTGGCGTCGCCGACGGCCGCGTCCAGCGCGCCGGGGTCGTCGCGAGCCACGACCACGAACCCGGGCACGAGCGGCGCGAACGGCGCCTGCTTGGTCTCCTGCGGCGTGGCCGACAGCGCGCCGTAGGTACGGCCGTGGAAGGCGCCGGTGACGACGACCACCTCTCCCCCCGGCCGGCGCTTGCGGACCAGCTTGAGCGCGGCCTCGTTGGCCTCCGCACCGGAGTTCGAGAAGAACACCCGCCCGCCCAGCGACGAGCGCGACAGCCGCTTCGCCAGCTCCATCGCCGGCGCGGTGTAGAAGAGGTTGGTTGCGTGCATGAGCTCGCCCGCCTGCTCGCGCACGGCCCGGACGACGTCGGGATGGCAGTGGCCCGTGTTGCAGACCGAGATCCCGGCCAGGAAGTCGAGGTACTCGTTGCCCTGGTCGTCCCACAGCCGGCAGCCCGCGCCGCGCACGAGTTGGACGGGGAAGCGCGCGTAGGTCGGCAGGACGTACTCGCGCTCGAGGGCCTGGAGCTCGGCGACGCTCATCGTGCCGGCACGATCCGGGTCCCCACGCCGGCGTCGGTGAACAGCTCGAGCAGCAGCGAGTGCGGGACCCGCCCGTCGACGATATGGGCGTACTGCACGCCGCCGGTGATGGCGTCCACGCAGGCCGCGAGCTTCGGCCGCATCCCGCCCGTGACGTCGTCGAGGGCGAGCACGACCTCGTCGGCGGTGGCCTCGCCGACGAGCGAGGCGGGATGCTCGGCGTCGCGCAGCCAGCCCTCGACGTCGGTGAGGAAGATGACCTTGTAGGCGCGCAGCGCCCGCGCCACCGCCCCCGCTGCCTCGTCGGCGTTGATGTTGTACGAGTTGCCGTCGCGGTCGGCGCCCACCGACGCGATCACCGGGATGTAGTCGCTCGCCACGTGCTTGAGCACATCGACGTCGACGCGCGCGATCCGCCCGACGAAGCCGATGTCCTCGCCGCTGGGAGCCGGCTGCTTCTCGACGCGGAACAGCAGTCCGTCGTCGCCGCACAGCCCCACCGCGGGCTGGCCGTGGCGCCCCAGCCGCAGCACGATGTCCTTGTTGACCTTCCCCACCAGCACCATCTTGGCCACCTCGACGGTCGCGGCGTCGGACACGCGCAGGCCGCCGATGAACTCGACCGGCATCTGCAGCCGCTGCATGAGCGCGGTGACCTCGGGGCCCCCGCCGTGGACCACGACCGGGTTGAGCCCCACGTACTTGAGCAGCACGACGTCGCGGGCGAACTCCTCGCGCAGCGCGGCGTCGTGCATGGCCGCACCGCCGTACTTGATCACCACGGTTCGCCCGTGGAACTCGCGGATGTAGGGCAGCGCCTCGAGGAGGGTGGCGATGTCGCGCATCAGGTCGTGTACTCGGCGTTCAGCGTCACGTAGTCGTGGCCCAGGTCGGAGAAGAACACCTCGGTCTCGGCGCCGTCGCCCGGCAGCCCGACCTCGTAGGCGACCTCGGTGCCGCCGACCTTGGCGGCGAGGTCGACCACGTCGTGGTCGACGGGCGAGCCGCCGGAGAGCACGGGCACGCCCTCGATCGCGATGTCGAGCGGCAGCGGCGCGGTGCCGGGGAGCGCCATGCCGACGGCCTGCGCGATCCGCCCCCAGTTCGGGTCGCCCCCGTTGAGCGCGGTCTTGACCAGCGGCGAGTCGGCCACGGCGCGCGCGGCGGCCTCGACGTGCATGTGGTGGCCGCCGCGGACGATGACCCGCCCGACCCGCCGCGCGCCCTCGCCGTCGCGCACGCACAGCACCGCGAGCTGGCGCAGGAGCGCGTCCAGCGCCTCGCCCAGGCGCAGCTCGTCCTCGGTCTCCCCCTCCACGCGCACCCCGCTGGCACCGGAGGCCATGAGGATCACGGTGTCGTTGGTCGACAGCTGGCCGTCGACGCTGATGCGCTCGAACGAGCGCGCGCACGTTGCGCCCAGGAGCAGGTCGCACGCGGCCGCGTCCAGCGCGGCGTCGGTCTCGACGAAGCACAGCAGGGTGGCGAAATGCGGGGAGATCATGCCCGCGCCCTTGGCCTGGGCGGACAGCCGCACCGTCCCGGCCCCCAGCCGTAGGCGCAACGACGCCCGCTTCTCGACCACGTCGGTGGTCTGGATGCCCTGCAAGAACTCGGCGTCGCCGGTATCGGAGAGCCGGGCGTGCACCTCGGGCAGCGCGCGCACGATCGTGTCGGCATCCAGGGGCACGCCGATCACGCCGGTGGAGCACACCGCAACCTGGTCCGGGGCGACGCCGCCCGCCACCGCGCCGGCCCCCTGCATCTTGACCGCCGCGTCCAGGCCGCGCTTCCCCGTGGCCGCGTTGGCATTCCCCGAGTTGGCCACCACCGTGCGCAGGCCCCCGAGCCGGCAGCGCTCCTGCGTGAGCAGCACCGGCGCGGCCAGCACGCCCGAGCGCGTGAAGCGCGCGGCACTCGTGGCCTCGGCCCGGTCGCATACGAGCAGCGCGACGTCCGGCTTTCCGCTGGGCTTGTCCCCGGCCGCGGCGGCCGCCGCGCGGAATCCCTGCGGCAGCCCGCCGTCGAGCTCCTCAACGTGGCCCGGCCGCTCCACCCAGCGCGAGTCGAAGAACCGGCCGGTCACGAGATCCCCTCGCCCTCGCCCAGGCCGAGCATGAGGTTGAGGTTCTGCACCGCCTGCGACGCCGCGCCCTTCCACAGGTTGTCGATCGCGCCGAACACGATGACCCTGCCCGTGCGCGGGTCCTCGTGGACGGAGATGCGGCACATGTTCGTGTCGCGCACGTCGCGCACGCCGGGCGGGCGGTCGGTGAGCTCCACGAACGGCTCGCGGATATAGGCGTCGGCGTAGAGGCCGGCGAGCTCGTCCTGGTCGCTCGCGCGCGCGAGGGTGACGTAGCAGGAGACCAGCTCGCCCTGGTCGAGCGGAAGCAGGTGCGGCGTGAACGTCGCCGTCACCGGCGCCCCGAGCGCGGCGAGCTCCTGGTCGATCTCGGCCACGTGGCGGTGCAGCGGGACGCCGTAAGCGTTGACGTTCTCGTCCGCGGTCACGAAGTGGACCTTGTCCGACGGCGCGCGCCCCGCCCCCGACACGCCCGACTTGGCGTCGACCACGACGTCGGCGATCAGCCCGGCGCGGGCCAGGGGCGCCAGCGCGAGCAGCGTCGCGGTCGGGTAGCACCCCGGATTGGCGACCAGGTCGGCCTCCGCGACCTCCTCGCGGTAGAGCTCGGTCAGTCCGTAGACGGCGCCGTCGACGAGCTCGGGTGCCTCGTGGTCGCCGTACCAGCGGCGGTAGACCCCGGGGTCGCGGAGGCGGAAGTCCGCGGACAAGTCGACGACCGCCACCCCGGACCTGCGCAGCGCGGCCACGACGCCCGACGAGGCGCCGTGCGGGTAGGCGACGATCGCCGCGTCGACGCCGCCGTGCCGGTCGAAGTCGAGCTCCTCCAGCTCGAGCGGAACGCGGTGGCGCGGATAGAGATCGTCCAGCCGGCCGTGCTCGCTGCGGCTCGTCACCGCCACGAGGTCGATCGACGGGTGGCGCCACAGCAGCGATGCCGCCAGCGCCCCCGTATAGCCGGTGGCCCCGATGACGGCAGCGCTAGGCACGCAGCTCGCCCCCCAACGCACGCAGCTTCTCGGTCAGCGCCGCGACCTCGCGGTCGACCTCCTCGTCGGTCAGGGTGCGGTCCTGGGCCCGGAACGAGACATGCACGGCGAGCGACTTGCGGTCTGCGCCGACCTGCGGCCCGCGGTAGACGTCGAACACGCCGACGCTCCCCGCGAGCACCGAGCCCTGGAGGACGGCGAGCACGTCGGCGGCGGCCACGTCCTCGGGCACGACGATGGCGAGGTCGCGATGGACGGCCGGGAACGAGGTGACGTCCTCGTAGACCGGGGGCCCGGGCGCTGCCCGAAACAGCGCCTCGACCTCGACCTCGAAGACCGCCGCGCTCGGCAGCTCCCATCCCGCCGCCACCGCCGGGTGAAGCTCGCCGAGCCAGCCCACCGGGCGACCGTCGGCAAGCGCCCGGGCCGCGCGCGCGGGGTGCAGGAAGAGCTCGTCGTCGGTGGGCTCGAAAGCGAGCGGGACCCGCAGCGTCGCGGCCACCGCCTCGAGCACGCCCTTGGCGGCGTAGAAGTCGGCCGGCGGCGGCTCGGGGTCGCGCCAGGTTGCGGGTCGCGCGGCGCCGACGAGGACGCCGCCCGCGCGAATGCGCTCGGTCGGAAGTGTGGCCGCGTGGGCCCGCTCGGCGTCGGCCCGGCGCGCGGTGTCCGACGCCAGCGGCCCCTCGCCCTTCGCGGTCGCGGCGGGCGGGGCCGCGGGGTGCTGCTCGTCGATGTAGACGGCGCCGAGCTCGAACAGCCGCACGCCGGTCGCGCCGCGTGCGAGGTTGTGGCGTGCAGTGTCGAGCAGCGAGCCCAGCAGCGTCGGGCGCAGTACCGACTGCGTCGACGAAAGCGGGTTGGCCAGCGTGACCAGCCGGCGACGCGGGTCGCCCGGCGGGATGCGCAGCCGGTCGGGCAGGTCGGGCGCGGTGAAGCTCCAGCCCGCTACCTCGTACAGGCCGCGAGCGGCGAGCGCGTCCTCGATGTCGCGCCGCAGCCGCTGGGCCGCGGTCAGCACGCCGTATGCCCCGCGGCGCGCCGGCAGCGTGGCCGGGAGCCGCTCGAGCCCGTCGACCCGCGCGACCTCCTCGATCAGGTCGATCTCGCGCGTGACGTCGTTGCGGCGCCAGTGCGGCACGGTGACGGCCAGCGCCGCCTCGCCGTCGGCGCCCGAGACCCCGAAGCCGAGCGCGCGCAGGATCTCGGCGCAGCGCTCGGCCGCGATCTCGATCCCGAGCAACGCGGCCGCGCGCGCCGGGCGCAGCGCGAGGGTCGCCGGCGGCGGGCCCGGGCCGCCGACGTCGATCGTGCCCGGCAGCAGGGTCGCGCCGACGACGTGCTCCATGAGGATCGACGCCGTCACCTGGGCCTCCAGGGCGGCATCCGGCGACAGCCCCTTCTCGAACCGCGACGAGGCCTCGCTGCGCACGCCGAGCTTGCGCGAGGTGCGCTGGATGTTGGGCCCGTTCCAGCTCGCCACCTCCATCAGCACCCGCGTGGTCGTCTCCTCGACCTCCGAGCGCGACCCGCCCATGATCCCGCCCAGCGAGGTGGGCCCGTCGTCGTCGAGGATCACCATCATCGGGTCCTCGAGCTCGCGCACCGTGCCGTCGAGCAGCTCGATCTTCTCGCCGCGGCGGGCGGGGCGCACGACCAGGCGCCGGCCCGCGACGCGGTCGAGGTCGAACGCGTGCAGCGGATGGCCGGTCAGCAGCATCACGTAGTTGGTGACGTCGACGACGTTGTTGATCGGGCGCTGGCCGGCCGCCATCAGGCGCGCCTTCAGCCACGGCGGCGACGGTCCGATGCGCACGTCCTCGTACACGCGCGCGGTGAAGCGCGGACACAGCTCGTGGTCCTCGACCGTCACCGACGCGGCCTCGACGGGGCCGCGCGAGCCGGGGTCGGTGCTCCACGGCGGCTGCGCGAGCGGCGCCCCGGTGATGGCGTGCACCTCGCGCGCCAGGCCGTAGACGCCCAGGGAGTCGGGCCGGTTGGGCGTGATCTCGAGCTCGATGACGTCGGTCGCGATCGGCAGTGCGTCGGCCAGCGGCTGGCCCGGCTCGAGATCGCCGTCGAGGACGAGGATGCCAGCGTGGTCGGTGCCGATGCCTAGCTCGTCCTCGGCCAGGATCATGCCCTGGGACTCGACCCCGCGTAGCCTGGCCGCCCCGAGCTCCGTGCCGTCGGGCATCACGGCGCCCGGTCGCGCGACCGCGACGGTCTGGCCCGCGGCGACGTTCGGGGCGCCGCACACGATCTGGGCCACGTCGCCGTTGCCGACGTCCACGCGGCAGACGCTCAGCCGGTCGGCGTCCGGATGCTTGTCGGCCTCGAGCACGCGGCCGACGACGAATCGCTCGAGCGCCCCGACGCCGTGGTGCTCGACCCAGCCCACCTCCGTGCCGGTCAAGTCGAGGCGGTCGGCCAGCTCGTCGGTCGTGAGCGGCGGGTCGCAGTAGTCGCGCAGCCAGAAGAGCGGCAGCCTCATCCGAACTGCTCCAGCATGCGAACGTCGTTGTCGTAGAGCAGGCGCAGGTCGGGCACGCCGTGCTTGAGCATCGCGATGCGCTCGATGCCCATGCCGAAGGCGAAGCCGCTGACCCGCTCTGGGTCGTAGCCGTGCTCGCGCACGTACTCGAACACGTTCGGGTCGACCAACCCCGAGCCGAGGATCTCGACCCAGCGCGAGCCCTTGCACACCGGGCAGCGACTGCCGTCGGGCATGAAGCCGTCGACGCAGTTGAAGCACGACACGTCGACCTCGGCGCTCGGCTCGGTGAAGGGGAAGAAGTGCGGCCGGAGCCGGACCTCGCGGTCCTCTCCGAACATCGCGCGGGCAAAGGCGAGCAGCGTGCCCTTGAGGTCGGCCAGGGTGATGTCCTCATCGACCGCGAGCCCCTCGACCTGGTTGAACTGCGGCGTGTGGGTGGCGTCGTTGTCGGGGCGGTAGACGCGCCCGGGAATCACGACGTACAACGGCGGCGGCTGCAGCTCCATGGCGCGCACCTGCATCGGCGAGGTGTGAACGCGCAACAGCTGGGAGTCGGGCTCGAGCAGCGCGTCGGGGTCGGAGACGTAGAAGGTGTCCGAGGGCTGGCGCGCCGGGTGCTGCGGGTCGTGGTTGAGGGCGTCGAAGTTGTAGTAGACGAGCTCGACCTCGGGGCCCTCGGCGACGGTGAAGCCGAGGCCGAGGAAGGTGTCCTCGATCTCGCGGCGCGTAGCCGTGATCAGGTGCAGCCGCCCGGGCGGGAGCTGCGGGTCGCCGGGCAGGGTGACGTCGATGGTGTCGCTGGCCAGGCGGGCGTCGAGCTCGCCCGCCCGCAGGGCCGCGGCGCGCTCGGACAGCTCGGCCTCGATGGCCTGGCGCGCCTGGTTGCCGGCCTTGCCCACGGCGCCGCGCTCGTCGGGCGGCAGGTCGCGGACGCCGCGCAGGAGCTGGGGCAGCTCGGCCTTGCGACCGAGGTAGCGGACACGGACCTCCTCGAGCGTCGCGGTGTCGGTGGCCTCGCCGATCTCGCGAGAAGCCGCCGCGCGGATCTCGTCGATGCGGTCGACGACCGTCACGAGATGGTCACCTCCGCGGGGCCTCCGGCCCCGCGCCTTGATTTGGACGATCGGCCTTTGGCCAATCGTGACCGGCGGGCCTGCGGCCCGCCATCCTAAGCTCGTACAGCGCGATCGTCGCGGCCATGGCCGCGTTGAGGGAGTCGGTCGCGATGGGAATGTGGGCGACGCGGTCGCAGGCGTCCACGACGCGCGTCGGAAGCCCTTCCCGCTCGGAGCCGATGACCACGGACACGTCGCCGGCAAGGCTGAGCGCGCGCAGCGGAACGCCCTCACCCGCCACGAGCGCGATCCGCTCGCCGGGGAGTGCCTGCGGCTCGTCCACGCGTGCCACCGGGACGGTGAAGATCGCCCCCATGCTCGCTCGCACCGCCTTCGGGCCATGGGGATCAGCGCAACCGGGCCCGAGGGCGACGCTCGCCGCCCCGAAAGCGGCGGCGCTGCGCAGCACGGTGCCGACGTTGCCGGGGTCCGCCACGCCCCATAGCGCGGCGCAGACCGGGCCGGTCGGCGCCGACCAGCGCTGCTCGTAGAGCGCGAGCGTGCGCGTCCCCGAGCCCAGCGCGCTGACCGCCCGCAGCGCCTCGGGCGCGACTTCCGTCCCCGCGAGCCCGCTTCCGGCCGCGCAGTAGCGCTCGAGCGCCGGTCGGCCCGCCGCGTCGGCAGCGGCCAGGAGGTCCTCGCCCTCGGCCACGAACCGCCCTGCCCGTTCCCGCGCCCGCCGGCGCGCAAGCTTGCGGATCTCCTTCAACCGCGGGTTGTGGGCGGAGGTGATGGCCGCGCCTGCGGCGTGCGGATCGGCATGCGAATGGGGGCTGTCGGCGGTGTCGGTCATGTCAACAAAAAAGGCGCCCTCCCTTGCGGAGCGGCGCCCGGTGAGGCACTACGTCGGTCGGTCTGCAGCTCAGCCGGCCGACGCCTCGCGGGCGCGCTCGGCAAAGCGTCGGAAGGTCTCGCGGTCGCGGACGGCGATGTCGGCCAGCATCTTGCGGTCCAGCTCGAGGCCGGCCTCCTTGATCCCGTGCATGAAGCTCGCGTAGGTCAACCCGTTCTCGCGGGCGGCGGCGTTGATGCGCGCGATCCACAGCCGGCGGAAGTCCCGCTTGCGGTTGCGGCGGTCGCGGTACGCGTACTGGTCGGCCTTGAGCAGGGCCTCCTTGGCCCGCTTGTAGCCCGAGTGGGCCTCGCCCCGGTAGCCCTTGGTCCGTGCGAGCGTGGCCCGCCGCTTCTTGCGCGCGTGGACGGAGCGCTTGACCCGGGTCACTTGGAGACCTTCCCACCCAGCAGCTTGCGCACGGTGTCACGGTCGTGGTCGGAGATCCACTTCGGCTTGCGGTGCTGGCGCTTCCGCTTGGGCGACTTCTTCTCGAGGATGTGGGTCGAGAACGCGTGCCGGCCCCGGAGCTTGCCGGTCGCGGTCTTGCGGAAGCGCTTCTTGGCGCCCGAGTGCGTCTTCATCTTGGGCATCGCGACGGCCCAGTAAAGCAGACCGAATTCGGGGCTCAGGCCTTGGCCGGCGCGAGCATCATCGTCATGTTGCGCCCGTCCTGCGTCGGGCGCTGCTCGATGACGGCGAGGTCGCCGAGCTCCTCGGCCAGCCGGTTGAGGATCATCTCGCCGCGCTCGGGATGGGTGACCTCGCGCCCGCGGAACATGATCGTGACCTTGACCTTGTCGCGGTGCTTGAGGAAGCGCTCGACGTGCCCCTTCTTGGTGTCGTAGTCGTGCTCGGCGATCTTGGGACGGAACTTGATCTCCCGCACGTTGATGTTCTGCTGGTGCTTGCGGGCGGCCTTCTGCTTCTGCTCCTGCTCGTACTTGTACTTCGAGTAGTCGAGCACGCGGGTGACCGGCGGCCGCGCGTCGGGGGCCACCTCGACCAGGTCGAGGTCGCGCTGGCGCGCGTAGTCGAGCGCCTCGTCGCGTGAGACGATGCCCTGCTGCTGGCCGTTCTCGTCGATCAGGCGCACCTCGGGCACGCGTATGCGCTCGTTGATGCGCGTGAGATCCCGCTCGGGCGGACGCCGGTCGAACCGCTTCGGGACCGGCACTAGGAAGCCTGCCGACGCGTCAAGCGGTGCGCCGCGGAATCTCTGTCTCAGGAATCAACGCGCGCGAGTATAGCTTTCGGCCGAGAGCCGGTCGGCGAATCCGTCGACGCTCGTCGCGCCCCGATCGCCCTCGCCGTGGCGTCGCACGGAGACCTCGTCCGATTCGGCCTCGCGGTCGCCGACGACGAGCAGGTAGGGGATCTTCCGCAGCTCGGCGTCGCGGACCTTGCGCCCCACCTTCTCGTCGCGCTCGTCGACCTCCACCCGCAGGCCCCGCTCCAGCAGCCGCGAGCGGACGGAGACCGCGTAGGCGTTGTGGCGGGCGGCGATTGGCAGCACGATCGCCTGCACGGGCGCCAGCCACACCGGGAACTCGCCGGCGTAGTGCTCGATGAGGATCCCGATGAACCGCTCGTAGGAGCCGAGCATCGCGCGGTGGATCATCACCGGGCGATGGGGCTCGTCGTCCGCGCCCGTGTACTGGAGCTCGAAGCGCTCCGGCATCAAATAGTCGAGCTGGACCGTGCCCAGCTGCCACGAGCGCCCGATCGAGTCGGTCATGTGCACGTCGATCTTGGGCCCGTAGAACGTGCCCTCGCCCTCCCCGATCTCGAACTCGAGGCCCTGGCGGCGCATCGCGTTGGCCAGCGCGGTCTCGGCGTGGTCCCACGATGCGTCGGACCCCAGGCGCTGCTCGGGGCGGGTCGAAAGCTCGAGCCGCGGCTCCAGGTCGAAGTGCTCGTAGAGGCGGAAGCCGAGGTCCAGGCACCCGAGCACCTCTTCCTCGATCTGGTCCTCGCTGCAGAAGATGTGGGCGTCGTCCTGGGTGAAGGCGCGCACGCGCAGGAGCCCGTGCAGCACGCCCGAGGCCTCGTGGCGGTGCACGAGGCCAGCCTCGGAGTAGCGGACCGGGAGGTCGCGGTAGGAGTGCCGGTCGGCCTTGTAGATCTGGATGTGGTTCGGGCAGTTCATCGGCTTGAGCCCGAACTGCCGCCCGTCGATCTCCGTGAAGTACATGTTGTCGCGGTACTTGTCCCAGTGGCCGGACTGCCGCCACAGGTTCACGTCGGTGATGACCGGCGTCTTGACCTCCTCGTAGCCCCGGCGCGCGTTCTCCTCGCGGACGAGGCGCAGGAGCTCGTTGAACAGCACCATCCCGTTGGGAAGCCAGTACGGCGCCCCCGGGGAGATGTCGCTGAGCATGAACAGACCGAGCTCGCGGCCCAGCTTGCGGTGGTCGCGGGCGCGGGCCTCCTCCAAGCGCTCGAGGAAGGCGTCCAGATCGGCCTGGCTCAGGAACGCGGTCCCGTAGATCCGCGTGAGCATTTGGTTCTCGGCCTTGCCGCGCCAGTAGGCGCCGGCGACCGACTGGAGCTTGAACGCCTTGATGCGCTTCGTCGACGGCGAGTGCGGACCCCGGCAGAGATCGGAGAATGGCCCGTTGGTATAGATCGAGACCGTCTCGATGCCCTCGTCGCGGATGAGGTCCTCGATGAGCTGCACCTTGTAATCCTGCCCCTCGTCCCGGAAGCGCTCGATCGCCTCGGCCGCCGGCAAGTCGGACCGCACGAATGGCTCGTCGGCGGCGATGTGCTCGCGCATCTTTGCCTCGATGCGCTCGAAGTCGGCCTCGGAGACGGTCGTCCCCTCGGGGAACTCGAAGTCGTAGTAGAAGCCGTCCTCGATGGGCGGGCCGATGGAGATCTTGACGCCGGGGTAGAGCTCCATCACCGCCGTGGCGAGGACGTGGGCCGCGTCGTGGCGGATCAGCCACAGCGCGTCGGGGTCGCTGTCGGTGGCGGTGACGATCTGGAGCCGGTCGCCCTCGCGGAGCGGCCGCGCGAGGTCGTGGAGGCCGTCGCCGACCAACCGAACGCCGAGCGCCGCCTTGGCCAATCCGGGGCCGATGGCGGCAGCGGCGTCGGCCCCGGATGCGCCCTCCGGGAGCTCGAGCTTTGAGCCATCGGGGAGGTGGACCTGCACCTCCCCGATGCTAGATCAGATCAGTACGGGTACCCGGGGCTCGGGCTGGGGCTTGGCGTCGGGCTCGGCATCGGGTTGCTCGACGGCGTGCCGCTTACCTTGGCCCCGCTCGGCATCAGCAAGGACCAGATCCCGCCGAAGGCGTTGAGGCCCTGCCCGTTGACGTCCCCCGCCGCCTGATCGGCGATGAACCGGTAGAGCGGGTGGCGGTTGTACGTGACCTGGGTCTTGCCGTCGGAGCGCTTGACCGTGCTCAGCTTCGACGCCGAGACGCCGCTGCCGGCCTTCGGCTTGGAGGTCGTCAGCAGGGGCGGCCAGTTCTGGGCGCAGGCGCCCGAGCACGAGCTTTTTCCGCGGCGGTCCTTCCCGAACATGTACAGCGACTTGCCGTGCTGGTCGACCAGCACGGTGCCGTCCGCCGTCGAGGCCGTCTTGACCGTTGCGCGCGCGGCAAATGCGGCGGCGGGCAGCAGCAGGGCGGGCAGCACGAGGGCGAGTGGGAGCAGCATCAATCGGCGCATGGCGGGATGTACGCGCGGCGCGCGCAGTCGGTTCGGTGTGACGGCCGTCACACGAAAAGTCGTGTGGGCGGCGACACTTCCGGGCATTGCCATGCCGGCGCGTGCCGCTTTCCGCGCCGCGTTTTGAAACGACCGGCCCGCGCGCGCCGGCGCATCCGCGTCAGTGCGTTCGCCGATCGGAGGGAAACCGAGCAGTGCTTTCGAGGAAGACGGCGGTTGCCGCCGCGTGCGCCGCTTTGGCGAGCGTTCCGGTGGCGGTCGCCACAGCCCAGGACAACAACGACCGCGCACGGGCTCCGCAGCCGGCCGACCGGGCTTCAGCGGGATCGCTCGCCGACCGGAACTTCGCGAACGTCATGCGCGACGGCGGCCGGCAGCAACACGGCGAGCGTGCCCACCGCAAGCTCGTGACCCGGAACGTCAGGCTCGCCCACAAGCTCGCGCACGCGCGCGACCACAAGCTGCCCCACGGTCGCACCGATCGTGTCAGGCGCTACACGCGCCCGCGCCTGCGCGCGGAGAACCGCGAACTCGCCCAGAAGCTGCACCGGCTCTCCGGCAGCGCCACCGCGACGGGCGGCGGAAGTGCCGCGTCTCCGCAGCTCGAGTCGATCGCTGCGTGCGAGTCGGGCGGGGACCCGCATTCGATCGGCGGCGGCGGCGCGTTTCGCGGCAAGTACCAGTTCACCTACGGGACGTGGGCGTCCGTCGGCGGCAGCGGCGATCCCGCCGCGGCCTCGGAGGCCGAGCAGGACAAGCGCGCCCAGATGCTGATGGCCAAGTCCGGCTCCTCGCCGTGGCCGGTCTGCGGCCAGTAGCCGCCCGCAGAGCCGCGAGCGGCGTCGCGTAGATTGCTCGGGGTGGACGTCGACGGGCTCCGTGCCGCGTTTCCGGTGTGCGCCTCGCGCGCGTACCTGAACGCGGGCACGGACGGCCCCATTGCCAGCCGGGCGATCGCGGCCGCCCGGGCCGAGCTCGACGACGAGCTCGCGTCCGGGCGCTTCCACGACCACTTCGAGCGGCGCCTGGAGTTGCGCTCCCAGTTGCGCGACCGGTACGCCGCTCGGCTCGGCGCGAGCCCGGACGACGTGGCCGTCACCTCGTCGACGTCGGAGGGCATCGCGCGGACGGTGAACGGCCTGGAGCTGCGCGCCGGGGACCTCGTCGTCACCTCGACCGACGAGCACCCCGGCCTGCATGGGCCGCTCGCCGGCGCGCGCGACCGGCGCGGCGTCGAGCTGCGAGTGGTCCCGTGGGACGACCTCCCCGACGCGGTCGAGGACCGGACGGCACTGGTCGCCTGCTCGCACATCAACTGGATCGACGGCCGCGTCGTCCCCGACGGGCTGGCCGCCCGGTGCGCCGAGCTGGGGGTGCCGCTGCTGCTTGACGTGGCCCAGGGGGTCGGCGCGGTGCGGGTCGACGTGGTCGCGCTGGGGTGCTCGATCTACGCCGGCTCGGGGCAGAAGTGGCTGTGCGGGCCGGACGGCGCCGGGATGCTGTGGATCGACCCGTCCCTGCGCGACGCGGTCGCGGTGACCGAGCCGGGCTTCCTCGCGATGGCCGACCCGCACGATCCACTGTCGGGCAAGCTGCGGGCCGACGGGCGCCGCTACGACGGGCCATCGCTGTCGCGCGAGGCGACGGCGTTCGCCGTCGCGGCGCACGACGTGCTCGACGAGGTGGGGTTCGATGCCGTGCACGGACGTGCGCGCGCGTTGGCCGCGACGTTCGCGCGCGAACTCGCCGAACGCGGGCACGAGGTGTGCCCACGCGGCGACACCACACTCGTCGCCTGGCGCGTCAACGGCGACGGCGAGGCCGTGCGCGACCGGCTGGCGTCGCAGGGAATCGTGATCCGCGACCTGCCCGGGCGAGGGATCCTCCGCGCTTCGGTGGGCGCGTGGAACGACGAGTCGGACCTCGACCGACTACTCGACGCGCTCGCGTAACACGGCCCGGCGACCCCGCCGGGGCCGGCCGGTGGCTTCCAGGCGCTTGGTCAGGCGGGGCGCCGGGTCGTGTGGCTGTGGGAGCGTGAGGAACCCGGTTCGGGTTGGCGCCCAGTCCGGGCGGATGCTTTGTCAGGGCCGCGTGAACGGCGGCGACGAAGGAGGGTGGGTCCGGGCGGGCGTCGGCTACGGATCTCGACGTGGACCACC
>Ga0111539_10006581_pt1 | contig 14973 bp, 10 predicted proteins | sample RhiMethybrSRZTD1_FD_79667 | JGI IMG/M metagenome (GOLD analysis project Ga0111539, IMG submission 79667) | Populus rhizosphere microbial communities from Tennessee, USA - Rhizosphere MetaG P. TD hybrid SRZTD1 (version 2) (version 2) | ecosystem: Host-associated > Plants > Roots > Rhizosphere >... | reverse complement strand
TGATGGAAATCAACGTCGGGGCCGACCTCAAGGGGCTCGGCGACATCCTGCACCGCTTCGTGCCCGGCTCCAACATCCAGGCCGAGATGGCCGGCAAGGCGGTCGTGCTGAGCGGCACGGTGCGCACGACCCTCGACGGCAAGCGCGCGAGCGACATCGCCTGTCAGTTCGTCGCGGCCAACAAGAGCGTCGGCACCCCGACAGCGGCCGGCGGCAACAACTCCACCAACACGGTCGTCAATCAAAACGCACACCAATCGCGGGGCCAGTACGAGGCCAAGACCCAGGATCAGGCGGCTGCCTGCGGCAGCGACACCAAGCTCGTGATCAACCTGCTCGTCGTCGAGGGCGAGGAGCAGGTGATGCTCAAGGTCACAGTGGCCGAGGTGCAGCGCTCCATCCTCAAGCAGTTCGGCATCAATCTCGGAGCCACCATCACGTCGGGCAACTTCGCCACGTCGTTGCTGACCGACAATGCGCTGCCCCTGACCGCGGCCGCAGGCCTCGGCAAGCTTCCGCTCCCCGGCATCGGCACCCAGGCGTTCGACCCTACCACGGGCGTCACCTGCGCCACCGCGGGTGTGCTCTGCAACTACAACCCGGGTCCGCCCGGGACGACGGCGTTTGGCAACTCGGGAGTCACCAACACCTTCCGCGGTGCCAATACCGCGCTGGCGACCGCGCTGCGCGCGCTCGAGCGCGACGGCCTGTTGCGCACACTGGCCGAACCCAACCTCACTGCCGTGTCGGGCGAGACCGCCAACTTTCTCGCCGGCGGCGAGTTCCCCATTCCCGTGGTCGACAGCGACGGCAAACTGTCCGTCACGTTCAAGCAGTTCGGCGTCGGGCTCGCCTTCACCCCCGTCGTGCTGTCGGAAGGCCGTATCAGCATGAAGATCGCCAGCGAGGTGAGCGAGCTCACCACCGAGGGCGCGGTCGTACTGTCGAGCATCAGCATTCCCGCGCTGAAGACGCGGCGGGCACATTCGACCGTCGAGCTGCCCTCCGGTGGCTCGCTGGCGCTGGCCGGCCTGATCTCGGACGCGACCCGCCAGAACATCGACGGCTTCCCCGGCCTCAAGGACGTGCCGATGATCGGCACCCTGTTCCGCAGCCGCGACTTCATCAAGCAGGAGACCGAGTTGGTCGTGATCGTCACGCCCTACACGGTGCGCCCGACCGCGCGCCAGAAGCTGGCGCGGCCCGACGACGGACTGGCGCCTGCCTCCGATCTCAAAGCCAATTTCCTGGGCCACCTCAACCGGATCTACGGAAGGGGCGCTGAGCCACCGCCCGGCGGACTGAAGGGCGACTTCGGGTTCATCGTCGAGTAGCCGGGACAAAGGAGGAAGCCATGAGATCTTCGATCGCTCTCCGTTCTGCTGCCGGCGCTGGACCGGCCGCTGTGCGCCTGCTGACCCTGTCGCTCCTGGCGCTGGTAGTCGCCGGTTGCAAGACCACGGGCGAGCCTGGCGCCTATGTCGCCGGCTGGACGCTGATCGATCCTGCCCAGCGGCACCCGATCATGGTGTCGGAGCAGCCCGCGACCATGACGACGCGCATTCCGCGCGGCTCCAGCGGCCTGACGGGGCCACAGAAGGAGCAGGTCGCCAAGTTCCTCGAGCGCTACCGCGCCTCCGATGCCGGCAACAGCAAGCTTGTGATCTTCGTGCCCACCGGGTCGCCCAACGAGACCGCCGCGGTTCGCGCGGTGAGCGACGTGCGCCAGATGATCGGCGAGTTCGGCTTCCCCGAGAGCAACATCGCCATCGAGCCCTACCAGGAGCATCGCGATGCTAGCGCGCCGATCCGCCTGTCCTACCTGCGCTACGTCGCTGAGGCGCCGGAATGCGGGCGCTGGACCACGAACCTGGCCGAGGACTACCGTAACCTGCCGCATCCCAATTTCGGCTGCGCCACGCAGCGCAATTTCGCGGCCCAGGTCTCCAATCCCGCCGATCTGCTCGGCCCCCGCACGATGGATCCGGCTGACCAGGAGCGCCGCTCCGTGGTCTTGGACCGCTACCGCCAAGGCAGGCCGACCAGCTCCGATCGAACCCCCGACGAGCGCATCAGCGTGCGCGGCAACTAGCCGAGGTGAATGATGAGCAAGCAGGCTTTTTCCATCGCCGAGGATAGCGCTGCAGGCCGGGAGCCGGCGTCGGCGGAGGAGGTCCCCGCTCACGTCAAGGCGCGGCCGATCCCGCGCATCTCGATTCAGGCGTTTTGCGAGGAGCCTCCCACGGCGGAGGCGCTGCAGGCGGCGACCGGCGATCGGCGGCTCGCCAAGGCGCACGTCAGCGTGCACATGGGCGGAGCCACGGCTGCCGTGGCGCACTATCAGGAGAGCCCCACGCCCAACCTGATCATCGTGGAGTCCAACCTGCAGCGCCAGCAGATGCTGGCCGAGCTTGACCGGCTCGCCCATTGCTGTGACGCCGGCACCAAGGTGCTCGTCATCGGCCGCGCCAACGACGTGGCACTCTACCGCGAGCTGCTGCGGCGCGGCGTGAGCGAGTACCTGATCGCGCCGGTCACGCCCCTGCAGCTGATCGAGTGTCTGTCCAACCTCTACAACAATCCCGACACCGACCCGGTCGGCAACGTCGTCGCCTTCATCGGCGCCAAGGGCGGCGTCGGCTCCAGCACGGTGTGCCACAACAGCGCCTGGGCGATGTCGGAGATCCTGAAGACGAACGTGGTCGTCGCTGATCTCGACCTGGCGTTCGGCACCACCGGCCTCGATTTCAACCAGGACCCCGTACAAGGCATCGCCGAGGCTCTGCAGAGCCCGGAGCGCCTCGACGAGGTGCTGCTCGACCGCCTGCTGACGAAGTGCTCGGAGCACCTGAGCATCTTCGCCGCGCCCGTCGTGCTCGACCGAGACTACGACATTTCGCCCGACGCCTGCGACCTCGTGCTCGAGGTGGTGCGCCAGAACATGCCCTACGTGACCGTCGACCTGCCCCATACCTGGACGCCCTGGGTGAAGCGCGTGCTGTTCCAGGCCGACGAGATCGTTGTCACTGCGGTGCCCGATCTCGCCAACCTGCGCAATGCCAAGAACCTCATGGACCTGATGCGGCAGAACAGGACCAACGACGGTCCGGCCCATCTCGTCATCAACATGGCCAAGGCCCCCAAGCGACCGGAGATCTCCGCCAAGGAGTTCGCCGTCGCCCTCGACATCATGCCCTCGCAGGTGATCGAGTTCGACGCCGAGACCTTCGGCCTCGCAGCCAACAACGGGCAGATGATCGAGGAGTTTTCCCCAAAGGCCAAGGCCGCCCAGCAGTTCCGCGAGCTGGCGTTGGCGCTCACGCATCGCAAGGAGCAGAAGGACGAGAAAAAGTCTTCGCCCCTGGCTCCGCTGCTCGAGAGATTCAAGCTCAAGCGCTAAGGAGCTGAAGCCCCATGTTCGGCAGGCGTACCCAGGATCCGGCGGCCAATGTTCGTGCGCTGCCTGCACAGGAACAAGCCTCTGCCGTCGCCAAGGCGTCCGAGACCAGGCCCGCCATGGCCGAAGCGCGTGCGCCGGCCCGACCTGAGCCTGCGGCCGCGCCGGAACGGCGGCACTCGGAGGAGTACTACGACGTCAAGACGACGGTCTTCAACGCGCTGATCGACACCATCGACCTCACGCAGCTCGCCAAGCTCGAGGCGGCGGCTGCGCGCGAGGAAATTCGCGACATCGTCAGCGAGATCATCCAGATCAAGAACGTCGTGATGTCGATCGCGGAGCAGGAGGAGCTGCTCGAGGACATCTGCAACGACGTGCTGGGCTACGGCCCGCTTGAGCCGCTGCTTGCCCGCGACGACATTGCGGACATCATGGTCAACGGCGCGGCGACCACATACATCGAAGTCGCCGGCAAGGTGCAGAAGACGTCCATGCGCTTTGCCGACAATGCGCAGCTCATGAACATCTGCCAGCGCATCGTGAGCCAGGTCGGCCGCCGCGTCGATGAATCCAGCCCGATCTGCGACGCCCGCCTTCCCGACGGCAGCCGTGTCAACGTCATCGCGCCGCCGCTGGCGATCGACGGACCGGCGCTCACCATCCGCAAGTTCAAGAAGGACCGGCTGAAGCTCGATCAGCTGCTCAAGTACAAATCGATCTCGGCCGAGGCCAAGACGCTGCTCGAGATCATCGGCCGGGTGCGCTGCAACGTGTTGATCTCCGGCGGCACGGGCTCCGGCAAGACCACGCTGCTCAACTGCCTCACCGGCTCCATAGATCACGACGAGCGCATCATTACCTGCGAGGACTCCGCCGAGCTGCAGCTGCAGCAGCCCCATGTCGTGCGCCTGGAGACGCGGCCGCCCAACCTCGAGGGCGAAGGCGAGATCACCATGCGCGATCTGGTCAAGAACTGCCTGCGCATGCGGCCCGAGCGCATCATCGTCGGCGAGGTGCGCGGCCCCGAGGCGTTCGACCTCCTGCAGGCCATGAACACGGGCCACGACGGCTCGATGGGAACGCTGCACGCCAACTCGCCCCGCGAGGCCATCAGCCGGCTGGAGTCCATGATCATGATGGGCGGGTACGCGCTCCCCGTCAAAACAATCCGCGAGATGATCACCGGCTCCATCGACGTCATCGTCCAGGCCTCGCGACTGCGCGACGGCTCGCGCAAGATCACGCACATCACCGAGGTGGTGGGCATGGAAGGCGACGTGGTGACGCTGCAGAACCTGATCATCTTCGAGATCACGGGCGAGGACGCCCAGGGCAAGATCATCGGCCGCCACCGCTCGACCGGGATCGCGCGTCCGCGCTTCTGGGAGCGCGCGGAGTACTACGGGGAGACGCCGCGGCTGGCGTCGGCTCTGGCGGCCGCCGAGGTGCACGACAGGAGCGGCGGCCCCATGGGAGACGCCCGTGGATAGCAATGATCTCCTGCTCGGCGGCCTGCTGCTGATGGCGGCGCTGTCGATCGGCGCCATCGTGTTCCTGCTGGTGAACCCCTACTTCTCGGGCGAGCGGCACACCGACAAGCGCATCCAGAACGTCACGGAGAGCCGGACCAAGCGTATCGCCGCCAAGACGCAGGCCGATACCGTCCAGAACCGCCGGCGCCAGGTCGCCGAGACGCTTCAGGAGTTGGAGAAGCGCGAGAAGGCGCGGGAGAAGGCCACGGTGCGCCTGCGCCTGCAGCGCGCCGGGCTCGACATGTCGCCCCGCTCGTTCTGGATGGCGAGCCTCGGTTGCGGTTTCCTCGTCGGCGCCGCGGTATGGCTCTCGGCGCCCAGCGTACCGTTCATCGTGCCCGTGCTGGCGATGTTCGTCGGTACGCTCGGACTGCCGCGATGGATCGTGGCCCGTCTGACCAAGCGTCGCCAGACGAAGTTCGTAGACGAGTTCGCCAACGCCATCGACATCATCGTGCGCGGCGTAAAGTCGGGCCTGCCGCTGCCGGAGTGCCTGGGCATCATCGCGCGCGAGTCGCCGCAACCGGTCTCGGGCGAGTTCAGCGAGCTCGTCGAGCAGCAGCGGGTGGGCGTGCCCTTGTCGGAGGCCTTCGAGCGCATGATGACGCGCATGCCGATCCCGGAGGTTCGCTTCTTCGCCATCGTCATCGCCATCCAGCAGCAGGCCGGCGGCAACCTTTCCGAGGCGCTGGGCAACCTCTCGGGCGTCCTGCGCGACCGCAAGCGCCTGCAGGCCAAGGTCAAGGCGCTCTCGGCGGAGGCGAAGGCCTCCGCGGCCGTGCTCGGCGCCCTGCCGTTCATCGTCATGATCCTCGTCTACATCACGACGCCCTCCTACATCATGCTGCTGTGGACGACGCAGTTCGGCCAGATGCTGCTGGCCGGCGCCGGCGTCTGGATGACCTGCGGGGTGCTCGTGATGCGCAAGATGATCAACTTCAAGTACTGAGGCCGAGCGCCGCTGCGCAACCCTCCGGCGGCGCCATGGCACCTAGGGTTGGGGAGCACGAAGGGTCATGATCGACCAGATCACGTCGCTGCTGACGCCGCAGATCGTGGTGACTCTGCTGGCGGCGATCGCGGCGTTCGCCACCACGCTCACGGTGCTGATGCCGGTGCTCTCGCGCGACCGGCTGGCCACCCGCATGCAGGTGATGGCGCTCGAGCGCGACAAGATGCGCGCGGCCCGACTTGCCGATCTCAACAAGAAGGATGCCCAGGGACGCCTGCGCACGACGCCCAAGGGCTTCATGCAGGAGATCGTCGACAAGCTGAACCTGCGCAGCGTCTTCGAGACCGAGGAGGTACGCGACAAGCTGAAGATGGCGGGCTTGCGCGGACAGGCGCCGCTCGTCACCTACATGTTCTTCCGCGTTGCCATGCCGGTGATCATCGCCGCCATCACGCTGCTCTATCTTTTCGTGATCTTCGACCTGGAGTACCCGGCGCTGGTGAAGATCGGCCTTGCCGTCGGCGCCGGCTACCTCGGCTTCTACGTTCCTAACGTTTTCGTGAACAATCTGGTGCAACGGCGCCAGACCTCGATCAAGAACGCCTTTCCCGACGCCCTCGACATGCTGCTGATCTGCGTGCAGTCGGGCATGTCGACGGAGGCGGCGTTCCAGAAGGTGTCGGGCGAGGTCGGCGCGCAGTCGCTCGAACTCGCCGAGGAGCTTTCGCTCACCACGGCGGAGCTCTCCTATCTGCAGGACCGCCGCCAGGCTTACGAGAATCTGGGCAAGCGCACGGGCATCGCCGGCATCAAGGCCGTGGCGACCGCGCTGATTCAGGCCGAGCGCTACGGCACGCCGGTAGGCCAGGCCCTGCGTGTCATGGCACGCGAGAACCGCGACATGCGCATGTCGGAAGCCGAGAAGAAGGCTGCCGCTCTTCCGCCCAAGCTCACGGTCCCCATGATCGTGTTCTTCCTGCCCGTTCTGTTCGTGGTGATCCTCGGGCCCGCGATCATCCAGGTCTTCGGCTACAATTAAGCCTCATTTCGCTGCCCCATGACGGAGCGGAGCGCTCTCCCGCGATCCGGAAACCATTTCCTGCGCTTCGCTGTCGCAGTGCCGCGAAATTGCCACCGACACCTGCAGGTTTTCGGCATTGTTCTTCTGGGGGAAGCGCCGAATTCCAATGGGTGACCCTATGCGCGTATGCGGCAGCAAACTCTGGCGGGCAATGCTTGCGCTCGCCCTAGCAACTCCCTTGCACCATGCCGCCGCAGAGGTGCAGGGCGGCCCGCCCATGGCCGAGCGACGGCCCACGACAGTCGTCAACCACGGCATCATCCGCACTGACGAGTACGGCTGGCTGAGGACCGCCCGGCCCGAGGAGGTTCTGGAGCGGCCGGAGCTCTTGGAGAGCGCCATTCGCGCCCACCTGGAGGCGGAGAGCCGCTATGCGCGCCGCATGCTCGCACCGAACCGCCCGCTCGAGCGCCAGCTGGTCAGCGAGATGCGCGGACGCATGAGCCCGCGCGATGCATCGGTCGAGCAGCCCTGGGGAGAGTGGGAGTACTACACGCGCTACGTGCCGGGCGCCCAGCGCAAGCTGCACTGCCGGCGTCCGCGCGGGGGCGGAGAGGAGCAGATCCTGCTCGACGAGAACGCGCTGGCGCGCGGCCGCACCGCTTATTCGGTGCAGGTGGTTGCCGTCAGCCCCGACCAAAAGCTACTCGCCTACACCGTCGACGTGGATGGCTCGGAACGTCACGTGCTCTACGTCCGCGATCTGGCGACCGGGCGCGATCTGCCCGACAAGGTCGCGGAGGTGCGCGGCTCGGTCGTGTGGTCGCAGGACAGCCAGTGGCTGTTCTACGTCGGCCGCGATCCCGTGAAATGGGGGCAGAAGGTCTTCCGCCACCGGCTCGGCACGCCGGTCGAGGAGGATGCGCTCGTTTTCGAGGAGCAGGAAGAGGGCTTCGGGGTCTCGCTGCGGGTAACCTTGTCCGATCAGTTTCTCGTGATCGAGGCGGGGGATTTCTCCACGGCGGATATCCGCCTTGTTCGCATGTCCGACCCCACGAGCAAGCCGCACCTCGTCCTCAAGCGCAAGCGGGGAGAGAAGAGCTGGGCGACGAACGTGGGCGACCGCATCATTCTCCTGACCAACGCGGACAATGCCAAGGACTGGAAGATTGCGGAGAAGTCCGCGACGGCATCGGCTGGCGCGCCGCTGCAGGAGATCGTGCCCCATCGTCCCGGCCGCGTCATCGAGGACATGGTCGCCTTCCGCAGGCATCTGGCCTGGCTCGAGCGTGACCGCGAGAGGGGCATCCAGCGCATCATGGTGCGCCGCTGGTCCGACGGACAGGAGCACGCGATCGAATTCGGCGAGGCGCCGGGCAGCGTGGAGCTCCTTGCCGGCCTCGAGCAGGATACGACCACGCTGCGCTTCACCTACCAGTCGATGGCGCAGCCCAAGCAGGTCTTCGACTACGACATGGAGACCCGCGAGCGCCGCCTGCTTAAGGAGGACGAGATCCCGAGCGGATATGATCCCTCCCTCTACGTCACCCGACGCATCCTGGCGCCGGCCCAGGACGGAACGCAGGTTCCCGTCACCGTCCTCTATCGCACAGACACCAAGCTCGATGGCACGGCGCCCCTCTGGCTCTACGGCTACGGCGCCTACGGCGACACCGAGTCTCCCGACTTCGGCACCGAGCGGCTGTCGCTCGTCGACCGCGGCTTCGTGTACGCGATCGCCCACGTGCGCGGGGGCGGCGAGAAGGGCGACGCATGGCACGAGGGCGGGCGGCTCGCCAACAAGACCAACACGTTCACCGACTTCATCGCCGTAGCCGAGCATCTTGTCCACATGGGCTTCACGCGCCCTGGCCGCATCGCTGCCTCGGGCGCTTCGGCGGGCGGTTTGCTGGTAGGTGCCGTTGCCAATATGCGGCCCGACCTCTTCGGCGCCATCTATGCGGAGGTGCCGTTCGTCGATCCGCTGAACACGATGCTGGACCGCACCCTGCCGCTCACCGAGTCGAGCTTCTCGGAGTTTGGCAATCCCGGTGGCAGCCTGACAGACTTCCTCAACATCCGGAGCTATTCGCCCTACGACAACGTGCGTGCGCAGGCCTACCCGCCGACGCTCATCTTCCAGAGCCTCAACGACGCGCGCGTGCCCTACTGGGAGGCGGCCAAGTGGGCGGCCCGTCTGCGCCGGCTGAAAACGGATAACAATCCCGTCATCCTCTACATGAAGATGCAGGGCGGGCACGGCGGAGGCTCCGGCCGCTTCGATGCGCTGGAGGATTACGCCCGCGCCTACGCGTTCGCGTTGCGCACGCTGCTGCCGTCGGCCGAGGGCCAAGCCGCCGGCGCTCCGAGCGAGGCCAAGCGCATGAAGGCGCCGAGATAGGCAGTCTGGCGCCTATGCGCGGCCGACGGCGCTCACTGCGGCGATGAGCTTGGTGGGTGTGTAGGGCTTCTCCAGAAACCCGACCGGGTTGGCTGCGGCGGCCTTGACGCGCGCCGCCGCATCGAGGTTGGCCGACACGAGCAGCGAGCGTATCGAGAAGCGGCGCCAGATCTCGGTGGCCGCATCGATACCGTCGCGCTCGCCGACCAGGCGGACGTCCATCAGCACGAGGTCCGGGCGCTCGCGCTCGGCGACGCGCACGGCCTCTGCCGCCGACGCAGCTGTGCCGACCACGTTGTGGCCCGCCTCGCGCAGGTGTGTCGACAGATCGAGACGGATGAAAACGTCATCCTCGACGATGACGATGCGACGATTGCCCATGACCCCCTGCCCGTCCCCTTCGGTGTTTCACCTTGCCGTCGCCCCCTGAAAGTGGGGGCGAGCCCCTTCCGTCGGAGCCAGCCCAGCACGGCTGACGGCGCGCCAGGATGCGGCGGACTGCCGCCAACTCGGATTTTCCCCAGGCGATGAGGAATGCTGCCCTGCATCATGACGCGATACCGCCTGCAACACGCGGGGCCGGTGTTTGTTCCCCGATGCGGCCGCATTGTGAAGAGACGGGTGGCGGCCGTGCTGCAGGGCACACGACGCTTGCACGGGAAATGGTGCGGGCGGGGGGACTCGAACCCCCACAGGCATTGCTGCCCTACGGATTTTCGTACCAGCTACGGCTTTCGCCGCCTCGCCGCGCCCAGGGGTGAGGCGAGTTCGTGGTCTGGACTATCCCTTCACCGTGCTCCGGCGCCGGAGTTTAGGTGCTGCCCGTCTAGTCTCTACACCTTCCCCGTCGGGCCTCGCGCGTCTGCGCTCGGACCCGTCCAAGGCTTGGCTCGGGATTGCCAGATGAAAGGTTTCCCCGAGTTTGGGCAGTTCTGCATCCCGGGTTTCCCGCGGGAGCACTCGCAATCGCTTTCCAAGTCCGTTGCGTCTACCGGTTCCGCCACGCCCGCGTGGCGTGCCTTCTATATCGCCCGAAAGCGGCGCCGGGCTAGTGTCCATCAGCTTGGCGGACTGTCATGCCGTAATTTTGGGTGAGCGAAAATCCACCCAGGTTCAATCTCAACTGCTCGCCTCAGCCCCTAGGTCCCGGCTCTCGGGCCGACGCCCCTGGCCGGAAGAGAGGCGGTCGCCCCGGCCGGGATCAGTCCCAGAAGAACCTGAAGCCGCCGCCTCCGCCGCCCCAGAAATCATCGTCGCGCAGGCGCGGCTCGCGCTTGCGCTGCTTGAGCCCGCCCTGCGGCTCGCCGCTCATGACGACCACGAAATCCGTGTCCTTGCCCGTCTCGATGCTGGGGCCCTCGTCCGAGACGATGAGGGAGGCGCCCGGCAGCACGACATCCTGGATGCGCTCGAGCGCTTCGGGGGGGATCGTGATGCGGTCTAGAGCTGCCTTGGCGCTGGCCACGTCCGCGGTCACGCCTTCGGCTGCGGTCCGCGGCTCGCCTTTGCGGCGCGACTCCTTCGCCGGCGCGGCCGGCGCCGTCTCATGCCCGGCCTTGTACATGGAGACGACGCTCCAGCGCGCGTCCGGACCACCGTCAGGATAGTTGAGCGCCGTGAACACGAAGCTTCCGAGAGGCTTGTCGGCGTCGCGGATTGCTACCGGGCCCTCGTACACAGGCTGATAGGCCTTGCGGACGTAAAGCCGCTGCGTCTTCCGGCTGATGAAAACCGACACCGGCGAGGTCCTGAGCGAGGCTTCGCTGGCGGCCTCGGCCGCGATCTCTCGTGCCTCGTCGGCGGCGGCGACCTCAACCTCCGCGCGCGCGGCCTCGTCGCCCTTGGCGTGCGCCAGCGCCCTGGCCGCCTCGAACTGGGCCCGGGCTTCCGGGACTTTCGCCGCCGCCTTGGCCTTTGCCTCCTCCGCGCGCTGCAGGTTCTCTGGCTTCTCGGGCGTGCCTGCTGCAGTCTCGACGCTGCGCTCGGCGGCCTGCAGGGCAGTTTCCGCCCGGGCCAGATTGGCCTCTGCAGCCTTCAACTGCCGCGCCGCCGGCGCAGCCTCCGCCGCCTTGCGCTGTGCGGCACGCCTGATCTCCGCGGCCCGCTTGGTCGCCGCGTCAGCCTCGGCCGACTTGGCGTCCGACTCGGCCTTCAGCACCTCGATCTGCCGCGCCGAGCCCGGAGCGGCAGAATGATCGCGCGAGGCGAGCCGCACGGGACCGCCCCCCGAGGGTGCCTGCGCCGTTTGTCCGCGCCGGCTGGGCTGGAAGAGCAGGGGGTGCTTGATCTCTGCCGGGGTGATGTCGTCGCGCACGACGACCACGCGCAGGCCGATGTCGGTCAGGCCGAACAGCTGCTGGGCGAACGCGTGCGGCAGGCGCACGCAGCCATGCGAGGCGGGATGGCCGGGCAGGGCGCCCGCGTGCAGCGCGATTCCCGTCCAGGTGATGCGCTGCATGAACGGCATATTGCCGTCCTCGTAGATATTGGAGCGGTGTTCCTCCTTCTTCTGCACCACGCTGAAGATGCCGGCGGGAGTCTCATATCCGGTCGATCCGCTCGAGATCGGCGAGTGCAGCATCCGTCCCTCGGCATTGTAGATGGAGACGCGCTGCTCGCTGAGGGCCACGACCGCCAGCAGCGGGGATCCGCCGGTCCGGGTTTGCCGCGGCTGGCCGGAGCTATCTCGCTTCCCGGAGGGGTTGTCCCGCTTGCGAGCGGGATAGCGGCTGCCGTAATAGTCGTCCCCCCTCCCGTACCAGCCCTGCGCCGCGGCTGGCAGGATGCCGAAAGTGCCGGGCAGTGTGGCGAGGCTCATGATCGCAACGGCGAGAAGGCCGCGTTCCAGGGCGCGTTTGCTTTTCATTCACCCAACCTCGTTGATACTTGCCGCGGCAACTAATTAATACGCCTGCGCGCAGTTCCTGGTTCTGGTTACAGGGGCTCACATCGCCCTGGCAACCCGGAAGCCGACGTTCTCCATGCGGATGCCGGGTGCTGAGGCATAGCGGTAGGCCGAACGGAGCAGGCGGGGGTAGTAGTTCCACGATCCCCCGCGCAGGATGCGTAGATCGCAGGTTGCCGCCTTGACGGCAGACCCGTCCATCGGGGCGCCGCTGTAGCTGTCCCGGTAGCAATCCTCGACCCACTCCCAGACATTGCCGTGCATGTCGTGAAGCCCGAAGGCGTTTCGGGGGAAAGCTCCGACGTCCGTCGTCTTCTGGCGGTAGACGCCCTGCTGACCCTTGCCGTAGACGAAGTTGGCGTCGTAGTTGGCCTGTTTGTAGCCGATGGTCGGACCGGTCGAGAAGGCAGTGTGCGGGTCGGTCGCCTTCGTCACGCCGCGCGCCGCATACTCCCATTCGGCTTCCGTCAGCAGCCGATAGGGCTTGCCCGACTTCCTGGCGAGCCACGCGACGTATTCCCTGGCGTCGCTCCACGACACGTTGATCACGGGCTTCTTGCCGCGGCCCCAGCCCTGATCCTCCGGCTTGTGCTTGCAGCCGTTGTCGGCGGCGCAGGCGTCCCACTCGGCGAACGTGACCTCGAACTTGCCGACCGCGAAGGGCTGCGCGAACGTCACCGTGCGCCGCGGCCCTTCGTCCTTGCCGCGGCCGCGCTCGCTCTCGGGTGACCCCATCAGGAACTCGCCCGCCGGTACTAGCACCATCTCCGGGCATCCCGCGCAATCGCGGAACGTGCGCGCCTGGGCGCTGCTCTTGTCGGAAGACCGTCGCGACTGGGCCTCGGCCACCGTCGCCATAAGCAACAATAGAATCACCGCACTAGCCGCTCGCACCATCGCCGTCGCACCGCCCTTGTTGCCCCGCCCCAATATAGTGGGCATCGGGTGTCAGGCAACGTGCAGGACGCACAATTTCGGGGGTTGGTCGCGAGCCGCGGCGACCGCTCACGCGTAGCGTGTGCGTGCCAGCGCCGCACCCTGCGCCAGGGCGGCGAGCTTGGCATAGGCAATGTCGCGGCGCATGGGCGCCATGCCGCAGTTGGTGCAGAGCTGGATGCGCTCCTTGGGTACGTGCTCGAGCGCCGCAGCGACTACGGCTACCACGTCCTCCGCCGTCTCTACCTCATCGCTCGCCACGTCGATCGCCCCGACCAGGATGTCCTTGCCGGCCAGAAGCCCAAGCAGCCGCATCGGCACCTTGGAGTTCCGACATTCCACCGACACCTGCTTGATCGTGCTGCGAGCGAGCGCGGGAAAGATCTGCTCGTACTGGCGCCACTCCCCTCCCAGCGTTGCCTTCCAGTCGATGTTGGCCTTGATGCCGTAGCCGTAGCAGATATGCACGGCCGTGGTGCAGGCGAGGCCGGCGGCGGCGCGCTCGAGCGCGGGGATGCCCCACTCCGCCACCTCGCCCATGAAGACATTGAACGCCGGCTCGTCGAACTGGATGACATCCACGCCGTCCTTCTCCAGCGCGCGTGCCTCCTCGTTGAGCAGGTCCGCGAAGGCCATCGCCATCTTCACCTTGTCCCCATAGTGGCGGTCCGCGATGGTGTCGGCGATCGTCATCGGACCCGGCAGCGTGAACTTCAGCCGCCGTTTGGTGTGCGCGCGGGCGAGCTGCGCTTCGAAGGCGTGCACGCGCCCCCTGAGGCGCACCGGTCCCACCACCTGCGGCACCATCGCTTTGTAGCGGTCGGCGCGGATGCCCATCTCCACCTTGTGCGCAAAGTCGATGCCCTCGACGCGCTCGAGGAAGCCGTGCACGAAGTGCTGGCGCGCCTGCTCGCCGTCGCCGACTATGTCGATGCCAGCGTCCTCCTGGCTCTTGATGGCGAGCACGGTGGCATCGCCCTTGGCCTGCTCGAGCGCGGCGCCCTCCAGGCTCCACGGCGCCCAAAGCTTGTTCGGCTCGGCGAGCCAGGCGGGCTTCGGCAGGCTGCCGGCGATGGTGGTCTCGAACATGCCCGTCCTCCCAAGCTGGACGGCCGGCGCTTTTGCCGGCAAAGTCGGCTTCGATCATAGCCGACACGCGGACCGGCGACAGCCCGGCATGCGCCATGGGGGAGCTTCCCACGGGCGAGTCGCGGGCAAGCCGCCGTATTGGTCAAACGAAGGTCGTCCGGGAGGGGCCCACAATGTTTGCAGCCGCAGAGTCCGCCCGTTTCTTCGACGAGGCCCATCGCACCCGGGCCCGCTACCAGAACCTGCCGGACGCCATCGCGCCGAAGACCTTCGATGAGGCCTATGCGGCCCAGGAGGCACTGTGCGCGCTGTGGGAGCCGCGGCTCGGTCCTGTCGCCGGGCGCAAGATCGCTGTCACCACCAAGGTCATGCAGGAGCTGATGGGCATTGATCATCCGTGCGGCGGCTTGATCTTCGCCTCGCGCATCCACAGTTCCCCGGCCAAGATCAAGAAGGCCGACTTCATCAACGTGCGCATCGAGTGCGAGCTGGCGGTCCGGCTCGGCCGCGACCTGTCGAAGGGCGCGAAGCCCTACACCCGCGAGGCCGTGCGCGAGGCCGTGTCCGAGATCATGGCCGCCTTCGAGCTGATCGAGGACCGCAATGCCGAGTACAAGGCCTGCAAGGCCCTCTCGCTGATCGCCGACAACGCCTGGAACGGCGGCATCGTACTGGGCCCCGCCAAGGCTCCGCCCGCGGGCTCGGACCTCAACGGCATCGCGGGCAGCCAGAGGCGC
>Ga0111539_10006579_pt1 | contig 14974 bp, 14 predicted proteins | sample RhiMethybrSRZTD1_FD_79667 | JGI IMG/M metagenome (GOLD analysis project Ga0111539, IMG submission 79667) | Populus rhizosphere microbial communities from Tennessee, USA - Rhizosphere MetaG P. TD hybrid SRZTD1 (version 2) (version 2) | ecosystem: Host-associated > Plants > Roots > Rhizosphere >... | reverse complement strand
TGCGCGGACGCGACGATTCGTTTCGTCGCATCAGCGGACGTCGAGGCCGCGGCCGGTGCCGCTGCGGGCGTGCCTCGCTGGGCGAGAACGGTCGCGGCGGCGCCCACAGCCAATGCCAGCGCAACGGCCGAGGCAGTTCGAATGGACGAGTGCATCTGTAAATCTCCTCGAAACAAGCGTAACCGGCATTCGAGTGCGAAGGGCGACGCGCGCGAGAAGATTCTTGGAAGATTCTGAGAAAAACATGGCGGGCAACTTTGTCATCCAAATGTATTGCCGCGAGCGTTGTCGATGGCACGCGAAACAGTCGAGGTCCGAGGTGCCATCGCGGCGGCTTTATTGCAACGTCGCTCTCCAGTGAATGAGGACGAGGAGCGAGCCATGAATAAGATTGTCTGTAGAGCTTTGATCGTGGCTGCCGGGATTGGGAGCAGCGCAATCCTCGCAGCACAGAGCGGAACTCCCGCGACCGGGCCGGGGGCGCGTCAGTCTGCTCCGTCACCCGCACCAACCAATCAGTCGTTGGCTTCGACGGTCACCGTGACTGGCTGTCTGCAACGCGGGAGCGCCAACGTGGATGCCGGCGCGAGCGGTGCTCCACCAGCTGGTCAGAACGCCACGACCGCAGCCGGATTCATCCTGTCGAACGCGGTTCCGAGCGGCTCTGGGGCGGGCGGCCGATCAACAGCGGCTGATGCGGGTGCCCCGGCGCAGGCCGGAGCAGCCACGGCGCCTGGTAGCACGACGCAAGCCTCGTCGGATCGAGGTCCGGCAACGGCTCCCGGCCGTACGTATACGCTCATCGAGGGCAAGACAGGTGAACTGACGCCGCATGTTGGTCATCAAATCCAAGTCACCGGCTCGTTGGCGGGGGCGGCGACGACGGGTGGTCCGACCGGAACCAGCGGTGCGCGAGGGGCGGCCGGTTCAACACCGGTCGGCGGCAGCGGCTCGTCTAGCGTCGCCAATCAGCGTCTGCAGGTCACGGCCATTCAGATGGTGTCCCCGACGTGCCCTGGCCCGACCGCGTCGCCGACCTCGCCGCCGGCCCGTTAACGCTGGAGCTGTCGGCCTGGGATCAGTGGCTCGCCAGTCCATCTGGCGAGTCACTCTCCGCCTGTACGTCCTTCCTGCCCCAATCGCCCAGTGGGCCGGCGCTTCCGGAGTCGTTCAGCTTGCACGGCCTTCAAGCACCAGCCGCGTGGCATCGCATTGACCGTGAACGAGGCGTATATGGCCATCCCTGGCACCCGCGTCCGCTACATTCAAGGACGGTATTGCATTCGAGCTGAAGTATCGTAGAGGGAGGCCATCAAACGAGGTTTGCTCCATGAAACTGAAGGTGCGGCAACTCTCAGTGGCGGCGATAGTGACGGCTACGCTGCTGTCGGGCGGTTTACTCGCTCAAGGTCCGGCCCAAAGACCCTCGACAACCAAATGGGTCGCGCCGCGTACGCCCGAGGGCAAGCCCGATCTCCAGGGCAACTGGACCAACGAAACTCAGACTCCGCTCGAGCGGCAGGGCAATGCCGGGCTCGTCCTGACCGACGCCGAAGCGCAAGCGATCGAATCGCGAGCTCAACTCGTCGAGGAGTACCGCGACAAGGCCAGCAATCCAGACCGTACCACCCCGCCCGCAGGCGGCGATCCGCGGTCGCTGGTCCCGCCTGGCCAGCCGTCTCTCATTGAGCAGATCACGGCGGCCGCCGCCGGCGGCGTCGGAGGGTACAACGGCTTCTGGCTTGCGCCCGGCAGCAAGGTGATCAGGATCAACGGCGAAGCGCGCAGCTCCATCATCGTCGAGCCGCCGAATGGCCGCATTCCGCCGCTTACGCCGGAGGGGCAGAAGCGCGTGGCGGCCGTCATGGCTGCGCAACGGCAATACGGCGAATCCGATCATCCCGAGTCGCGGAGCTTGTCGGATCGCTGCCTGCTCTCGTTCGGGTCGAACGCCGGTCCGCCGATGCTGCCGAACTACTTCTACAACAACAACTACACGATCCTGCAGACGACCGATCACGTCGTGATTCTGACGGAGATGGTGCACGACGCACGCATCATCCGGCTCGGCGCCTCTACGCACCTGCCCCCGCATGTGGCCCGCTGGTTCGGCGACTCGATCGGACGCTGGGAGGGTGACACGCTCGTGATCGAGACCACCAACATCAACCCAGCCCAGCTCGCACAGAGCGGACCGTTGTGGGCGTACCGCGGGGCGTCGCCCGGCCTCAAGGTGACCGAGTGGATCAGCCGCAGCGGACCGGACACGCTGCTCTACAAATTCCGCGTCGAGGATCCGGCCAGCCTGACGGCGCCGTTCAGCGGCGAGCTGCCGTTCAACCGCCTCAGTGAGCCGCTGTATGAATACGCCTGCCACGAGGGCAACCACGCGATGACGAACATCCTGTCCGGCGCGCGCCTTGCCGAGCGGGAGGGCGCGTCGCAGCAGCGGTAGCCGGCTCTCGGGTATCGACCGTCGCCGGGATAGAACTGCTCACGGTGTCGGATCCTGCCATGTCGAGCAATGCAACTGCAGGGTTGCGTAGACGTCGTGAAGGCGTCGGTGATGTCGTGCTGCCAGTCGTGTTCCAGCAATTGCGCGTCGATGCTGGTGTTCTGTTAGCAGAAGACGGCCTGGTCGAAAGTCGCGCTCGACCTCGAACTCTCGGTCCATTCCTGACCGTTCGGACAGACGACGTGCGCCCGCAGGAACAAGCGAATGACCCAGGGATGGACGCCCATTCGACACTTATCCTCAATTACTTACGATAAGGTGCTGCCGGCTTCCCACAACGCTTCCCCATCCCGGCAATCGAAGTCGTTCGGTGACGATAGCTACGTGCGACCGTACCGTAGGTCGATCGTCAGGTTCCGGCCGCAAACACGCGAATCTCTGCGGGTTGACCGGAGCGGTTGGGCACGGCGATGTACAGCCGGTTGCGATCGCCAACCCAGAGCCCGGTCCGCGCCCCGCTTCGAGTCGCCACGTGAGCCGCCAAGCGCAGCGTGTCGCCGTCACGACTCACGACGTCCACAAACCCTTCCCCGCCGATCACATAAAGGCGATGACGCACGGTGTCGTAGAAGAGGTCATCGGTGTCGCCGACGACGGCAAGTGACCCAAGTGACCTCCCCGTGGTCATATCGAGCATCGCCAGGCTCGCCGGGCGACGGCACCCGACAAACACCCGCTGGGTGGCGCCCTCGATCGCCATCGGGTAATTCGCCCCGCAACTGCCGCCCGGCCACCTAGCCGTCACGACGCCGCGCTGGCGATCGGCGACCACGACTTGCGAGGCGTCAGGCAGATTCGCGATTACCAACGTGCCTGCCGGATCGAGCTGAAATGACTCCGGATGTCCGGCAATAGCCAGGCGCTGTGTCACCTTGCCAGATGAAGGATCGACGACGGAAAGGCCGCCCTCGGCCGCGACGAACAGTTGCTTCCGTGCCGCGTCGTATCGCACGTTGTCGGCGTCCCCTCCTATCATCGTCGTCCATCGCACCTGCAGGGCATCGGCTGAGAGCAATTGCAGCGTCCCCGTCCCTCCATTCGCCACGGCGAAGGCGTTCAGGTCCGGAACGACCGCGATGCCTTGGGGCTCGTGGAATCCAGGAACCGACTTCACCAGCGCGTTGCGCGTAACATCGACCACTTCGACCGTGTTATTGCCGAGCGCGGCGACAAAGAGACGTTCGTTTTTCCCATCGAACGCGAGGTGGTCGATCCGACCGTTGACGGACGCCAGCGGGATCGTCGCGATCTGGTTGAGCAACGCTTGCCCGGTTGGTACATCTCCACTCATAAAAGCGAGTCCGCTCGTCCACAACATTACGACGCCCAGCTTCCACGGTGGACCAAACATGACGTTCTCCCCTCAGGTCAGTGCCACGACCGATGATTCTTCAGGCGGCCGCAGGTGCCGGAAGGAGCGGTACAACGCCAGGTCGTAGGCGATTTTCAGTGTCCCGCCGATGAGCAACGGGGCGGCAAGGGCGATCTGTTGCATGGCCGGACCGCCGAGTAGCGGACCGACGGCCCAGCCAATGTTCCGAGTCACGTTGGTCATGCCGCTAGCATACGTACGCGCGCTTGCCGGCACCACCGCCATCACATAGGACTGGCGTGTTGGCACATCCATCTCGACCAGCGCTTCGCGCGCCAGAAACAACGCCGCAGCCAATGGAGCGCTCGACGCCGTCGGGGCTAGCATCAGCAGAACGCTCGATGGCAGGTGCGTGAACACCATGGTGTTGAGGAGACCTATCCGTCGTGCAAGCCACGCCGCCGCTATGTGGGAAAGGACGTTCAACGTCCGGGCCCCGAAGAAGAGCATCGCCAGTTGGACTTCGGACGTCCCGTATCGCTCGAAGAACCAGTACGCGACGAGCGACGAGCTGAGAAAGCCACCGCCGACGCTGTCCACACCGAAGAGCAGGGCGATCTTTCGAACGGTGCGTCGAGTGTTTGCGTCGATGTGGGGCCGGTGACGCGCGTCGGTGACGGGGGACCTCACCTCGGTGTCGCCACTGAGGCCCGCGTACGCGAGCGAGGCGACGATGACGACGGCACCGCACAGCAGTAGGGTGAGTTCGTGAGCGCGTTGCATTGTGAGCGCGAACGTTGTCGCGACCAGCATGGGGATGATCGCACCGAGCGCACCGACGGCGTGACCAGTGTCAATGGTGGCGTTGTACCAAGCCAGCGCCCAGGTGCGGCGATTGTCCGTGACGATAGTCGGCAGGATGGCTTGGTCGAGCGCTGAAGCAGCACCGCGATCCCGCCCCATGCCGTTGACCATACCGAAGAAGGAGACGATCGCGAGAGCGGCGAGACTTGAGGTCGCCGCAAGCGCGGCGTAACCCACACCTGCGAGGATTCCGAAGCCAACGAGCGTACGGCGACGCCCCCAACTGTCAGCCCACAAACCCACCAGGACCGTCCCCGCCGCACTCCCCGCCACCCCGGCGCCGATGACCAGCCCGATCCCGACCGGCGTCAATCCTTTGCCCGCCAGGTCGATCGCGATGATGACCCCGACCAGACTCACCGCTGCGGCCCTCGTGCTGGCCGCAGTGCAAACGAGCCCGACATTGCGCCAGGAGACGCTGTCCACGGCCTACGCGATCGCGTTCACGCTCAGCGACCCGTCGCGGCCGGCTTGGCGAGCTGATTGAGCGCTGCGCGCACACCGCCAGCCAGCTTCATCGCAGGACCTTTGCCCCAGTAGTGAAGGAACGTCACGTTGGGTTGCGTGCCAACCATGTGGTGATGGATGGCGACGACATCGATGCCGTTGCTTCGCAGCGCCTTGAGCACGGGCGTGATTTCGGCGTCGAGCATCGCGACGTCACCGGCCACGACAGCTTCAGCGTCAGTTCCATAGAAGGCCGCCCAGGTGTTCAGGCCCATACGCGCGTTGATGGTCGCGCCCATTTCTTTCATCGTGAAATCCGGACGACCGATCGTGATCTTGTAGACCGCTCCGTTCTGCTCACCGGGATAGCCGATCGTCTTAGTCAGCGCCGCGGTGTCGAGTTTACCGTCGAGCGCTCGCCCCGCCGCGGCTGCGGCCGGCGGTGTTTTGCCAATCAGCGCCAGGGCGGGCTTGATCTTGTTGGCCAGCTCGGCAGCCGTCCCATGTCCGTGAACGTGCATGTAGAAGATGCGCGGCATATCGAAGAAGAAGTGATTGTGGACGGCGGTTACTTCGAGACCATTGTCGAGCAGCGCTGACATGATCGGATTCACTTCGGCCTCGACGAGCACGAGATCACCCATCATCACGTCCATGGCGCGGTCGCCCTTCGTCAGGGCGAACCAGCCACCGAACCCAAACGGCGTAGGTGTCGCGACACCGTCCACGACCACCTTGAGGTCGCTGCGGGGAATGTTGACCTTGAGCACATTGTCTTTGTAGTCGCCCTGCCGACCGGTGGCCTGTAGGACGGCGGCATACTCCGGTGGCATGGCTGGTGCCGGCGGAGGCTGTTGCGCCGCGGCCGGGAGCGGAAGCAGGCAGGCGATGATGAGCAGGGAAAGTTTGGGCATAAGTCGTGATTTTACTCCAAGAATGCAACACTCGTTACATATCAGATGATACGATTCGGCCATGCCTGAAGTGTCGGGCGCCCCGACGTGGCTGCTCCTAGTGCATCAGCTACCACCCCGTCCGTCCAATCTACGCGTGCAGGTCTGGCGACGACTGCAACAAGTGGGAGCCGTCGTGCTGCGCAACTCGATCTACGTGCTGCCAAACACGTCCGAGTGCCACGAAGACTTCGAGTGGCTCCGGTCGGAGATTACGAACCGCGGCGGCCAAGCCAGCATTCTTGCCGGTGACATCGTCGATGGCTACACGGACAAGGAACTCATCGAGCAATTCCGTACGGCGCGAACCGGAGATTACGACCGACTGCTCGCCGACATCAAGCTGGACCACAAGAGAACTGACCGACGTTCTCGGGGCCAACAGCAGCGAGAGATCGGCAGGTTCCGGCAACGCTTCCATGCCATCAGAGCGATCGATTTCTTCAGCGCACCGCGCGCGGGCGACGCCGAGACAGCACTGGAACGACTGGAGACTCGATCGACGGCACCTGCGAACCGATTACGACAGGCGGTGCCAAGCCGAGATCTTCGACGCTTCCGCGGCCGCTCGTGGCTCACGCGGCCTCGTCCTGGAATCGATCGGATGGCCTCCGCTTGGTTGATTCGGCGGTTCATCGATCCGACCGCCAGTTTCGTTTTCGGGAGCTCGGCGGAGCCGGCTAAACACGTTCCGTTCGACATGCCGGATGTTGAGTTCGGCCACGTGGGAAGTGACTGTACTTTCGAGACGTTTGTGCGTCGTGTGGGCTTGAACGATCCCGCGGTGATTCGCGTCGGTCAGCTCGTCCATGATCTCGACTTGAAGGAAGCCCATTACAACGTTCCTGAGACCGCTGCCATCGGTCGGATTGTTGAAGGGCTACGTGACTCGGTCTCCGACGACAGCGAGCTTCTCGATCTTGGCATTCACGTTATCGACGCACTCTACCGGTCCTATGCTGGCGATCAGAGGACGCAGGAAGCGCTCCCGAAGCGGTTGGTTGGCCGGAAGACAGAACCCAAGACCCGCAGACCTGTTCGGCGAAAGAGAGGGCGTTAAGTAGCACGGCATTCTACGCGCGCATGATTCCCCGCGGATTCGAGGAGCGACCATGTTTGATTTCTTGTCAGGTCTCCGTCACGGCGTCCGGGCCTTCACTAGAGCGCCAGGGTTTGCTGCGATTGGGGTGACCATTCTAGCAACGGGCATCGGCGCCTCGACCCTCATGTACACGCTCGTCCAGAGCGTTTTGTTTCGCGAACTGCCGTTTCTAGAGCCTGAACCCTGGTGTCGGTTCCCGATCTCGAGGACTATCGACGGGACGTGTCCAGCCTCGCGGACCTGGCTGTCTTTACCAACTGGACGACTAACCTGACGGGCGCTGGAATTCCAGAGCGTCTCGAGGGCGTCCGCGTGTCTGGAAATTTTCTTCGAACTGCGGAGCGAGTCGAGCGACGGGTGAGGACGACCCGAACCGACAACGACTGAGCCGAAGACGAAGGAAGTTGGCGGAGAGGGTGGGATTCGAGCCGGTCGGCGAGCCCGTAGGGCGGAGCCGCCTGCCTGAAGACACCCTCGACGCTACGAACGGAACAAAGTGAAGTGAGTGGCGGAGAGGGTGGGATTCGAACCCACGTGCCGGTTACCCGACAAGACGCTTTCGAGGCGCCCCCGTTACGACCACTTCGGTACCTCTCCGATTGAGGATCGCTGCGCGGGTTTCGCGCGGGAAGCGGACCTTGAATTATAGCCCACCGATGCCGCTGAGCCCTGAATCGGAGTCCGACTGAAGCTCCGTACTGCGTCCCACAGGGATGATCGCTCTCTGCGCGCTCCGCGAGTTCTGCGGTAAATGGGCTACTGACCGCTACTTCGGCTGGACGACGAGATCGAAGGCGTACTCGTCGCTCGCGACCCCCGAGATGAACTCGAAGCGGCGCGGCAGGAGCGTGTCGGCGTCAATCAGCAACCGTCGCGCGGCATCGAGCTCCGCGTTCGACGATTTGCCTGGGGCGTTGATGATTCGCAGCGTTGCGCCGTCCGTGGTCCGCATGCCCTCGTCGAATACACCAGCGCGGTAGGTCAGGATCCCGAGCACCGCCTCGCGCTGCTGCTCATCCAGTTCGCGCGTTTCGTTGCCTTGTTTGAGCTTGACGGTCTTGCCTTGAATGCCCCGACCAACTTCATCGAGCACGCGGCCGAGCTCTTCTTTCGACATTGAAGCGGTCTGCTTGAGGCGCGCACGAAGCTCGGCGCGAGCGGGATCCTCCGGCGAACCGCAGGCCGACGTCATCATGCTCGCCAGGACAACCAACGGAGCGAGACGACGGGTGACACTCACACATTGCAGGATGGCAGGACTGCAGGATTGCAGAATTTCGGGATTGCAGGATTGCAGGATTGGGAGACTCACGGCAATTGCAGGATTTCGGGATTGGGGGACGCAGCACGGCGGAAGGGTTCAGCTACCCATCCTGCAATTCTGCAATCCCTCAATTCTGCAATTCTCTCGGCTACGGCGTCACCGTCACGGTCACGTCTTCGCTCGTGAAGAGCGAGCCGTCGCTCGCCAGCGCGCGCATCACATAGGTGCCCGGCTCCTGGAAGGTTACTTGAGCCACGAACTTGCCGTCGGGCGGCGGCTCGGGAATGACGTACGGAGGCGACCAGGGAGAATTCGCGTACATGCGCGTGTCGTTCCACGTCTTCATCTGATCGGGGCTGATGGCAACCGTCGACGCCTTGCCGCGATAGACGATCCACGACAACCGGAGCCCGGGGCCACTGGAGGCGACCACGGCAGAAGGCGGCCTTGGCGCAACCGCTGGTGGTGATGACGGTGGTGGCACCGCTGGACGCGGCACGGGTGCCGCTGTGGCCGCTGCACCCGTCTCACTTCTGCCGGCCGCCGGTTGCGCGCCCCGTCCAGCCCCAGGCGCCCCTCCTCGTCCGCCGCGCCGCGCCGGCAGGTTATCCGGATCGTTCGCAAAGGCGCCGAGCGTCAGCGGCTGTCCCACTTTTGCAGTGCGGCGCTTCTCACCGTCGATCCTGACTTCGGGAGGAATGTTGCTGCGAAGCTCGTCGCGGAGGCTGCCGCCATCGCCGCCGACTTCAGTCGAGATGACCTGCTTGTCGATCTGATAGTCGCTCTTGAGTGAGGTGTACGCGTGCTCCGTCTTGCCGTTGGCCGTGAGCGTCCAGATCAATTCCTTCTTGCCGAATTCCTTCGGCACCTTGATCGTGAACAGGAACGGATTGCGGCGTGGGTAGAAGTGCGTCGGCTGCCCCTGGTCGGGACCTCCGGGCTCGATGGCGTTCGCGGGCCCGACCGGTATGTCGAACTCCTGCTGCCAGTTTGTGTTCATGTAACCGAAGAACAGCGTGAACGACCCGTCTTCGTTGGGCCACCAGCCTTCGTAGGCCGGCGACAGCGTCTGACCGCTCGAGAACGTGTATCTGGTCTGAGCGCCCGTGATCGCGACTAGCAGCACGGCGACCAACGGAACGAGAAGGACTCGTCCGCTCCGCGACCGCAGATTCCCGCCGCCGAGCATTATTGATTTCCTCCCTGGCCGCCGGTGCTCGGCGCGGCGGTCGGAGTGGGCGGCGCCCAGCACAGCGGGCAGCCGATATCGTAGTCGTTCCGGCTCTTCATGTTCTGACGCCGCTTCGCCATCTCGGCCTGGAACTGATCGTCGGTGAGCGCCACCGAGTAGCCGAGGTCGATGAACATGTTGGCGACCGATCGTCGTCCGCCACCGGCCCAGTTCCTCGGGTCGGCGACGTTCTTGTTTGCCGCGCTCGTGTCGAGGAACCCGATCAGGTGGACGATGGTGCCCTTCGGCAGCAGCGGCGCGGCGTCGTCTGCGTAGAGATACTGCTTCACCCAGTTGTGGTCGTATCCCACGCAATTGAGCTGCTGGATGTTCATGCCCCAGATCGCTTCCAGACACATCCGCACGCCAGGCGCGTGCAAGTGCGGCTCGAAGGCGATGATCTTGGTGTTCTCCTGCAGGACCGCGTAGGCATGCAGCTCCTGATTCGCCTGATCGGGCTTCACGTCTATATCGTTGCCGTTGCCCAGTGAGAGACTCGCCCGGCGATAAAGAGGTTTGTAGCCCACCGGGAAGAACTTGAACCCGAACTCGAGGTGCGCCTTCGTCTCACGCCCATTCGAATGGAGGTGCCCCGCACTGAGATCGAGCGCGGAATTGGCAGCCAGAAGCCGGCCGGCTTCCGGCGGGAACACGTCCGCGTTGCGTCCGACTTCGTGAATCGGCCAGCTGCTCGTGCCGCCTTCGACGGCGTTGCCGCCGCGCTCACCCTGACGGACGCTCGAGTACGTCATGTGATGGAAGACGTAGCGGCCGCCAACGGTACTCGTCCCCGCGCCGCGCGGAATGTCGTTGACCTCGCGAACCTCAACCGACGCGACGTATCGATCTTCAGCGAGACCGGTCGGCACGAGCCCGATCGAACCCCACCGATCCGGGCCAATGGCCGGAACCGTGACCTCCGGCGACTTCACGACGAGGTCCGGTTCGCCAAGCACCCACTTATCATCGTCGTTCGCGAACTTGAGCGCGGGAGGCATGTCTGCGGGATTACCGAGCGGGGCGCCGTTGTCCGCCCATCGTGCAACCTTGCTGATTTCCTCGTCGCTCAACGACGGGTCGTATTTGAATTTCTGGATGCCGATGGTCTTCTCCACGTACCACGGCGGCATCACGCCGCGCCGCGGCCCGACGCCGGTCCGCGCTTTCATCGCGCGAGCCCACGGCCGGGCGTCTTCGTAGGTCAGAAGCGACATCGGTCCAGCGCCGTCCGGGCGGTGACACGATTGGCAACTCCGCTGCAGGATCGGCGCGATGTCTTTCGCGAAGGTGACATCACTTGCCGGGTTCGCGGCCGGTCGAGTCTGCGCGTGGGGGGTCACACTGGCGAGAAGAGCCAGACAAGCTGGGGCCAGCCACATGAATCGGTTGGAACGCATCGCACACTCCCTCTATAGAGCCGCAGAACGGCAAAGATGAAACTACGCCTACTGCACCTCGAATGCAAGGAGGACATTGCCCGGCCGGCCCAGGTGATCGCCATAGCCGGAATTGAGGTAAAGCATTCCACCAGCGATAGTTGGCCCGGGGCCCTGAATGCCCCCGCCGCCCGCCCGGACGCCGTTCAAGGTCATGAATTCACGGTTCGTATCGAACGACCAGATGATCGAGCCGTCGCTCGTGGCATGCGCGCGCAACGTGCCGTCGTTCGAGCCAGAAAAGAGCACCCCGGGAATGAGCGTGGGCGCAGAAATCAAGGCGGCGTTGCACGTTGCCCCGGCCTTGCACGCCAGCGGCGGCGGCGGCTGGTACCAGGCGCGCTCGCCGGTCGTCAGGCGCACCGCGTGGAGGCCGCCAGGAGCTGGGGTGCGAATGTCGGATACGGGGAAGTACGCCTGCTCGCGATCGACGGCCGCTCCCCACTGAATCCCGCCCCAGATCGATCCCTGTCCTGCGCGGTACTCCCATAGGACCGCGCCCTGTTTGTCGGGATCGAGCGCGTACGCCATCCCCGATTTCTGACCGACCACGATGAGGTCTCGACCGTCGGCCAGCGTCGTGAGCATCGGCGGCGTGCCGAAGTCGAAGTCAGGACCGGCCCGCGCGCCGCAATTAGCGGTTCCCGCGCGACACCCGAAGACGTCGCCCGTCGTCATCTGTTTTACCCATTTGACGACGCCGGTCTTGAGATCCAGCGCGATGATGGCGTCGCCGGTCGGCTGCTCCGGTCCGCTGTAGGTGTTGCCCGTGCCGACGTAGACAAGCGAGCGCCTGGCGTCAATCGTCGGCGAGGACCAGATGCCGACGCCAGCCGGCCCCCACAGCGTGGCGCCCGCAGCAGTCTTGCCCAGTGCTTGTGCCGGAGGCATCGTGAAGTATTGCCAGACGAGCGTGCCGGTCTTGACGTCGAGTGCCATCACGCTGCCGCGGAACGTGCAGCACTCGTATCCAGCCTGGCTCGCGGCGGTCTCCTCGAGCGAGGAGACGGGGACATACAAACGGCCCTGATAGAACGTGGGCGATCCGGTGACACGGGCATAGGGATGCTCGTCGACCCGTCGAGACCAAATCTCCTTTCCGGTTTCCTGATCGAGCGCATAGACGTTTGCGCCGGTGTCGCCGAAGAACAGCGTCCGCTCACCGGTGACAAGCGCGGTCCGGACACCAGCCTTCGCCGTGAAGGTCCAGTGCACGCATCCTGTTTTCGCATCGAGCGCGTACACCGTACCGTTCTGACTGCCGACAAACAGCCGACCTCCGACAACGGTCGGCTGGGACCAGGCGGACGTCGCGTCGGGGAATCCGAGCGCCCACTTCAGCGTGAGGCGCGGGACATTTTCCGCGGTCAGCATGGCCTGCTGCGCGGACTGGAATCGTGTGTTGACTGGTGCGGGTGACCATCCGGCCCAGGCGGCCACTGCTGCGCCGCCAACCGGCACGGGAAAGTCTGCGGCACACCGGCCGATGGCGGCGCCGGTGACATCGCCGCCAAGCGAGCGACCGCTGAGGTACTCGGCAACTGCGCGGCGTTCGGCGCCGCTCAGGCGCCCGCCCTGCGGACGCATCCCGCCAGCCGTCAGCGCGGACAGAATGGCTTCGGGAGAACGCTGTCGCAGCACGTCGGGACGCGGAGCCCGGGAATCCGCGACGCCGTCATGACAGCTGGCGCAATCACGCGCGAAGATCGCCGCACCGTCCGGCGTTTGGGCCGACAGCGAGAATCCGATACTCGCAAACAGGCCGACGCCCGCGGCGAGCGCAAGCCAGTGACGCCTAGGCGGATGGGCAGCAGGTCCGTGCATCGTGCCTCCGGCGAGAGGATACATCAGGGGGGCTTTCACATCAGTTCTCAGTTCTTAATTCTCAGTTCTCAGTTCTGGTTCTCAGTTCGAGCCCGGCGTTCGCGGAAGAAACCCTGCACCAGATCGCGGCACTCCGCTTCCTGTATGCCGCTCACGATCTCAAACCGATGATTGTGTCCGGGCAACTCGGCACCCCTCAGCGTCGACGTCACAGCGCCGGTGCGCGGCTCCGGCGCACCGTAGACGAGTGTGCGGATTCGCGCGTGGACGAGGGCGCCCACGCACATCAGGCAGGGCTCGATCGTCACGCACAGGATCGCGCCCGTGAGCCGGTAGTTGCCAACCGTCCGGGCGGCGGCGCGGATGGCCACAATCTCGGCATGCGCCGTCGGATCACCGGCACTGATGGGCTGGTTGAAGCCGCGGCCGACAATCGCCCCATCGAGTGCGACGATTGCCCCGATTGGGACTTCGCCGCATTCGCCCGCGTGACGAGCCTCCTCCAGTGCCGCACGCATCAACTCGTGGTGATCCATGGTCGCGTATCACGATGACACGAAGATCGCGAAAGCCGGCGAAATATGTCGATTCGGCGCGGCATTGTGGCTTCTTTAGGAGTCACTCAAGGTTGGTGAAAACGCCGCACCGACGGCCCGCGCTGAGGGCAACGGGTAATCGAGCGGGAAGGCGGTTTACCGGGTATACTCTCGGAAATTTGTAATCCGCTTTGCAAGGGGAGGCTGCCGTGAAACGTTATCTTGTTGTTCTCATGATCGTCGGTGTCGGCGTCGTGGCCTACGCACAGCGCGGCGCGCCGGGTGGCGGCGCACCTGCCGCCCCAGGTGCGGGAGCTCCCACGGCTGGCCAGCCGCCAGCGCCGGGTGGTGGACGGGGCGGCGGCCGCGGGCCGCAGACGCCTGAGCAACAGGCGGCCGCTGCGGCGCAGGCCGCGCTCGAGCAGCCCGCCAACCAGCTTCAGTACGACGCCGTCTCGCTGCCGTTGATGCCCGATGGGCACACGCTCGGTGAGACGGTTGGCGTCGCCCAGAACTCCAAGAAGCACCTGTTCGTGTACACGCGCAGCGGCAATGCCGGCCCAGCCAAAGGGGCCACCGCAGCGCAACTCTTCGAGTTCGATCAGAACGGCAAATACGTCAAGCAGTGGGGACCCGACATGTACGGCGCGTCGTTCGCCCACGTTGTCCGCGTCGACAAAGACGACAACGTCTGGGTGGTGGACGAAGGGTCGAACATGGTGATCAAGTTCAACCCGCAGGGGCTGGTCACGCTCGTACTCGGCCGCAAGGTCGAAGCGATCGACTACCTCGAGGAGCACGAACGCGAGCTCAGTGCGGCCGCAGCGCCGCCGCCGGAACCAGGCGCAGCTCCAGCGGGTGGTCGAGGCGGCGGACGCGGGGGCGGCGGCGCAGCCGCTGGCTGCGGCGGCGCGAACTTCGGCCGTCCGACTGACGTGACGTGGGACACGCAGGGGAACATCTTCGTTGCCGACGGCTACACCAACTCGCGCGTCGCGAAGTTCGACAAAGATGGTGCATTCGTGAAGTGCGTCGGCACGCGCGGCAACCAGCCGCTCCAGTTCAGCACTCCGCACACAATTGCGTCAGATGCCAAGGGCAACATTTACGTCGGCGACCGCGGCAACTCCCGCATCCAGGTTCTCGATCCTGACTTGAACCTGGTCCGGATCATCAACAACGTGCGCGCACCGTGGGGCATGTGCATCACGCCGCCCAACGCCAGCGGCCAGCAATTCATCTACAGCGCGGATGCTGGCGGGAAGATCTTCAAGGACGATCTCGAGGGCAAGCCGCTTGGCTGGTTCGGCTCGAACGGCAAGAAGGTCGGCCAGTTCACTTGGGTGCACTCGATTCACTGTGCCTCTGAGACCGAGCTGTATACCGGTGAAGCACAGAACTGGCGAGTGCAGCGGCTGATGCTGAAGCCGGCCGCAGCTCGCCCGACCTCATCAAGCGGCGCTGGCGCCCGGTAGTCAGACCCACTGGAT
>Ga0111539_10006575_pt1 | contig 14981 bp, 14 predicted proteins | sample RhiMethybrSRZTD1_FD_79667 | JGI IMG/M metagenome (GOLD analysis project Ga0111539, IMG submission 79667) | Populus rhizosphere microbial communities from Tennessee, USA - Rhizosphere MetaG P. TD hybrid SRZTD1 (version 2) (version 2) | ecosystem: Host-associated > Plants > Roots > Rhizosphere >... | reverse complement strand
TCGCGTCAAAAAACTCGGCATTGATCAGATTTCTCGTCTCGGGCTTCAACGCGAGATGGACGCTCACGACATCGGCAGCGGCCGCAACCGCTTTCGGCGACTCCATCAACTCGATACCTAGCTCCGCCGCGCGCTCGCGAGTCAAACTCCTGCTCCACGCGACGACCGGCATGCCAAACGCGCGCGCCCGCGGGATCATCTCCTGACCAATCTTCCCAACGCCGATCAAACCGAGCGTACGTCCATGCAACCCACGCGCCTTTGAAAACTCTTTCTTGTTCCAAACGCCTTGTCGCAACGTGATGACATTGTCTGCGATGCGACGATCGAGCGCGAGGATCAGCGCAAATGCGAGCTCGGCAACGGCGATCGAATTCTTGCCGGGACAATTCGAAACGTAGATCCCGCGCTTTGAAGCGGCGCCGACGTCGATCGTGTTGTAACCAGCACCCGCGCGGACGACCAGCTTCACCGGTCCAGCTTCGAGCATCGGCTCGGTCACCTTCGTGCCCCGCACAACGATCACGTCCGGTGATACGGTTCGAACTGCCTCGACCAGCGCATCGTCTTTCAGATCGGGTTGATACGAGATCTCGCAACCAACCCTCTGCAACCCATCGAGACCCGATTTCTCGAATTTGTCGGCAATAAGAACTTTCATATCGAATGAATCAACAGACCATCTCGTAACTTCGGTTCGAACCACGTCGACTTCGGCGGCATGATCTGGTTCGCATCAGAGACCATCAACAGTTCGTCGACCGTCGTCGGATAAAGCGAAAACGCGACCGTTGCTTTGCCTTCATCAACCAAACGTTCCAGCTCTTTCGTCCCACGCAGACCGCCGATGAAATCGATCCGCTTGTCGGTGCGAATGTCTTTGATTCCGAGTACCGGATCGAGCAGACGGTCCTGGAGAATACTGACGTCGAGACTCTGGACCACGCCGTCGGGCAGCGTTGTTTCGGGCGAGAGATGAAGCGTGTACCACTTGCCGTCGAGATACATGCTCCACTGACCACGCTGTTTCGGCGTCGGGTCGGCGTTTTCTTTGACCGTGAACTGCCGGCGGATCGCGTCAAGAAATTCTTCTTTCGACAGGCCGTTGAGATCGCGCACCGTTCGGTTGTAAGCGAGTATTCGTACTTGCGAATCGGGAAAGATGACGGTCAGAAAGTAGTTGTAGTCTTCCTGTCCGGTGTGCGTGAAACTCTGATCGCGCAACTCGGCGCGCGCGCGGCTTGCGCTCGCGGCGCGGTGATGACCGTCGGCGATGTAGAGCAGCGGAACGGAGGCGAAGCTGTTGACAAGCGCGTCTGTTTCGGAGAGTCGCCAGATCGTGTGACGAATGCCGTCTTCGGCAGTGATGTCAAACAACGGCGATGCATTCATCGCTGCTAATACCTGCTCGTTGATCTCCGCGCGACGGCGGTACGTCAGAAACACTGGACCAGTTTGCGCACGCAACATCACCATGTGACGCGTGCGATCGTCTTCCTTGTCGCGCCGCGTGCGTTCGTGTTTACGAATCGTGTTGTTGTCGTACTCGTCGATCGAGCAGCACGCGACGATCCCGACCTGCTGATGGTCGCCCATGATCAGGCGGTAGACGTAGAGACTGGGTTCGGCTTCCTTTTCGAGCGGACAAGTGGTGATAAGCTTTTCGAAGTTCTCGACGGCCTTTTTATAGACAGCTTCACTGTGGATGTCTGTGCCCGGAGGTAGATCGATCTCAGGACGCGACACGTGAAGAAAGCTCAACTCGTTTCCGCTGGCGAGTGCGCGCGCTTCGTCGGTGTTGACCACGTCGTACGGAACACTGGCAACTGCCTGGGCGCGCTCGGCAGGTGGACGCAATGCGCGAAAAGGACGAATAACCGCCACAGACCCTCCTTATTCGAGTGAAGGCCACGGTGTTACGGGTGGGCCTTCTTTCGGATTACTTGCGGAATTATTAAGGCTTATGAGGGTTAAGACTAGCCGTTTAGATGTGAAAACTCAAATGAGCTAGAATCCCGGTTGAGTGAATGGAATTCAAAAAATAATACGTCTTACCTACCAAGCGGGGCGCAAGATCGTCGTGCAACCGCGCGAGGCGTTGCTGCTGTGCCGAATGGCGTGGTGGGTGATGGTCCTGTCGGCGGCGGCGCAGCGATATTCGTTGCCGCGAGCGCTCGAGATCGTCGCCGGGCGCCAGTCAAATAGACCACTGGTGAAGGCAGATCAAGAACGATTGGCGCGCGCGATCGATCTGTTGTTATCGATCGACGTATGGATCTTTAAGCCGATCTGTTGGAAACGCGCCGCGGTGCTGCATCGTTACCTCTCGCGCAGCGGAACGCCGACGCGCATCATTTTTGGCGTGCGAAACGACAGGTCCGGAACCGTCACGGGGCATGCGTGGCTCGAAGCCGAAGGACAACCGATCCTCGAAACCACCCCGCCCGAATACGTGGCAACCTACAGATTCCCTTCAAACGAACGCTTCGATCCGCAGCTCGCCACGATCTCTCTCGAATAAAAAAAAGAGAGGCGCGTTTGCGCCTCTCCCTTTTGACTTACTTCAGAGTCAGCTACGGCAATGCTTCGACGTTGAAAAAGAACTTGAAGCTTCCCGTTTGCTGAATGCCAAGCAGGAACCGAACGTCGACGGACGCGCCATTTGCAATCGGCGTCGCCAGCGTTACTGTTCCGGCTGACATCGACGAATTGAACCCACCACCATTCGGCTGTGACGGCGGTTGCTCGAGCGTCGTTCCCTGGACAGTCACGTTGCTCGTACCACTGCCGCACGGCGGACGATCGACAGTGACGACTACGGCTGTGGAAGATCGTGGCCGCAAGTCGGCAATGCCACTCGGCGCCGGGAAGGTCGTGACGTCAACTACCCGGAACCGCAGGCGTGTTACGTTGCCTCCGGTGTTATTCACAACTGTTCGGCGAATGTCCAACGTTCCAAACGTGGAGTTGTTCGGCGGATCCGACGTGAAATCGCGCACGCGATTCGGTGGCGATGTTGCGGCAACGCAGATATCCAGGAGGTTCACGGCGAAAGAAGCGTTTCGCTCGATCGGCGAGCTGAGGTTCTCAGGTCCGGGTGCTCCAAGGCGTTGGCCCGCGCCCGCTGACGTACCATTCGTATCGACAAACACGAAGTCAGCGGCGTTGTTGTTCGTATCTTTGAGGTTTCCACCAGTGGGGCATGGCCCAAAGGTTGTAATCGAGCCTCCCTTTCCGCAGTTATCACGATAGAAAGAATAATCGATTGAGAATGGTGTGAGTGCAGGATAGCCCGTGCCCTCTTTATAAAGCGTATTCGCTTCCGAGGTTGAGCCAACCGCGTCTAAGCGATTTGCGAGGACAAAGTTAGCTGCAACGCTGGTATTGAAGATTGCAATACCCGCGTTGTCGGGAATATCAGTTGTATATGTAGCATCACCGGTGGCCGTGGTGCCGTTACCGGCTGGATAAGAAGCAAGACTATATCCAACACTGTTTACGCAAAGGTAATGGCCCCGGTTGGGGATTACCGTACCATTCGGAATAACGCAACGAGCTACTCCGTTCGAAGCCGCCACTGCATAACCGGTTCCGCCTCCTGCGACGGTGTGATCGGCTCCGCTGTTGTTTGCAATTTCAATGAACTCGTCATTCGCGCCATTTGGGCCACGAACACGGAATTCAGAAATGACCAATTGTGCGGCGGCGATTTGCGACATACTAAGCGTTATCGCTACTAAGCCGGCGCACACAAGGGAAATCCGTAATGCTTTAGACATTCATCTATCTCCTTTTTCGGTGGGCCACGATGTTCAGTGCGGCGTGAAACCGTAACATGCTTATTTGAAGCCAGTCAACGAAATTTAACATTAAGAACGACCGAAGTTTTACGGTGTTGGACAAATAACTACACTTATTTCAGTGAGTTAGCGGGTCCGTCCGGAAGGGGACGGTTGAAGCGATGGGCCAAGTGGTCCCAGTCGACGAACATCAAATAGAGGACCAGTTGATGAGGGAAAAAGATGTTCATTAAGAACAGTGTCGAGAGATGAAAAACGACGCCCGCGCCGAGTATCCACCAGCGCGCGCGACGCCAAAAAACGGCCACCGGAAAGAGCAGTTCCCAGATCAAAACGAGCGCGACTGCGTAAGGAAGATACGAGCGCACTTGCGGCAGCCAGAACGCGAACTTGAAATGAGTATCGTGCAGGTTATCGAGCGAGTGAAAGATTGCCAGCGCGGGGAGATTGTCCGGGCTGAGATATTTCAGGCCTGCGACCCGCAGCTTGATCAGCGCGGAACTGAAGTAGACCCACGCCATCAGCAACTGCATCAGCAGGATCGGATACGCGTACGCCCACAGCGGGCGCACTTTTTCGCTTCGCCTGAGCCAGTGATCGAGTGAAAAGTCGTCGCTGCAGGGCGTGAAGGCTAGGACCGCGAGGCAGTAAACGCCGAGCATTTCGTCGTGATTGAAGTGTCCGAAGCTGCGAACGAGTCCCTGGTAAAAGAGGACGAAGAGGAAAGACGTTTTTGTCGAGATCGAAGTGAACAGACCCGCCGTACTCGCGATTAGCGACAGCACCATCGCGACTTTAAGAACAACCATGACGCCGGGGCTGAGCAGTTCAAGGTAAAAGATCCACGGCAACAACTTCATCGCGCCAGTGGGTCGCAGGATTGTAGCCGGCAGCGCTCCGAGTGCGGAAAAGGAAGTGGCAAGGACCGAGATCAGAAACGTGCCGTGAACGATCGAACGCACCACGCCGAGTGCGAAGGCGCTCTTCGGAACGACGCGGTTTATAAGTCCTTGCGCCACGATTGGACGAAGTTGTCGTAGTTGGAATACGTGCCGCCTTCCCAGCGATACATATCGAGGCGAATCGACTTGAGGCGGGCCGGCGACGTTAACGGCAAGCGATCGTTGTAGAGACGTCCCCACGTTTCGAGAAGATCGGGTATGCGCGCGCCCGGCGGGAGGTTCTCGACTACGCCGAAGCGAGCGAGCAGTTCCACGTTCTCGGGATGCATAGGATCGAGCTTGAAGCTTTGATTAGCGATGGTCGCATTCACCATAGTCCACGTGCGACTGAACATCGCGTTCGTTAATTCGATCGGATGCACTTCAACCGTTTCGCCGGAAACTGTCTCACCACGCAGGATGCAGTAACTGCGGCCGCGTTCCAGATCGCCACCCGCCATCATCACGTTCCAGGCGGTGAACGGATAGAGATTGCGAACCGACACAAAGGCCCAGATCAGTGGAATAAAAATGGCCGCCGTCAAAACCGCGTATCTGATGACCAGTCCGCGATCACCTGGCGCTGAGAAGTTTGTAGGTTTGGAAGTTGTCAAGGATTCGTTCCACGCTGCGGATGGCATTATCCGGCGCGACTTCATACTGCGCTGTGATATCGTGCGCGATCTCGCCGACAGTCTTGCCCTGTTCGAGTCCTTTCCAGACGACCATCGCAGTTTCGTTCAGTTGAAAATACTTCTTTGTATTCAGATCGACGAGGATCCCCTCGCCGCCATCGAAATCAGTAACTACGACATGTTTGCCAGGTACGAGATTAATAGAATTCATGAATATTCACCGCTTTTCTACTTTGTTCTAAAAGCCGATAAGGCGTCATGGCCCACCGCTCTGCCATTTCGCGCACGAGATCGGAAGCGAGTTTCTGTTTCGTGTCACCGTCAGCCACAAACTCGCGCGTCGCCGAAACCTGCTTCGAATAAGTCCGACTCCCGGTTGCGATTCTCTCCACTTCTTCGGCCGACGGGGGCACGTTAAAAAATTCCAGGATTCCGATGATTGCAGGTAAGGACAGTTGATTGTAATTAAGCAACAGACCAGTGTCGTTAGCAAGAGTGTGAGCGCTGGAAAAGAAGCTGCCGATGCTGCGTGCGCAGCGTTCCTCGAGCGACATTTGTGAGACCTGCGCGGGCGACGTATTCGTAATATGCGCGAGTACGCGATGGTCTTCGTCGAGCAACCACGCGGGCGGGTTTGAGACATTCGAGACGATTGTTTCTACCGGATCGCGGTAAAGAAAGACCCACGGCACGTGCGGCCAGATGCGGCGGATGCGTTCGAGTTGCGAGACGCTGCAACAGGAAAACTTGATGAAGACGCGCTGATCGTTTTCATGTTGCGCGAGCGCGTCGACGACGGCTCGCAGAAATACCGAGTAGAGCGACTCCTTCACGGGATCGTGAGCATCGGTGATGAATCGCGCGACGAGTTTGTCGATCGCGTATGGTTCGGAAAGAACGATCGAATCGTTCAGCGGGCGACAGGCGTTGGCGACAAGAGTCGACCCACATCGCGAGGAGTGAAAAATAAAACCTGCGGGTTCGACGCGCGGTAGAACTTTATCGAGCTGCAACAGCGCGTCGAATTCAGTGAATCTTTGCTCCCGTTCGGGATGCTCCGCACGGACGCGATCGACAGTTTGCTGAAAAAATGGTTCGCTGAAACTCACGTCCGCCATCTGCATCCACAGCAGACCCGGACGCCCATCGACGACCACTGCATCCACCGGCATCCAGCCGGGTTCAATCCCACTATCAATCATTGGCGCGGCCACGAATCGCCACCAAGTTCAACTCTGACGCGCTGCGCCACGGAGTTTTGCCGAAACTCTGCAAACAAAACAAACACGGCGAACCAGTAAAAAGATCCGGCGTGACGCCCTGCATGCGCAACATCGCGAGCGCGTCTTTTCGCTTTTGCAACTGCGCCGACGCGACGTCCTTCAACTTCGCAAACGCAGACGCAAACGATTCGACGTTTAAATCTGCCACAACGTCCGTCTCCTCCGCGGCGCCCCGAAAGCCCGACAGATTGCAACAGAGCGACAGCCGGCCGCGATAGTCGACGTTCATGCTCGTTCCGGCCAGCGGCGAGCATGGCGCGCTTTCTTCGTCGATGTTGTAGTAACCAACGTCGATGCCGATGTTCATCTTGAAAATGCGCGCGAGAATCGCAATCTCTTCTTCGACCATTCGCTGCTCGTCGAGAGGCAGCGCCGATTCATCTGCGAGCGCGGTCGACGTCGGCATCACGTGGACGAAGTTCAGCGCGGCGGCGCCCATGCGCGCGGCGAAGATTGCGACATTTTCGAGTTGGTCCACGAGGTCGCGTCTGACGGTGACCTTGATCGTGAAAGGCAGGTTCGACATGTAGCAACGCGAGAAAGCGCGCACCAGACGATCGAACGATCCGTGGCCGCGCCAGTGATCGTGAGTCTCCCGCGTGATGCCGTCGAGACTGAACGCCACGTGCGATACTGACTCGCGATTCGCAACGAGCGCGGGCCAGACGCGTTCGAAGTGCCAGCCGTTGGTAACGAAGCTGGAAGTCATTCCCGCGTTGGCTACAGTTTCGAGAGTTGAAGCGAATTCAGGATGAAGCGTTGGTTCTCCGCCGGTGAAGTTAATCTTCGTGACGTTCGCGACGTCGCGCGCTTCGCCGATCACACGTCGCAGCAGTTCGATCGGAAAAAACTCGGCGCGCGTGCTGTAGAGATTGTCTTCGGAACGGAAGCAGTAGCTGCAATGCAGATTGCAGATATTGGCGAGTTCCACACTCAGACGCTGTGGGCCATAGCGCGCGTGCGCGCCGTCGTCGCTGGACGTGGCGTCAGTCTGCATTTAGCTTGACCTTAAATGCTGATTCATCAACTCGGCCGCGCGCGTGGGTTCGATCAAGTCTTTACCGGCCGCGAGCGCGAATGCCTTCACCTGTCGCGCGAGCCGCGCAAGCAGATCGAGATTTGCGCCTGCGATCGAGGTATCGTACGTGGCCCACGGACACGCGCGAATGAGTCGCGTCATCGTCTCTGCTTGCGACAACGGAACGAACCGCGTCTCTTCTTCGCCGCTGATCGACGTGAACAGCAGCCAACGCGGCACGACCTCCGAGACTCGCCGCGACGAAAAAACGCCGGCAGGTTCGAACACATTCTTAAACGCGAAACGCTCCGAAGTTCCCGCCACCTCTCGCAGTGCAAAGAAACTACGAAACCCGCGCGCTTCGACCGCGCCTTCCTCGACACTCAACAGCACTTCATCATCCGAAAGATACGACCATCCGGCTGTCGCTAATTGAAAAGTCAGCGTCGATTTTCCGCTGCCGGACGGGCCGATAATCAGAACACCAGCACAACTCTCCGGCTCGACCACACCCGCGCTGTGCAAATCAAACAACCCAAACCGTCGCAGCGCTGCGCAAACCGCAAACGAAGTCACTCGCGCCAACTCTGCATCAACAACCTTCGGCGCCTGCTTGAACCAAACATCCACTCGCACCGCTGTGTCCTGATGCAATCGCATTACGGAATTACCGAACTGCAAGTAATACCCATTCGCGAAGGTGTAACAGCGGCCACCCTCGGCAACGTCAAACTGGTCCAGGTGCGAAGGAATTTCCGGTCCAGGCTCTTCGCCGAAAAACTTGATCTCGATATCGGCTTCACGCGGAGGCGGTGAGATGGGCGTGAGCTGCCATCCGGCAAAAAGTTGTTGGACCAGTGGGGCTAATCGAAGATCGACAGCCTCAACAAATAAAAACCGACCGGCGACCGTATAAAAGCTTCGGGACGCCGGCCGGTCAAAGACCTTAATAGCTTCCATGCAACCGGAAATTCTTGTTTGTTTTTTAATTCGTGGCGCCGCTTGATGATGCTTGGAAGAATGTGGTCGCTTCCAGAACGTCTACCGGTACAGAAATCGCTGGTTCGACAAATGGTTTCTTACGGTCGGATAGTTCTTTGCCGCTTCCTTCCGTTTGAAGTCCCGCGTCTTCCTCTTTTAGAATCTCATTTTGCTTTACCAAAATTTGCCGCCTCCTCGAGTCAGTGTAGTTAATTGCTAGACCACGTGGCAATCAAAATTTCCGATCACATGTTCGTGGCCCAGGAACCTAGCCAAGAATCTATTTAGTCAGTCACCGCCAACGCTCAACGACCCTCCTGGACCGTCTTCGGCGGTTCCGCTAGAACCAGCCGCAGGGCGCGTCGTTCGGACCGCGATAGATCAGCTCTGACAAACATCTTGATATTCGGCGAGAGCTGTTTAATCGCTTCCTCCACAGAGAGCTTTGAGATATTGGCATCGACCAAATCCATTCTTTCGTCCTGGATGTCGACAGGAATACCGACGATTTCACCAATCTTGAGCAGGATGAGCGGCAGCGGTTGCTGCTTGGCTTTCACACTCAAGACGTAGTTTTGATAAGTCACCCGGAGCGGCTGTTCTTCTTTCTTTTCTTCCGACTCCGGTTCGACTCCATCTTCGGTATTGCCTTCAATCAACATGGACTGCGTCGAGCCGTGGACCACGGCTGACAAGGGGGGCTCACCTTGATTGACATCGTAAAGGAAGATTCCCAACGCGCGCGGCGGATTTAGCCCGCTGCTGTCGATCTCATAATCGACGTAGACGGTTGGGGAGAGTAATTGAAGCGCTGGTTCAAGTGTAAGTTCGCTGAACTCGATCGAGAGAGGTTCCTTTTGTCGTTCTGTTCCGAGAAACACGGGTGTCTTCAAACGCTTTGAGAGGTCCTGGGCCACATCCGCCATGTTGGCTTTGTCGGCTTTGAGCGAGATGTTCAGGATCGGCCGCGTTTTGACCGTCAGTGTGTACGGAGGTTTGACGCCTGGTTTGGCTGTCTGTGTTTTGGCGTCCTTCTCTGCGGGTTTTTTCTCAGGTTCGGCTTGCTGCGAGAAGGCGGCCGCGGCGCAAATGAACAGCACCAGGACAGCAAACACACTCTTTACATGCGCACGATTTACTGCTGATTTCAAAATCTTTTCCCTTGATCTGCGGGCGGAAACACACGTCAGCCGGACGACTGACCCCGCTAAATGCTTTGAAAGCTAGCACGTGCGAAAAAATCCGTCAAATTTTGATTAACACCATTTGCGTTGCTAATGATTACCGTTTCGAAACAGCAGTCGAAACGGGCGCATGAGGTAATAGGCGAAGTTCAAACGAGCGGGCAGGGGATGAGTACTGACGTCACCGTCGGTGGGGCGCAGCATGTGGACCAGGTAGCGAGTGCGGGCGCTCAGGCTGCTTCGCACGCCGAGGTTGTACTTGAAAATCTCGGTAGACGTTGCGGGGACGTGCTCCGGACCATTGAATAGATGCTCGACGATGTTTGCGGCGAGTGGTTCGAGACGTTTGTCCGCATCACAACGTCGCTTCACTTCTAGTGGCAAAGGTGCTTCCAGAAGTCGTTCGGCGAGGTGAAGTCCGAGTAAGAACATTCGCTCGGCGTCGGCTTTTGCGGCGCGATCCAGCAGCACTGTCCAGTTTAGATTGCGACGGGAGATCAGCTCGGCGACGTCGCAGATCCAGCCTAGTCGTTCCCACAAGTGACGCGAGCCGTGGACGCACAACGAAAACAGCAGATCGTCGGCGGAAAGGGTTTTCATCGTCGTGCCGTTGAGTTCCAAGTCGACGAGATCGTTCCAGAGCGTGTCGCCCTGGACCGTGGAAGCGAACAGGTGCGGCGCGACTTCCCAGTGCAGCTCGACGATCAAGCGGCGATTGTCTTTTGTGAACTGGAAGTTGTGCTGCGTGCGGAGCAGGAGTTCCTGCTGTTCCGGGGTCAGGGGTTTCGAGAGCGTGTACCCGTCGGCGAGAAGAAGATCGCGTGCGCGAGCGATGTCATGCTTTTTGACGATCACGTCGAGGTCGACAAAACGACGTAGCGCAAGATCGTCGTAGGCGAAAAGCGAGAGTATTGGACCTTTGTAGGGAATTACGTCGATGCCCGCGTCACCGAACAGTTCGATCAGCCGGCAGAGTTCGGCAGTCAGTACGACGTTGCGCGCGGAGTTCTCGAGAGAATGTTTTTTGAATTGCTGAAGATGCTCGGGCGAGACGTGATCCTTTAATTGCCCATAGACAAGCGGTACCACCGCATGGCGTCGAGCCAGTAAAAAGAAATAATCCCAATCGATCTGTTGTGAGGTAAGCGATCGAATGAGTGCAGGTGAGGCATTCGTTCGTGCGCAAGCCAATAATAATTGATGGACTGCCCTACTCATTGACCTTCAAAACTGCGAGAAACGCCTCCTGCGGGATCTCCACGCGCCCGACTTTCTTCATCCGCTTCTTGCCTTCTTTCTGTTTCTCCAACAGCTTCCGTTTGCGCGTGATGTCGCCGCCGTAGCACTTGGCGATGACGTTTTTCCCGAGCGCCTTCACCGTTTCGCGCGCGATCACCTTGTTTCCGATCGCCGCCTGAATCGGCACTTCAAACAGTTGCCGCGGAATCAACTGCTTCATCTTCTCCGCCAGCGCGCGTCCCTTGGGTTGCGCGGTGCTGCGATGCAGGATCAACGACAGCGCATCCACCGGTTCGCCTGCCACAAGCACGTCCAACTTCACGAGATCACTCTCCCAATAACCCGCGAGGTTGTAGTCGAGCGACGCGTACCCACGCGATACCGACTTCAGCCGATCGTAAAAGTCCAACACGATCTCATTCAGCGGCAACTCGTACGTCAGCATCACGCGATTCGACGTGATGTACTCAAAACCTTTTTGCATGCCGCGTTTTTCTTCCAGCAGCGGCAAGATCCCGCCGAGATGCTCGTCGGGCGTCAGAATAACGGCACGAATCACCGGCTCTTCGATCTTCGCGATGCGACCCGGATCGGGCATCTTCGCCGGCGAGTCGATTTCCTGTACTGCGCCGTCGGTCGTCGTCACGACGTAACGCACACCCGGCGCGGTCGTAATCAGATCCAGATCAAACTCACGTTCCAAACGTTCCTGCACGATCTCCATGTGCAGCAAGCCGAGAAACCCGCAACGAAAACCAAAACCGAGCGCCGTCGAAGACTCCGGTTCGTAAAAGAACGACGCATCGTTCAGCCGCAACTTGTCGAGCGCGTCGCGCAGCTCTTCGTACTGGTTCGTGTCCACCGGATACAATCCGGCAAACACCATCGGCTTGATCTCCTGGTAACCCGGAAACGGTTGTTTCGTCGGCCGTGCTGCTTCGGTGATCGTGTCGCCAATCTGCACGTCTGCTACTGCTTTGATCGACGCAGTCAGGAAACCAACCTCGCCGGCACTCAATTCCGCAATCGGCGTCGGCGTCGGACGGTTCACGCCGAGCGTCTCCACTTGATAATCGCGACCCACGTTGACGAAGCGGATCTTCATTCCCGGCCGGATCGTGCCGTCAATCACGCGGAACAGCACGATTACGCCGCGATACGAGTCGTACCACGAATCGAAAATCAGCGCTTTGAGCGGCGCGTTGGCATCGCCTTTCGGCGGTGGAACGTCGCGTACGATCGCTTCCAGAACTTCGCCAACGCCCTCGCCCGTTTTGGCGCTGGTGAAGATGGCGTTGTGCGTTTCGAGTCCGATGAAGTGTTCGATCTCTTCGACGGCTCTTTCGGGTTCAGCGCCGGGCAGATCGATCTTGTTGATTACCGGAATCAGTTCGAGATTGTTTTCGATTGCGAGGTAGGTGTTCGCGAGCGTTTGTGCTTCGACGCCTTGCGACGCATCGACAATCAGCAACGCGCCTTCGCACGCCGACAGCGAACGCGAAACTTCGTAAGAAAAGTCGACGTGACCCGGCGTGTCGATCAGGTGCAGGACGTACGACTGACCGTCGTGGGCCTTGTAATCGAGCCCGACTGCATGGGCCTTGATCGTGATGCCGCGTTCACGTTCGAGGTCCATGTTGTCGAGCACCTGAGCTTCCATCTCGCGCTCGGACAACGCGCCGGTCAGCTCGAGCAGGCGGTCGGCGAGCGTCGACTTGCCGTGATCGATGTGCGCGATGATCGAGAAATTGCGAATGCGAGACGGATCCATGACATGATTCTAAATGAGTAACGGCGAAACGCTTAACGCAGATGCTCGTTTACGTAGGCGCGTCCTTTGTCTGGCGTATCTATCGATGCTACCCACCGGTAATTCTGCAGCACCCAGGCGCCGTGTTCCGTGCCAAACTCGCTGAACTTATCCCCCTGTGAAAAGTCTTCTTCCAGGATTCCGATTTTTGTCCAAACACGCCGCTGCAACTCATAATCAGCCGTCATGGAGACTGCGTGAAACAGCTTGTGCTTCTCGTCGTCCGAGTATTCGCCGGACGAGGAACTCGACGATGACGAACTCGTCGAATCGTTGCTGTTTTCATTGTCGTTAACGTCTACGGTGATACGACGGTTTGAATTGATGTTGATATTGGAATATCGGTCATATCGGTCGCGCGTCGAGCGATAGTAAAAGAACCAGAGCAAACAGCCCGCCACGACGACGACGATCAATCCCAAACATCCAGCGCCGCCGCAACCGAGTGCGATCTTCTGATTACGAGTCATTGGTTTTTGTCTCTTTTCAGATGGACTGAAACGAACGATTTAGAATTCCGATGAGAGTCTCTTATCAGCGAGTTTTCATCCACGCGACGCATTCCTCCAACTGCCGCCGCATCGTCGTCGCGTCAGTGTGATGAATCTCGCCGTGCCCCGGCAATACCCATTCAAATTGATAGCGCAGCAGTTTTTCCATCGAACGGATCTGCTCGGGCCACGAGTACCAGGCGACGCTGCGAAACGCGGTCAAGGCATTTCGTTTCGACGAGCCCGCCAGATGATCGCCCGTGAATAGAAACTTATTTCGATAAAGGAAGACCATGTGTCCGCGGGTGTGACCCGGCACTGGAATCGCAACGAGATCGGGATCCAGTTGCACCGGTTCGACGCCGTTGATGATGCGCTCGACACCGTGACGCGCCGCGCCATCGTCAGCGTGCATCACTCGGTCGCAGTGGTAACGCTCCTGAAACAACTCGTGATCGGCAACGTCGTCTTTGTGCGTCAGCAGCATTTGGCGCACGCCGCCCATCGCGTCGATTCGTTTGATCAGTTGCGTGGCGAAACGCGGCGAATCGATCAGCACGTTGCCGCCTTCTTCGGGCGGTCGCGTGACGAGATAACTCCACGCACCAAAACTGTCTTCGGCAGTGAAACCGCAAAAGTAAACGTTTTCCGTCAGTTGAAATGGAAAGGCATCGATGCCGATGTGCGGATCGTGTTTCTCAGTTGATCCGATCGATCCGGTCGGGCAAGCGACCAGCGCCATCATTGCCTGCCGTGTTTCGTCACTGGTTGCGGGTTGGTGATGGACGCTGCACTGGTCGCCGTGGTCGCGAAAGATCGCGGGCGCAAGCTGGCTACAGGTGTCGCAGTCGATGCAGGTGGAATCTACAAAGAAATCGCCCGGTACATTCTCCGGTAAACGCTGTTGCAGGCTTGCCATGTTGATAAGGCACAGATCGCACAGAGCAAGGCTAAATGTCAAATTCGTTGATCAAGCGGTGCAGGTAGGAACGGCTGATGCCGAGTTTTTTGGCGGCGGCGACTTTGTTGCCCTCGCTTTGGAGTGCGCTCATGATCATGCGCTTCTTCAGCCCTTCAACAGCGCCTTCGAGTGTCGACTCGTCGCCGGTGCGGGTTCCGGGAAGGATGCGCAGCATTTTTTCAGGGACAAATTCGAGTCCGAGCGTTGCGTCGCTACTGAGCACGACGAGACGTTCGATCAAGTTTTCAAGTTCGCGAACGTTGCCCGGCCATTCGTACTCCTGCAACACTTCGATCAGTGCGGGTTCGAGTTCGGGTGTCGGTTGATTGTATTTTGCAGCCGACGACCCGGCGAAGTGCGCGGCCAGCAGCGGAATGTCGTCCTGACGTTCACGCAACGGCGGCAGCGTCAGCGGCACGACGTTGAGCCGGAAAAACAGATCCTGACGAAAACGTCCGGCCGCGACCTCCTTTTCGAGATCGCGATTGCTTGCCGCGATCAGTCTGATGTCGACCGTCAGCGTCTTGATTCCGCCGACGCGCTCAAACTCACGCTCCTGCAACACGCGCAACAGTTTCACTTGCACGGCTGCACTCAGGTCGCCGATCTCGTCGAGAAACAGCGTGCCGCCGTTTGCT
>Ga0111539_10006574_pt1 | contig 14982 bp, 8 predicted proteins | sample RhiMethybrSRZTD1_FD_79667 | JGI IMG/M metagenome (GOLD analysis project Ga0111539, IMG submission 79667) | Populus rhizosphere microbial communities from Tennessee, USA - Rhizosphere MetaG P. TD hybrid SRZTD1 (version 2) (version 2) | ecosystem: Host-associated > Plants > Roots > Rhizosphere >... | reverse complement strand
CGCGGCTCTCGTACTTCTTCACCTCGTTGAGCCACTGCTGGCCTGTCGGGACGTCCGCGGCGCAGCAGTACTGATCCCACACGGCTCCCCAGGGGAGACTCTTGATCTCCTCCAACAGCGCTAGCCGCGCCGTGTAGTCGCCCGCCTCCTCGCACGCGCGCAGCTTCGCCGTGGGCTCGAGCATCGCCTGCAGCAGCGCCTTCTGCGTGTTGCGCGTCCCAATCACCCACGCGGCGACACGATTGATGCTGGCGTCGAAGTAATCCAGCCCGATGTGCGTGCGCGACAACAGGTCGCCACGGACCAGCTCCTGGGCGATCGCGCCGAGATCGTCATTGAGAACGACGACGTGATCGCTGTCCCAGCGGACGCCGCGGCTGACGTGCAGCAGAATTCCCGGCAGGAACGACAGCACCGCGCTGATCTTGTCGGTGATCGTTTCGGTTGGATGGTAGTGGCCGGTGTCGAGCGTGTACAGCACCTTGCGCGTCAGCGCGTAGGCCAGATAGAACTCGTGCGAGCCGACGGTGTAGCTCTCGCAGCCGATGCCGAACAGCTTCCCTTCGACCGCATCCAGGTTGTCCGCCGGATCGAGCTGTTCCGCAAACACCGCATCGAGCGATTCGGTCAGCCGCTCTCTCGGTCCCATCCGGTCGACCGGCGTGTCCTTCATGCCGTCCGGAATCCAGACGTTGGTGACGCAGGCAGTGCCCAGCGCCTTCCCCATCGCCGCGCCGATCCGGCGGCACGCCGCGGCGTGGCGGATCCAGAACGACCGGATGCCCTGGTCGCGGTGCGACAGCGTGAAGTTGTCGGCCGCCTTCGGATGCGAGAACAGCGTGGGATTGAAGTCGAGCCCGATGCGCAGCTCCCTGGCCCAGTCGATCCACGACGAGAAATGTTCGGGACCGATCGCGTCACGCTCGACCGGCCGTCCGCCGAACTCGCCGTAAAACGCGTGGAGGTTGAAGCGATGCGTCCCGGGGATGAGGGAGAGCGCCTTCGCCGCGTCGGCGCGAAGCTCGTCGGGCGTCCGCGCCTTCCCGGGATAATTCCCCGTCGCCGCCAGCCCGCCGCCCAGCGCGCCGTCCGGGTCCTCGAACCCGCCGACATCGTCTCCCTGCCAGCAGTGGAGCGAGATCGACACCGACGCCAGCCGCCGCAACGCCGCATCGGTGTCGACGCCCATGTCGGCGTAGCGCTGATGCGCGAGCGCGTAGGCACTCTCAACAGTGTTCGTCGCCGCCATGTTCCCCTTTGTGTCCTCTGTTCCCCTTTGTGTCCTCTGTGCGAGCGCCCTAGAAATCGAACCGCTCGATGTTCGCGCGGTTGAACAGCATGGGCGCTCCGAGGATGATTTCACTTCCGCGCACGTCGATGTGCCCCAGCCGCCCGGCCTGCAGCTCCCGGGCGCCGGCCTCCAGCTTGTGCTGCGTCGCGAGCGCGCTCGCGTAGACCGCGAGGTATCCGAGGTCGCGCGTGTTCCAGAGGACAACGGTCTGCACGACCCCGTCGCGGACGTAGGGCTTGTTGATGTTGGGCAGCGACAGGCCAATCACGTTGACGTCTTTGCGTCCGGCCTGCCGCACCGCCTCCGCCGCGCCAGGAACGGCGGGCGCCGAAATCGCCATCATCAGCTTCACCGACGGATAGACCTTCAACAGCGTCTGCGTCTCGGCAAACGCCTTGTCGCGGTCGTCGTCGCTCGGACGGATTGTTACGAGCTTGAGGCCCTTGTGCTTGTCTTCCAGGCGCTTCCTGATGAAGGCGATCCACTCGTTCTGGTTGGCAGCGCTGAGGGCGCCGGTGATGATCGCGAACTCGCCCGTGCCGTTCAGCAGGCGCGCGGCTTCGTCCGTGAGCGCGTTGGCAATCCCTTCGGCGGTCGCCTGGTTGACGAAGAAATCACGGGCGTCGGGCTCCGCGTCGGCATCCCACGTCAGCACGCGGATGCCGCGTTCGCGCGCCTTGCGGAGCACCGTGGAGATTCCGGCGCGGTTCTCGACCGCGACGGCGATCGCGTCGACCTTGCGCGTGATCCAGTTCTCGACCAGCTCGTTCTGCTTGGCGGCATCGAGACCCGTCGGTCCGTCCCACAACAGCTCGACGTCGAGCTCGCGCGCCGCTTCTTCCGCGCCGGCGCGGCAGCTGACGAAGTAGGGATCGCCCTTCGCCTTGGGCATCATCGCGATCACGGTTCGATGCGCGGCGGCCGGCGCCGCAGGCCCGTCCGACAGCCGGGAGGCGGTGGTGACGCCTCGCAGCAGCCAGATGTTCGTGCCCGCGACGATGATCGATCCCGTGAGAATCGCCGCGCACAGCACGGCGACCTGCGTGTTCTTCACCTCGAGCTCCTCTTCGATCGGTCGCGCCCCGGCGCGAACCCGGATATGACGATCGGCGGCAATCGTGGCCAGGAGCAGCACCCCGGTCAGGATGCCGGTCAGCTCCGACGGCCACGCCGCGAGATGCAGTCCTGTCTGCAGCACCGCCAGCGCGCCCAGCCCGAGCAGCGTGCCGCGCAGCGTGCCGCGGCCGCCGAACACCGACGTGCCGCCGAGCACGACCGCCGTGATCGCGTCGAGCTCGTAGCCGGTGCCCGCATCCGAGCGCGCCTGCCCGAGATGCGAGACGTAGATGATCGCCGCGACGCTCGCCATCAGCCCCGACAGCACGTAGACCAGACCGATCCGGCGGGCGACCGGAATCGCGGCGTACCGGGCGCCGCGCGCCGTGAACCCGATCGCGTACAGCGCCCGCCCGATCACCGAGCGATGCAGCAGCACGTAGTAAGCCGCGGCGATCGCGACGAACACCGGCAGCTGCGTCGGGATGACGCCTCCGAGGTAACCCTGGCCGAGAAACAGGAACCTCGAGGGGAACCCAGTGTAGTTGACGGCGCCCTCGGTGACGCCCTCGGCAATGCCGCGAAACAGCGAAAAGGTGCCGAGCGTGACGATGAGAGCGGGCAGCTCGAGCCGTGCGATCAGCAGCGCGTTCAGGCCCCCGCCCGCGCAGCCGGCCAGCAGCGCACACAACGCGGCCACCGGCAGCGGCAGGTGCCACGTGCGGTACGCGGCGCCAAAGCAGACCGCCGCGAGGCCCATCATCGAGCCGACCGACAGGTCGATGCCGCCGGCGACGATGACCGGTGTCAGCGCGACCGCCAGCAGGCCGAGCTCTACGCTGAACCTCGTCATCTCGAAGAAGTTCCCGAGCGTGAAGAACCCCGGCGCGACGGCAGCGAACAGCACCGTCTCTGCCGCAATGACGGCCAGCAGCGCCCAGCCTCCGCTCGCACGCGCCGGAGACGAGCTCCGGCCGGCAAGCGCGAACATCCCGGGCGTCACCTTGTTCATGCCGCAGCGGCCTTTACGTGCGCCCGGGCGCGACCGCCGGCGGAGATGCGGATGCCGTCCGCGGCGATGGCGACGAGAATGATCGCGCCCTGGATGGCACGCTCCCAATGCGCGCTGATTCCCAGGAATGTGAGCGCGGGACCGATGGCCGCCAGCAGGAGGACGCCGAGCACCGTGCCCGGGACGCCGCCGCGGCCGCCGGCGACGGACGCCCCGCCAACCACGACCGCCGCAATCACCTTCATCTCGAGACCGATGCCGGCGTTGCTGGGAATCTGATTGAACCGGACGGCGTTGAGCACCGCGGCAAGCCCCGTCAGCGTTCCAACGATCGCAAACACCGCGCATTTCACGGCGGCGGTATCGAGCCCCGCGAGACGCGCCGCATCCGGGTTTGAACCGGTCGCGTACACCGCGCGGCCGGCCGCCACATGACGGAGCCCCCAGGCAAAGACGATCGTCAGCACCGCCGTCAGCGACGCCGCGACGAACGGATATTCAGCCTGCGTGAGCCCGAGCCACTGAAACGCCCGCGGCAGGTCCTGGACCCAGGCGCCTTCCGTCGTCCAACGCAGCCCGTCTCGCAGCGCCACCATCGTCGCCAGCGTGACGACGATCGACGGGATGCCTGCGTAGGCGACCAGTGCCCCGTTGATCGAGCCGAAGAGCGCGCCCAGCAGACATGCCGCGGCGCCCGCGAGCCACACCGGCATGCCGGCCTTGGCGAGCACGCCGGCGACGACGGCGCAGATGGCGAACACCGATCCGACCGAAATGTCGATCTCGCCGGCGACGATGACCAGCGTCATTCCGATCGCCACCAGCAGCACCGGAAGGTTCGCCAGGAACAGATCGCGCAGGTTGGCCGGCGAGAAATAGCCGGGCGCGACCGCCGCCATGACGAGCGCCAGCACCACGATGGCACCCGCTACTGCGATTTCACGCGTATGACCGCTCCGCATTCTCCCGCCTTCGCTCGCCCCCACTGCCTCGCTTCGGCGAGGCAGGCTTTACACCTAGCCCGCTGGTCGCTCCAGCGCAAGCGCCATAATCCGGTCCTGCGTCGCTTCGGAGCGATCCAGCACGCCACTGACGGTGCCGGCGTGCATGACCGCGATGCGATCGCTCATGCTCAGCACCTCGGGCAGGTCCGACGAGATCATCACGATCGCGAGCCCCCGTTCCGCCAGCTCGTGAATCAGCGCGTGGATCTCGGCTTTCGCGCCGACGTCGACGCCCTGTGTCGGCTCGTCGAGCATGAGAATGCCCGGTTCAATCGACAGCCACCTCGCGAGAGCGACCTTCTGCTGGTTCCCGCCGGACAGCGCGCCCACATCGGTCGAGACCGACGGCGCCTTGATCCGCAGGCGCTCGACATGGCTTTCGGCGAGCCGCCGCTCCGCCGCGCGATCGATCAAACCACGCGACGAGACGGCGCCGAGGCTGGCCAGACTGGTGTTCTCTGCAATCGACATCTCGAGCATCACGCCGTGCCGGCGGCGATCCTCCGGCACGTAGCCGATCCCCAGCTGAATCGCCTCCAGCGGCGAGCCGATGCGGACCGGCACTCCACCGACAAGCACCTCTCCGCCGTCGGACGGCACCAGACCGAACACCGTTTCCGCCAGCTCGGTCCTGCCGGATCCGACGAGACCGGCGATCCCCAGCACCTCCCCGCGCCGCACGCTGATCGACACGTCAGACAGGCCCAGTTCGCGATTCGACAGATGCCTGAGCTCGAGCGCCATGTCCCCGGTGGCCACCGGCGTTCTCGGCTTCGTCTCCTTCAACGTCCGGCCGACCATCGCCTGGATCAGGGCCGGTCGATCGAGCGTCTCTTTCGCGTGCGTCGCGACCGTCTCGCCATCGCGGAGCACCGTGATTCGATCGCTCATCGCCAACACTTCCTCGAGGCGATGCGAAATGTAGACGACGCCGCAGCCCTGCGCGCGCAACAGCCGAATGACCGCGAACAGCCGCTCGACCTCGTCGTCCATCAGCGACGCCGTCGGCTCGTCCATGATGACGACCTTCGCGTCCGCGCCGACGGCCTTTGCAATCTCGACCAGCTGCTGCTCCGGCATGCTCAGGCTACCGGCCAGCCGCGCCGGATCGACGGTGGACCCGACCTCCTCGAGCAGCGCGCGGGCGCGGCGGCGCCGCTCGCTCCAGCGCACGCGGCGCCAGATGCCACCGGTCTCGAGCGTCAGCGCGACGTTCTCGGCGACCGATAGATCAGGAAACAACGACGGCTGCTGGTAGATCGCGGCAATGCCGCGCGCGCGCGCCAGCGCCGGCGTCATGTGCGGCACGTCCCGTCCCGCCACCGTCAGCCGGCCCGCATCGGGCTGTTCGGCGCCGGTCATGATCTTGATGAGCGTCGACTTGCCGGCGCCATTCTCGCCGACGATCGCGTGCACCTCGCCGGCGTGAAGCTCGAACGAGACGTGACGAAGCGCGCTGACCCCTTCGAACGATTTCGTGATGGACGATGCGGAAAGCAGCGCGGGGGGCAAGCGGCAGATGATAAGGCGGCAACGCCCACGAAGGCCAATCTTTCCTGGACCTTCGCGGGCGTTGCGTTCCGACTCTTACCAGGCGAGTCTCAAACCGAATTGCGCGGCGCGGCCATCGTCTGCCGTCGTGATGGTCGCGGCGGTCGCGTTCGAGATGTTCGTATCAGGGTTTCCGAAGTTGTTGTGATTGAGAAGGTTGAAGATCTCGGCCCTGAATTCGACGCGGGCGCGATTGATCGGAAAGCGCTTGCTCAGCGACATGTTGATCTGCTGCGTTCCGGGGCCGCGAACGGTGTTGCGGCCCGCGGTGCCCTGCGTGCCGAGCGCCGGAACCGCGTACGCGGTTTTGTCGAACCACCGGTCGACCGTCGGGGCGTCGAGCTCGCCGAAGTTCCCCGGCGTGACGACGTTCACGCGCTGCGGGATGAACGATCCGCACTGGCAGACGTTCGTGGAGGAGACGCTGAACGGGAATCCGGACGCGAACCGCATGATTCCCTGGATCTGCCATCCACCAAGCGCGTAGGCGGCGGCGCCGCCGTTGGCCAGCCACGGCTTGCCGGGCCCGAACGGCAACTCGTAACCGAAGCTCGCCTGGACGCGGTGACGCTGGTCGTACCGCGCGTAAGCGGTGTCGGCATTCAGATCCCACGCGTAGGCGGTATCGTTTGCCTCGATTTCGCCGGATCCGTTGTCGCGGCTCCTCGAGAGCTGATAGCTGCCGAGGAAGAACAGTCCGTCGGAGTAGCGTTTGTCGAGGCGGAAGGTCACGCCGTTGAACGAGGCCCATCCCCCGTCGGACGAGTAGAGGATCGCCGACTGGAACGCCGGGTATGGCACGCGCGTCACGATCGGCGTGGTGCCCGGCTGCGCCTGGTTGATGTTGAAGCGCTTGTGCTCGTTGTAGCTGTGGCTGCCGGTGTACGCCACCTCGAACAGGTAATCCTTGCCGAACGTATGCTGGACGTTGCCGTTCCATTGCGTCGTATAGGCGGTCCGGTTGTCGGGATTCATCGAGAACGGGGCCGGGAACTCGGGGATGTTGTTCAGATCCGGAAACAGCCCATCGGCGTTGAACCGGAGGTCGGTCCGGGTCGGCTGCAGCGAGTACTGTCCGTAGAACGGCGGAACCAGCCGCGAGAACTGCAGCTCGTTCAAATTGAGGTTGTCGTAATAGACTCCGAAGCCGCTTCTGATCACCGTCTTGTCGTTGACGCTATACACGACGCCGACGCGCGGGCCGAAGTTGTTCAGGTCCTTTTTCAGAATGCCTTCCGGAAAGAAGCCGTCCTGGTTGATGACCAGCGGGACCAGCTTGGCCGGCAGATTGGTCGGCACGACGTGAAACGCAATCTTCCCGGTCGCCGGATCGAACGAGCCTTCCTGATTGTTCTGCTCGTGCCACGGACCGAGGTACTCCCAGCGCAAACCCATTTGCAGCGTCAGCACTGACGAGATCTGCCAGTTGTCGTCGATGAAGGGCGCGAAGGTCGGCGAGCGGTAGTTCGACCGCGAGCTGCCGAACGCGCCGGTGCACGTCGAACAGAAACCGAGGAGAAAGTCACCGACCGGACTGCCGGTGAACTGTCCGTTGAACGTGAAGCCGCCGCGCGGCGGCACCTCCGTGAGCTGATCGTACTTGCGGAACTGGGCCTGAATCCCGAAGCGGACGTTGTGGCGGCCCTGCACCCAGCTCGTCGCGTTGGACACGCTGAAGATGTTTTCGGTGGCGCCCTGGGTAATGCCGCCTTCACCGTTCCCGGTGAAGCCGGTCATCGTGAACCCGGGACGACCGTAGTCGATCGGATCGGTGCCGCCGGCGAGGTTCCGCATGCCGATATCGGCCACCCAGTTGCGGTCATCGAGGCTGATCGGCGAGTTCAGGTGGTACGCGTAGTTGTAGCCGAATCGAAAGTCGTTGACGAGCCTGGGCGAGATCACCCAGGTGTCGCCTGCGGCGAAATTCCTGCCGTTCTGTGGAAGGTTCGTGTAGCTGAACACGCTCGGGTTCAGCTGCTCGCCTTTGTAGTACATGAACCGCTGAAAGAGGTTGTGGTTCGGCAGGGTCTGATCGGCACGAACCGTCGCCGTGTCGGCGTCGTCGGTGAGATCGCGGACCGTCCGGTAATTGTTCGCGCCAGTGTTGTTCGCCACCGGCACGGTCGGCGCGAGAATCTTGGCGAAGTTCGAAAACCGACTCGACGGGATGACGTTGCCCGGGAACGGCAGGCCGGTCAACGGATCGGTGATGGCCGTCGAGAGGCCCGAGAAATTCCCCGCCAGCTGCGTGGCGCTCGGCACCGCCGCGAACAGCGTCTTCGGGGAGGTGGACCTCAGCGCCTCATAGCCGCCAAACACGAAGAAGCGATTCCTGACGATCGGCCCTCCGCCCGTGGCACCGGCCTGCGTCCGGTCTCCCGGCTTCTGCCCGAAGTAGTTCTCCGCCTCGGCCTTCTGACTGCGGATGTAGTCGTACGCCGAACCGGACAGGCGATTGGATCCGGATTTCGTCACAATCGAGACCACCGCCTGGCCCTGGCCGTACTCCGTCGTGAACGAGTTTCGGAGCACGTTCACTTCCTGCACGGCATCGAGCGGTGGATTCAGCGACAGGTTGTTGAATCGCAGCGACCGGACATATACGCCGTCGATGGCGTAGTTCGTCGAGCTGTCGCGGCCGCCTTCGACGGTCACGTACTGACTCCGGCTGCTGCCCGCGGCGCCGAACTGCGTGCCTCGATTGAAAGCCTGCGGCGTCACTCCCGCCGACAACGCCGCGAACGACAGCAGGCCACGGCCCGCCACCGGCAGATCCTCGATCTGCTTTTGCGTAATCGTCTGGCTGACGGATGCGTTGGTCGTCTGGAGCAGCGGAGACAAGCCGACGACCGTCACCGTTTCGGCAACGTTGGCGAGGCCGAGCGTGATCGTCGGGCGGCTGACTTCGCCGTTGCGGAGGATCAGTTCTTTGAGCTCGGCGGTCGCGAAGCCGGAAAGCTCCACGCGAATGCTGTAGGTTGCCGGCGGCAGGTTCGGGACCGAAAAACGCCCCTCACCGTCGGTGTTGACCACGCGTTGGGCATTGGTGCCAACGTTGATGACCGTGACCGTCGCGCCGGGCATGGCCCCGCGGGTCGAATCGACGACCTGACCGACGATTCCGGAAGATGCCGACTCCTGGGCCCTGAGCCCAGACGTCAGGAGCCACAAGGCGACGAGCGTCATGCTTCCGAGCCTGCGCGTCATGCTACCTCCTATGGAAACACGTGTAAGTGATCTTGTGCGACGTTATCGAATGAACGCTTCTGGCAATCCGCCGTCGACCGGAATCACGTGTCCAGTCGTCTTCGCGCTGGCGTCGCCGGCGAGCCAGCAGATGGCGTTCGCGCAATCCCGCGGCAGGATCGGCTCGCCAGTGATCGTTCGTTTCGCGTAGAAGGCCGCCAGTTTCGTCCGCAGATCCTCGGTCGGCTCGCGGTCTTCGAATGCGATGTTGTACTTGTTCAGGGCCACCATCACGCGGTCGCGCGGGAACATCGACGAGCCGGCAATCACGGTGGCCGGTGCAATGCCGTTCACGCGCACCAGCGGCCCGAGGCCGATCGCGAGCTCGCGGATCAGGTGGTTCACGGCGGCCTTGCTCACGTCGTAGGCCTCGCTGCCGCTCTTGGGCACGATCGCGTTCGCCGAGCTGGTGAACACCATCGTCGCCGGCAGACTCTGTTCGCGTAGCACTCGCGCCGCCTCTTCGGCCAGGACGTAGTTACCGGTGACGTTGACGTGCAGCGTGTTCGCCCAGGTGGATTCAGCGTCGGTCCGCGACGGATCGGGCGTCGGGTAGATCGCCGCCGTGTTGATGACGATATCGACGCCGCCAAACGCGAGAATCGATCGCCTGAGCGCGGCGGCGATCGTCTCGCGCGACGCCAGATTGACGGGCGCCGCCATCCCCATTTCCGGCGACGACAGCTTCTGAGCGTCCGTCCACGTCGACTCGGCAGCGGCCGCTTCGCGATCGGCGACGACGACGTGCGCGCCGAGCCGGGCCAGCAGCAGCGCGACCTCGCGGCCAATGCCGCTGCCGCCGCCCACGACGAGCGCGATCTTCCGGCTGAACTCACGCTCGGGCGGCATCCGCTGCAGCTTCGCCTCCTCGAGCGCCCAATACTCGATGCGAAACGCCTCGCGCCTCGGCAACGCGACGTAGTTGTGGAAGCTCGTGAACCCGCCGGCCTGCGCCGCCGTCCGCGCCTGCGGCAGAGCAGAGCCGGCGCCGGCGTCGTCTTCGAGTGCCGTCGCGCCAGCCATGACGTGGACCGCGTTCGCGAAGAACTCGGTCGTGATTCGCGCCTCGCGCTTGTCTTTGCCGAAGCCGCAGACGCCGAGCCCTGGAATCACGACCACCGAAGGGTTCGAGTCGCGCAGCGCCGGCGAGCCGGCCTCTGCGCAAGACTTGTAGTACGCGACGTATTCGTCGCGATACCCACCGATCTGCTCGCCGATCCGCCGCTGCAGCTGCGTGACGTCTTCGTGGTCGGGCTGCCACGGCACGAACATCGGACAGATGCGCGTCCGCAGGAAGTGATCGGGACAGCTCGTGCCCAGCTGACACAGCTCGGCGGCCCACCGTGAATTGGCGAACGTCACGGCATCGTCCGACGAGTCGACGTGCGCGACGACCCGGCGATTCGACGACACCGCGCCGCGCAGCATCGGCAGAATCGCCGCCGCCGTGGATTCGCGATCGACGGCCGCCGTCACCGCCGCCCCGCCGAAGAGCGGCCGTCCCGAGGCACGGGCGTGCTCCTCGACGAACTCTCCCATCTGATCGATCGTCTTCAGGCTGTTCACGTAGCACTCGTGCTGCGTGGCGCCCCACGTGAACAATCCGTGGCTGCCGAGCAGGATGCCGTCGCAGCCGGGCTGCTCTGCGACGGCGCGGCGCAGCATCATGCCCAACTCGAAGCCGGGCCGCTGCCAGGGCACCCAGACGATGCGCCGGTCGTATCTCGCGTTCAGCTCGTCGAGCTTCCGGCGGCCGTTGGCGCTCGCCGCCAGGGCAATCGCCCAGTCCGGGTGCAGATGATCGACGTGGTCGAACGGGAGGAATGCGTGCAGCGGTGTATCGATCGACGCGGCGACGCGATTCTCCCCGAACGCGCACAGCGGGTAGAAAGCGACCATCTCGTCTTCGTGCGCTTCGCCACGGTAGCGCGCAATCAACTGTTCGAGCTTGTCCTGATAGAGGACGGCGAAGCCGGATGGGCCGATCGATCGCAGATCGCCCCCGCTCCCTTTCACCGCCAGCACACGAACCGCCTGGCCAGTCAGCGGATCCGGAAGCGTGAACTTCGAGCTCGTGTTGCCGCCGCCGAAGTTGGTGATGCGCAGATCGGCGCCGAGGAGATTCGACCGGTAGCGAAGGAGCTCCAGCGGATCGCTCGCGCGCTTCCCCGCCTCGCTGGGATCCCAGAGGTTCTGCAGGTATCGCGTCGAGATCGACGCGGTGTCAGGCACAGGTGAGCTCCATGTACTGTTGAAAGCGCCGATACTCCGCGTCCCAGCGGTCGGCGGCCAGCGGCTCGAACCGTTCGACCGGGAACGACCGATCGATCGCCGAACGGGCCTCGGCGAGGGAGCCGACGACGCCGGTCGCGACCATTTGAACGGCGATGTTGCCGAGCGCGGTCGCTTCGACCGGCCCCGCGGTCACCGTTCTGCCGGTGGCATCGGCCGTCCACTGCGACAGCACTCGATTCCGTGCGCCGCCGCCGATGATCCGAATCTCCTCGAGCCGCCGGCCGAGCAATTCCTCCAGCGATTCGAGCACCGCCCGATACTTGAACGCCAGGCTTTCCAGGATGGTGCGGGTGAACGCCGCGTGGCTGTCGGGATGCGGCTGGCCGGTCTCGCGGCAATACTCAACGATCGTCGCCGGCATATCGATCGGATTCACGAACCGCGCATCGTCCGGATCGACGAGCGAGCGGAACGGGCGCCGATCCTCGACGGCAGCGGCGACCAGCGCCTCGTACGACAGGTCCTCGCCACGCGACTGCCACAGCCGACGACACGCCTGCAGCAGCCAGAGTCCCGCGATGTTCTTCAGCAGCCGCGTCGTCCCATGGACGCCGCCTTCGTTGGTAAAGTTGAGTGCCAGCGCCCTGGCGTTGATGATCGGTTCGCGCACTTCGGTGCCGAGCAGCGACCACGTGCCGGAGCTCAAGAACGCGACCGGCGCCGACGCATTCACGGATGCCACCGCCGATCCGGTGTCGTGACACGCCGGCGCGACGACCGGGGTTCCAGCGTAGGTCGTGGATGCCGACTCCTGAAGCGCGCCGATGACCGTCCCAGCCTCCACGATCGGCTGCAGCAACCGCGTCGGCAACTCCATCTGCTGGAGAAGCTCGATGGCCCACGTCCGCGTCCGCGCGTCGACCATCTGGGTCGTTGTCGCGATCGTGTACTCGGACGCCAGCTGACCGGACAGCCAGTAGTTCAGAAGGTCGGGAATCGTCGCGAGCGCTCGAGCCGCGTCGACGACCTGTGGCGTGTGCCGACAGGCGGCGAAGAGCTGATACAGGGTGTTGATCGACAGAAACTGGATGCCGGTCGTCGCGTAGATCCGCTCGCGCGCCACCTGTTCGAAGACGGCGTCCATGACGCCGTCGGTGCGGCTGTCGCGATAGTGATACGGTGGTTCGAGCAGATTGCCGCCGGCATCGAGCAAGGCGTAGTCGACGCCCCAGCAGTCGACGCCGACGCTCTCCAGCCGATGCTCGCCGGCGCGATCGAGTCCTCGTCGAATCTCCTCCCACAGTCGCGGGACATCCCAGCGCAGCGAGTCGGTTCGGCGGACTGGTTCGTTCGCGAAGCGGTGGACCTCACGGACACTGAGAACACCGTGGTCGAACGCGCCGGCGATTGCCCGGCCGCTCTCGGCGCCAAGATCGAACGCGAGGACATGTGCGGTCACGGCGTCACTCAGAAACACACGAGTCGATCGCGCCGTTCGTCGATCTTCTTGAAGGGCACGCCCGCCACCTTCTTCAAGTCGTCCAACGACTTGCACGGACCGGATGTCTTCCGGTACGCGATCCACGCCGCCGACTCCTTGCGGAGGAGTCCGACGATGCTCTCGAGCTCGATCGCGGTCGCCGTGTTCAGGTTCAGCGGTCGTGGCGCCTCTCCCTTGAAGTGCTCCGCCAGGTAGTCCAACACCTTCGCGCGCTCCTCGTCCGATGCCCTCGCACCCAGGTCCACCATCTTCGCGATGGTGTCCTGCCAGCCTTCGCGGCTCAACCGGACGGCTGTGGCGCGCTCCACTTCGTGACACGTGCCGCACATGCGGACGGTCTCGTCCTTGCCTGGCGCATCGGGCAACTGGACCTGCGCCAGGGTAGCGGCCGACAACGCCAACAGGCTCACAGCGAAGAGCGAACGGATGTACATGTTCAGTACTGCTTCAGCCAGATGTTCTTGAACTCGACCTTCATCGGTTCGCCGACGTGGATCTGGAACCCCAGGAGCCCCTTCAACGCCCGGGCTTTCGTGTCGTCGTCCACCAGGGTGCTGGTGACATGGCCGTTCAGGATCTCGGTAATCACGTTGCCGCGCGCGATGACGTGCGCCTGGTTCCAATCATTGACCTTGATGACTTTCAGCAGCTCGTCGGCGCTCCGCTGCAGCGCCCCGACGACCCTCGGGCCTCCGCCATCAGGGACGTAGGCGAACTGACCCCGCATGGCGAGAAAGCCGCGGCCGCGCTCTTCGTAGATCTGACCGGTAAAGCGGTTCTCGGCGTCGATGTCGCATTGGTACCCCTTCAACACCCAGTTCCCCGTGACCGCGCCGCGCTCCTGCGGCGTCCCGGCCGGCAGATGCACGCTTCGGATCTGGATGCCGCTGTTGGTGGCGTTGATCCGGTACTCGACCTTCAACTCGAAGTCCGCCGGCTCGCCGCCGCGCCAGACGATGAAGGTGTTTTCCTTCAGCGGGTTGTCGGCGGTGGTCTGGCCGACGATCGCGCCGCCTTCCGCGCGCCAGAACTTCGTATCGCCGTCCCACCCCTTCAGGGTCGAGCCGTCGAAAATCGACACGAACCCGGGGTGTTCGTCGAACGGCAGTGGCTGTGGGCCGCGGCCCCCTCCACCCCCGCGCCCCGCCTGCCCTGGGCCTGTCGAACCGCGGCCGCCTGCCTGCTGCCCGGACAGCACCCCGGCCAGGCAGGCAGTCAGTACGGCGACGGCCGCCGCGATGTTTCGCGTTTTCATGACTGCACCTTCTCCCATTGCCGCGACTTCGCCGACGCCAGCACCGCATCAGTGACGCGATCGGTGGCGAGCCCGTCGCGGAAGGTGGGCGGCAGGCACGTGCCGTTGGCCGCCGCCTGCACGAATTCCGTGAACTGATGCGTGAACGTGTGCTCGTAGCCGATCTGCAGTCCCGGTACCCACCAGTGCTTCATGTACGGCTGGTCGCCGTCGGTGACGTGGATGTTGCGCCAGCCGCGCACACGCCCCTCGTCGTTGTGATCGAAGTACTGGATGCGATGCAGATCGTGCAGGTCCCAGGACGCGGACGCATGCTCGCCATTGATCTCGAGCGTGTAGAGCGCCTTGTGCCCGCGCGCATACCGGGTGGCTTCGAACGTCGCCAGCGATCCGTTCTCGAACCGCGCGAGAAACACACTCGCGTCGTCGATGCCCACCGGCTGCAGTTTGCCAGTGAGACTATGCGTGCGCTCCTTGATGAACGTCTCCGTCATCGCACTCACTTCCACGATCGGACCGTTCAACCACAGCGCGGTGTCGATGTTGTGCGCCAGCAGATCGCCGGTGACGCCGCTGCCCGCGACCGACACATCGAGGCGCCACAAGCCTTCGCCGCCCTGCGGAACGTCGCGCGAGATCGTCCAGTCCTGCAGGAACTTGGCCCGATAGTGAAAAATGCGCCCGAACTTCTTCGCGCCGACCAGCTGCGAAATCATCGTGACGGCCGGCACGAAGCGGTAGTTGTACCAGACGCTGTTCGGCACGCCGGCCGCCTCGACTGCGGCGACCATCTCCGACGCTTCCTTCGCGTTCCGGCCGAGCGGCTTCTCG
>Ga0111539_10006570_pt1 | contig 14985 bp, 12 predicted proteins | sample RhiMethybrSRZTD1_FD_79667 | JGI IMG/M metagenome (GOLD analysis project Ga0111539, IMG submission 79667) | Populus rhizosphere microbial communities from Tennessee, USA - Rhizosphere MetaG P. TD hybrid SRZTD1 (version 2) (version 2) | ecosystem: Host-associated > Plants > Roots > Rhizosphere >... | reverse complement strand
TCCCCGATCCCGGCCAGGCAGCGCCCTCGGCGCCGGAGCAGCCGAAGGATCTCCAAGGAAGGCTCCGCGACTTCCGGCGCGCGATCGAGACACCCACGACCGGCACGAAGAAGGGCGGCGGATCCGGGACGGGCGGTCTCAACATGCCCGACGTGCCCACGATCGGGATGGGCATCGGCAACCTGGAGTTCGAGAGCCGCGACTACGACTGGTCCTCCTACGCTCGATCGATCTACTGGGCGATCTGGAGGAAGTGGCACATGAAGATGCTCGACTCGGTCGGCGTCTTCGAGCGGTGGTCGCAAGAGCGTCAGCGCTTCGTCATCGACGCGAAGGCCAAGATCGTCTTCACGATCGAAAAGTCGGGGCGGGTGTCGGGAGTCGCTGTGGAGACCGCGTCCGGATGCTATCCCTTCGACGACTCTGCGACCGATGCCTTGAACGAGGTGTTGCTGCCGCCGCTCCCGTCGGATTTCCCGCGTGATCAGGAGACGGTCCACGCGACCTTCATCGGGGAAGACGTCCACATCCCTTGGATGCGCAACTCGCTCAACGGGATGAGGCAACAAGGGATCATCTACTGACGCTTCGTTGACGGCCCTTTTCGCGCCGACTACGATGCGGATCATGGCCGACGATCTCATTCACGACTGGAATCTCGAGGAGCGTCCCTCCCGTCCGACCGGTCCGATCCTTCTGGACGACGAAACGCTCCGCGACGGGCTGCAGTCGCCGTCGGTCGTCGATCCCCCGATCGAGCGCAAGCGCGAGCTCCTGCACCTCATGGACGAGCTCGGGATCGACACGGCGGACGTGGGCCTGCCGGGCGCCGGGCCGAGGGCCGAAGCTGACGTGGAGGCCCTCTGCCGTGAGATCGCGAGGGCGCGCCTGTCGATCCGCGCCAACTGCGCCGCGCGCACCATGGCGCGGGACGTCGATCCGATCCTCCGCGTCGTGGACGCGACGGGTGTCCCGGTGGAAGCGTGTCTGTTCATCGGCTCGTCCCCGATCCGTCAGTACGCGGAGGGGTGGGACGAGGACTTCCTCGTGCGGCAGTCCACCGAGGCGATCGCCTACGCGGTGGAGCGTGGGCTCGCGGTGATGTTCGTCACCGAGGACACCACGCGCGCGAAGCCCGAGACGATCCGCCGCCTCTACACCGAGGCCGTGCGGTGCGGGGCCGCGCGCGTTTGCCTTGCGGACACGACGGGTCACGCGACGCCGGCGGGAACGGCCCGGCTCGTCAAGTTCGTGCGGGCGTTTCTCGACGAGGGCGGTCACCGGGAGATCGGCATCGACTGGCACGGTCATCGCGATCGGGGCATGGGGCTCGCCAACTGCATCGCGGCGTATGAGGCGGGAGCCACGCGCGTCCACGGCTGCGCGCTCGGGATCGGCGAGCGGTCCGGGAACGCCGAGATGGACCTGCTCCTCGTGAACCTCAAGCTCCTGGGATGGATCGACCGGGACCTCACCAAGCTGGGCGACTACTGCCGTGCCGCTTCCGCGGCGCTCGGCGTCCCGATTCCCGACAACTACCCGGTCGTCGGCTCCGATGCGTTCGAGACCGCGACCGGCGTGCACGCGGCTGCGGTCATCAAGGCCTTCAAGAAGGGGGACCGCTGGCTCGCGGACCGGATCTACTCCGGGGTGCCCGCGGGCGACTTCGGCTTCCAGCAGTCGATCCGGATCGGTCCGATGAGCGGCCGGTCGAACGTCGTGCACTGGCTCGAGAGCCGGGGTCACGAGCCGACCGACGAGCGGGTGGAGAGGATCATCGCGGCCGCGAAGGGCTCGAAGAAGCTCCTCGACGACGCGGACATTCTCGCTTTGGTCTGACCTCAGCGGTGCGGCTGATACAATCCGCGGCGCATGTCCTTGTCCTTCCGTGACTTCCGGCTGCGGCCGGAGATCCAGAGAGTTCTCGACGAGGTCGGGTATGACACGCCGACCCCGATCCAGGCCCTGGCGATCCCCCTCCTCCTGGAGGGGCGCGACCTCATCGGGATCGCCCAGACGGGGACGGGAAAGACCCTCGCCTTCCTGATCCCGATCCTCCAGGCGTTCAAGCCCGGCGCCGAGGGGCCGCAGGCGGTCATCATCTGCCCGACGCGGGAGCTCGCGATCCAAGTCGCCGGCGAGGCGGAGCGTTTCTCCAAGCACCTGGGTTTTCGCACGGTGCTCGCCTACGGCGGGACGTCGAGCGGTCACCAGAAGCAAGAGATCCATCAAGGAGTGGACCTCCTCGTCGCGACGCCAGGACGGTTGCTGGATTTCCTCACCGGCGCTTGGGTGTCCTTGAGGCGGGCGAAGTTCGTGGTCCTCGACGAGGCCGACCGCATGCTCGACATGGGGTTCATCAACGACATCGACGCGATCGTGAGACGCGCGCCGATGAGCCGCCAGACGATGCTCTTCTCCGCGACGTTCCCCGACGAGATCAAGCGCCTCTCGGAACGCTATCTGATGCATCCCGAAGTCGTCCGCATCGACACGGTCGTGAGGGTCAAGGAGTCGGTCGAGCACGCGTTCATCGAAGTCTCCGAGCGCCAGAAGGAGGATCTCCTCCTCGCCGTGCTCGACGCCGAGCGGCCCTCGAAGTGCCTCGTGTTCACCGCGACCCGCGAGATGACCTCGGAGCTGGCGCGGCGCCTCCGGACCCGCAACCACGAGGTGGTGTCGCTGTCGAGCCTGCTGTCCCAGGCGAATCGCGAGCGGGCGCTCACGGCGTTCCGCACCGGCGTCTTCGACGTCCTCGTCGCCACCGACGTCGCGGCGCGCGGACTCGATATCGACGACATCGATCTCGTCGTGAACTTCGACGCGCCGATGCACGCGGAGGAGTACGTGCACCGCATCGGCCGCACGGGCCGCGCGCATCGCACCGGCAAGGCGTTGACCCTCGTCACCGAGAAGGACGGGCGGCGCATCGCGCAGATCGAGTCGCTCCTGGGGCATCCGGTGAAACGATCCACGGTCGAGGGGTTCGACTTCGCCCCGGCGCCGGCGCGGGCGCGCCGTGGCCGGCCCGGGGGGCGGCCCGGCGGCGGGGAGCGCCGGCGCGGCGGCCGTGGGGGACGGCGGCGGGCCGGAGCGTAAGAGACGCGGCCGATGGGATCGATCCGCATCATCGCGGGGCGGTTCCGCGGCCGAGTCCTGAAGGTGCCCGACGTCGCCGGGCTCCGGCCGACCGGCAGCAAGGTGCGCGGGGCCCTCTTCAACATCCTGGGTCAAGACCTGACCGGCCGTACGGTTCTCGACCTGTACGCGGGAACGGGCGCGCTGGGATTCGAGGCGGCGAGCCGAGGTGCCAGACGGGTCGTGTTCGTCGAGGCGGAACGAGGGCTCGTGCTGGGGCTGCGACGCTCCGCGGAAGCCCTCGGCATCGAGGGGGGAACGCGCGTGGTGGCCGGGCGGGTGGAGGACGTTCTCGAGGCCGGGACGCTCCAGGGAGCCTTCGACGTCGTCCTCGCCGATCCGCCCTACGGGGGGGTGGATCCCACCGAGCTGGCGGGCCGCGTGGATCGGGCGGGGATCCTTCGTCATGACGGCGTCCTCGTCGTGGAGGGCCCTCGAGGTGACGCTCCGGCGCCGGCGGACACACGTTTAAGTCTCGTCCGGTCTGCTCGTTACGGCGGAACCTCCCTTTCTTTCTTCGAATACCGAAAGCCCGGTTCTCCGGCAGACGAGAGTTGAATTCTCCCTTCCGATGCTTATATTTGGCCGCGGTTTCCGGATTCCCGGGGGTCGCGGAACGCTGGGGTCCAAGCCGGAGGAGTCACCGATGAAGATGACGGTCAGGGTCGGGGCCGCGGCGGTCGTGCTCGCCGCGTTCACGGGGTTCGCCATGGCGGAGGACGCCAAAGCCACATCGTCGTCCCGTCCACCCAAGAACTTGAAGCTGGTCGGCGACCACTGGACCCCTTGGGACCCGCCGGCGCAGCCGGCCGAGGGTTCCTACATCATCCAGCGCGGCGACAACTTCTGGGACCTCTCGGGGAAGTGGCTCGGCGACCCGTACCTGTGGCCGCAGGTGTGGGACCAGAACCGTTACGTCCTGGACAGCCACTGGATCTATCCCGGTGACCCGCTGAACATCCCGGCCCGTCCGCAGGTTGTGCCCCCGGAGGGTCCGCCCGCCGGCGAGAACCAAGCCCCGACGGAGACCGAGACGGCCGAGACCGCCCCGGCACCGACGGCCGCGCCGACGCGATCCGCGCCAGCCACGACGCCGTCGATGATCCAGCTCGCGGACCGGCACGATCTCTATTGCTCGGGGTCGATCGACGACGACCATCAGGCCTCGAGCCTCGTCGTCGTGGCCGGCGAGCTCGAGAAGGACATGCAGGCGGACGAGGACATCCTCTACCTCAACCAGGGCCGCAACAACGGCATCCAGGCCGGCGGCGAGTACCTCGTGGTGCGCGCGGAGCATCACGCGATCCACCCCGCGACGCGGGAAGCCCTGGGGACCTACATGCAGCGCCTCGGGCACATCCGCGTTCTCTGCGCCCAGGACGACACGGCCATCGCCGTCGTGCTCGACGCGTGCACGGACATCAAGCCGGGTGACGAGGTCGTTCCCTGGCCCAACCTGGCCTCACCCATCCTCGAGCACGTGCCGCCGGTCGACCGGTGTCAGGAGCCGTCCGGGCTCGCGCAGGGGTACGTGGTGGACGGCGGCGCCGACCAGCCCGCCGTGTACGGAGCGGGCCACGTGATCCATGCCGATCTCGGCCAGGATGCCGGCGTGAAGCCTGGCTCCATCCTCACGGTCTATCGGGACAACGGTGACCTGCCTCGGATCGTGCTGGGCGAAGCGGTCGTTCTCACGGTGGACGGCGCGACCTCGACGATCAAGATGCTCCAGTCCACGCGCGAGACGCGCTGGGGCGACCGCGTCGAGATCCTCCAGCAGTAGGCCGGACTCTCAAACGTCCCGGAGCTTGTTCCTCAGGAGGACGAGCTCGAACGCGAGCGAGGTCTTCGCCGCGACGCGCCGCATGAGCGGGATGTCGGGGCGCGGGAGCGGTCCGCCGTCGCCGTCGAGGTACAGGAGCGCCACGGTGCGCTCCTTCACCACGATCGGGAGGATCATGACGCTCGTGGGGAGCCTCCCCCCCAGCGCCGTGAACAGATCCCGATTCGCGGGGAGACCGGGGACGACGCCGAAATAGAAGTCGCGGCTCTGAAGGGCGGTGTCGAACACCGTCCCCGAGCCCAGCGGCACCGAAACGTTCTTGAGCTCGGCGGCCTCGAAAGCGCGCCCCCGGCCGGCCACGCCCCGGATCGCCTCTTTTCCAATCGCGAACAACCCCGTGCGGTTGGCCCGGCCCGCACAAAACGCGAACAGCGCTTCGGCGATGTCGTCGCGGTTCCGCGCCGAGCCGAGCGCCTCGTCGAGCGCGCCCCACGCGATGCTACGGCCGGCGTCCGAGTCCGCCGCCGGGGGCGGAGGAGGGGGCTCGCGATCGGAGATCAGCTCTCCCGGCCGGTGAAGGTACTCGTCGAAGCTCACCTCCGCGTCGAGCGGGCGGCCGTCGAGCCCAACCTCGTTGCCGGCGCGGAGCGCGGACGTGTCCTCGTCCGCCTTCTCGGACTTCGTCGAGGCGCGCGCGGTCGTGGGCGGACGCGACGTGCCGGTCAGCGAGATTCCCTTCGTTCCCTCGAAGCGCAGCCGGTACCAGCGCTCGAGCGCCTGGTAGAGGCGGGGTTCCGTCGCGATCCACGGCTCGACCATGAATCCGGTCGCCGCCTGGATCTCGCGGATCGCGACCGCGTCCTTGGGGTTCAGCATCGCGACGCGAAGACTCCCGTCCTCGAGCCGGATGGGACAGGCTCGGAAGCGCTCCGCCAACCGCTCGGGCATCGCCTGGAGGGCGTTCGGCGGGATGGCCCGAAGGTGATCCCACGACGCGTAGGGGACGCCGGTGATCTCGGTGAGCGCTTCACCCAAGACCGACTCGCTCACGTAGCCGAGCTTGAGCAGATGGGAGGCGACCTGTCCCCCGAAGAACCCCTGGGTCCGGCGCGCCTCGACGACCTGGTCACGCGTGACCCAACCGTGCTCCAGGAGATAGTCCGCCACCCTGTCGCCGAGCACCATGCTCCCCTCCGTCGAAGCAGGCCGTCAGCGGCGGTCGTGCCCTCCGGGTCCGCCATGGCCGCCGTGGCCACCGCCGCGAGGTCCACGGCCGCCGCCGCCGCGGGGCCGGTCGCCCCCGCCACCCCGGCGACCCTCGCCCACGGCCGCCGGCTCAGCCGCCGGCTCGCCGCGCTGCTCTCGCAGGACCGCCTTGCGCGAGAGGCGAACGCGACCTTGGCCGTCGATGTCGATGACCTTCACGAGGACTTCGTGTCCCTCGTCGAGGACGTCGCGCACCTCGTTGATGCGATGCTCGTCGATCTCGGAGATGTGGAGGAGCCCCTCCACGCCGGGGAGGACCTCGACGAACGCGCCGAAGTTGACGACGCGCACCACCTTGCCGAGGTACGTCTTGCCCAGCTCGGCCTCGGCGGTGAGCTCCTTGATGATCGCGACGGCCCGCTGGGCCGCCGCCTCGTCGGTCGAGGCGATATCCACACGGCCGTCGTCGTGGACCTCGATCTTGCAGCCCGTGCGCTCGACGATCGAGCGGATGGTCTTTCCGCCCTGACCGATGACGTCGCGGATCTTCTCCTTGTGGATCTGGACCGTGATGATCCGCGGTGCGTAGGGCGAGATCGATCCGCGCGGTGCGGCGAGTGCCTTGCTCATCGTGTCGAGGATCTCGAGGCGGGCCTTGCGCGCCTGCTCCAGCGCCCGCTCCATGATGTCCCGGGTGATCCCCGTGATCTTGATGTCCATCTGGAGGCCGGTGATCCCGCGCGCGGTGCCGGCGACCTTGAAGTCCATATCGCCGTGATGATCCTCGGCACCTGCGATGTCGGTGAGGACGGCGTACTTTTCGCCGATCTTCACGAGCCCCATCGCGATCCCGGCGACCGGGGACTTCTGCGGCACGCCGGAATCCATGAGCGCCAGCGAGCCGCCGCAAATCGACGCCATGGACGACGACCCGTTGGACTCGAGGATGTCCGACACGATGCGGATCGTGTACGGCCACTCGTCCTCCTTGGGGATCAGCGGCAGGAGGGAGCGCTCCGCCAGAGCGCCGTGTCCGATCTCGCGGCGCCCGGGGCCCCGCAGGAACTTCACCTCGCCCACCGAGAACGGCGGGAAGTTGTAGTGGAGCATGAACCGGCGGAGCGATTCTCCCTCGATCCAATCCAGCTTCTGGGCGTCGGCCGACGTTCCGAGCGTGACCGTGACGAGCGCCTGGGTCTCGCCGCGCGTGAAGAGCGCCGAGCCGTGCGTGCGGGGGAGAACGCCCACTTCGCAGGTGATGGGACGGATCTCGTCGAAGCGGCGGCCGTCGAGACGGATCCCCTTGTCCAGGATCTCCTCGTGGAGGAGCTGATCCTGCATGTCGTACCAGACCGAGCCGGCGAAGGCGCGGACGGCCGGCTCCTCCTCGGCGAAGGTCGCGAGCATCTCCTTCTTGAGCGCGTCCACCTGGGCGTAGCTCTCGAGCTTGCCCTTGAGCCGCATCGCGGCCGCGAGCTTGTCCTTCCACGCGCCGCCGATCCGGTCGCGCACGCCCGAGGGCTCGGGCTTCGCGGGAACGTCCCGACGCGTGCGTCCGATCTCGGCGGAGAGCTCGTTCTGGGCGGCGACGATCGTCTTGATCGCGTCGTGGCCCCGGACGATCGCCTCGAGCGTCTCGGCCTCGGAGACCTCGGACGCGCCCGCCTCGACCATGACGACGGCCTCGGCGGACCCGGCCACGATGAGGTCGAGCCTGCTGGATTCGAGCTCGGCGTAGGTGGGATTGATGAGGTACTCGCCCGAGGGGCCGAGACCGACGCGGACGGCGGCGATCGGGTGGGGGAAGGGAATGTCGGAGGCGGCAAGCGCGAACGATGCACCGGTCAGCGCCAGGACGTCGGGATCGTTCTCCTGGTCGGCGGAGAGCACGAGCGCGATCACCTGCGTCTCACACGCCCAGCCCGTCGGGAATAGCGGGCGGAGCGGCCGGTCGATCAGGCGGGAGGTCAGGACCTCCTTCTCGTTGGGACGTCCTTCACGGCGGAAGAAGCCGCCGGGGATCTTGCCCGCGGCATACGTGTTCTCGCGGTAGTCGACGGTCAGCGGCAGGAAGTCCACTCCCTCGCGCGGGGTCTTGGCGGCGCACACGGTGACGAGCACCACGGTGTCGCCGCACCGGACGGTGACCGCGCCGTCCGCTTGCTTGGCCATCTTGCCTGTTTCAATGAGGAGCGTCTTGTCCTGGAGCCGGACTTCCTTCCTGCGTATCAAGGTCGTGTCTCCTGCGTCACCCGCTCACCCGAGAGGGGGCGCCGCGCCGCGCGCGGCCGGAGGGCGGGAGAGACCGCTCGGTCTCTTGGTCGTGGTCGTTCGTTTGTTGCGCGCGCGTAGGGGTAAGACACCCCCGGTCGTACGCCGGGTCGGTCGGGCGTACGCGTCCTACTTACGGAGGCCGAGCCGGCCGATGATGCTCTGGTAGCGTTCAAAGTTCTTGCGCTTGAGGTAATCGAGCAGCCGGCGACGCTTCCCGACCATTTTCATGAGGCCGAGACGCGAGTGGTAATCCTTGGCATGAGTGCGGAAGTGCTCCGTGAGGTGCTCGATGCGTCCCGTCAGGAGCGCGATCTGAACCTCCGGAGATCCGGTGTCGGTGTCGTGGGTGCGGTAACCGGTGATGAGCTCGGTCTTGCTGGCGGCCGTGGGGGCCACGTTCGTCCTCCTCCGAAGCCGGCGGCATCTGCGCGCGGCCCAGATGATCGATCTTTGAAAACGTGTTCAACTCGAAGAGCGGCCAGACGTTATCACAGCGGCGTCGCCCCCGGCAACCAGCACGACCCGCGGTCTCAGCCGGCCTCCCGCGACCTCGCCGATACCCAGGAGGGCACCCTCACCGTCGCGGACCGCGACCGCGCCGTCTTGAAGGTCGAAGTCGTAGATCCGCCCGTGACGGAACCCCTCCGTCGCTCGGGCGTCGACGGAGATCGATGGAATCGACAGGGGGAGGTGGTCGATCGGAGTGACGGCGTCGACGAGTTGCTCCACCCGGCCGGCGGGGACCGCATCGGCCACCTCCAGGCCGCCGATACCGGTACGACGCAGGGAGGCGACGGCCGCGCCACATCCCAGGGCCGCGCCGAGGTCCCGGACCAGGGCACGGACGTAGGTTCCGGAGGAGACGGAGCTCTCGAACGTCCAGAGGCCGGTCTCGGATGTGGGCGTGACGTCGAAGCGCTCGACCTCGATCTCGCGGGGCGGGGCGGAGAGCGGGACGCCCCGGCGTGCGGCGCGGTAGAGGCGCCGTCCGCTGACCTGTCGCGCCGAGATCGACGGCGGGCTCTGCCAACTACGTCCCACCAGCTTCGCCGCCTCGCCGCGCACGGCCGTTTCGTCCGGCAGCGCGCCCTCGTGCCGCGCGGCGACCGGCTCGGCGAGGTCGTCCGACAGCGTGCTCACGCCGAGGCGGAAGGAGCCTTCGTAGCGCTTGGGCGCGGACGGAAGGTAGGTGGCCAGCCGGGTCGCGGCCCCGAGCACGAGGATGAGGAGGCCCGTGGCCGGCGGATCGAGCGTCCCGGTGTGTCCGATTCGCGACTGTCCCGTGGCCCGGCGGACCAAGGAGACGACATCATGGCTCGTCGGTCCCGCCGGCTTGTCGATCAGGAGCATCCCGTCCCAGGTGGGCGTCATGACCCGGGCTCTTCCCGGTCCTCTTCGGGAGCCGGGTCGTGCGCGTGGATCTCCTGCAGGATCGCTTCCACGCGCGAGCCGCGCTCAAGCGTGGGGTCGGAGACGAACCTCAATCCCGGGGTGAAGCGCAGGCGCGCCCGGTCGGCGAGCGCGCGTCGCAGAAACGTCGCCGCATGGTTGAGCCCTTCGACGGCGGACTCGCGCTCGGCTTCCGATCCCAGGCGGGACACGAACACGCGCGCCTGCTTGAGGTCCGGAGAGAGATCGACCCCGGTCAGCGTGACGAACCCGACGCGAGGATCCCGAACCTCGCGGATCAGCTCGACCAGGATCCCGCGGATCTGCTCGGCGACGCGCTCGTGACGGCGGCTCACGCGAGTCCTCCGTCGAGGAAGTCACGGCCGGTCTCGATGAGATGGCCGGGGATGTGGCTCTCCGTCTCCCGTACGACCTTCTCGAACAGGGCGTCGAGCACGTCCCTATGGCCTGCGATCGAGACGATCGCGATCGAGGCGCGCTGCCAGAGGTCGGCGTGCTCCTCCAGCTCGCTGACGGCGACGTTGTGACGCGCCCGGAGGCGCTCCTTGACGGAGCGGACCACCTGACGTTTGTCCTTGAGGGATCGCGCCTCGGGGAGGTGAAGGTCGAACGTGAGAACGCCGACGGTCATGATCGGCGGCTCCTCCCCGCGCGGTGCTACAGGCTCTCGACGGCGACCTTCTCGACCATGAAGAACTCGATGACGTCGCCTTCCTTGAGGTCGTTGAAGTTCGCGATGCCGATCCCGCACTCGAAGCCGGACTTCACCTCGCTGACGTCGTCCTTGAAGCGGCGAAGCGAGCCGACCTTGCCCGTGTAGATCACGACGTTGTCCCGGATGAGGCGAACCTCGGCGCTGCGGCGGATCGAGCCGTCGGTCACCATGCAGCCGGCGATCACGCCGGCCTTCGGCACGCGGAACAACTGGCGCACCTCCGCCTGTCCGAGGACCGTCTCCTTCGTCGTCGGCTCGAGCAGCCCGATCATCGCTTGCTTGAGATCGTTGACGACGTCGTAGATGACGTTGTAGAGGCGGATCTCCACCTCTTCCTGCCGCGCGAGCTCGGCGGTCGCGCGGTCCGGCCGGACGTTGAATCCGACGATGACGGCGTTCGACGCCGATGCCAGGAGCACGTCGGCCTGGCTGATCGCACCGGTGGAGGCCCGCAGCACCGCGACCCGGATCTTGTCCGAGGGAAGCTCGCCCACCGCCTGCTGGAGCGCTTCGAGAGAGCCCTGGACGTCCGCCTTGATGAGGACGGACAGCTCTTTGATCTCGCCTTCCGCGATCTCTCGCGAGAGGCTCTCCAGCGTGCGGCGCGACGACTTCGCCAGCGCTGCGACGCGCTGCTTCTCCTGGCGGAAGGACGCGATCTGCCGCGCCTTCCACTCGTCCGCCACGCCCTGGAACAGGTCGCCGGCGACGGGCTCCGAGGCGAAGCCCATCACCTCGACGGGCGTGGCGGGGCCGGCGGAGTCGACCCGCCGCCCGTTCTCGTCGGCCATCGCACGCACCTTGCCGAAGGCCGCGCCCGCGATGAAGGGATCCCCGATCTTGATGGAGCCGCTCTGGACGAGGATCGTCGCGACGATCCCGCGCGCCCGGTCGAGCTTGGCCTCGAGCACGACGCCGGCGGCGGGCTTTTCCGGGTCCGCCTTGAGGTCCGCGAGGTCCGCGACGAGCAGGATCATCTCGAGCAATTCCTCGATGCCCTGCCGCTTCTTCGCGGAGATCTCGCACGCGACGACCTTCCCGCCGTACTCCTCGATGAGCAGGTCGCGGTCGGCGAGCTGCTGCTTCACGCGGTCGGGTCGGGCGTCCGGCTTGTCCACCTTGTTGATGGCGACGACGATCGGGACACCGGCGGCCTTGGCGTGATCGATCGCCTCGACGGTCTGGGGCTTCACGCCGTCGTCCGCGGCGACGACGAGCACGACGATATCGGTGACCCGAGCCCCGCGAGCGCGCATCAGCGTGAACGCCTCGTGGCCGGGCGTGTCGAGGAACGTGATCTTGCGGCCGCGCTCTTCGACCTGGTAGGCGCCGATGTGCTGCGTGATCCCGCCGTGCTCCTCGCTCACGACGTTCGTGGCGCGGATGGCATCGAGGAGGGACGTCTTTCCGTGGTCGACGTGTCCCATGACCGTCACGACCGGGGGCCGCGGAAGCAGCGTCTCCTTGCCGCTCGCCAGCGTCTCGATCGTCTCGGTGGCCGTGTCCTTCTGGACCTCGTCCTCGAAGGAGATGATCGTCGCGACAGAGCCGAATTCCTTCGCCACGTCGATCGCCATCTGCGGGTCGAGCGGTTGATTGATGTTCGCGAAGACGCCCTTGGTCAGGAGCTTGGCGATGACGTCCTTGGACTTGCGGTTGAGCTTCTCCGCGAGCTCCTTCACGGTCACGGCTTCGGAGAGCGTGATCGTCGAGGGAACCGGCGGAAGATCCGGTTTCGGTTTCGACGGCGGTGGAGGAGCCTCGAAGCCGCGAGCGCGAGCGCGTCGCGCCTCACGGTCGGCGGCGGGCGCCGTGCGTCCGGGCGCCTGGGGACGCGGGGGAGGCGTCGCGGTGCCCGTCGCAGGAGCCGCCGGCGGTGGGCCGGTGCGCGGGGGAGGCGGACGATAGCCCTCCGTGCGTGGAGCGATAGGAGGACGTCCCGCGGGAGCCGGACGCGCGCCGTAGGCCGTCCCCGCCGTACGCGGCGGGACCATCTTGGGGACGAGCCTCTTCGCGGCGAAGACTCGGGGGCGGGGGACCTGGGGCGGAATGTCGGGCGGGGGTGGAAGCGGCGCGCTCTCGGCGGCGCGCGGCGCTTCGGCAGGCGTCGCGGGAGGCACAGGAGCGAGGGGCTCCGCGGAAGGCGACGGGGGTGCCGGCGCGGTCGTGGTCGGCTCCACGGCGGTCGCAGAGGCGGGAGCCGCCGCGGCTTCGGGAGTCACGATCTCCATCGGCGACGCTTCGGAGACGGCGGTCTCCACCGGCGCGGCCACGGTCTCCGGTACGGCGGGGGGTTCCTCGCTCCGGCGGAGGTCCATGAGCCGTCTCTTTTCGTGCTCGAGCGCGGCAGTGAGCTTCTCCCGGACCAGCGCGGCCGTGGAGACGTCGAGGGAGCTGAGGTCCGAGTGGACCTCCTTCCCCAGACGGTCGAGAAGCTCCAGGATCAGAGCGCTCTGAACCTTGAGCTCCTTGGCCAGCTGATAGACGCGAAGACCCGGCATGCGCGCTCCCGTCCTTATCTCGCTTCGGTTCCGTCCGGTGCCGTCGAGCCGGAGCTCGCCGGAGCACCCGCCGTCTCGTCCTCCGCGGGCGCCTCGGCCGCCTCATCCTCGCGCGCTGCGAGGGCCTGCTCGGCCGAGTCGTGGATCTCGATCGCCTCGTCCTCCTGAATGCCGTCGATCGACATCAGGTCTTCCAGAGAGGCGAGGCAAAGCTCTTCGATGCTGCGGAACCCGGCGTCCAGCAACCGAGCGACGGTCGATTGCGCGATGCCGGGCAGGCTCGAGAGCTCGCGGCTGGCCTGCGCCATCCGCTCCATCTCCGCCTCGATCTCGGCCTTCTTTTCCGTCTCGCTCTTGATGTCGAGCCGCCACCCGACGAGCTTCGATGCCAGCCGGACGTTCTGGCCGCGCTTGCCAATGGCGAGCGAGAGCTGATCCTCCGAGACGATCACTTCCATCTCGCGCGCTTCGTAATCCCGGACCGAGACGCGGTTGATCACGGCCGGATTCAAGGCGTGCCGGACGTACCCCGAGGCGTCCTCGTCGTATTGAACGATGTCGATCTTCTCGCCGCGGATCTCGCGAATGACGGCCTGCACGCGCGATCCCTTCATCCCGACGCAGGCGCCCACGGGATCCACGTCGCGATCCTTCGACCGCACGGCGATCTTCGTTCGCTCGCCCGCGTCACGAGCCACGCTGACGATCACCACGGTTCCGTCGTAGATCTCCGGGACCTCCATCTCGAAGAGCTTGCGCACGAGGATCTCGCTCGCCCGCGACAGCGTGAGCTGCGGCCCCTTCCCCTGACGCTCGACGTTGACGAGAACCGCACGCACCCGATCCCCGGGGTTGTAGTGCTCCGCGCGGGATTGTTCGCGACGCGGGATGATCCCTTCGGTGCGGCCCAGGTCGACGATCATGTCGCCGCGATCGAACCGCTTCACTTGTCCGGTCAGGAGCTCGCCGATGCGATCGCCGTACTCACGCCAGACGATCTCCCGCTCGGCCTCCTTGACCTTCTGATAGATGACCTGCTTGGCAGCCTGGGCCGCGATGCGCGTCAATGGGACGTCGATGCCGTCCTTGACCGTCTCGATGACCGTGCCGAGCTCCGCGTCCGGCCGGATCTGGCGCGCGTCCTCGAGCGTGATCTCCGTATGCGGGTCCATGAGCTCGTCTTCGGTGACCACGGTTTGCTTCGAGAAGACGATGAACTGGCCGCTCTCGCGGTCGAACCGCGCGCCGAAGTCCTCCTTGCTACGGAGATACTTCCGCGAAGCGGCGGCATAGGCCTCTTCCACCGCCTGGATGATCACGTCGGGATCGATGCCCTTCTCGCGCCCAATGATCTCGATGGTCTGGAACAGTTCGCTGCTCATGCCTCGACCACTCCCCGCGGCGCGCGCCGAGAAACAGCGCCGTCACGGCGTTTTCACAAGCCCACTCTCACGGTGCGGGCGCACCCCTCCGACTTCGGTGCACCCTTGTTTCGAATGCTCCGTGAGGACCGAAAGACTATATCACGCGAGGCTCAGCGGTCCTTCGGGCGGCGCCCCTTCGGCGTAAGTGACTGTTTAAGTAGGGAGATACGGTCCATCGGGATCTCGACGACGGTGCCCTCGTCGTCGAGCCGTACGAGGCCATCGGCCTCGATGCCCCGGAGGACTCCGACCGCCTCGCGGGAGCGGCCGGAGGCATCCCGGAATTCCGCGCGAACCCATCGTCCCGCGTTACGTCGAAGATCCTCGGCGGTTCGAATCGGGCGATCGAGGCCGGGAGAGGAGACCTGGAGCTCATAAGGGGCGTCGAAGAAGTCGAGCGCCTCCAGCCGGGCGTCGAGTGCCCGCGAGAGGGCCTCGCAGTCCTGAAGGCCGACGCCCGCGGGGCCCGCCCGGTCGATGTCGATGCGGAGCAGGGAGTGCTTCCCTTGGCTGTGGAAGGCGAGCTCGACGATC
>Ga0111539_10006568_pt1 | contig 14987 bp, 11 predicted proteins | sample RhiMethybrSRZTD1_FD_79667 | JGI IMG/M metagenome (GOLD analysis project Ga0111539, IMG submission 79667) | Populus rhizosphere microbial communities from Tennessee, USA - Rhizosphere MetaG P. TD hybrid SRZTD1 (version 2) (version 2) | ecosystem: Host-associated > Plants > Roots > Rhizosphere >... | reverse complement strand
GTTGGCTCCAAAAAGATCAGTTGTCACATGCTGAAATCCTGTAAAAACATAATTGAATCCCCCAGAAAAAGTTATGTTATCGTCGTAATTGTAGTCGATTCCTCCGCCTATTTGCCATCCCAACCTAAGCTTATAAGATTGTTGCGTTTGGGGTTCTCCTCCAATCGTCACGTCATGAATAACGCGCATAGGGGATGTGTTGGGGCCGAGCATTGCGTAGAGGGCAAAAAACGGCGTGGCTGTAAATTTTTTACTCAAGTAAACAAGGTCGATACGATCACGTTGGGGGTCGGTTACGTATTCGGGGTTGGCATGTAAAACTTCCAGGTAGCTATTCTCTGCGCCAAGTGGGTCTTCCAATAATAAATACGTTTCAGCCAATAACAAATACGCCCGCTGTTTCCACTCACGGTTTTGATGTTTATTGAGACAATCGTTAAGCATCGCCGGAATGCCATACAAATGACCCGCATTAAATTCTTCTGTAGCACGCGTAAGCGTTAACTCACACTCATTCTGTGCATGGGAAAGGATACCCCCAAACGAGAATAAAACAGCTACGAAAAATTTTCTAAGGCACATCAGTAGTCTTTTATTAAGAGGCGCACACACGTATTTTCATAAGGCGTTTCTTCGCCATAGCCAACATATTTTTTCCATTCCTCCTGCGTCATGTTACGCGTCAGCTTTGGACAGATCTGTTCCGCCAGAAGCGAAGGATTTGTTGGCCAAATTCTGATTTCAGATTCACTACAGGCCGCTATTAGGTAGTTGGAACCTTCCGCGAATTCAATATCCCAGATAAATCCACTGTTATTGTCCATTACCACCGGCAAATCTTCTGGATTGTCTAGTACATACATTTGAAGCCGTTTATCCGATCCGGCGCTTGCAAGTAACTTCTCATCAGGACTAAAAGCTACATCATTAACGCCGGCACGATGGCCTGAGAACTGTCTTGTTTCTTTTGTATCAAAATCATACATCTTAACCAAACCTCTTTTATTCAAGATGTCATCCACACCATAGGCTAAGTATCTCCCCGAAGGGCTGAACTTAACGGAGAGAATTCGATTGGGTGACTCCTGAGCAAGGATGGAGGTCGCTCTGGTCTCAAAATTGTACAACACCACCTGTCCCGACCAGGCTGCACCTGCCAACCATTTTCCGTCTGCGCTGATGCTTATAGATTTTAATTCATGCGGTAAGGTTGTCAAGAATGTTATCACACCAGTATTTTGATCGACTTTTGATAATCTCTTATCACCGCTGGCAACAATAAATGCTGAATTGTCAGGCAAAAATTCAATATCATTTGTGGGGCCGCCGAATCCCTTCACAACATTTGGTCTACTCCCATTCTTAAGATTATAAATCTGAACAAAGGACGAGTCACTTCCGTTGACGACAAAAACTTCATCTTTACTCAATGCGATGACTTTCGAAGGGTATGGCGTCGCATATGGCGTCGCTGTATTCGTCAGGGTATGCAAGTCGCCCTGATATATTCGCCCATCCGCGCCAGAAATATAAAAGCCACTTCGAGGGGAAATTGCCAAAGACCTTAAGTGGGTCCTTGCAGGCCCGCTTATTTTCATCGAATTGTACGTGACTCCGTTTATTTTTTTCAACGCCGAATACAGACCGTTGTAAATATAGGGTTCGTATATTTTTCCATCGTAGCGACGATTATAAAGGTATCCCTGCATTGCCATCAATCCTTTCAGGTCTTTGTCATCGTCTTCCTGAACTGATTTTGTAGCTAAATTTTGGGCCACTGCTAACATGTAAAGTTGATTCGCCAACCTGTAATTCAATTGCGCCTCGTCGGACTTCAATTCCGCAAGTTCCTTAGCTTCTTTTTCTTTTTCACCCGCAGCAATGGCTTTTGCTTCTTCTTCTCTAGCTTTCAAAAGTGCCAACTCAGCCCTGTTTTTTTCAAAAGTCAAATTCTGATAAGCGACTGTTAATTCGTTGTTGGAAGTCTGAAGCTGCCGACTGTAATTTTCAGCCTCTTTTGTTTTTTGTTCGGCTTCCTGTTTATTGGCTTCCGCTATTTTTGTTTGAGCAATCGCTTCCTGCCTACTTGCCTCAGCCGCTAACCTTTGTTGGTCGGCTTGAATTTTTTGGAGATATGCAAACACAAAAAAGATAATCGCTACAATGAACGCAACACCCAAAATCACAGCGGTAGCCCGGGTACGTCGGAGCACACGACGCTGCATCATCTCTTGATTTTTCAACTCCGCATCATACGTGATGCGACTCGTATCAAGAAATACAATGGCCCGCTCAAAAGCTTCTTCATAACGCTGACCCCATTCACGGGTAGGCTTCTGCTTTTTCTGCCAGTTTAAAGCCAGTTGTAAATCGGGTGGGCGCCACAAGCCGGTCTTCCCGATCTGATACATAGATGCCGCCTCGGAAAGGCGCTTGTACATGGATGCGGATTCAAACTCATCGTTTACCCAGCTTTCCAACTTAACCCATATACGCATCAAGCTTTCATGTGAAAGCTCTATCATGGAATCACTGTGCAAAGGAACGTTGGCTGCAGGCATCAAAAAAGACCGACCGGGTCTCCGGAAATGGTCGATCACGTTGATCACTTCTCCCTCACTTGCTTCAGCCAACTCAGCGACCAGACCAAGCCGGCATGGTCGTCGCATGAAGCGGTTCAGTTGATTCCGCTCGGTAATATTTTTAAATAGAACTTCTGCAATTTCTTTATCGCGAGACGACAGTTCCTCGAATGCTTCGTTAGCGTGTTGGGCAAGCGCGGTACTGATTTTTCCGATGGCATTATAATGTCGGATATCCATCGGTTCACTGGGCTCATGATTCACAACCCAGTAATTCCAGGTACGCATCAGCGCATGCTGAAAGATGGGAAGCTGATCCTGTGTATTACCGATATCGTTTAATAATCGCTTGACCAGGCGCTGAGAAATTTTTCCGCCCGCTACGGCAATCGGTCCTTCAATAACACTTCGTTTTTGCTCGCGTGTCATTTGAGGAACCAAGTAATTACTATTGTTGATTTGTTCAGTAAGGCCCGCAAAAATGGAGCATTCACCAATAAAGTCGGAACGCATCGTGAGGGCAACAAAGGTCGATACCTTGTCTTGTTGAATGGCAGTCAATATTAAGTTCACATATAACTGCGCATCGTTCAATGCTTCACTGCCATCCGTAAGGTCTCGGTATCCGAAAATTTCTTCAAACTGGTCGATCAGAAAAAAAGCATTTTCAGACCGATCCTTTTGCAGGTACTGTGAAACTTTTATCAGTCCATCGGATCCACTTCGAAGCACAGAGTTAATAATCGCGCGCTGCATCTCTACGCCATCGGTATCCAATCGATTTGTCCTCAACATAAAATCGATCACCGATTCTGTGAGATTATTTATTGGCGAGTTGCCGGGCCGAGTCGTGACAACGTTCCAGGAAGGCCCCGAATTGGTAACAAATCCTCCATAAAGGATTGGCACTAGCCCACAAAATAGCAGGGACGATTTACCACTTCCGGAATATCCCATGATAGTGATAAACCGATTCTTCGAAATTTTTAGAAGGATATCATCAATTTGATGTTCACGTCCAAAAAATAAATGAGTATCATCTGTTGAAAAAGGCCTTAACCCCGGAAATGGATTGACATCAGAAAGCCGAACGTTTGAAGAAACGTCGGGATTATAATGAGGATCCTCGTTATGAAAGGGCTGGTTCTGCATATCGCCCTTTACGAGTTATCATTTAAAGATTCAAGAAGGTAAGCTCTACGTCGCACTTCTCACCAGGTTAAAAAATATCTTATAAAGTAAAAAAATGATGAGCCCGAAGATAGGGTAAAATTTCCTTGCAGGGCATTAAAAAAAGGGACATTAAGCCCCTTTTTAACCATTTATCTTACTTGAATAATATTATTTGACCTTATTCACGATGGCCTCAAACGCGGCTGGATGATTCATCGCAAGATCCGCAAGAACCTTACGGTTTAGCTCTACATCTGCCTTTTTTAGCTTGCCCATTAATTCCGAATAAGAAAGCCCATGCAAACGTGCGCCGGCATTGATCCGGGCGATCCAAATGCCCCTGAATTCTCTCTTTTTCTGTTTTCTGTCGCGGTAAGCGTACACCAATCCTTTTTCGATGGCATTCTTAGCTACAGTCCATACATTTTTTTTCCGGCCGAAGAAACCTTTGGCCAACTTCAAGATGCGTTTTCTCTTGGCTCTTGAAGCTACATTGTTTACTGATCTTGGCATTTTTTGCTACATTTTTGATTGATGGCGTCCCTCCTTTTCAGAAAGAATCTTAGTGGCCAGCAGTCGGGTTAAAAATAAAACCTTAAAGGACAAGCATATCTTTCACATTCTGCATATCTGCTTTATGAACCAGGGACTTGTGGCCAAGTCTTCTTTTTTGTTTGGTTTCTTTTTTCGTCAGAATATGATTTTTGAAAGCATTTTTGCGCTTTATTTTACCAGTGCCTGTCACTTTGAAGCGTTTCTTGGCGCCTGATTTTGTCTTTAATTTGGGCATTATATAAAAAATTAAACTCTACTTTTTTCCCGCTTTTGGCATGACAATCATACCCATTCTTTTTCCCTCGAGCTTCGGCAATTGTTCTACTTTGCCAAAATCTTCAAGTCCTTGCGCAAACTTAAGAAGCAATATTTCGCCTCGTTCCTTGTACACAATGGAGCGTCCCGCAAAAAATACGGTCGCCTTCACCTTAGCTCCTTCTTTTAGGAAATTTTGCGCATGTTTTAATTTGAAATTGAAATCATGCTCATCCGTATTCGGCCCAAATCGTATCTCTTTCAGTACGACCTTCAGCGCTTTGGACTTTATTTCCTTCTGCTTCTTCTTTTGCTCGTATTTAAACTTTGAATAGTCTACAATCTTACAAACCGGAGGATCCGCATTTGGGGAAATTTCCACCAAATCCAACCCCTGATCCTGTGCTAATTTAATAGCCTGCTGAATGGGATAAACATCTACTTTAATATCCTCACCCACAACCCTAACCTTCGTGGCAGTAATCCTTTCGTTAATTCGATAAGGCTCTTCGGGACGCTGGGGCCCTCTTTTTACTGGTTTGCCAAAACTCGGCCTATTGTTATTAAAAATTGCGATACTATTAATTATTTAAGTTGCTAATTATTGACGTTTTGAAAACAGGGTGCAAATATCGTCATAATTTCATTTTTTCAAAATCAATTTGGCGCTGCACACTCAATCTTAAATCTATTTACGAACTCTTGCAGGGGGACACTCCCCTGATCTCCCTGACCATGCTTCCTAAGTGCGACGAGATTTTCTTTCACTTCCCGCTCCCCAACAATCAACATATAGGGGATTTTCTTGGTCTCGGCATCACGTATCTTACGTCCGATCTTTTCATCTCTATCATCTAGTAATCCTCTGATATCTTGTCCTTTAAGTTTTTCAAAGACCAGCTTTGCATAATCGTTGAATCGCTCTGAGATAGGCAATACAGCAATCTGATCAGGCGCCAACCACAGGGGGAAATTTCCAGCGCAATGTTCAATGAGCACCGCAACAAAGCGTTCCAATGAGCCAAACGGCGCCCGATGGATCATGACTGGAGTATGTTTTTGATTGTCCGACCCAACGTATTCCAGCGAAAATCTCTGAGGGAGTTGATAATCAACCTGAATTGTTCCCAACTGCCAATTCCTGCCCAAAGCATCTTTAACCATGAAATCAAGCTTCGGCCCATAAAAAGCAGCCTCCCCTTGCACTGCAACCGTTTTCAGCCCTCTTTCATCGGCGGCTTCCTGAATTTCACGCTCCGCTTTATCCCATAAATGATCTTCGCCAATGTATTTTTGTTTGTTATTAGGGTCACGAAGAGATACCTGCGCTGTGTAGTTTTCAAAACCAAGGGAATTAAATACATGGAGTACCAAGTCTATTACCTTAATGAACTCTTCTTTGACCTGATCGGGCCGGCAAAATATGTGGGCATCGTCCTGCGTGAATCCACGAACCCGTGTTAAACCGTGTAATTCTCCACTTTGCTCATAACGATACACTGTTCCAAACTCAGCTAGTCGAATTGGAAGATCGCGATATGATCGCGGTTTAAGCTTGTAGATTTCGCAATGGTGCGGACAGTTCATTGGCTTTAGCAGGAACTCTTCGTTCTCATCAGGGGTATGAATAGGTTGAAATGAGTCCTTGCCATACTTTTCATAATGGCCGGAGGTAACATACAATGCCTTTGAGCCGATGTGGGGTGTGACAACCGGATCGTATCCAGCTTTTACCTGGGCCCGACGCATAAATTGCTCGAGGCGTTCACGAAGGATGGTTCCTTTTGGTAACCACAACGGTAGACCCATCCCCACTTTTTCGGAAAAGCCAAATAATTCTAGTTCTTTTCCAAGTTTACGGTGATCACGTTTTTTTGCTTCTTCTAACAGATGCAGATATTCATCCAGCTCCTTCTGCTTCGGAAAGGTAATTCCATAAAGCCGGGTGAGCATTTTATTTTTTTCATTCCCACGCCAATATGCACCTGCTACGCTGAGTAGTTTAACAGCCCTTATGAATCCAGTATGTGGAATGTGAGGACCCTTACAGAGATCTACGAACTCGCCTTGCTGATAGAAAGTGATCTTACCATCTTCTAAACCATTGATCAGCTCGATCTTGTAGGGATCGTTCTTTTTGGTAAAGTAGTCAAGGGCTTCCGCTTTGCTGACATCACGGCGGCTATACACGCTATCCCTTTTAGCAAGCTCCTTCATTTTATTTTCTACCGCCAGAAGGTCGTCGTCGCCAAACGGCCTATCCCCCAAATCAATATCATAATAGAATCCATTGTCGATAGGTGGACCGATGCCAAACTTTACACCAGGGTACAAAGTTTCGAGCGCCTCGGCCATTAAGTGCGCCGAAGAATGCCAGAACGCGGACTTCCCACTCTTATCATTCCAAGTCAGAATCTTGATAGAAGAATCTTCTGTGATGGGCCGGGCAAGGTCCCACACCTCCCCATTCACTTCGATCGCCAATGAAACCCGAGCTAACCCCTCACTAATGCTGGCCGCTATTTCGGAACCCTTTACGCCACTTGGATACTCGCGCATGCTTCCGTCTGGAAGAGAAATTTTTACATTCATCTTTTAATCAATATTGATCGTACTATTCTTTTGGTCAACCCAACCCCTTATGTAGTGGAACAAGATAGTACCGATGGAATATCCATGGCTATCGATAAGTCCTTTAATACGATCTGCAGATGGATATTTCATGGAATTGAACTAAACTACAAAATTAATTCGGCCACAAATATGCGAAAAGTCAACTAAGAATAAGCGCGAATTACAAACTGAATTGAAAGCTAAAAAGTATAGCGAACGTTCGGATATCCGGATTTCCGAGGTAGGAAAGCCGGTGAACAAAGTCTACCCTGAGAAATCTGAAAATATTTTCTACCCCCCACCCCATTTCGATATACGGACGATTTTTATCAAAAGACTGGAACTCAAGTGTTGGCTCGCCATCCAGCGTTGTAGGTGCAATAATATCTTTGTTCGCTTGACTCAGGCTACCATAGATTACGTTGGCAGTCCCGACCAATCTCCATTTTAATTTTCGAATCAATGGAATTTTATTTAGTAGAAATCCTTCAAAATGATGTTGATACTGCAACGAGGCAAACTGATCGCTTATGAACTCGCCATAGTTCATCAGGTTATAAGTAACGGATGTGTAAAGCGGGCTCTGATTTCCTAAATGCAGTGACAATAGCGGATAAGGTAGCGTCCCAAAAATTTTTTCTGCAGTTACAGTGATATTGCCCGTCCCCAGTGGACCCCATCTGAGTCGTCGGTAGACACTTAATCTCACTTTGTCGTATTCAAAATTACTGTTCCAGACGCCTTTCAAACCCTTTGTATACCTAATCGTTATAACGGGCCAGCGGATGGTGCCTAAGCTAATTCGATCGTTATCAGATTGAATGAATAATTCATCGCGCGCATAGCGCGATTCAAAAATGAGTTCAGCGGTTTCATAATTTTCGTGAATACTTGAATTGGGCACGTCGTCGGGCTCATCATAGTAAGCAAAATTAAAAGTAGGTTCGAAGGTGTAGTACCGGAACCCAACCCGCTGGCTAAATCCCTTGAATAGCTCGCGTTTGAAATCGATCCGAGCTTCATTAAAATAATACCCTCTTCTGAAAATACCGAAGCGTTGAGATGCTTGCAATAAAAAATTATCGCCAGCACTTTCTTCATCGATACCCACGCGACTGAGGTCGCTGCGGGCGAGTATCGTTAGCGTTGTCCATCGGCGACGGGATAAAATATTTTGCACAGCAGCCATGTATTTTATCCTTTCATCTTTAAACCCGTAACCTAATTGAGCGCCAACGACCCACTTTTTGCTAAATTTTTCGTTTGTTCGAAAACCCGGTTGTAATCTAAGTCCCTCAATATTATTAACAGCAAACATTGCGATATAGGGGCCCAAATCCAATTTGCCAGCATCATAGTACCCCGAGATTGCAATCTTAACAATGTCTGTGTAGGTTCTGACGACTGGGATGGTCTGAAGTGTATCAATCATTTTATAAACGTTCTTCTCGGTTGGTGTCAGCGGCTCATGACGAAGGGAATCCCAGGCTTCTTCCGCTTCATTGACACGAGCATCCTCCGCCATAATAATGGGGGTTTCATAAAATGAAGTTGGATGCGGTTTGTTAACAACAAAATTCTTATTTGAAGTGTAGAATTTTGCCAGCATCCCTGCAGACTTTCCAGTGATCTCACTTACGTCCACTAAAACACGGTTTTTAACGGGCAGCCATGCGCCATCCTCAGTAGGCTCAAGCTCTTGCTGAATTTTTATTTTTTCAATGAAATTCAGGTTGGCTTGTTTTCCGATGCCGACATCAATTTGTTTCAGGGCAAATTCCTTTTTCGTAATCCACATACTGCCGGTAAAGGCCAGGTCTTGCGGGCTCTTCGGAAAAAAGTCCAGGCGATAGCAGTAATCATCCCCCACATATAAGCTGTCCATGAGGTCATATTCATAGTACAGTCGCCACCCATCAGCTATTGGCGAGACAAAGTCTTTGGCGAGAATATTTAACCAGTTCTGGTAAAAATTATATTCTTGAAAGGAAGATCCCACAAGCTGAGTCACCGTTGCACCGTCCTCAACGCCTACGCCATTGATCTTGGAACGCACAATATATTCATGCTTTAGCGATGGATTGTCACGATAATAGACTTTGGAAATACTTTCCGTGATAAACAAAGGTAAGATTGGCTTTCCGTCTTCGCCTGCAATTACTTCGATACTATCGAGAACCTGGGTAATTTTTTTTACCGTTTTTCGCGCGCGAAATTTATCAGAAAGATTATCAATGTCGATTTCAGTTTTAGTATAGGTATCGTATTCAAATGCCGTCAATTTGCGCTTGTCGTTTTTGTTTTTATTGCGTACAACATTTCGCAAAACGTCGAATGCCGGGTTTTCCCCTGCCACAAAAACAACTTCCTGCAGTTTTGTGATATCTTCTTCGATCTGAAGGTTGACGACCTGCGTTATTCCTTTGGTGATGAATTTCTTTTTCACCTTGTATCCGATATAGGAAACGACGATGGTATCGGAAGGCGTTGTGGTTTTCAATTCGTAGTTACCATCAAAATCAGAAGTGATACCAATAGAAGTTCCCTGAAAAATTATGTTGACATACGGAATCGGGTCTCCTGAATTGGCGTCGGTGATTTTTCCCCTAACAATCGTTTCCTGAGCTACGGCAAGATTTGACAAATGGCAGGCTGTGATAAGAAGGAACGTATAGCTGCAAAAAATATATTTTTTCAGGAGTGTTAGCACGCTTATACTAGTTATAAATAGACAATAACCAAATGCCAGGGATAAAGTTTTATTGTGCTTCCTGCACGTTAATTTCCTCTTTCTGTCCCAAGAATCGAGGAGAAGTTTTCAATACATACAAGTCAAGCACGGCTTTCGTTCTTGCAAGATACTCACGAAGCCGGACTTTGAAAGAATAGTCAAAATCTGGTTCCTCCGCCACCATGGCAATTGCATTGATATCGTGGTACCGACTGATGAATAATGCTCTGTAACTATGAAATGGTTGCGTTATAATAATAAATTTATTTTGACCGAATATTTCTTTACAACGCACGATAGAATCTAAGGTGCGGAGCCCTGCATAATCGAGTGTAATGGCGGACGCTGGTACACCCTTCTTCAGCAAAGCTTTTAGCATTGCCATGGGTTCGTTGTAATAAATCGATCGATTGTCGCCACTGAGTATCAAATGATCGATCTTACCTTTCTTATAAAGCTCCGCAGCTGTCTCAATTCGTTTTTCAAAGAAGGGATTGGGATCACCTTTAGAGGTTTTGTGACTCGTTCCCAATACCAGCGCAATTCGATGATGTGGTACTTTATTTAAATCAGAAAATACTCTATTCTTTGTACTTCTTACGATCCATAAATTACAGAATATGAAAAGCGAAATAAATAAAAAACTAAGCGTAAGAAATATTCTCTTCATCAAGCGCATCAACTATGGACATTATAGGGCAAACAAATCTACTCAATTGTACGCAGAAACTCTCGCTCGATAAGATCGGACTTGCGAACAATTTTCCTGTACCACTTAAGTTTCAATTCCTCTTTCTCCAACTCAGTTAATCCAATAAAAGCGTGGGCGGCGTGAAGTCTCGTTAAAATAGTATTGAGACAAATGGCTACACTGACAGATATGTTTAGGCTTTCCGTAAATCCATACATCGGAATTCTTACTTTCTGGTCGCAAAGTGCTAAGGCCTCCTTCGATATGCCACGCAATTCGTTGCCGAAAACCAATGCTATTTTTCCCTGAACATCTATGTTCTCAATGGAGATACCGTCAGGGGTAGGGTCAGTTACAATTATTTTATAGTCAGCGTTCTTCAGCTGCCGGAAAAGGGTCTCGGTATTGTTTTTGGACTTAGAGCAATGATGAATGATGTCAATCCATTTGTTTGATCCTTTTAACACGCGGGGATTGATGCTGTACTTCGTTATATTTTCAACGATGTGAATATCCTGAATCCCCATACATTCGCATGTGCGTATAACCGCACTGGCATTCTGAGATTGAAAAATATCCTCCAGGACAACCGTGATGTTCCTGGTCCGCGCATTTAAAACTTTATCGACGAATTCCTTTTTGTGATCCGAAACAAATTGGGACAAGTGTTGACATACTAATCGTTCGCGGTCCGTCATGAAAAGTTTGAGTGTAAAACTTCTTTGCAATAGCGTAGCAGCCGGCAATTTTTAACCAACCAACGCGCCTGCGATGGTTCCCGACATCATGGTGGCGAGTGACGCAGCAAATAATGCCTTCATCCCCAACCGTGATAAATCGCTTTGGCGATCCGGTGCCATTCCTCCAATGCCTCCGATTTGTATTGCAATGGAACTGAAATTTGCAAAACCACAGATAGCATATGTTGAAATGACAATGGATTTTTCACTGAGGAGGCCTGCGGCCTTCATGTCTGCCAAGCCCAAGTACGCGACAAACTCATTAATTACCATCTTTTGTCCTAATAAACTGCCCACCTGCAACGCTTCGGACCAACTGACTCCCATGGCGAAGGCGAAGACCCTAAAAATCTGTCCAAAGATATATTGCAACGAAAGCCCGTTAAATGCTCCATTGGTGGATTCAATGATTATTTTGTTTAGACCCGTCCAGTTTCCGATGCCATCCACTAAAATCCAATTCATCGCATAAATGATCGCAATAAAAGCCAAGAGCATTGCCCCAATATTTAAAGCGAGCTTTAAACCGTCTGCAGCGCCTGTCGCAAAGGCATCTATCACATTTACACCGATCGATTCTTTATTGACTCGCAAAGACTTATCAATTTTTTCCGGCTCTGTTTCAGGCAGAAAAATTTTTGACATCACAATAGCAGCAGGGGCGTTCATGATTGAGGCGCATAGCAGATAGGTTGCGAACTTGGCCAGCTGTACGGGATCTGTTCCTCCTAAGAATGTTATGTATGCACCCATTACACTACCTGCAATAGTCGCCATACCCCCAGTCATCAAACAATGCAATTCGGATTGAGTCATTTTATTTATAAAAGGTCGTACCAGCAATGGAGCCTCAGTCTGTCCGAGAAAAATGTTACCTGCTGCGGAAAGACTTTCGGCCCCGGATAGGCGCATGGTTTTAGTCATAATCCAAGCGAAGCTGTAGACTACTTTTTGAAGAATACCTAAATAATAAAGCCCCGTCGTTACAGAAGAGAAAAAAATAACAGTCGGAAGAGCTTGAAAGGCAAACAGAAAACCTAAGTTATGGCGGGAGTTTTCAACGGCGTCACTATTTCTTGCCAAATCTCCGAATAGGAACTGTGCTCCATAGGCGGCGAAGCCCAGGAACTTTACAAACCCACTCCCTATTGCATCAAAGATATTCCTAATGAACGGAACTTTTAAAACGAGAAGAGCGATTACGATTTGCAGCGCGAGGCCTGTGGCCACCAATTTCCAGTCAATCTTTTTGCGGTAGCTGGATAATAAATATGCAATAAAAAGCAGGATCAATATTCCGAGAAATCCGCGCAGGTATGCCATCCGGTTTAGGTGTTAAAAAGCTGAAAGCCGAAAGCTGACAGCTTAAAGCTTTTTCACTCTAGATTTGTAACGGTTAATATAAGCGTTTTGCCTTAACAGTAAAAGTGGAGCATGTCGCGCGCAAAATAAAATTTATTGCTAACGTTTTAATTTCGTTTGCTCAATTCGTCTCTGATCTTCGCCGCGCGTTCATAATCTTCTTTATCGATTGCATCCTTGAGCAAATCGTTTAATTTTTCGATGGAGTAATTCTTGAAATCGTCTTTGCGTGAGGTTTCCTTTTTCACCCGAACTTTCGCTTCAGCTTTAGGCTCTGGTTTATCCTCTTCAGCTTCATCGGTCAGTACAATCCCTGCCTCAGCTAAAATATTCTCATATGTATAAATGGGCGAATCAAATCGTAGCCCGATGGCAATTGCGTCAGACGGCCGAGCATCAATTTCTGATTTTTTAAGCCCATCCGAACAAACAATTTTTGCAAAGAAAACGCCCTCCTTAAGGTCTGAAATTATTATCTCCTCAACCGTAAAATGGAAATTGGTGGCAAATGCCTTAAACAAATCATGCGTCATCGGCCGATTGGGAATTATTTTTTCAATCTCAATGGCGATCGCTTGCGCTTCAAACATCCCAATGATAATTGGTAATCTCCGATTGCCCTCAGTCTCACCCAGAACTAAAGCAAATGAGCCGGTCTGCGATTGGCTAGAGGATAGTCCCAATATTTCTAATTTAATTTTCTTCACGTCAATTCAATTTTAAACTTCGAAGGCTATCTGTTATCGTTTACTGTCCAAAAAAATTATTTCGCATTTTTTAGTGCCTCAGTCAACTTCGGCAATACATCAAACGCATCACCCACAATTCCATAATCCGCAGCTTTGAAAAAAGGAGCGTCGGCATCTTTGTTAATCACCACAATATACTTGGATGAATTTACACCTGCCAAATGCTGAATTGCCCCTGAGATCCCAACAGCAATGTAAAGTTGTGGTGCAACCTTTACCCCTGTCTGGCCAACGTGCTCATGATGCGGCCGCCATCCCATGTCGGAAACAGGTTTGCTGCATCCCGTCGCTGCATGTAGCGTTTTTGCGAGCTCTTCCAACATCGCCCAATGTTCAGGGCCCTTCATGCCACGTCCGCCTGACACCACGATATTTGCTTCGGGCAGCAGCACTTCCCCAGTGGCTTTTTCGGACGAAGTAATTGTTACCGCAAAATCAGCATCTGAAAGCGAAACGGGATAAGGCGTAACCTGTACAGTACTTCCTACCTCTTTTATCGCTGCTGCATTCTTTTTTAATGCCAGTACTTTCTTTTGATTTTTTAATGCTACGTATGCAAATGCCTTCCCAGAATAGATGCTGCGCTTTACGATAAACCCAGCGGACGAATCCGGTAGTGCGGTAACGTTCGATATCAAACTTGCACCTACCTTTACGGCTACACGCGCAGCAACGGGCGTTCCCAAGGATGAATTTGCGATCACTAAAATATCAGCCTGTTCATCTTGCATCGCTTTTGCTAACACGGAAGCAAATACCTGGACGACGCCCTTATTTAATTTTGGATCGGCTGCGTGTAATACCTTACTTGCACCGTAGGTACCAAGCGCTTCGAGTGCAGCTTTGTCGACATCACCCAGCGCAATAGCTGTAACTGGGCCACCCATCGCATGAGCGTACGCCACCGCTTCCAGCGATGTCTTCTTTATACTTCCTTCGGCACTTTCAACAAATACTAATATTGGCATAGACTTCAATTTCTCAGAGAACTTTTGCTTCGTTTTTTAAAAGATTAACAAGCTCACCTACATTATCAGCCGGAATCATTTTTACTGCACCCTTTGGCGGCGGCAATTCGAATTTAGAAAGTTTTATACCCCCATCAGCCGCAACGGGTTCAACCACTTTTAAAGGTTTTGTCCGCGCCGACATAATGCCTCTCATATTAGGTATCTTCCATTCTGCAATAGGCTCTTGGCACCCCGCAACGAATGGGAGGTTAACTTCAAGGTACTCTTTACCACCCTCTATCTCCCGCGCAAGCTTCGCTTTATTTCCCTCAATATCTAACTTCATAATAGGAGAAACCGATGGCATGCCTAAGAGTTCTCCAACTATGCCATGAACTACACCACTATTATAATCAATCGATTCTCTCCCCATTAAAATCAAGTCGTAATTACCGGCCTTTGACTGCGCCGCGATTTGAGACGCTACAAAAAAAGAATCTGTTGGTTCAGCGTTCACTCGAATTGCTTCATCTGCGCCAATGGCAAGTGCCTTTCGCAGTGTTGGTTCGGTATCGACAAGTCCTAC
>Ga0111539_10006567_pt1 | contig 14988 bp, 9 predicted proteins | sample RhiMethybrSRZTD1_FD_79667 | JGI IMG/M metagenome (GOLD analysis project Ga0111539, IMG submission 79667) | Populus rhizosphere microbial communities from Tennessee, USA - Rhizosphere MetaG P. TD hybrid SRZTD1 (version 2) (version 2) | ecosystem: Host-associated > Plants > Roots > Rhizosphere >... | reverse complement strand
CGTCACGGTCTTGCCGTGCCGCTTCGCGACGTTCTTGCAGATGTACTTGTACCACATGAACTGATCGGCCATTTTCAGCAGCGGCTGAAACTGCATGTCGATCTCGCTCTGTCCCGCGGTTGCGACCTCGTGATGGTGCGCTTCGACGATGATGCCGACCTTGCGCATCTCGTAGACCATCTCGCCGCGCAGATCGTGGTAGGTGTCGGTGGGGCTGACGGGAAAGTAGCCGCCCTTGAAGCTCGGTTTGTACCCGAGGTTGGGCTCCTCGATACGCGCGGTGTTCCACGCCCCTTCGACCGAGTCGATCTGGTAGTAGCCGCGGTGCTGGTTCTGCTCGTAGCGAACCTCGTCGAAGATGAAGAACTCCGGCTCGGGTCCGATGTAGCACGTATCGGCGATGCCCGAGTCCTTCAGATACTGCTCGGCCTTTCTGGCGATGAGCCGCGGATCGCGAGAGAAGGGCTGCCCGGTCACCGGATCGACGATGTCGGCGATGACGCTGATGGTGGGCCTGCTGAAGAACGGATCGAGCCGCGCCGTGTCGGCGTCGGGAACGGCGAGCATGTCTGATTCGTGGATTCCCATCCAGCCGCGGATGGACGAGCCGTCGAATCCAAGTCCTTCGGTGAACGTGTCGGTGTTGAGATGATCGATAGGGAAGGAGCAGTGCTGCCAGCTGCCGAGCATGTCGACGAATTTCAGGTCCACCATCTCGGCTTCGTGCTTCTTGGCCAGCGCGAAGAAGTCGTTGGGCGTCATCGGACACCTCCGGAGGGGGAGTCAGCATAGCGGATTTTGTCGATTATTAACGCGGAGGCGCCAAATTTGTCAGATCAGACAATGCTGGCGTCGATCTCGTCTTGCAGACGCGGCTCGCTCAAGACATAATCTGGCTATTCCGCGCCCGGCCCCTGTCGCCCGTGCGCTAGCGATTTCAAGTCACCACCCGACACAATCTACCGGCGACCGTCGTCTCGAGAAAGGACTGATCGTCACATGGGATCTGCAGCACTTGCCGAAGCCGCAAAAAGCATTCGTGATTGGTCGTTAGCCAACGGAGCGCACACCTCACCCGCCGTCAAAGCCACCGACGTGTTCGGGAGTCTTTGTTTCAACGACAAGCTGCAGCAGGAGCGGCTGTCCAAGACTGCCTATCGCGCGCTGCGGGCGACGATCACGCGCGGCGAGCCGCTCGACATCGCGACCGCTGACGCGGTTGCCGCGGCGTTGAAGGACTGGGCGCTCGATCACGGCGCGACGCATTACACCCACTGGTTCCAGCCGATGACCGGCATCACCGCCGAGAAGCACGACTCGTTTCTCTCGCCGACCAGTGAAGGCACGGCGATCGCCGAGTTCCGCGGCAAGGAGTTGATCAAAGGCGAGCCCGATGCCTCGAGCTTCCCGTCAGGCGGTATGCGCTCCACCTTTGAAGCGCGCGGCTACACGGCGTGGGATCCGACGAGCCCGCCGTGGCTGCTTCTCAACGGGAACAGCGCCACGCTCGTGATCCCGACCGCATTCGTGAGCTGGACTGGCGAGGCTCTCGACAAGAAGACGCCGCTGTTGCGCTCGATGGAAGCGGTGTCGCGAGAAGCGGTGCGTGTGCTGAAGCTGTTTGGATCCACCGCCGAGCGCGTCTTCGCCACGTGCGGTCCCGAGCAGGAGTACTTCCTGATCGACAGCAACTTCTATTTCGCCCGGCCCGATCTGATCAACGCAGGCCGCACGCTCTTCGGCGCCAAGCCGCCCAAGGGCCAGGAAATGGAAGATCAGTATTTCGGCCACATCCCCGCGCGCGTCCTCGCCTGCATGGCGGAAGCGGAGCTCGAGCTCTTCAAGCTCGGCGTGCCGGTGAAGACGCGGCACAACGAAGTGGCGCCGAGTCAGTATGAGATCGCGCCGGTCTTCGAGAACGCCAACCTCGCCGTCGATCATCAGATGATGACGATGGAGATGTTGAAGAAGATCGCACCGAAGTATGGTCTCGCCGCGCTCCTGCACGAGAAGCCGTTCGCCGGCGTCAACGGATCCGGCAAGCACAACAACTGGTCGCTGTCGGACGAGTTCGGCAACAACCTCCTCGGGCCGGGCGACACCCCGCACGACAACATGCAGTTCCTGGTCTTCTGCGCGGCCGTGCTGCGCGCGGTCGATCGGTGGCAGGGTCTGCTGCGTGCCAGCATCGCCAGCGCCGGAAACGATCACCGTCTCGGCGCGAACGAAGCGCCGCCGGCGATCCTCTCGGTCTTCCTCGGCGAGATGCTGACGGACATCTTCGACCAGATCGAGAAGAGCGGCGGAGCCAAGTCGACGAAGCAGGGTGGGACTCAGGACCTGGGCGTCAGCGTCCTCCCGAAGCTGCCGCGCGATGCCGGCGACCGCAACCGCACCAGCCCGTTCGCCTTTACCGGCAACAAGTTCGAGTTCCGCGCGGTGTCGGCGGGGCAGAGCATCGCCTTCCCGAACATGGTGCTGAACGCGGCGATGGCCGACTCGCTCGACTCGATTGCCACCGAGCTCGAGGCCGCCAAGGCCAAGGGCGAGGAGCTGAACAAGGCGGTCGGCAAGCTGCTGACGAAGATCATCAAGGAGCACAAGCGGATCATCTTCAACGGCAACAACTACGCGCCGGAGTGGGAGAAGGAAGCCGGCAAGCGCAAGCTGCTGAATTTGAAGAACACGGTGGACGCGCTTCCGGAGCTCGTGACCAAGGAGTCGATCAAGCTTCTCGACCGGTTCAAGATTCTCAACGAGCGTGAGACGCACGCCCGCTACGAGATCTTCCTCGAGAACTACAACAAGACCATCAACATCGAAGGACAGCTGATGGCCTTGATGGCCAACCGCTACATCCTGCCGGCGGCGCTCGAGTACCAGAAGCAAATCGGTCAGAGCGTGGCGGCGGTCAAGGCGGGTGGTGCGAACAGCGTGCAGGGCAAGAAGCTGCTTGGGACCTACACCAAGCTCGTGGACCGGTTCAAAGCCCAGACCGACAGCCTGGTGGCGGCGCTGGACCATAGCGGCGGTTCCGCGGAGAAGCACGCGAAGTACATGCGTGACAAGGTTGTCCCAGCGATGGCCAAGCTGCGCGAGGTCGGGGACGAGATCGAAGTGCTCACCCCGCACGAAATCTGGCCGCTTCCGACCTATCGTGAAATGCTGTTTGTGAAGTAGCTCTTCAGAAAAATGGATCGAGAACGGGTTCGCCCGTTCTCGATCCGGCTCCCCCCGCCAGTTACGAACCCCGCTAACTGCTTTCGGCACACGAAATGACGTGCTGCTGATGCATCGTCGTCCAGTCCCCGTTGTAGACTTAGAGACTCGCCTGAGTCTTGCAGGCGTGCCGAGCGTCATGGGAATTCTCGAAAAGCTTCGTCCACAGCCCCGCTGGAAACACGCCGACCCCGGCGTTCGCGCTGCCGCCGTCTACGAGTTGGGACCCGACGAAGGCGAGGCGCTGCGTCTGCTGGCCCGTGAAGACACCGAGGCGCGTGTGCGGCGGGCCGCCGTCACCCGTCTGAGCGACGTGGCGGTGCTCGGCGAGATTGGCCGGACGGATCCTGACGAGGACGTACGCGCCGAGGCGGTCCGCGGTCTGGCGGGTCTTGCCGCCGAAGCCGACGACGTCGATCGAGCGACAGAGTCGGTTCGCCAGCTGATCGCGCTGGGCCGGTTGAAGGAAGTCGTCGTCGCGGCCCGCGAGAATCAGGACCCGCAGATCCGTTCCGTCGTCGTTGACCTGTTGGACGACTCGAAGTCGCTGGGGTCGATTAGCCGCCATGCGCAGGACGGCGGCACCCGTCTTCGCGCACTGGGGCGCGTGCGCGACGTCGAAGAGATCCTCAATGTCGCCCTCAAGGCCGAGCATACCGATGTGGCCGTGTCCGCGCTCGATCGCGTCGAAGGCGCCGAGGCGCTGTCGGCGATCGCGCAGCGTGCTCGCAACAAGGTCGCGGCGCGCCGCGCCCGGATGAAGCTGCGGCAGCTCGAAGAGGCGGCGCAGCCGCATCACGAGGCGGCCGCGCCGATGAGCGCGGAGGATCGCGAGCGCGCGTTGGGCCTGCTGCACCGCGCCGAGGCGCTCGTCACGACCGCCGATCCCGACGAAGCCACGACCGGATTGGCTGATGTTCGTCTGGCGTGGGCCGAGCTCCAGGCCGACGCGGACGTTGACGGCTCGCTCGGGCAGCGCTTCGAGGCGGCGAGCGAGGCCGTGCGCGAGGCCGTGGACGTCCGCCGTCAGGAGCGGACCGCGGAAGAAGCGCGCGCGGCGGCCATCGCCCGTGAGCAGGCGGACCGTGTCGCCATCGTCTCGGAGATCGAGCGGCTTGCCGGCCCGGACGCCCTCGATCGGATCGCCGAGTTGCGCGTGCGGTGGGACGGTTTGCCGCCGATGCCGTCGGAGTACGCGGCATCGCTGACGCGCCGCTTCCAGGATGCGTCGCGCACATTCGAGGATCGCGAACGGCGTCGCGTGCTCGCCGAAGCGGCGGCGGGCCGGTTGGAGACACTGGCGACCGAGCTCGAGCAGCTGCTCGCCTCGGATCAACCGGTTGAGGAAATTGTCGCCCGCTGGCGCGGACTGCGCCGTGATGCCGACGTGCTGCGCGAACACGCCCCGGCCAATCTGTCAGCGGCGGAACGGCTCGAGCGCGCGGTGGCCACGCTCGAAGAGAAAGAGCTGCAGTATCAGCAGGCGCGCGCCAAAGTCGAACAGGATCATCTGCGGCGGCTGCAGCAGCTGTGCAGACAGGTCGAGACGCTCGCCGGCACCGAACAGATCACGCTCAAGGCCGGCGATCGCGCGCTGCGCGAGATTCGCACGGCGATGGAGGAGCGCGTTCCGCTGCCCTCCAAGAAGGATCGCCAGGAGATCCTGACGCGGCTGGAGGCGGCGCGTGCGGCGCTCGCACCTCGCGTGCAGGAACTGCGCGACGCCGACGAGTGGCAGCGCTGGGCCAACCTGCAGGTCCAGGAAGAGATCTGCAAGGAGATGGAGGCGCTCAAGTCCGAGGAGAACCTCGACGTCGCCGGCCGTCGCATGCGCGAGCTGCAGGCGCGTTGGAAGCCCGTGGCACTCGCGCCCCGCGCGCAGGGCGAGGTCATGTGGCGGCGGTTCAAGGCCGCGCAGGACGAAGTGTTCGCGCGCACGTCGGCGCATTTTGCCGCGCAGAACGAGGAGCGCGCCGTCAACCTGACGCGCAAACAGGCACTCTGCGAGAAGGCCGAGACGCTCGCCGATTCGACGGACTGGGTGAGGACGGCCACCGAGATCCAAGCGCTCCAGGCTGAATGGAAAGGCATCGGCCCTGTGGCGCGCGGTCACGAAAAAGCGATTTGGGAGCGGTTCCGCGCCGCATGCGATCGCTTCTTCACCCGTCGTCAAGAGGATCTGAAGCGCCGCAAAGAAGAGTGGTCCACGAACCTGGCGCGCAAGGAAGCGCTGTGCGCGAAGGCCGAAGCGCTTGCCGATTCAACCGAGTGGGACAGCGCCGCGGCACAGTTCAAACAACTGCAGGCTGAGTGGAAGACCATCGGTCCCGTTCGCAAGTCGCGCTCGGAAGCAATCTGGCAGCGCTTCCGCGCCGCGTGCGATCGCTTCTTCGATCGCTTCAAGCACCGCGATCAGGTCGAGCTCCAGGAGAAGGCGGCGGTCCGCGATACCGTGATTCGCGAACTCGAAGCGCTCTTGCCAGCCGAGACAGCGCCCGCTGAAGGCGCAGCCGATGGTCCGGCACCCGAGAATCTCTACACGATCGTTCAGCAGGCACGATCCAAGTGGCAGCAGGCGCCCGAGCTGCCGCGCGCGCTCCAGCAGGATCTTGCCGCGCGATACCACCAGGCCGTCGGCCGACTTGTCGCGACCTGGCCCGGCGCCTTCGCGGGCACCGAAATGGATCCCGAGACGACGCGCAAGCGGATGGAGAAGCTGCTGGCGCGGGTGGAAGAGATCGTGTCGGCGCAGCCAGCGAAACCGGCGAACCTGTCGCCCACCGAGCTCCTCGCGCAGCAGCTTCGCGAACGCCTGGCCGCCAACACCATGGCCGGCGGCAGTCGCGCTGCGGAGAACGAAGAGTCACGCTGGCGCGCGTCCGAGCAGGAAGTGCGCAGTGCGCAGGCACAGTGGATGCGCCTCGGGCCGGTGCCGCCAAACATCGCCGGGCCGCTCAACGAACGCTTCCAGCGCGCGTGCCGGCGGTTTTTCGAGTCGCGCAAGCGAGCGTCGTAGCCACGGTAGAACCTCCACCTGAACCCGAATCACGTTGGCGTTACGTCGCCGACCGTCAACGTCTCCGCGATCCTGTCAATCGCCACACGCTGGCGATCGCGCTGATCGCCGCACCAGTTATCTTCGGCGCATTGGTCCTGAGAGCCCTCGGCACTGATGCCACAACACTCGTGTGGACGCTGGTTGGCGTAGCTGCCCCTGCCGCGGTGGGCGGGTGGGTGCATCCGCCGTCGCGTTCGCTGCGGGTCAGAGGCGCCGTGGCAGGGCTCGCAATCGCAGCAGGGGCTCTGGCGGCCACCTATGCCTCCATGACCTGGCGTGGTCCTGACTACGAGATTCGGTTCGGCCTCGAACTCATTCTTCCCATCGTCATCGGTGGTCTGCCGGGCACGGTTCTGTACTATGCGCTCGTGCGGAACCACGACTAGCGCTGGTTGTTCTCCGCAGCCCCGAGTACCCTTGGTGATCTTGGTGCTCGTAGCGAAGGAGAGCCCGTCATGCATCGGTTCCTCGTGGCTGCCGCCGCCGTTCTGTGTGGTGCACTCGTCCTCGCGCAGAACGACGGGCCCACCCTAACCCCCATCTGGGATCTCAAGGGCGATTTCGCCGCCCCCGAGAGCGCCTACTATCACGCCGCCTCGAACTCGGTCTTCGTCTCTTCGATCAATGGTCAGATCCTCGATAAGGACGGCAACGGCTACGTCTCGCGGCTGTCGCCTGACGGGAAGGTCGTCAGCGCGAAGTGGGCGACGGGCCTCAACGCGCCCAAGGGACTGCGCAGTGTTGGCAACACCATCTGGGTGGCCGACATCGACGACGTGGTTGGGATGGATGCCGCGAGCGGCAAGATCACCTCGCGCGTGAAGGTCGAGGGCGCGACGTTCCTCAACGATCTCGCGACTGCGCCTGACGGCACCATCTACACCTCCGACTCGAGCGGGCTGAAGATCTACGCCGTCAAGGACGGGAAGTCGTCGGTGTTCGTCGAGGGTGCCGACGTCGTCGAGCAGCCGAATGGTCTGCTCGTGGATGGCGCCAGGTTGATTCTGGGCAGCATTGGTCCAGCGCCGCAGCCTGGAGCCGCACCCGCCGGTCGTGGACGCGGGCAGGCGGCCGGCGGGCATCTCTTCGCGTTCGATCTCAAGACCAAGCAGCGCACGCAAGTAACGAACGAAGCCGTTGGTGGGATCGACGGCATCGAGCCGGACGGTAGCGGTGGTCTGCTCGTCACCGACGTCATCGGACAGCGGCTGCTGCACGTGGCGAAGTCGGGACAGGTGAAAGTGCTGGCAAAGTTCACGGCCGGCGGCGCCGACTTCGGCTACATCGGCGCGAGGCGGATCGCCATCGTTCCTTTCCTGTTTGAAAACAGAGTCGCGGCGTACGATTTGACGAATGCCCTCAAGTAAGCCGGTCGATCTCGTCGTCCTCCACGAGCACCCCGAGTGGCAGAAGCCACTGTTTGCCGCGCTCGAGCGGCGCGGTGTGGCCTATGCGGCTTGCAATCTGACCCGCGCGGCGTTCAGCAACATCGAAGCACCGGGCGCTAAGCTCTATTTCAATCAGGCGAGTCCCAGTGCGTACGTGCGTGGCAACACGCGGGCGGTGCCGCTGGCGCTCGCGTACATGCGCACGCTCGAACGTCTCGGCGCGCGCGTGCTCAATGGCGCTGACGTCTTTGCGCTGGAGTTGAGCAAGAGTGCGCAGGCGACGCTGCTGCACACGCTGGGTATCGATACGCCGTGGTCGATCACGTTCAATGACGTGAGCGCGCTTCGCTCGTACGCCGATCGCATTCAGTGGCCGGCGATTCTCAAGCCGGACCAGGGTGGCAGCGGCGCGCGCATTCATGTGGTCGAGTCACTGGCGCACGTCGAGTCGATCCTCGCCGCCGATCCTGGGCTCTGGCTGCCAGAGAACCTTCTCCTGCTGCAGGAGTATCTGCCGCACGATCCCGAGCAGGGCATCATCCGACTCGAGTTCCTCGGCGGGGAGCTGCTCTACGCGATGAGAGTGATCACGCACGGCCGGTTCAACCTCTGCCCCTCGCCAGTCTGCAACCCAGACGAGGGCGATGGCGTGTGCGAGGTGCCGGCAGCGCAGCCCGCCCCGCCCGTCGAGTTCTATCCATATCAGGACGTGCCGAAGAACGCCGTCGAAACGGCGAAGAAGATCGTGAAGGCCGCCAGACTGGACGTCGGCGGGATTGAGTATCTGGAAACGCCCGACGGCCGGCGTGTCTTCTACGACGTCAACGCGAACTCGAACCTGCGGCCGTCAGTGGCGGCATCGTTCGGATTCGATCCGTTCGAGCGGGTTGTGGATTTCCTGAGCCTTCAGATGCTGCCGGCACCTAACGGGACTTCGATCTCGTAGGCGCCGATGCGCGTACCTGGCGTGAGCGACATAGGGGGCGCCGCGATTATCTGCGCTCTTTACCCTTCCAGGTAGGTGTACCCGTGTAGGCCGTCCTCGTAGAAGCGGAGCAGCCGGCCCGCGCCTTCGTAGTCCACCCGACCTTCCCGCACCGCGGTCTCGACGTCGGTGCGCAGCTTGCCCAGTAGCATCTCGGGATCGAACTCGACGTAGTCGAGGACCTCGCGGACCGTGTCGCCTTTGATGAGCGCATCAAGGCGGGCTCCGCCGTTTTCGTCAAGGCTGACGTGGACGGCGTGCGTGTCTCCGAAGAGGTTGTGCAGGTCGCCGAGGATTTCCTGATAGGCGCCGACCAGAAAGACGCCCAGATAGTACGAGTCACCGTTGACGGTGTGCAGCGGCAGCGTCTTCTTCACGTCGCGGCGATCGACGAAGCGATCGAGCTTGCCGTCAGAGTCGCAGGTGATGTCGCCCAGCACGGCGTGCTTGCTCGGCTTCTCGTTGAGCCGGTGGATCGGCATGACCGGAAACAGCTGCTTGATCGCCCAGCTGTCGGGGATCGACTGGAACAGCGAGAAGTTGCAGAAGTACGTGTCCGACAGCTGTTCGTCGAGGTTCTGCAGGTCCTCCGGCACTTCGGCCATTGCCTGGACGATGCGCTGGAGCTTGATGCAGATCGCCCAGAACAGGTTCTCGGCCATGCTGCGCTGATCGAGTGGCAGATAGCCGGTATTGAACAGGCTCAGCGCCATGTCGAGCGCCTGCTGTGCGTCGTGGAAGGCCTCGGCCGCATTCCGCGCGGTGACGTTGTTATAGGTTTCCACGAGATCGTGGAGCGGCTGCTCCCACTCGCTGTTCGCAGTGCCCGGGACCTTCTCGTCGCCGAACCCCGAGACGCCAAGGACGTTGAACACCAGCACGCTGTGATACGCGACGACGGCCCGTCCGCTCTCCGAGACGATGGTCGGATGGGGCACGCCGGCTTCGTCGCACACGCTCTGGATGTGGTAGACGACGTCGTTGGCGTACTCGTCGAGCGTGTAGTTCATGCTCGACTCGAAGTTCGTCTGCGAGCCGTCATAGTCCACGCCGAGGCCGCCGCCGACATCGATGTACTGAAGCCCCGCGCCCAGCTTGGCCAGCTCGGTATAGACCCGTGCCGCCTCGTTCAGGGCGCCCTTGACGATCCGGATGTTGGTGATCTGGCTGCCGAGATGGAAGTGGAGGAGCTTGAGGCAGTCCTGCATGCCGCGAGCCTTCAGCTCTTCGAGCCCGCGCATGATCTCGGTGATGGTCAGGCCGAATTTCGAGCGGAACCCGCCGGACGACTGCCATCGTCCGCTGCCGCGCGCGGCCAGCTTGACGCGCATGCCGATCTGCGGTCGGACGCCGAGTTTGTCGGCGGCCTCGAGAATCAGACCGAGCTCGGTGTATTTCTCGACGACCGGGATGATGTTGCGTCCGATCTTGTGGCCGAGCATGGCCGTTTCGATGAATTCCGCGTCCTTGAAGCCGTTGCAGATGATCGGCGTGGTGTTGTCGGCCATGGCCACCACGGCCAGGAGCTCGGGCTTGGAGCCGGCCTCGAGGCCGAAGTGATACGGCTTCCCGAAGTTGTGCACCTCTTCGACGACTTGCCGCTGCTGATTGACCTTGATCGGGTAGACGCAGCTGTAGCCGCCCTGGTACTGATGCTGGGTGATGGCGTTCTGAAAGGCGGCGTGGATGTCGCCGAGACGATGCTTCAGGATGTCGGTGAATCGAATAAGGACCGGAAGGCTGATGCCGCGAAGCTGGAGGCGATCAACCAGCTCCTTGAGGTCGATCGCGCGGGCCGGATCCTTGGTCGGGTGGACCTGCACGTGGCCGCTGCCGTTGACCGAGAAGTATCCGTTGCCCCAGCGGGCCACTTCGTAGAGTTCGCTGGCGTCGTGCACGCTCCAGGAACGTGTCGCCGACGTGGACGTGGAAGGAGTGATCGGAACGGGTCTCCCGTTCGTCGCCGTGCTCATCTAGTGGTCCACCCACACAAGAGAAGTCATCGTCACAACCAACCTGTCAGTCATGATAAACGTGTTTCGGTCGAAGTGATGGTGATTTTTAGTCTTAGGTCTTCGGTCGTTGGTCTACGGACCAGAGACCATGGACCACAGACCAGAGACCGAAGACAATGAAGAGTTGATGTCCGACCGTATCCCCGCGATCCGCGTCCTGCTGCTACCGAAGGACACGAATGCGTACGGCACCATCTTCGGCGGCGTGATCCTCTCGAACATCGATCTGGCCTCGGCTGTCGAAGCGCGGAAGCTCGCGCCGCACCGGTACGTTACAAAGGCGATGCACGAAGTCGAGTTCCACGAGCCGGTGTTCGTGGGCGATCTGGTCGATTTCTATACGGAAACCATTCGCATCGGCCGGACGTCGGTGACGGTGCGTGTGTCGGTTGAAGCCGAGCGGTGGGGCAGCACGGCCTCCGAGCACGGGCCCATCCGACGCGGCGAGCGGGTCAAGGTGACCGAGGCCGAGGTCGTCCTCGTCGCCGTCAACGAGCTCGGGCGGCCCATTCCGATTCGTCCGGAGACTCCGATCGCATGAAGTGGGTCAGCACGCGTGGTAACTCGCCGCCGATTTCGTTCGTAGACGCCCTCTTTGCCGGCACCGCGCCCGACGGTGGGCTCTACATGCCGGAACGGCTCGATCCGCTGCCGTCCGGCACCCTCGATCGCCTGGCAGGGGCCGACATCGTGACCATCGGCACGACGATCGGGAGCCACGTGCTCAGGGACGAAATCACCGAGCCGGCGATGCGCGCGCTGGTGAGCGACGCGCTGGGATTCCCCATCCCACTGGTCCAGATCACGGAGCGGACGTGGGTGCTCGAGCTCTTTCACGGCCCGACGCTGGCGTTCAAGGATGTCGGGGCACGGGTTCAGGCGCGGCTGCTGCACCATTTCACCGACGGCACACCGCTGACCATTCTTGTGGCGACCTCGGGCGACACCGGCAGCGCCGTTGCCCAGGCGTTTCACCGCGTCCCCGACGCGCGGGTCGTCGTCCTGTATCCGGAAGGCAAGGTCAGCGACGTGCAGGAGGCGCAGATGGCGTCGCTCGGCGACAACATCACCGCGCTTGCCGTCCAGGGGACGTTCGACGACTGTCAAGCACTGGTCAAGCGAGCCTTTGCCGACGATGGCCTGCGGCGTCACGTCTGGCTGACGCCGGCAAACTCGATCAATCTGGGCCGGCTCCTGCCGCAGGCGTTCTATTACTTCACGCTGGCCGGCAGTCCGGCCTGCGACGTCGTGTCTGTTCCGAGTGGCAACTTCGGGAACCTGACCGCCGGGCTGATCGCCAAGCGGATGGGCCTGCCGATCCGGCACTTCGTGGCGGCGACCAACGTCAACGACTCCGTGCCGGTCTATCTCAAGTCGGGTCACTACGAACCGCGGCCGTCGATTGAGACGGTGGCCAATGCCATGGACGTCGGCGCGCCCAGCAATTTCGAGCGGGTCCAGTCGCTGTACAACTCGGATCTTGGCGCACTCCGCAAGGACGTCGAGGGCTACGCGTACGGCGATGCCCGGGTGATCGCCGAGATTGCCAGCGTCCACCGGCGCCATGGCTACGTGCTCGACCCCCATAGCGCTATCGCCTGGCTGGCGCTGCAGGATGCGCTGACCCAGAATCCGTCCGCTCACGGCGTGTTTCTGGCGACGGCGCATCCGGCCAAGTTCAGGGAGATCGTCGAGCCGGCGATCGGGCAACCCGTTCCGCTGCCGCCCGAGCTTGCCGATGCCCTCAGCCGGCCGCGAAAGTCCATCTCCATGCCGGCCGACTATTCCTCATTAGAGCGATTCCTTCGGTCATGACTACTGCCACCACGTTCCGACCCGGATCCGGTCCCGTACCGGATCGAGACGCCGTTCCCACGAAATACCGCTGGAATCTGGAATCCATCTTTCGCAGCTGGGACGAATGGTCAGTCAGTTACGCCCAGCTCGACGCCGCCATCGGCGCCTTCAAGGAGCGGCAGGGCACGCTGGCCAAGGGCGCAGAGTCACTGCTCGCCGCGTTCACGGCGATGGACGAGATGGGTGCGCTGGCCTACCGCGTCTGGTACTTCGCGGCGCTGCAGTACGACCAGGATCAGCGCAACAACGAGATCAACGGACGCCGCCAGCAGGTGCAGATCCTCTTCGCCCGGCAGCAGCAGGCCAGCTCGTGGTTCAACCCCGAGCTCCTGGCCATTCCGGTCGAAACGATTCGCGGCTGGATGGATGATCACGCCGCGCTGGCGGTCTATCGCTTCGCCATCGAGAGCCTGTTTCACGAGCAGGAGCACGTCCTCGACGAGAAAGGGGAGCGGCTGCTCTCGTTTGCCGGCCGGTTCGGCAGCGTCCCGCACGACAGCTACGCCGCCTTGACGACCGCCGACATGAAGTTCCCGGCAATCAGGCTGGCCAGCGGCGATGAGGTGACGCTGACCTACGGGCAGTACCGCGCGTTGCTCGAGACCAACCGCCGCCAGGAGGACCGCGCGGTCGCGTATCGCGCGTTCCATCAGTCGTACGAGAACAATCAGAACACCTACGCGTCGCTCTACAACGGCGTACTGCAGCGCGACTGGTTTCATGCCCGCGCCCGCGGCTACGAGTCCACGCTGCATGCGGCGCTTCACGGCAACAACATCCCGACATCCGTGGTCGAGAACCTGATCGCGGTGACCAAGGCAGGTGTGGCACCGCTGCGCCGCTATCATCGGCTTCGGCGCAAGGCGCTCGGCCTCGACACATATCGGCTCTATGACATCTTCGTGCCGCTCGTGCAGCACGATGTGCGATATCCGTACGATGAGGTGGGGGATTGGATCGTCGATTCGGTCCGTCCGCTTGGCGCGGAGTATCAACGTCGCGTGCGCACAGCGTTCGACGGCCGGTGGATCGACGTGTTCGAGAATGCCGGCAAGCGCAGCGGCGCGTACTCGGCGCCGGTGTACGGCGCGCATCCGTACATGCTGCTCAACTACAACGAAACGCTCGACGCCGTGTTCACGCTGGCGCACGAGATGGGGCACTCGATGCACACGCTGCTCTCGCATCAGGCCCAGCCATTTGTCTACGCGGGCTACACGATCTTCGTCGCTGAAGTGCCATCCACGTTGAGCGAAGCACTGTTCCTGGATTTGATGCTCGAGCGGGCGAGCAGTCGCGAGCACCGTGCCATGCTGCTGCAGCACGCGATCGACAGCATCGCCGGCACGTTCTACACGCAGGTCATGTTTGCGGACTTCGAGCTGCAGGCGCACCGGCTGGTCGAGGGCGACCAACCGATCACCGCCGAGATGCTGGGCAACGTGTACGCGACGCTGTTGCGCGAATATTACGGCGACGTGATCGACGAGGAGCCGATCTCGCGCATGACGTGGGCGCGCATCCCGCATTTCTTCAGCACGCCGTACTACGTCTACCAATACGCCACGTGCTTTGCCTCGACGGCTCGGCTGATGCAGGGGATTCGCGCTGCCGATCCTGCCGAGCGGCAGCAGGCTGTCGAGCGCTACCTGTCGTTGCTGTCGGCGGGAGGCAGCGCCTATCCGATGGAGCTGCTCGCGCGCGCTGGCGTGGATTTGAGCCAGCCGGATACGGTGAAGGCGGTGGCGACTGAGCTGGATGACCTGGTGTCGAAGCTCGAGGCGGAGTTGTAGTGTCCGGCTTCCCGCCTCCGCCGAAGGCTTCGGCGAGGCTCGCCGTAGCGCGCTGGCGCGCGAAGGCGGCAGCGGACGAGAATGAGGCACAATACCCACCACCTCGGAGGAGTTATGGCTCGCGTTGCCCGCACGGCCGTCGTCGCGCTCGTCCTCGTCGTCGCGTCACTGACGTCGGTTCACGTGCAGGGGCAGAAATGGGTCGTGCCGCGCACAGCCGATGGCCGCCCGGACCTCGAAGGCGCGTGGGAGAACAACAGCGCGACACCTCTTGAACGTCCGCGCCAGCTTGCCGACAAGCCGCGACTCTCCGATGAAGAACTCGAGTCGATGAAGCGCCGCGCGGCGACGCTCTTCGGGCCCGACGCAGAGGCCACCTTCGGGGACGCGCTGTATCAGACCTTGCTGGCCAACACGACGCCGCGCGGACTCGGCTCGACCGGTTCCTACAGTCAGAACTGGCTGCCCGATCGCTACTTCGAGAAGCGAACCTCGTTGATCGAGGATCCGGCGGACGGCAAGCTGCCGCCACCAACGCCGGCTGGCGCAAGACGGCGGGCCGCGTCAGCAGGGCGGTTTGGCCTGGTGGGCGCTTCGGCGCAGGACATGTCGCTCCAGGATCGCTGCATCCATTACGGGTTTCCCGATCTGTTCGCAGCGTACATGGCGGTGT
>Ga0111539_10006566_pt1 | contig 14988 bp, 10 predicted proteins | sample RhiMethybrSRZTD1_FD_79667 | JGI IMG/M metagenome (GOLD analysis project Ga0111539, IMG submission 79667) | Populus rhizosphere microbial communities from Tennessee, USA - Rhizosphere MetaG P. TD hybrid SRZTD1 (version 2) (version 2) | ecosystem: Host-associated > Plants > Roots > Rhizosphere >... | reverse complement strand
GGTCGACCCTCTCGGCGCCGGCGACCTGCTCCGGCGCCATGTAGGTCGGCGCGCCCATCACGGTGCCCTCCTGGGTCTGGAAGGCGGAGAAGCTGTCCCCCTTGTCGCGCAGCTTGGCGATGCCGAAGTCGAGGATCTTGGCCCGCTCGCCGCCCGCCACCTCGGGGTCGGCCACGATGTAGACGTTGTCCGGCTTGAGATCGCGGTGCACCACGCCGATGCGGTGCGCAGCCATCAGCGCGCCGGTCATCTGCCGGGCGATGGACAGCGCCTGGTCGACCGGGATCTTGCGCACCCGCTTGAGGCGGGCGCCGAGCGGCTCGCCCTCGAGGCGCTCCATCACCAGGTAGGCGCTGCCGTCGCGCGCGTACCCGAAATCGTAGATCTCCACGATTCCCGGGTGCTTGATGGCCGTCGTGGTGCGCGCCTCGTTGAAGAACCGGGCGACGATCGACTCGTCGCCGCACAGCTCGGGGAGCAGGACCTTGATCGCGGCCTCGCGCCCGATGAGCGTGTGCTTGGCCAGGTAGACCGCCCCCATGCCACCCGACCCCAGCTTGCCGGTGATCCGGTAGCTCCCCACTACCTCGCCGACGCGCACCGACTGAGCATATCACGCTGCCGGGATCTCGCCGCCTCGCGCTCCGGAACCGCGCCAACCGTAAACGCGCGGAAACTCGGAGCAAAGCCGCTTCTCGGGGATCGCCGAGCGCGCTACGCTCGAGAGGATGTCGTCTGCCGTGCTCGCCGGGTTCCATCCGATCGTCCAGACCTGGTTCGCCGAGCGCTTCGCCGGACCGACCGCGCCGCAGGCGAGCGGATGGCCCGCCATCGCGTCGGGGCGCGACACGCTCATCGCCGCGCCGACCGGCTCGGGCAAGACCCTGGCGGCATTTCTCGCCTGCCTCGACGACCTCCTGCGCCGCGCGCTGGCCGGCCGGCTGCCCGACGCCACCCAGGTGGTGTACGTCTCGCCGCTCAAGGCGCTGTCGAACGACGTGCAGCGCAACCTCGAAGTACCGCTCGAGGAGCTGAGGGTGGTGGCAGCGCGCGAGGGGCTGGCGGTGCCGCCCATCCGGGTCGCGGTCAGGACCGGCGACACCCCGATGGCCGAGCGCGGCAAGATGGCGAGGAGGCCGCCGCACATCCTGGTCACCACGCCCGAGTCGCTCTACATCCTGCTCACCGCGGAGAAGAGCCGCGCGGCGCTGGGCCAGACCCGCACCGTCATCGTCGACGAGATCCACGCGGTGGCGGGAGACAAGCGCGGCGCGCACCTCACCCTCTCGCTCGAGCGGCTCGAGCGGCTGGTGGTCGGCGCCGGCGGCGCCCGGCCGGTGCGGGTCGGGCTCAGCGCCACCCAGCGGCCCATCGAGCTGATCGGCCGCATGCTGGTCGGAGCCGGCAGGCCCCTGCCCTTCATCGCCGACACCGGCTGGGCGCGCACCCTCGACGTCGCCATCGAGGTCACCGACGACGAGCTGGGCGCGGTGGCGTCCAACGAGCTCTTCGGCCGCATCCACGACCGGGTCGCCGAGCTGGTGCTCGCCCACCACACCACGCTGGTGTTCGTCAACACGCGGCGCCTGGTCGAGCGGGTGTCGCATGCGCTCGAGGAGCGGCTGGGAGCCGACCAGGTGGTCGCGCACCACGGCTCGATGTCGCGCGAGCGCCGGCACGAGGCGGAGCGGCGGCTCAAGGCCGGCGCGGTCAAGTGTGCGGTGGCGACCGCCTCGCTCGAGCTCGGCATCGACGTCGGCAAGGTCGACCTCATGGTCCAGCTCGGCTCGCCGCGATCGATCGCGACGCTGCTCCAGCGCATCGGGCGATCCGGCCACTCGCTGGGAGCCACCCCCAAGGGGCGCCTGTTCCCGACCACCCGCGATCAGCTGGTCGAGCTGGCCGCGCTGGTGCGCGCCATCGCGGCGGGCCGGCTCGACGCGCTCAGCCTGCGCGACGCGCCGCTCGACATCCTGGCCCAGCAGGTGGTGGCGATGACCGCCTGCGAGGAGCTGGCCGAGGAGGAGATCTTCGCGCTGGTGCGGCGGGCCGCCCAGTACGCCGAGCTCGAGCGCGGCCAGTTCGACCAGGTGGTGGCGATGCTGGCCGAGGGGGTGGGGGCGCGGCACGGCCGGGTCACTGCGCATCTGCACCGCGACCGGACGACCGGCACCGTGCGGGCGCGGCGCGGCGCCCGGCTGGCCGCCATCACCTGCGGCGGCGCCATCCCCGACAACAACAACTACGCGGTCGTCCAGATGCCGGAGGAGACCCCGGTCGGGACGCTCGACGAGGACTTCGCCATCGAGAGCTCGGCGGGCGACATCTTCCTGCTCGGCAACACCTCGTGGCGGATCCTGCGGGTCGAGTCGGGCCGCGTGCTGGTGCAGGACGCCGCCGGGCTGCCCCCCACGGTTCCGTTCTGGTTCGGCGAGGCACCGGCGCGCACCGAGGAGCTGTCGGAGGAGGTCGGCCGGCTGCGCGCCGAGGCCGACCAGCGCCTGGCCGACGGGGCCGCGGCCCGGGACATCGCGGCCGATCTGGAGTGCGCTGCCATCCCGCGTCCGGCGGCGGAACAGATCGCCGAGTACCTGGCGGCCGGCCGCGCGGCGCTCGGGGCGCTGCCCAGCAAAGAGCGCATCATCGCCGAACGCTTCTTCGACGACGCCGGCGGGATGCAGCTCGTCCTCCACGCGCCGCTCGGCGGGCGGATCAACAAGGCCTGGGGGCTGGCGCTGCGCAAGCGCTTCTGCCGCAGCTTCAACTTCGAGCTGCAGGCGGCGGCCACCGACGACGGCATCGTCATCTCGCTCGGCCCGGTGCACAGCTTCCCGCTCGAGGAGGTGTTCGCCTTCCTGACCGCGGCCACCGCCCGCGAGGTCCTGGTGCAGGCCGTGCTGGCGGCGCCGGTCTTCGGCCTGAGGTGGCGGTGGAACACCACCCGGGCGCTGGCGGTCCTGCGCCGCACCGGCGGCAACCGGGTGCCGCCGCCCATCCTCCGCATGCGCACCGACGATCTCCTCGGGCTGGTCTTTCCCCAGGCCAACGCCTGCCAGGAGAACGTGGTCGGCGACATCGAGCTGCCCGACCATCCGCTGGTGTTCGAGACCATGCGCGACTGCCTGGTCGAGTTCCTCGACGCCGACGGCCTGGTCGCGCTGCTCGAGCGGATCGAGCGGGGCGAGATCGAGCTCGTCGCGCGCGACACCCTGGAGCCGTCGCCGCTCAGCCACGAGATCTTGAACGCCAACCCGTACGCGTTCCTCGACGACGCACCGCTCGAGGAGCGGCGGACGCGGGCGGTGAACCTGCCGCGCCGGCTGCGGGCCGAGCTGGAGGTGGACGCCGGCCGCGTGATCGACGACGAGGCCATCGCCGCCGCCGAACAGGAGGCGGCGCCGGACGTGCGCAGCGCCGACGAGCTCCACGACCTCCTGCTCTCGCTCTGGGCCGTGCCGATCGACCCGGCGGTGGGCGCACCGGCCTGGGGCCTGGCCGCCGGCGACGCCTGGCCGCGCTGGTTCGACGAGCTGGCGGGGCGCGGCCGCGCCGGCGTCATCGCGCAGGGCGGCCGCACACTGTGGGTGGCGAGCGAGCGGGCCGACGCGGTGCGCGCCGGCGCCGACGCGGCGGTCCTCGAGATGGTCGGCGCGCTCCTCGCCTATGCCGGACCGCGCGGCGCGGCCGAGCTGGCGGCCCACTTCGGGCTCGAGCTCGAGCGGGTGGAGGCCGCGCTCCTCGCGCTCGAGGCCGAGGGCGCCGTCCTGCGCGGCGAATGGGGCGGCGGGCTCGAGTTCTGCGACCGGCGCATGCTGGCGCGCATCCACCGGCTCGCCATCGGGCGGCTGCGCCGCGAGATCGAGCCGGTCAGCCCGGCGGCGCTGATGCGCTTCCTCTTCCGCTGGCAACGGGTCGCGCGCGGCAGCCAGGCGATCGGTGCCGACGGCCTCGGCCGCGTGATCGAACAGCTGCAGGGGTTCGAGAGCGCCGCCGGCGCCTGGGAGCGCGAGATCCTGCCGGCCCGGCTCTTCGGCTACGAGCCGGAGTGGCTCGACCTGCTGTGCCTGTCGGGCGAGGTGGCCTGGGCGCGCCTGTCGCCGCGCGCCTCGGCGGCGGCCCGGTCCGACCGGTCCCCGCGCGAATCCGATGCCGGATCGAACCGGATGACCCCGTGGGCCCCGGGCAAGTCGGCTCCGACCCGCGCCGCACCGCTCGCGCTGCTCCTGCGCGCCGATCTGCCCTGGTTGCGCGCGTCGGCGCCGGTCGCTGCCGCCGACCAGGCCGAGCTCGGCGAGGCGGCGCGCGCCGTCCACGACCACCTGGCCGGCTCGGGCGCCTCGTTCCTGGTCGACCTGGTGAATGCGCTCGGCCGGCCGCCCGCCGAGATCGAGGACGCGCTGTGGGAGCTGGTCGCCGCCGGGCTGGCCACCGCCGACGGCTTCGCCAGCCTGCGCGTGCTGACCGACCGCCGGCGAGGCGAGAGTCGCAGCCTGTTCGACCGCGAGAACGGCGCGGTCGCCTCGCCGCGCAGCTGGGCCGCGGCGGTGAAGAAGGCGCGGGCGCGCGACCGCGAGAGACCGGCCCACGCCCTGCGCGCACTGCCCACCTCGGCGGGGCGCTGGTCGCTCCTGCGGCCGCCCGATCCGGCGGCGACCGATCCCGATCGCGCCGCCCGCCAGCTGCTCGCCCGCTACGGCATCGTCTTCCGCGACCTCCTGGCGCGCGAGTCCTGCCTGCCGCCCTGGCGCGACCTCCTGCGCGCGCTGCGCCGGCTCGAGGCGCGCGGCGAGATCCGCGGCGGGCGGTTCGTCTCCGGGTTCGTCGGCGAGCAGTTCGCACTGCCCGAGGCGGTCGAGGGGCTGCGCGCCGAGCGCAGGTCGCGCGGCTATCCGCCCGAGGTGGTGCGGATCGCCGCCGCCGATCCGCTCAACCTGGTCGGCGTCACCTCGCCGGGCGCACGCGTGCCGGCCGTGATCGGCAACGCGGTCCTCTACCGGAACGGGACGCCCATCGCCAGCCTCGAGGGTGGCCTCGTCGTCCTGCGCGAGCGCCTCGAGCCGGGCGAGGCGGTCGATCCCGACCTCGCCTATCACCCGCCGGTCCGCGTCGACCTCGACGAGTACCAGACCGCCCTACCCCTGTGACGCCGCCGGCCGGGTCGGTACACAAGTTGGCCGGCGCTTCACCAATTGTGCAGCGCGCGAACACGCGAGACCTGACCGCGACTTGGATCGCACAATGGTCGCGGCGCTCACGTGCTCGCTGCATGGTCCACATCCTGCTGAGCAGCACGCGCCATGGGGGCACGATGCGCAACTGCTTGACGGCTCTTCTCTGCCTGACCGCGCTGGCCTGCGGTGGTGACGACGACGGCGCAGCCGACGGCGCGCCGCCGGCCGACGCACAGCCAGACGCCCAGACCGTCTACGACTACTGCGCCGACGCACCGGCCACCTTCACGCCGATCGAGCCGGCCACCACCTACAACACGGCCTCCGAAGGTTTCGCCGTGGTCTATCCGACCGAGAACCCGTACAGCTGGGACAAGGCGATCCTCGGCAAGATCCTCTTCTGGGAGGAGCAGATGTCGAGCGACGACACCGTCGCCTGCGGCACCTGCCACCGGACGGGCGCGGGAGGTTCCGACCCGCGCGCCGGCACCGGCGCGACCTTCCCGAGCGCGATCGGCGGCATCCACGGGGCGCAGGGCATCCGGGCCTGCACCATCGACGAGGCCGGCCAGGTCGTCTACGACGACAGCAACGGCAGCACGACAGTCCAGGTCACCAAGCGCAAGCCGCCGACCTACCTCGACGCCATGTTCGGCAGCGACCTGTTCTGGGACGGCCGCGCCCTGTCGGCCTTCACCGATCCCGACACCGACGAGGTCGCCATCGCCGCCGGCGGCGGACTCGAGAGCCAGGTGGTCGGCCCGCCGGTCAACGGCGTGGAGATGGCCTGCGCCGAGAGGACCTGGCCGGACATTCACGCCAAGCTGGAGAACGCCCGGCCGCTGGCCAAGGCGCGCGACATCCCGCCCGACATGCTCTACGCCCTGTGCGCGCGCCCGAGCTACCCCGAGCTGTTCGAGGCGGCGTTCGGCGATCCCGCCATCACCACCAAGCGGATCGCCTTCGCCATCGCCACCCACGAGCGCACGCTCATCTCCAACCAGACCCCGTACGACAGGTTCCAGAGCGGCGATACCGCGGCGCTGACCGCCGAGCAGCAGGCGGGCATGAACCTCGTGCTCGGCAAGGGCAAGTGCCAGCGCTGCCACGCCGCGCCGCTGTTCGGCTCGAGCCAGTTCGTCAACCTCGGCCTCATCAACTACGACGATCCCGACGGCAACGTCGGCACCGACACGCCGCACGTCGATCTCGGTCGCGAGGAGTTCACCGGCCTGGTCGAGGACCGCGGCAAGTTCCGCGCCACCACGATGCGCAACGTCGGCCTGCGCGAGGCGCAGGGCGTCCTGCACGACGGCATCGGCGACGGCTCCAGCCTCGACGAGCTGATGGCGGCCTACAACGTGCCGCCCAAGAAGGACGCCCACACCGACGCGCGCATGGACCCGGACGTCGAGGGAAACCTCCTCGGCCTCACCGGCGAGGAGATCTCGCAGGTCCTCCTCTTCATGCGCGAGGGGCTGACCGACCCGCGCGTTGCGGCCGAGGAGTTCCCCTTCGACCGGCCCAAGCTCGGCAGCGAGTGAAGTGCGCGGGCGGCGCGTGGCGCGTCAGGCGAGCGAGGTGGACACCTTGTCGAGCAGGCGCAGGAGCTCGCGCCGCTCGCTCGCCGTGAGGGCGGCGAAGCAGTCGGCCTCGATCGTCTCGAGCGCGTCCTCGATGCGGCGCCGGCCGGCGGCGTCCAGGTCGGCCGGCTCGATGCGCCAGGCGCGGCCGTCGCCGGCGTCGGCCACCCGGCGGACCAGGCCGGCGCGCTCCATCCGGTCGATGGCGCCGGTCAGGGTGCCGCTCGACAGCATGACGATGCGCTGCAGATCGGTCATCCGCATCGCCCCTTCGAGCCAGAGGACCATCGCGATGTGCGCCTGCTCGGCCGACAGCCCGAGCGGCCGCAGGGCGCGGTTGCTGAACCGGTTGACGGCGCGGAACGCGCGGACGAGCGCGTAGCCGAGAGACCGGCGCAGCCGCGGGTCCCGGGGCAGGGGCGATCTATCTTGCATACGAAGCAAGTATCTCGTATACGAGATATCGATGCAAGCCTCGGCAGCTTCGGATCACCCCGCCCTGGTCGACCTCGCCCGCCGCCTGCGCGCCCGCATCCAGGCGGGCTCGCCACTCGAGACGGAGATCGGCGAGATCGCGACGACCGAGTACCTGTCGCAGGAGCGACACGCGTGCGAGCAGGAGCGGGTCTTCCGCCGGCTGCCGCAGATCATCGCGCTGGCCGGCGAGCTGGCGGCCCCCGGCGCCTGCCTGGCCCGCGAGGTCGGCGGAGTCTCGATCCTCCTGATCCGCGGCGGCGACGGCGTCGTGCGCGGGTTCCGCAACGCCTGCCGCCACCGCGCCACCGCGCTGATCGACGCCCCCTGCACGGTGAAGGCGATCGTCTGCCCCTACCACGGCTGGACCTACGACCTGGCCGGCGCCCTCATCCACGTCCCCCACCAGGGCGTGTTCGACGACCGATGCCGCGAGCGGCAGGGCCTGGTCGAGGTGCCGGTCGCGATCCGCCACGGACTGGTGTTCGCCGGCCTGGCGCCGTTCGACCTGGCCGGCTTCCTGGCGCCGATCGACGACGAGCTCGATGCCCTGGCGGCCGACCACTGGCCGGTCTACCGCCACGCCGTCCACCAGGTGCGCGGCAACTGGAAGCTCATCATCGACGCCTTCCTCGACGCCTACCACCTGCGCCAGCTGCACCGCACCACCATCTATCCCTACTTCGCCGACGCCTGCGCCGAGAGCGAGGAGGCCGGACGGCACATCCGCGCGGTGGTGGCACGCCGCGGTCTGGCCGAGGCGAACGACGACGCGCTGGCCGGCGGCGCCTTCCGCCAGCTGGTCACCCCGAGCTACTTCGTCTTCCCCAACGCGACCTTCATCATCCACCCGGACTACCTGAGCGTGCTCACCTGCCAGCCGCTGGCGGTCGGCCTCACCCGCTTCAGCCACTGGATGCTGATCCCCGAGCTGCCGACGAGCGAGGCGGCGGCGGCGCACTGGGCGAAGAGCTTCGAGCTCATCGACGGCGGGGTGTTCCTGAAGGAGGATCTCCACATCGTCGAGGCGATGCAACGCGGCCTGGCGGCGTCGGGCGATCCCACGGTGCTGTTCAGCCGCCTCGAGCACGCCTCGCTCTGGTTCCACCGGAACGTCTCGGACTTGCTGCCGGTCCCCTGACGGTGGGGTACGATGCGGCCGTGTGAGCGAGCCGGAGCGGAGCGAGGCGAGCGGAGTGAGCGAGGCCCGTAGGGCCCGCGGATCGCCCGTCGGGGCGAAGCCCCGTCGCGCGCTCCTCTTCATCCACCTCTACCTCGCGCTGCAGATCGCGCTGCCGCTGACCTATTACTACGCGCGGCGTGACAAGTACGACGAGCGCTTCGCCTGGCGGATGTTCTCGGCCGAGCGGATGGTCCACTGCCGCCCGATCTTCCGGGTGGACGGCAAGCCCGAGCGCCTCGGCGAAGAGTTCCACGAGGCCTGGCTGACCATCGCGTCGCGCGGCCGGCGCGAGGTGCTCGAGGCGATCGCCGCCCGCTTGTGCGCCGACCACCCCGGCAAGCCGGTCACCCTCGAGCTCACCTGCAAGACGGTCGACAAGAAGATCGAAGAGCCGAGCGCCGGCCTGTGGGACCTTTGCGAGAAGGGCCGCATCTGATGCTGCTGGCCCTCCTGGCCCGGCTCGAGGCGCACCCGCTCTATCGCCGCTACCTCCGGTTCTGGAGCGAGTACCGGGTGGCGCCGGAGGTGCTGGCGCTCTTTCGCCTGCTCTTCTTCGGCGTCCTGGCGGTCGACATGTGGCTCCAGGTGGATCAGGCGCCGCGCTACGGCGCCCACCACTTCAATGTCTCGCACCTGCAGGCGCTCGACTCGCTCCTGCCGGTCTTGACCCGGCCGGTGATGGCCTTCCTGTTCATCGTGCAGGCCTACCTGGCCGGCCTGGTGGCGCTCGGCGGCGGCGGGCGAGCCGCCATCGTCCTTCTGACCTCGCTCTTCGGGGTGAGCTACTTCTCGAGCCAGCTCGACTCCTACCAGCACCACTACCTCATGTTCCTGGTGCTGCTCCTGCTCTGCTTCGTCCGCTGGGAGCCCGAGCCGGCGGCGGCGGCCCCGCCCGCGGCGACCGGCGGCAAGAAGCGCAAGGAGAAGGTGCCCAGGGCGCCCGAGGCGCCGGGCGTGTGGCCGGTCCGCCTCATCCTGGTCCAGATCTCGATCGTGTACGTCTTCGCGGCGATCGCCAAGATGGACCGACTCTGGTGGGACGGCCGCGTGATGGAGCTCCAGATCTCGGCCGGCTGGGCGCGCGACCTCATCGAGCGGATGGGGGGATTCAAGACCGTGTCGCGCATGGTGGTCGCGACCGAGCTCTTGCTGGCCGGCGGCATCCAGGTCCGCGCCCTGCGCCGTTTCGTGGCGCCGATCGGCATCCTCTTCCACGTCGGGATCGAGGCCAGCGGATTCAAGATCGGTCTGTTCTCCTACTTCATGGTGGCGCTCTACGTGCTGGTCCTGCCGGAGGCGCCGGTCGTGCGCCTGGTCCAGTGGGTGCACCGCCACCTGCCGGCGGTGCCTCTGGTGAACCACTGGGCGCCGCTGTCGCGGCAGCTCCTGCGCGCCGCAGCCTACGCGCTCGCCGGTGTGCTGATGCTGCTGGTCCCGATCGGCACGCCGGCGCGGATGGCCCTGGTCGCCGTGGTGGTGCTCGGCGTCGCCGGCCTCTACGCGGTCAAGCGCGAACAGCGCGATCGCCACGCCCTCGCCCACCTCGGGGCGTGCCTCCTGGTCGCGCTGCTGGCGCGCCCGGCGGTGACCGACACCTCGCGCGAGTACTTCCGCCTGTGGGGCGGCTCGCTGCGGCGGTTCGGCGAGCTCGACGCCGCGACCGACGCCCTCGAGCGGGCGGTCGAGCTGGCACCCGACTACGCCCAGAGCCACGTGACGCTCGGCAAGCTCTACATGATGACCGGCAAGCTCGACCTGGCGCTGCGCGAGGCGGGCCGGGCCCAGTCGCTCGAGCCGGGCAACTATCGCGGGCACCTGGTCGAGGCGATGACCCGCGACGCCGCCGGCGAGGGAGAGCTGGCGCTGGCCGCCGCCGAGCGGGCGCTCGAGCGCAAGCCGGGCGAGGAGCAGGCGCAGGCGATCGCCGACCGGTGGCGCAAGCGGCTCGGCAAGTCGCCGCGCGAGCGCGGCGCGCCGGCGCCACGCCGGCCCGAGCCGACCGGCGAGGAGGACGGGGAGGCCGAATGACGGCCCGGCGCGCGGCGCTGGTGGAGAAGGCGGCGCGCATCGGGACGCAGCTGGACGAGCTGTTCCCCCGTCCGCCGATCCCGCTCCACCACCAGGACCCCTTCACGCTTCTGGTCTCGGTCGTGCTGTCGGCGCAATGCACGGACGTGCGGGTCAACGCCACCACGCCGGCGCTGTTCGCGCGCGCCGCCACCCCGGAGGCGATGGCGCGCCTGCCGGTCGCCACCATCGAGCGGATCATCCGGCCGTGCGGCCTGGCGCCGGCCAAGGCGAAGAACATCCGCGCGCTGTCGCAGCTCATCGCCGAGCGCCACGGCGGCGTGGTGCCCGACAGCTTCGAGGAGCTCGAGGCGCTGCCCGGCGTCGGTCACAAGACTGCCAGCGTGGTGATGGCGCAGGCGTTCGGCGTGCCCGCCTTCCCGGTCGACACCCATATCCACCGACTGGCCGGACGCTGGGGCCTGTCGCGCGCGCGGAACGTGGCCGAGGTCGAGCGCGACCTGAAGGCGCTCTATCCGCCCGAGCGCTGGAACGACCTGCACCTGCAGATCATCTATTTCGGCCGCACCTACTGCCCGGCGCGCGGCCACGACCCGGCCGGCTGCCCGATCTGCTCGTGGGCGGCGCCGCGCCGCCGTCGGTGACAACGCCGGTTCGTCCACCGCGCGTCGCGCTATAGTCACGGCGCATGGAGAACCTGCCCGATCTGTATCGCGCGCACATCGCCAGCCTGCAGGCGGGATACGCGCGCGCCCTCGAGGCGAGCGGCTTCGCCGCGCTCCTGGTGCACGCCGGAGCCATCCAGGCGGTCAGCCGGTTCGACGACCGCGAGTGGCCGTTCAAGCCGACCCCGACCTTCGCCCACTGGTTGCCGCTGGTCGAGCCGGAGTCCTGGCTGGTGGTCGAGCCGGGCAAACGGCCGCGGGTGCTGCGCTGCTACCAGACCGGCTTCTGGGACGGCCCGCCGGCGCCGGCGCCGGACTGGGTGTGGGCGGAGATCGACGCCGCCGAGATCGCGCCCGAGCGGCTGGCGGCCGAGCTGCCGACCGGCCGCATCGCCTTCGTCGGCGAGGATCCGGCGCGCGCCCAGGCGCTCGGGCTGGCGCCGGCGGCGGCCAACCCGCCGGCGCTGGTCGCCGCCTTCGATCAGATCCGCGCGCGCAAGAGCGAGTACGAGCGCGCCTGCCTGGCGGCCGCGACCCGGCGAGCGGTGGCCGGCCACCGGCACACGTTCGACTGCTTCCGCCAGCGGGCGGCCAGCGAGCTCGAGCTCCAGCTCGAGTTCCTCGAGGCGAGCGGCCAGGACGCGACCGAGACCCCGTACAAGAACATCGTCGCGCTCGGGCGCAACGCAGCGGTGCTGCACCATGTGTCTTACGAGCGCCGGCGGCCGCCGGCCAGCCGCTCGCTGCTGGTCGACGCCGGCGCCAGCGAGCTCGGCTACGGCTGCGACATCACGCGCACCGAGGTGACCGGCGAGGGCGAGCCGGTGCGGGTCTTCGCCGAGCTCATCGCGCGGGTCGACGCGATGCAGCAGGAGCTGTGCCGGCGGATCCGGCCGGGGCTGGCCTACGAGGCGCTGCACGACCAGTGCCACGCGCTCATCGCGCCCATCCTCCGCGAGCTCGACATCGTGCGCGCCGGCGACGAGGAGATGGTCGCGAGCGGCGCGACCCGCCGGTTCCTGCCGCACGGCCTCGGCCACTCGCTCGGCATCCAGGTCCACGACGTCGGCTGCAAGCTGACCCCGCCGCGGGCCGACAATCCCTACCTGCGCAACACTTCCGACATCGCGGTCGGCCAGGTCTTCACCATCGAGCCGGGCATCTATTTCGTCCCGGAGCTGCTCGATCGCCTGCGCGGCGAGCCCCTGGGGAATAAAGTCAACTGGCCGCTGGTCGACGCTCTTTCGCCGCTGGGCGGCGTCCGGATCGAGGACAACGTCGCGGTGCTGGAGGGCGGCATCCGCAACCTCACGCGCGAGGCCTGGCAGGCTTGAGGCAATGGGTTTAGATTCCCGCCCATGACGTGCAGAGCACAGTTCCTGTTCGCCGCCCTCCTCGCCACCTCGCTCGCCCTCGGCTGCCAGAAGGAGGGGGACAAGAAGAAGGCGGCGGACGGCAAGACCGAGGTCGGCAAGAAGGCGGTCGACGACGGCAAGGGCGCCAAGGGCAGCATGCGCCCGCAGCGCGAGCAGATCCCGGCGCCGGAGGACGTCGCGGCGCCGCCCGCCGACGCCAAGAAGACCGCGGCCGGCGTCTCGTACAAGGTGCTGACCCCGGCGCCGGCGCCGGGCGACAAGCCGACCGCGAACGACACGGTGGTCGTCCACTACACCGGGTGGACGACAGACGGGAAGATGTTCGACAGCTCGGTGCAGCGCAAGCATCCGGCGCGCTTCTCCCTGTCCGGCGTCATTCCGGGCTGGACCGACGGTCTCCAGGTCATGACGGTCGGCGAGAAGACCCGCTTCTGGATCCCGGAGGAGCTGGCCTACAAGGGAAAGAAAGGGGCGCCGGCCGGGATGCTGGTGTTCGACGTCGAGCTGCAGAAGGTCATCAAGGCACCGCCGGTGCCGGAGGACGTGGCGGCGCCGCCCAAGGACGCCAAGAAGACCAAGGGCGGGGTCTTCTACAAGGTGCTGACCAAGGGGACCGGCAAGGAGAAGCCGCGCGCGTGGGACCGGGTGAAGATCCACTACAGCGGGTGGACCACCGACGGGAAGATGTTCGACAGCTCGGTGACCAAGGAGCGGCCGTCGGAGGTGGCGCTCAACCAGGACGTCCCGGGGCGCAGCGAGGCCATCCAGACCATGGTGGTGGGGCAGAAGGACCGGCTGTGGGTTCCCGAGGAGCTGGCCTACAAGGGCAAGCCGGGCCGCCCGCAAGGCATGCTGGTCTACGAGGTCGAGCTGCTCGAGGTGAAGCAGATGCCCGAGCCGCCGGCGGTCCCCAAGGACGTCGCGGCGCCGCCCAAGGACGCCAAGAAGACCGAGAAGGGAGTCTCCTACAAGGTCCTGAAGAAGGGCACCGGCAAGGACCACCCGGTGGCGAGCAGCAAGGTGAAGGTGCACTACAGCGGGTGGACGACCGACGGGAAAATGTTCGACAGCTCGGTCACCCGCGGTCAGCCGATCACCTTCCCGCTCGACAGCGTAATCCCGGGCTGGACCGATGGCCTGCAGGTGATGGTGGTGGGCGAGAAGACCCGATTCTGGATCCCGGAGGAGATGGCCTACAAGGGCAAGCCGGGCCGCCCGCAGGGGATGCTGGTGTTCGACGTCGAGCTCATCGAGATCGATCCGAAGGACGCGGGCGCGGGCGAATGAGATGAAGCCGGTGGCGAGCGCAGGCGCGGGTGTGGTGCCGGTCGCGGCGGAGGAGCTGCCGCCGCCGGTGCTCGAGGCGTTCGGCCTCGAGGCCTACTCGAGCGAGCGCGAGCTGGGCGGGCTCATCAACCGGACGTTTCTGGCCCGCGACCCCGAGGGGCGCTTCCGCGCGGTGGTCCAGCGGCTGCACCCGATCTTCGCCGCCGAGGTGAATGTCGACATCGAGGCGGTGACCGAGCACATCGCGCGGGGCGGGATGCTGACGCCACGGCTGGTGCGCACGAAGAGCGGCGCCCGCTGGTTCGAACACGAGGGCGGAATCTGGCGGGCGCTCACCTACGTCGACGGGGTGACGCTGCACCGGATGCCGGACCCGGCGCACGCGCGCGCGGCCGGCGAGCTGGTCGGGCGGTTCCACCGGGCAGTGCGCGACCTCGAGCACGAGTTCGCCTTCCAGCGGGCCGGCGTCCACGACACCGCAGGTCACCTGCGCAAGCTCGCGCAGGGCGTGCGGACGGCAGCGACCGGGCCGGCCGGGTCGGCGCTCGCCACGCCGGCGACCGGCAGCGCGGCGCTGACCGCCGAGGCTGCCGACCTGGCCCGCCGCATCCTCGACGCCGGCGCGCGGCTCCCGCCGCTCGGCGACCTCCCGCGCCGCGTGATGCACGGCGATCTCAAGGTGTCGAACGTCCGGTTCGCCGACCCACCCGAGGTGGCGGCGCTGTGCCTCATCGACCTCGACACCCTCGGCCCGCAAAACGTCGCCTACGAGCTGGGCGACGGGCTCCGCTCCTGGTGCAACCCGGAGGGCGAGGACACCATCGAGACCCATTTCGACGTCGCGGTCTTCGCGGCGGCAATCGAGGGCTACGCCGCCGGCGCCGCCGGTCTCCTGACCGCCGCCGAGGTCGACTCCATCCTGCCCGGCCTCGAGACAGTCTGCGTCGAACTCGCCGCGCGCTTCTGCGTCGACGTGTTCGAGGACCGCTATTTCGGGTGGAACCCGCAGCGCTTCTCCAGCCGGCGGCACCACAACCTCGTCCGCGCCCAGGGTCAGCTCGCCCTCGCGCTCGCCGTCGCCGCCTCCCGCCCCGCCGCCCGCGCCGCCCTCCAATCCGCCTTCGCCTGACGCCCCGCCGCCGGCGATCCCGATCCCGATCCCGATCCCGATCCCGATCCCGATCCCGATCCCGATCCCGACCCCGATCCCGATCCCGACCC
>Ga0111539_10006565_pt1 | contig 14989 bp, 7 predicted proteins | sample RhiMethybrSRZTD1_FD_79667 | JGI IMG/M metagenome (GOLD analysis project Ga0111539, IMG submission 79667) | Populus rhizosphere microbial communities from Tennessee, USA - Rhizosphere MetaG P. TD hybrid SRZTD1 (version 2) (version 2) | ecosystem: Host-associated > Plants > Roots > Rhizosphere >... | reverse complement strand
TCGAAGACGGCCCAGGTCCCGGTCCTCCTCAAGCTCTGCCGGTCGTACGCCGTGACGGGAAATGTGGCCAAGGCCCAGGAGGCCGCGCTGCTCGTGCGGGCCTTCGGCCGGGACGACGAGGCAGCGCTGCGCGAACTGGACGCGATCCTGGCCGCCGCGCCCGGGGCCCGTTGAGGACGGCGGTGGCCCTGGCGGTGGCCGCGGCCGCGGGCCTGCTGTTAGTGGAAAGCGGCGGCCAGGCGGCGGGCTACCGCGGGCCCCGGTTCGAGGACGTGGCCACCGCCCGCGGCCTGTCCTTCGTGCACCTGTCGACGGAGGACAAGCGCTACATCATCGAGTCGATGAGCGGCGGAGCCGGCCTCCTGGACTGTGACCACGACGGACGGCTCGACGTCATCCTGGCCGCGGGCTCGAGCGTCGCCCGCTACCGCAGCGGGCGCGACCTCATGGCCGTGCTCTACCGCCAGGACGCCGCGGGCCATTTCGAGCGGGCGGCGCTGCCGCCGCGCCCGGGTCCCGGCTGGGGCATGGGTGTCGCGGCGGCCGACTTCGACGGCGACGGCGAGACCGACGTCTACGTGACGGGATACGGCGGCAACGTGCTCTACCGGAACCGCGGCGGCTGCGTCTTCGAAGATGCCACCGCCCGGGCGGGCGTCGCGGCCTCGGGGTTCAGCACCGGCGCCGCCTGGGCCGACTACGACCGCGACGGCCACGTGGACCTCTTCGTGTCGCGCTACGTGCACGTGGACATGAATGCCCTGCCCGAGTTCGGGAAGGGCAAGACGTGCACCTACCGCGGCCTGCCGGTGCAGTGTGGGCCCTTCGGGATGGCCGGCGAGACCGACTCCCTGTTCCGCAATCGCGGGGACGGCACCTTCGAGGACGTCTCGCGGCGGGCGGGCGTGGAGGACGCGGACCGCCGCAACGGCATGGGCGTCGTGTGGGGCGACTACGACGACGACGGCTGGCCGGACCTGTTCGTGGCCAACGACGCGGGCGAGAACTCCCTCTATCGCAACAACCGCGACGGCAGCTTCACGGACGTGGCCCTGTCGCTCGGCGTCGCGCTGAGCGGCGACGGCGTGCCGCTGGGCAACATGGGCGCCGACTTCGGAGACTTCGACCGGGACGGGCGGCTCGACATCTTCGATACCACCTTCGAGAACCAGGACGACATGCTCTACCGCAACCTCGGGCGGCAGGGGTTCGCGGAGGTCAGCCGGCGGGCCGGGGTGGCTCCGGCCACCACCCGGCTCGTGAAGTGGGGCACGAGCTTCGCCGACTTCGACAACGACGGCTGGCTCGACCTGCTGGTGGCCACCGGCCACGTCCTGCCGCAGGTCGACCGGTCCCGGGAGGGCTTCCACTACCGGCAGCCGCTGGTGCTCCACATGAACCGCGGCGACGGCACCTTCACGGGCGCGGGTGAGGAGGCGGGCCTCCGGCGCCTGCCGCTCGCCTCGCGCCGCGGGGCCGCGTTCGGCGACGTCGACGGGGACGGCTCCGTGGACGTGCTGCTCCTGAACGTGGGCGAGGCGCCCAGCCTGCTGCTCAACCGGCTCGAGAACGGGAACCACTGGATCGCCTTCGAGCTGGCCGGGACCCGGAGCAACCGGGCGGCCATCGGCGCCCGGGTCACCGTGCGCGCGGGCGCCCTGGCCCAGGTGGCGGAGGTGCGGGGCGGCTCGGGCTACCTCTCGCAGAACGACCTGCGGCTGCACTTCGGGCTGGGCGATCGCGGCCGCGCCGATGCGGTCGAGATCGCCTGGCCCAGCGGAGCCGTGGATCGGCTGGGCCCGCTCTCCGCCGACCGCCGCTACCGGATCGAGGAAGGCCGGGCCGGGCCGGCGCGCGTGTCGCCCCTGGGAGCCCCGTGAGGCGGGCGCTCGAGCGTGCCCTCCTCGTCGCCCTGGGCGTGGCCGGCCTCGCCCAGGCCGGACGCGCCCTGCCGGGGCCGGCCGCCTTTCCGTTCGTGCCGGTGCCGCCCTCGGCCAGCCGCATCCATTGGACGCACACCGCGGGCAAGTCCAAGGCCAAGTACCTGCCCGAGACCACGGGCGCCGGCGCCGCCTTCTTCGACTACGACAACGACGGCTGGATGGACCTCTACCTGGTGAACAGCGGTCCCAGCGATTTCTACGACCCTCCGCAGGCGCTGCGGGGCGCGCTCTATCGCAACGACCACGACGGCGGCTTCACGGACGTGACGGCGCGGGCCGGCCTGCTCCCCGGCGGCTACGGCCAGGGCGCGGCGGCGGGGGACTACGACGGCGACGGCTTCGCCGACCTGTACATCACTCAATACGGGCGCAGCGTCCTCTACCGGAACAACCGCGACGGCACCTTCAGCGACGTGACCGAGAGGGCCGGAGTGGCCGCTCCCGGATGGGCGTCGAGCGCCCTCTGGTTCGACTTCGACAACGACGGCCGCCTCGACCTCTTCGTGGGCCGCTTCGCCGACTTCACGAAGGCCAAACACCGGCCGTGCGCCGACCGCCGGGAGCCGGAGTACTGCATCCCGAAGCTCTACGCCCCCATGGCCAGCCGGCTGTTCCACAACGAGGGCGACGGGACCTTCAAGGACGTGAGCGCCCGGGCCGGCATCGCCGGCCACGCGGGCAAGGCCTGGGGCGCGGTGGCCGCCGACGTGAACAACGACGGCTGGCTGGACCTCTTCGTCTCCAACGACACCGTCGAGAACTTCCTGTTCCTGAACCGCGGGGGGCTCTTCGAGGAGGCCGGGCTGCAGATGGGGGTGGCCATGAGCGCCGAGGGCAAGGCGCGGTCGGGCATGGGCGTCGACGCCGCCGACTACGACCAGGACGGCTTCATGGACCTCTTCGTGTCCAACATCGACCACGAGATGTTCTCCCTCTATCGCAACGACCGGGGCGAAGGGTTCGTCGATCGCGCCGGGCCCACGGGCGTCGCCGCTGCCACCCGGCTGCTGAGCGGGTGGGGCCTCAAGTTCCTCGACTACGACAACGACGGCCACCTCGACCTCTTCCTGGCCAACGGCCATCCCGACGACCTGGTGGACGGCCTGCGGATGCGCGTGACCTATCGGCAGCCGCTCCTGCTCTTCCGGGGCACCGGGAGCGGCCTGCAGGACGTCTCCGCCACCGCCGGTCCCGTCTTCGCCCGTCCGCACAGCGCCCGCGGCCTGGCCGCCGGCGACTTCGACAACGACGGCGGCCTGGATGTGCTGGTCACGGTGAACGACGGAGCCCCGCTGCTCCTGCGCAACCAGGCGGCCGTGGGCAGCCACTGGCTCGGGCTCCGCCTGGTCGGCCGGCGCGCCAACCCGGACGCGGTGGGAGCGCGCGTGTCCTGGGCCGCGGGGGCCGGCGTGCGCAGCCGGACCAGGGTCGCCGGCGGGAGCTTCCTCTCGACCCACGATCCCCGGGTGGTCCTGGGCCTGGGCCCGGCGACGCGGCTCGAATGGCTCGAGGTCCGCTGGCCGGCGCCCAGCGGCCTCGTCCAGCGCTTCACCGGGCTGCCGGTGGACCGCTACATCACGCTGGTCGAGGGCGGCGCGGGCTGGGAATAGGCCGGGGGCTCAGGACGCAGCCGGCACGCTGAGCCGCACCTGCGTCCCCTTGCCGGGAGCGCTGGTGAGGTGGAACTCTCCCCCCACGCTCTCGACACGCTCGCGCATGCCGATGAGGCCATAGTGGCGGCCGTCGTCGTCGGCCGCGGCCTGGGCGTCGAAGCCGCATCCGTCGTCGAGGATCTCCACCTCCAGCCTCCGGCGGGCGAAGCGCAGCCCCACCGAGAGGTTCTCGGGCCCCGCGTGGCGGACCGCGTTGTGCAGCGCCTCCCGGATCAGCAGCAGGAGGCTGCCCTCGAGCTCGGCGCCCAGGACGAAGGGCGGCCCGGCGGCGTCGACCTTCACGCGCACCTGCGACTCGAGGCCGATGCGCTCGGCCAGGCGCGAGACCGCCTCCACGAAGCCGACGCCGTCCTGGCTGCCGTGCCGCAGGTTCCAGACCGCGAGGCGGGCCTCGTCGACGGCCGCCCGCACCTCGCCGCGGGCGCGGTCGAGGAGCTCGTGGCTGAGGTGGGGCGACACGTGTTCGGCGTGCGAGGCCGCCTCCAGCAGGGCGGAGACACCGACACAGCCCTGGATGAGCGTGTCGTGCATGTCGCGGGCCAGGCGGTTGCGCTCCTCGAGCACGGCCGCGAACTCGCGGCGCAGGCGGCTCACGTGCAAGCGGTAGCCGCCCCAGGCCAGGAGCGTGAGGCAGGCCCCGCAGAAGAGCACGAACCAGGCCGTCTCGTAGAAGTGCGGCTGCCACTCGATGGCCAGCGACCGCTCCGCCGCGTCGCCGGGGGCGTTCGTCTCGTAGGCCACCACGCGGAAGCGGTAGCGTCCGGACGGGAGGTTCGTGTAGTAGGCGACCCGCCGCGATCCGGCCGCCGTCCAGTCCTGGTCGAAGCCGTCCATGCGGTACTTGAAGCGGATCCGCTCCGGCGACCGCAGCTCGACCGCCGTGTAGTGGATCTCGAGCTTGCCCCCGCCGGGGGCCAGGCGCACGCCCGCCGCCACCGGGACCGGCCGGCCGTCGGCGATGAGCTGCTCGACCAGCACCGGCAGGGGCGACCCGCGCGGGGCCGCTTCCGGAACGACATGGACGACGCCCTTGGTGCTGGGGAGCCAGAGGTCGCCGGCCGCGGTCAGCGCGCCGGCGCTCTGCACGCCCCCGCTCATCTGCGTGGTGATGAGGCCGTCGGCGGTCCCATACACGCGCACCGCGACCTGGCCGGCCCCGGCGGCCCTGGCCTCGAGGTCGGCCCGCGACACCGACACGATGCCGCTGGGACCGGTGAGCCACAGCCGGCCCGCCCGGTCCTCGGCGATGAAGTGGATCTTGTCGCTGGCCAGACCCTGATCGACCGTGAACTGCCGCAGCGCCCCGTCCTTGAGCAGGAAGAGGCCGGCGCCCTGGGTGCCGATCCACAGTCCGCCGCCGTCGTCTTCGTGGAGGGCCCAGACCTTGTGGCCGCGCAGGGCGTTCAGCCGGTCATCGGCCACGAAGGCGCCGTCCTCGAAGCGGCTCAGCCCTCCCTCCGTGGCCACCCACAGGCGTCCGGCCCGGTCGATGAGCAGGCGGCGGATGCTGCCGTAGACCAGGCCGGCGGTGTCGAGCCGGGCGAAGGCGCCCGCGCGCCAGTAGCTGAGCCCGCCGTCGGTACCGATCCAGATGCCGCCGTCGCGGTCCTGGCAGAACGCCCGCACGAAGTCGTTCACCAGGCCCTGCTTCATCGTGTAGCGCTCGACCGACCGTCCGGACACGACGGCCGCGCCCTGGCCGTCGGTCCCCAGCCACAGCCGACCTTCCCGGTCGCGAAACGCGTTGCGGATGGGCAGCCCGGCCAGGGCGGCCGGCAAGGGCAGGGGAGCCAGCACGTCGCCCGCCACCCGGAAGAGCCGGCCGTTGAGGGCGGTGACCAGGAGGCCCTGCCGCGGGTCGTCGTAGACGGTGTTGATGCTCAGGGGCGCGCCGTCGGCGGTGGTGACCGTGCTGGCGGCTCCCGGGCTCAGGCGCAGCAGGCCTCCCTGCGTGCCCACCCAGATGTTCTCCTGGCGGTCCTCGAAGAGCGCCAGCACGTTGTTGTGCGGCAGGGCCGCGGGAGCCGTCATGTTCGTGCGCCGCCCGCCGTGGACCTGGAGGACGCCGCGTCCGTAGGTGCCGATCCAGAGGTCGCCGCGGCGCGTCTGCTGGAGCACGCAGACGTTCGTGCCGTCCAGGGTGCGCGGGGTGGCGAAGGGGTTGCCGCGCACGCCCTTCTCCAGGCGGCGCAGGCCCGAGATGGTGCCGATCCAGACCGCGCCGTCCGCCGTCTCGCGGATGGTGCGGATGCTGTTGTCGGCCAGCGCCTCGCTCGACCCGTAGTGCTCGGCGCGCCCGCCGTCCAGGACCAGCAGGCCCGTGCCGCCGACGAGGAGCCGCCCCTCTCGATCCTGCCAGATCGAATGGACGGACATGGAGGGCACGCCATCGCGCCCGTCGACGCGCACGAGGCGCTCCCGCTCCATCCGGAAGAGGCCGGCGTCGGTCCCCACCCACAACAGGCCGGCCCGGTCCTCGAAGATGGCGCGCACGAAGCCGTTGCTGAGCCCTTCGGCCGCGCCGAACGAGCGGAAGGCACCGTCCCGGTAGCGCACCAGGCCCCCGCCCTCGGTGCCGGCCCAGAGCGTGCCGTCCCGCGCGGTCAGCAGCGAGTAGACGCTGTCGTCCCGGAAGGCGGGCTCGACCGCGTGGTGGAAGGCGGTGAAGCGCAGGCCGTCGAAGCGCACCAGGCCGCCGCTGGTGCCGATCCACAGGTAGCCGTCCGGCGTCTGGGCCAGCGCCTGGGCCAGGTCTTCGGGCAGGCCGTCCGCGCTCTGCCAGACGCGGCGGCTGTAGTCAGGACGGCGGGCCGGCCCGCGGAGCTCGGGCGGGCCGGCGGAGGCCGCGAGCGGGACCAGCAGCAGGAGGAGGGCGAGGGCCGGGCGCATGCGGCGGGCCGCTCAGGGCAGGTGCATGATGCCGCGCCGGAGCGCGGAGACGATGGCCTCGGTCCGGTCGCCCACCTGGAGGCGGCCCAGGATGCTGTTCACGTGCCACTTCACGGTGGCCTCCGTGATGCCGAGGGCGTCGCCGATCTCGCGGTTGCTGCGGCCGCCGGCGATGAGCCGCAGCACCTCCAGCTCGCGCGGGCTGAGCCCCGAGCAGGGCGGCCGCTCGGCCAGGGCCCGCGACACCGGCGGCGGGATCACGTGCAGCCCGGCGTGGACCTTGCGGATGGCGTCGGTGACCTCGCCGTGCGACATGGCCTTGAGGAGATAGGCCTTGGCCCCGGCGGCGAGTGCCCGGTGGATGTCCTCGTCGCCGTCGTAGGTCGTGAGCACGATGAAGCGGACCTTGGGGTGCGCGCTCCGGATGGCGGCGATGGCGTCGACGCCGCTCATGCCGGGGAGGCGGAGGTCCATGAGCACCACGTCCGCGGTGCGCGTGGCGCAGAGGGCCAGCGCCTCTTCGCCCGAGCCCGCCTCCGCCACCACCAGCATGTCGTGCTGCAGCTGGATGATGGCGGCCAGACCCAGCCGGAACACCGGATGGTCGTCGACGATCAGGACACGGATCTTCGCCGGCTCCGCCGGTCGCACACCCATTGATGGCTCGCCCCTGCCCACAGAAGACCGTCCGAATGCCGGCGATTACCACCCCGAATCGACCCGCTGTCAAGCCGGGCCCCACAAAAGAAAATCGCCGGGACCCGAAGGGTCCCGGCGATCGCGTCTACGTCATCCAGCCACTTGGGGGGCTAGAAGTACAGGCGGGCTCCGAGCCGGATGGTGCGTTCGCCCACGCCGGTGGTCGCGGTGATGAAGCCGAAGGCGCCGGCGTTCGAGATGTCCCCGCCCGGGTTCTGGAAGTTCGCGTGGTTGAGCGCGTTCAGGGCCTCACCGCGGAGCTGCAGGCTCACCCGGTCGGTGATGCCGATGGTGCGGAAGAGGCCGAAGTCCACGTTCCAGAAGCCGGGCCCGCGGATCGGGTTGCGTCCCGAGTTGCCGAAGCGCTGCGTCTGGCCGGCCGGAATGTTGACCGCCTGGAACGCGCTGCGATCGAACCACTCGTTGCCGGAGCCGATGCCGCCCGGGATGTTCACGGTGTCCTTCACCTTGTCCGGGTACTGGCCGCTGCCGCCCGCGTTCAGGTTGAAGCCGTTGCCCTGGATGATGTTGATGGGCTGGCCGCTCTGGATGGTCATCACGCCGTTGACCTGCCACCCGTGCAGGAGCACCCGGCTCAGGCCCGTGCTCTCCTTGCCGAAGGGCAGGTCCCACACCCAGTAGGTCTGCAGGTTGTGCGTGCGGTCGTAGCTGGCCGGGCCCTTGTTCAGCTCGGCCGCCGGCTCGAACGGGATGCGCGGGTTGCCGTCGTTGTCGGCGTAGTTGGTGGTGCGGGAGAGCGTGTAGGCGATGCCGTACTGCGCGCTGGCCCCCCGGCCCTTCAGCTCCACCTGCAGCGCGTTGTAGGTGGTGTCGCGGAAGGGCTGGATGGAGTTGATGTCGGTCACGATGCCGAGTGCGGCCAGCGGGCGGCCGGCGTTGCCGGTGCCGGGCGCGGAGGCGTTGATGTTGATGAAGCCCTGCTGGCCCAGCGCCCGCGTGCCCACGTAGGCCAGCTGGCCGGTGAGGCCGGAGAAGATCTCGTGCTGCACGGCCACGTTCCAGGACTTGATGTACTTGCGGTCGTCTTCCTTGGGGAAGGTGGTGGTGCCGGCGCCGGGGGGGAGGTGCAGGACGCCCTTGGTGAGGTCGGGCTTCACGCCGAAGCGGGCCTCGTCGAGGCCCTGGCGCAGCGTGGTCACGGGGATGAACGCGTTGGTGGCGCCGTTGAACGTGACCGCCGGGTGCGACCAGGCGAAGTTGATCGGGAAGGCGTTGCGGAAGTCGATGTAGGGCTTGGGGTCGGAGCTGTGCCCGTAGCCGGCCCGCACCACCGTCCGGTCGCTCAGGCGGTAGGCCAGGCCCAGGCGGGGCAGGAACTGGCCGCCGCCGCTGGCGCCGGTGTCGATGGGCACGCCCTCGTTGCCGCCGATGTAGACGTTGCCGTCGGCGGGGTCGAAGCGGGACACGCCGCCCACGTCACGCGTCGGCCAGGCGTAGTACTCGTAGCGCAGCCCGTAGTTCACGGTCAGCTTGCGGGTGGCCTGCCACTGGTCCTGCGCGTAGAGCGCGTGCACCTTCATGTAGACGGAGTTGGGATTGCGCAGCTGCTCCACCTTGCCCGCCTGGCTGGGCAGGCCCAGCAGGAAGTCGGCCCAGGAGTTGAAGCGGGTGTCGGCCGGGGCGGCGCCGTTCTGCAGGCGCGTGGAGTTGCCGTTGAAGACGAACGTGCCGCGCGCGGTCTGGAAGGTGCCGCCCTGGGGCTGGAAGTGGTTGATCTGCTGGTTCTGGTAGTCGTAGCCCACGCGGAACGAATGGGAGCTCTTCATCCAGAGCAGGCTGGCCGTGCCCACGTACTGCTTGTCGTTGAACTGGAACGGATTGCCCGTGTTGGGGTTGCCCATGTTGGCCCAGCCGTTCACCTGGAACGACGGGATGCCGCCCTGCAGCCGGTCGGGGCCGTTGGTGCCGGGGATGTGCAGCACGTCCAGGCCGAAGTTGGTGTCGATGTCCACGTTTTCGGCGCCCAGCTTCTGGTGCGTGTAGCCTATGTTGGCGTCGAACAGCATGGTGGGGCTGATGGTGTAGGTGGTGCCGAAGCCCGCCACCTGCGTGCGGCCGGGGGCGGTGCCGACCTGGCCGCCGTTGAGCGCGTCGCCGCCGATCTCGCCCAGGGAGGAGGGATCGATGATGTCGGAGGGCGAGTTGCTGTAGCGGGCGAACATGGTGAGCGACTCGTTGGCGTGGTAGTTCAGCTTGAAGTCGATGTTGTCGCGCTTGTATTCGCCCTCGCCGGCGGCCGTGTAGTTGTTCGAGAAGCCGGTCCCGGTGAGCGCGGGCATGCGGTCGACGAACCACTGGGCGGCGGGGTCGATGCGGTTGGCCGGGATCACGTTGTTGGGGAAGGGCGTGCGCAGCGCGGGGTCGGGGTTGGAGGCTGGATCGTAGATGATGGCCCCGGTGCCCCGGAAGTCGCCCTGGCGCAGGGCGTCGGGGGCCAGGCTGTAGATGCGCACCGGCGAGCTGTTGATGCGCGACGTGTGCTCCCAGTTGCCGAAGAAGAAGAGCTTGTCCTTCATGATCGGCCCGCCCAGGTTGCCCCCGTACTGGTTGAGGTCGTCATGGGGGTTCTTGGGCACGGTCTGGAAGTAGTTGCGCGCCTTGAGGTCGCTGTCGGTGGTGTAGCCCCAGGCGGTGCCGCGCAGGCGGTTGGTGCCGGAGCGGATGATCACGTTGACGGCCGCCCCGCCGGCCATGCCCTGCTCGGCGTTGTACGAGTTGGTGACGATGTTCACCTCCTCGATGGCCTCGGCCGAGGGCACGTAGGCGGTGTTGGTGGGCAGCCAGGGATACACGATGCTGGCCCCGTCGAGCTTGGTGTTGTTCTGCAGGCGGGAGACGCCGTTCACGTTGAACGAGATCGAGCGCTGCGGGCTGCCGGCGGCGGAGTTCTGCTCGCCGGCCATCACCGCGCCCGGGACCACGGCCATCAGGCTCTGGTAGTTGCGCCCGGCGGTGCCGGTGAGCGGGAGGTCGTTCACCTCACGGGCCGTCTGGGTCACGTGGAGGTCGGCGCGGTCGGTCTGCAGCGGCGCCGCGGCCACGCTCACCTCGACGGTGTCGGTGACGCCGCCCACCTGCATCTCGGTGTCGACGCGCCGCACCACGTTCGTGTCCAGCCGGATGGCCTTGCGCGTAGCCGCGTTGAAGCCCGGCGCCTCGACGGTGAGGTCGTAGACCCCGGGCTGCAGGTCGTTGAAGCTGTACAGGCCCCGGTCGTTGGTGGTGGTCGTCCTGTCGACGTTGGTGCCCACGTTGAGGGCCGTGACCTTGGCCCCCGTAACCACCGCCCCGGTGGGGTCGGTGACCTCGCCGGTGAGGGTGCCGTAGAGCACCTGCGCGTGTGCGGGTCCCGCGAGGGCCAGCACGGCCAGCAGCGGGGCCACCAGCACGCCCCGCGCGGCCTTGGTCAGATCCATGATCGAAGCGAGTCGCTCGCCGAACGGCCGCATCGGCCTGCCTCCTTCTTTCGGTGCCCGAGGGTCTTCGGGCACGGGGTACGATTTAGTCTCTAATGGGGCCAATTGTTGGAGAGGTGATAACACCCGCGCATGCGGCCTGTCAAGACTCGTTATGGACCCAACGTTCGGAGGTGTCCCTTTGAAAGTGTTCTTCGCAAGTGTGGTGCTGACCGCCCTGGCCGTACCCGCAGCCGACGGCCCCCGACTCAAGGACCTGATGCCGCCCGGCCTGCTCATCGGGGCCGCGCTGAGCGGCGCGCAGGTGGACGGGCGCGACGCGGCCGCGCAGGCCGTGGTCGTCCGCCACTTCGACACCATCAGCCCCGAGAACCTGCTCAAGTGGACCTCCACCGAGCCGGAGCCCGGCCGCTTCACCTTCGAGGCCGCCGACCGCTACGTGGCCTTCGGACAGGCGAACGGGATGGCGGTCATCGGGCACAACCTCGTCTGGCACCAGCAGACCCCGCGCTGGGCGTTCGAGGGAAAGGACGGCCGGCCGCTCGACCGCGAGACGGCGCTGGCCCGCCTGCGCGCGCACATCACCGCCGTGGCCGGGCGCTACAAGGGGCGCATCCACGGCTGGGACGTGGTGAACGAGGCCTTCGAGAACGACGGCTCCTGGCGGCAGACGCCCTGGTTCAAGGCCATCGGCCCCGACTACATCGCCCAGGCCTTCACCTTCGCGCACGAGGCGGACCCGCAGGCCGAGCTCTACTACAACGACTTCGACCTCTACCTGCCGGCCAAGCGCAAGGCCGTGCTGGCCCTGGTCGGGGACCTGCGCGCCAAGGGCGTGCGCATCGACGCCGTGGGGGAGCAGGGGCACTGGAGCCTCCAGGCGCCGAAGGCGGCCGAGATCGAGGCCATCCTCGACGACATCGCCGGCGCTGGCGTGAAGGCCATGATCACGGAGCTGGACGTGGACGTGCTGCCGCGCACGCCCGAGATGGAGCACGCCGATGCCGCGCGCAAGGCGGAGTGGCTCAAGACCACGAACCTGTACCCGGCCGGCCTGCCCGACGCGCAGCAGGAGCTGCTGGCCCGCCGCTATGCGGAGGTCTTCGGCCTCCTGCTCAAGCACCGATCCCAGCTCACGCGGGTCACCTTCTGGGGCGTGACCGACGCGCAGTCGTGGCTGAACGGGTTCCCCATCCCGGGCCGCACGAACTACCCGCTGCTGTGGGACCGGCAGGCCCGGGGCAAGCCGGCCCTGCAGGCGGTCATCGACGTCCTGAAGGCGGCGCCGGCACGCTAGTGCGGCGGTCCGGGCTTTGCCCGGACCGCATAGCAGATGCCCTGATCCGGTAGGCGCTCTCGGGCGGGCCCAGGTAGCTCGGCTTGAGCCCGCCCGTGTCGACCACCAGCCGCTGCAGCACCAGGCCGGGATCGAGGGCCCAGAACTTCAGGACGTGGGCGCCGGGCGCGGCCAGCGTGTGCTTCGAGGTCAGCACGGCCACGCCGTCGGCCACCGAGCGCTCCCAGGCCGCCGGCGACTCGTCCGCGTGCACGTTCACCACCTGCGGCTCCTCGTCGTCGAAGGACACCGCGTAGCGGAAGCCGGGCCCGGGCCGGAACTTCTGCGTGGGCGAGAACACGGCCTGGACGGTGACCGGTCCGGCCTGCAGCACGTTGACGCGGTACTCGAGGCGCATGGTGCCGGGCGCGGCCGTCTCGGTGACCGGCCAGGGCGTGAGGGCGGAGAGCGTGCGCCCGTGCCCGGGCAGCAGCTTCCACTCCCGGCCCGGCGGCGCCACGCGTGCGCTGCTGTGCTCGGCCTCGATGGCGATGAAGCCGCCCGCCTCCATGAAGCCGTCCAGCGTCTCCGGCCGCGGCGTGGGCGGGTCGAGCAGCGGCACCGTGACCATCACCTTCGCGCCCGCGCCCGACACGGTGAACGTGGCCCGCTCGGTGCCGATGGGCACCTCCGCCCAGCGCGCGCGCACCTGCAGGCGCGTGTCGGGCCCCACCGTTCCCCGAGCCGGCTCCACCTCCAGCCAGGGCGCGCTCGTCTCCACGGTGAAGTCGAAGGGCTGGCGCCCGCGGTTGAACACGTCCACCGTGCGGGCCTTTCCGTCGAACACGCTGAGCACGGGCAGGGTGGGCGCCGGACCGCCGGGCCAGCTCCCCTCCGAGCCCTCGATGGCCACGCCCATCTCGGCCGCGTCCGGGACCTGCACCTCCTGCACGCCGGGCATGGCGTTGCGCGGGGGCTGGTTCCAGTAGGTGTAGCCGATGTGGGTCTGGTCCATGAGATGGCGCCAGCGCCCTCCGCCCAGCTCGTTGTAGGCGCGGGTCAGGGAAGCGTCTTCGGCGAAGAGGGCGCGCGCCCGCTCGGCCAGCGCGTTGGTGGAGGTGCGGCCCTGCCGCGCGTACAGCGCGTTCAGGCCCGCGGTGACGTAGAGGTCGTTCAGCACCGCGCCGGCCTTCACGGGATGCAGCACGAGCTGGAAGTACGCGTCGCGCGCCGCCTCCGGCAGCGCGGCCTGCACGGCCTCCGCCCGCCGGGCCAGCGCGTTCCACTCCCCGGCCACCGTCTCCGCCTCGTGGTGGTGCACGAGGCTGAACGTGCGCGGCTCCAGCATCTCCGGCTTCCGGCGCGCGTTGAACCTCGTGTAGGCGGCCACGATGTCCGCGATCTCGTCCGCCTGGTCGGGGCCGAACTCGCGGGCCGCCCACTGCCGCGTGTAGCCGCCCAGGCTCTCCGCCGGCCAGCGGGCCGGGTCCCAGGCGTAGTCGAGGAAGAACTGGATGGGGAGCTCCATGGGCTTCAGGTCGCCCACGTTCACGATCCACAGGCGGGTGGCCCCGTGCTCCACGGCCAGGTGCATCTGCTCCCACACCTTGGGCAGCGCCGTCACGTTGATCCACTTGTAGGAGCGGGGCCCTCCCACGTAGTCGAAGTGGTAGTAGACGCCGGCGCCGCCGGGGCGGGCGCGCTCCTCGGCCGTGGGCAGGCGGCGGATGTTGCCCCAGTTGTCGTCGCACCAGAGGAGGGTCACGTCGTCGGGCACGCGCATGCCCTTCTCGTAGTACTCCTGGACCTCCTTGTAGAGCGCCCACACCTGCGGCACCCGCGTCACGTCCGGATCCAGCTCGGCCGCGATGATCCGGCGCTGGTCGGCCACGATGCGCTCCAGCAGGGCCACGTCCGCCTCGCGCGACATGGGCGCGTCCCCGTCGCCGCGCATGCCCAGGGTCTGGATGTTCTCGTAGGCCTTCGTGCGCCGCACGCTCTGGGTCCAGAAGTCGCGCAGCACGGCCTCGTTGGCGGCGTAGTTCCAGGGGCCCGTGCCGTAGCGGCGCCACTCGTCGTGCGCCCGCATCAGCGGCTCGTGGTGCGAGGTGCCGACTACGATGCCGTAGGCGTCGGCCAGGCGCGGGCTCTCGGGGTCGTCGTCGTTGAAGGCGTTGCCCCACATGGCCGGCCACAGGAAGTTGGCCCGCAGGCGCAGCAGCAGCTCGAAGACGTGGACGTAGAACCGGCTGTTGAAGCCGCCGAACTTCTCCTTCGTCCAGCCGCTGAGGGCGGGCGCCTCGTCGTTCAGGAAGATGCCCCGGTACTTGACGGCCGGCGGCGCGCGGACGTGGCGGCCCTCGCGCACGTGGAGCTGCTCCCGGTGGGTGACCGGCACGTCCGCCCACCAGTACCAGGGCGAGACGCCGATCTGCTCGGAGAGGTCGTAGAGGCCGAAGATGGTGCCGCGGCGGTCGCTGCCCGCGATCACCAGCGCGCGGGCCACGCCCGGCCAGGGCCGGGCCACCACCTGCGTGAGCGAGGCCTCCCACTTCCCGCGGATGTCGCGCACGTCGATCCTGCCCGCCGCGGCCAGGCCGTCGATCAAGGGGCTGTGCCCCAGCGTGCCCGCCACGATCAGCTCGCGGTCGCCGCCGCCCACGGCCGCGCGCATCTCCGGCCGCACGCCGGTGACGCGGAAGACGTCCTCCCGCAGGTCGGAGGCGGCGCGGGCCACGCCCGGCGCATCGCCCGCCTCGACCACGATCGCGAGGGCGCTTCCGGCGCCGGCCAGGCGCAGGGCGCGTGGTGAGGGTGAGAAGTCCACGTAGCGCACCTGGCCCAGGGCGAGCGCGGAGGACGCGGCCAGGGAAAATACGGCGGCGAGCGCGGGGAGGGGCCTATGTTTCATGTTGGGACGATCATAGGATCTGATCAGCCAACCCCGGAAAGAATCTTGGGGGCTTGGGGGCATAGGCGCGAAGCGCCGGCAAGCCCCCATGGCGGCCCGCCTGGACTCCGTCCAGGCGGGCATAGCCCAAAGGAGGCCCTGAATGACAGGTCGCGCCATCC
>Ga0111539_10006564_pt1 | contig 14990 bp, 10 predicted proteins | sample RhiMethybrSRZTD1_FD_79667 | JGI IMG/M metagenome (GOLD analysis project Ga0111539, IMG submission 79667) | Populus rhizosphere microbial communities from Tennessee, USA - Rhizosphere MetaG P. TD hybrid SRZTD1 (version 2) (version 2) | ecosystem: Host-associated > Plants > Roots > Rhizosphere >... | reverse complement strand
TACGATAAGATCGATGATTTGATCGGAGTGTTTGGATCGAAGGAAAACATCTACAACGAGCCGGATGGTCGATTCCTGCCTCCTCCTAAACCCAGGTTGCACGAGCTCTTCATCATGGAAGGCGCTAAAAAAATGGGAGTACCCGTGATTCCCTCGCGCTTGTCTATTCTCACAAAGAAGATCAATGATGCTCGCGGGCAGTGCTTTTATTGCTCGCAGTGTAATCGCGGATGCACAGTGCACGCGGATTTTTCTTCATCTTCTGTATTGGTGAACCCCGCAATTAAAACAGGCAATGTCGATATCATTCCCAATGCGATGGTTCGTGAAGTACTCACCAACGACGAGGGAATGGCGACGGGCGTTTCTTTTGTCAACAAGGACGACAAACAGGAATATTCTGTAACGGCAAAGGTTGTCGTGTTGGCTGCTAGTGCATGTGAATCTGCACGGTTGCTTTTGAATTCGAAATCAACTCGTCACCCCAACGGATTGGCTAACACAAGTAATGTTGTCGGTAAGTATCTCCATGACTCCACCGGTGCCGATATGGGAGGAATACTTCCTAAGCTGATCGGTCGCAAGCGTTACAATGAAGATGGTGTTGGTGGTATGCATGTTTATACTCCGTGGTGGCTTGACAACAAGAAACTCGACTTCCCTCGTGGATATCATATTGAATATTATGGTGGAATGGGAATGCCAGGATATGGATTTGGATTTGGCATGCAGGGCCAAAACGGAAAATATCCCGGTCGTGATGGAAAGAAAAAAGAAGCGGGCGGGTATGGTGCATCTTTAAAAGATGACTACCGGTATTTCTTTGGCGCTCATTTTGGAATGTCAGGAAGAGGTGAAGCCATTGCCCTTGAAAGCAACTATTGCGAAATCGATCCTAAGACTGTTGATAAATACGGTATCCCTGTACTACGATTCCATTACAAGTGGAGTGATCATGAAGTGAAGCAGGCGAAGCACATGAAAGAGACCTTTGAAGAGATTATAACGAAATCAGGTGGAATCGTAACCTGGGGTAAGAGTGGACCGGAGGATGACTATGGAATTGCCGCACCTGGGCGTATCATTCACGAAGTGGGTACAACCAGGATGGGTAATGATCCAAAAAAATCAGCTGTCAATAAATTCAACCAGGCGCATGATTGTAAGAACTTGTTCGTTGTTGACGGAGGGCCATTTGTTTCACAAGCCGATAAGAATCCCACATGGACGATACTCGCACTTTCTATGAGGGCTTCGGAGTATATTATTGATCAGTTGAAAAAGCAGAACATATAACAGTGAGCAGTCAGCAAAGAACAGTGAGCAATTAATAAATCAATGAATAACGATTAACGGATAACGGATAACGACTATGGATAGAAGAAAGTATTTGAAGACAATGGCGGTTGGTACGGCCGGAGCAGGTATACTTATTCAATGTGAACCAAAGAAAGAAGCGGCAACTACTACTGCCCCACCCTCTTCCTTTACGTATGACCGCACTCCTGAAGAATTGGAACGCGAAAAGAAGCTTCAGGCGGAAAAGTTCTTTGATGAACATGAAATGAAGACAATAACCGTATTAGCCGACATTATCATCCCTAAAGATGATGTGTCAGGAAGCGCGAGTGATGCGGGAGTTCCAGCCTTCATCGAGTTCATTGTTAAGGACATGCCTCACTATCAAACACCACTTCGTGGAGGTATCAAATGGTTGGACATTCAATGTATGAAACGTTACGAGGCGGATTTTGCTTCTTGTAACGCACAACAACAAATTGAAATAGTGGATGAAATCGCGTTCCCGGAAAAAGCCAAGCCAGAGATGCAGCAGGGAGTTTCGTTTTTTAATACGATGCGTGACCTGACAGCTTGTGGTTTCTTCACCAGTAAAATAGGAATTGAAGATCTCGGTTACGCCGGAAACAAGCCTAATCAATGGGACGGAGTTCCCCAGGAAGTACTCGATCAATACGGCTTGAAATACGATGCCAAAACGCTAGAAATAAGCGTAAAGTTTGACACATAACATTTGTCGCGGAAGTGTTGTAAATTTGGAAGACTAAAACACGCATTGGTATGAAGAACAACTTGGAGTCTGTCCCCCTGAAGAACCTTGATGAATGGGAAGATGATTTATTGCGTCGTTATCCGGACCCTGAATCAATAGCGGAGGGAAAATCAACGGAACAGTACCGCAATTATGACAATCCTGAACGCGATACCGTGCGAGAGTTCTACAGACTAAATCACAAGTATCAAACCTATGATTTTGTTCTGAACAAAAAGGCTGAGTTCCTGAAATTTGACAAGAAGGAGATGCCTATCTGGGCAGCTTACGATTTTCTAAATCAACTTGTGGATGACTCTGACCCGGATACTGATCTCGATCAACTTCAACACTTGCTGCAAACTTCGGAAGCAATCCGCAACGATGGTCATCCCGAGTGGATGGTGTTAGTTGGATTGTTACATGACATGGGTAAAGTACTTTGTCTCTTTGGGGAACCACAATGGGCAGTTGTAGGCGATACTTTCCCTGTCGGATGCGCGCATTCAGAAAAGATCGTTTACCCGGAATTCTTCAGTCTGAATCCTGATAGCACGAATCCAGAGTACGCCACCAAATACGGAGTTTATTCTCCTAATTGCGGGTTGAGAAATGTTCATATGTCGTGGGGGCACGATGAATATGTGTACCACATGGTAAAGGATTACTTGCCTGAACAGGGATTATATCCGCTACGTTACCATTCCTTCTATGCCCAACATCGCGAGCATGCATATGACCACCTTATGGACGATCATGACCATGAGATGTTCAAATGGGTGAAGCTGTTCAATCCTTACGACTTGTATTCCAAGAATCCAAATCCGCCGGATTGGAAGACATTGCGACCTTATTATGAAGATCTAGTAGCTAAATATCTGCCTGCAACATTGAAATTTTAACAGGATAAAATGTACCTTAAGGAGGCGAACATTATTAAGTTAGTGTTCGCTTTTTTATTTACTCATTCCGTCGATGAATAAATTATATACTGAGGATTATATCGTATTCCTGTTGTACTTCGTCATCGTTTCGGGATATGGTTATTACGTCTACAAAAAGCGGCAGACTACATCTTCAGATTCCAAGGCATTTTTTCTTGCTGAGGGCGCGTTAACGTGGTGGGCTATAGGAGCCTCACTCATTGCCTCGAATATTTCCGCCGAACACTTTATTGGTATGTCGGGATCAGGTTTCGCACTTGGTCTTGCTATTTCTACCTATGAGTGGATGGCTGCTGCCACGCTGATCATTGTCGCGGTATTTTTTATTCCTGTGTACCTGAAGAATAAGATTTACACAATGCCCCAGTTTTTGGCCACCCGATATAGTAACGGAGTGAGTACTGTAATGACAGTGTTTTGGTTGTTGGTGTATGTTTTTGTTAACCTCACTTCCATACTGTATCTCGGTGCGATCGCCATCACCTCCATCTCCACCATCGGTTTTGGCTGGTGCATTGCGGGACTTGTTGTTTTTTCGGTGATTGTCACACTTGGCGGTATGAAAGTGATCGGCTACACAGACGTAATTCAAGTCCTGGTGCTGATGATCGGTGGGCTAGTAACAGCTTATCTTTCATTGAGTATGCTATCGGATAAATTTGGCCACGGTGAGGACGTTTTAAAAGGGCTTTCTCTGCTCCGGGAAAAAGCCGACTCCCACTTCCACATGATCTTTGCTTCGGACCATCCGTTTTATAAAGATCTTCCAGGGCTTTCTGTACTAGTTGGAGGCATGTGGATCAACAACCTCAATTATTGGGGGTGTAATCAATACATCGTTCAACGCGCGCTGGGTGCTGATTTAAAAACAGCGCGAAATGGAATCCTCTTCGCAGCATTTCTTAAACTGTTGATTCCCATTATCGCTGTGTTACCAGGAATTGCCATGTACGTGCTTCACCAGGAGGGGATGTTTCAGCAGGAGATGATGGACGAAAACGGTATCGTCAAACCTGACCACGCCTACCCTATCCTCATGAACCTCTTGCCGGTGGGATTAAAAGGTGTAGCCTTTGCCGCTCTTACCGCGGCCATTGTAGCGTCACTTGCCGGCAAGGCAAACAGCATCTCGACAATTTTTGCACTTGATATCTACAAAAAGTACATTCATAAAGATGCCAGCGATCGAAAGGTCGTGGTGGTGGGAAGGTACACAGTCATCATTTCGATGATCATTGCCGGGCTGGTAGCGCCATCGTTGACAACCCTCGATCAAGCCTACCAGTTCATCCAGGAATATGTAGGCTTTATTTCTCCTGGCGTACTGGCGAACTTTCTAATGGGACTATTCTGGAGACGCGCCACTTCTGCAGCGGCCCTGACCGGAGCATTGTTGACTATTCCTCTTTCAACTCTTCTGAAGTTTCTGCCAGCGCTCACCAACGGAAGCTTCCCTGACTTTCCATTCCTTGACCGTATGACGATAACATTTGTTGTCATCGTGATCATCATGATCGCGATGAGTCTGATGTGGCCTGAAGAAAAGAAGGAATCTCAACACATAGAGATTGATCGCACAATGTTCAAAGTGACACCTGCGTTTACGGTCTGGTCAGTGCTCATTTTAGGAATTCTTGCGGCTTTGTATACTGTGTTTTGGTGAGACACCTCATCCCTAGTCCTTCTCCTTGAGGAGAAGGGGACCTCCCTCTCCTTAAGGAGAGGGTTGGGGTGAGGTTTTTTCAAGAGACTCTGATTATGCGGGAGTTTTCAACTCTTCTCCCGATGAAGTATTGATTGGCTTATTATGCCACCACGAGGCCAGTAGCGATCCCGTAATATTCATCAACGGTGCGAATACAGCCGGAGCGAGACCGACGGTAGATATTTTGCCCATTGCCAATGCTATGCCGGAAGCAAGGCCCGCGTTTTGCATGCCCACTTCAATGGCAACGGTACGCGAATCCCGCTCTGACATTCTCAGAGATCTTGCTGCCCAATACCCGAGAAAATATCCAGCGGTATTATGAATGAGTGAGGACACGATCAATAACGCTCCAATTTGCAAGAGGCTATTCCTACCGGCAGCCGTAATCACGACAATGATCACCGCAATTCCTGCCATTGATACATAAGGCATAGCGTTATGAAGCCACTGAGCTTTGCCCTTGAATATTTTGTTGAATGCGAGTCCGCCTCCAATTGGCAATATCACCATCTTGATGATGTCCCACATCATTTTTAGTATGTCAACCTCAATGAACTCTCCTGCAAGAATACTCATCAAAAACGGAGTGACTATGGGAGCAAGTAATGTTGTAACCGTCGTCAATGTAATTGAGAGTGCGAGATTTGCCTTAGCGAGGTAAGACATTACATTTGATGCTAATCCTGCCGGCGAACAACCGATAAGCACAACGCCTGCGGAAATTTCAGGTGGAAATTGAAAGACATGAGCCAACGTGAAGCCTAACATCGGCATGATAATGAATTGCCCGAGGGTACCGACCACGACGCCTCTGGGCATTTTAGCAACGCCTATAAAATCCTCCACTCCTATTGCGGTACCCATCCCGAACATAATGATTTGAATGAGCGGAGTTATAAGCTTTCCAAAAGAATATCCTTTGTATTCAACAAAATACTGGGGGTACGTAAGCGCAATCGCAACGGCGCCGAAGATCATCAGTGGATAAGAGAATCCGCGCTGTAATTTGAAGCCACGGAATCCCAGTGCTGCAGAAAAAAAACCGGCTGAAAGCAGCGCACCCATCAGTTCGAATTTCCCCAGGAACCCCAGGACAACAGAAATGAGAAGGCAAACAACAGCTAGGCCTAACAGTGCCTTATGTATTTGGTTTGGCATTCAACTGGCGTTATCTGATACTAACTGAAATTTATTTAGATGCTGCGCCTTCGCGACCGCGTGCGCCCCGATAATTATCGGGGCTATAGCGGTGGCGCAAGCGCTTTGGCGAAGCAAGGTATTACCACGTCCTTTTTTTCATAAACTCGTCAACGTCAGAACGCTTCATGGGGATCTCTGGCGCATTTGCCGATATCCACTTCATGAATGCGTCCTTGATTTCATCTGTCCATTGACTGTCTATCTGTCCAGTCGTATAACGTCCTTCTTTTAACATCGCATGACCAAAACGATCCCGGAGTATAATAAACTCAGCCGTGATGACAACCTTCTCTGCCATATGCGCCGGTATGAAGATAACTCCAGCTTTTTTTGCCAACACAAGATCACCCGGAAGCACCATCGCTTGTCCAATTCTAATTGGAGTATTCAAGCCCATTAACACAACGTCCTGAAGAAATGACGGGTGCCAGTCACGGACAAAAGCATTAAACCCTTCAATCTTCATTAGGCCATCCAGGTCACGAGCGGCGGCATCGAAGATCACACCTGTTCCAGACTTTGCATAAATGGAATTTCCCAGGTTGTCTCCCATTAGAGTACCTTCCTTGATCTTGCCAAAGCCATCGGCAACATACACGTCTCCTTTACCAAGAACATCAATGGGCCAGGCATTAGTATTTCCAGTACGGCCTTGTTTAGCACCGCGATCTTTGATGTTTTTTTCAACATCCGGCCTGGTGGGCATGAACATCGCAGTCAGGGCGCGCCCTGCAATCGTCACATCGGGATGAACCATCTTCCAGTTTCCATCATATTGACACACGTACCCATCGTTTCGAAGGACGGTCCATGCATCTTCAACTGTGATGTTCTTTGCCCTGCGGATCAAGTCATCCGGGATCTTTGGCCGACCATCCGGGAATCTCTCGCCTTTCCATTCAGAGGTGAGAAAAATCAACTCCTCCTTGGGCATGGTCTGGGCGTATAGGCTCGTCACGCTGCAAATCGCAAGCAGCAGTAATAGTATTGATCTTATCTTCATGTTATCCGTTATCCATTAATCGTATTTCCTTCGATATTCGACATTCGACATTCCATATTCAAATCCCAAAAAGATGGAGAATCAAATTGCCTTATCGAATAATCTATTCCTCATTCCTCATTCCTCATTCTTCATTCCTCATTCTTCATTCCTCATTTATTCCAAAGTGGTCTCGATATCCCGTTGAGGTCGTATACTACTTTTCCCTCACGTACGGTGAGCTCGCAGTCCAGCTTTTGCTCGCCATCCATTCTGAATCCTGAAGAATCGATGAATCCAAACTTGCCCTTCCTTAAACTGAAGACGGCCACATCGGCAACCGCGCCCACGGAAATATGCCCTAGCTCCTCGCGATGAATTACCTGAGAAGGGTGCAACGTTGAGGCTGCAATCACTTCCTGAACGGTCATCCCCATGTTCAGAAACTTGGACATCACGTTAAGCTGATCCTTCATTCCTGCATTCATACTTCCCGTATGAAAATCTGTACTAATGGTGTTGGGACGAAAGCCGCTCTTCAGTGCAGGTATCGCCTGTGAGAAACGGAAGCTTCCGCCGCCATGTCCGACGTCGAAGATAATACCTCTTTTCTGTGCTTCAACAACAAAAGGAAGCAGTTGTCCCTGAGCATTCACGATTGGCATTCGCGAAGCAAGCTGTGAGAATGCATGAGTGAAAATATCGCCAGGGCGAAGATGTTTAAAAAAGAGTTCTTCGATAGAAAGTGGAGGAGTGTTTCCACCAAAGTCGATGATCACGGGCACATTTGCAATATTGCCGGCTTCTACAGCACGATCAACGGGATCCCATTCCTTACCCATATAGTGCGCCACCTTGATACCTACAATCTCCTTGTGTTGACGGACGACGTATGCAGTCATCTTTGCATCCATATCATTGAGGTTTTGCTCATAGGCACCTCCACGCATGCCTTCACCGACAATGTTGAGAAACGATAACACCCTGGTCTTCGAATGCTCGATAGTCTGTGCCTTGAACGTGGTAAAAGTTTTCCATCCAGCTCCACCACAGTCGACTACAGTGGTTACTCCCGTTCTGAAAGTAAATCCATCTGGCGGCAGCGCTTCAAATCCATCACCGAGGTAGTGATCCTCCTTTGTTCCAAAGAAATTATGGGAATGGATATCGATGAGGCCCGGTGTTACAAAGAATCCCTTTGCATCAATGACCTGGGCTTGTTTTGGATCGATGTTCTTAGCAACCAGGGCAATTTTGTCATCCTTGATCGCGACGTCCATCACCTCATTGATCTTGTTTTTTGGGTCGATCACGTGTCCGCCCTTGATGACGATCGTATAATCCTGGGCACCCGACTGCAGGGAAATAAAAAAGAGCCCGAGCAAAAGAATAAGCATTTTTTGACGCATAGGAAGTAAATGGTTTAGGTTAGCAAAAATTAGCCTCGATCAGACGTATGCAATGCAGTCAATCTCTACTAGTGAGTCGCCAGGGACTCCGCCATACACCGCTACCGTTGTGCGCACGGGGGGCTTGCTCCCAAAACGACCTTTATATGCTTCGTTCATTGCCTTGTAATCACTCAGATCGTGAAGAAACACACTACACTTCAACACTTTTTCCATTGAAGAGCCCGCTTTAATCAATTCTTTTTCCAATTCGTCGAGGACGTGTTTAGTATGCGATGTGATATCGCCATCAAAGTGAGCGCCCTTGCCTGCGATGAAAACAAGATTGCCAAGCCTTGTAGAGCCCGAGAATAACGGCACATCCTGATCGTCTTTCACAACATTAAAGACTTCTTTTTCAGGAGCAGCATCAGCCTTGGCGGTCGTAACGCCGAGTCCAACAACACCTGCAATGGATGCAAAAATCTTTTTTAGGGTAGATCTTCTTTGTTCTTTCATGGTATTAAAGTTTTAGAGGTTATACATTAAAATTAATTTGGGTTAGTTCAACTTCTTTTTTTCGATGGTAAAGAATTGCGTATAGATTTCACTTCTTCAGGCTTTACCGCGCTCGCCTTGTTTCCGAAATTCTGTCTAATATAACTAAGCACGTTTGCAGCTTCTTCATCACTGAGAAAACTGTGTTGAGGCATGGCATTAATAAACGTCTCGCCGTTCACCGTAATGGTTCCCTCCAGCCCGTTCAGCACAAGCGTGATCAATCGAGTTTTGTCGCCGGTCACCCAATCCGTCCCTGCAAGCGGAGGAAATCTGCCAGACGCACCTTTGCCATCTTTCTGGTGACAAGTAGCGCAGTAGATATCATATATTTTTTCGCCAGGTGCTGCAATGCCTTTGTCCAGGTTATCATTCTTAATGTCTGGTGTTCTAATGTGCGACAACTCTTTTCTTTTTTCCATTGCTGCGAGCTGTTCCTTCCCGAACTTGTCTTTATCGCCTTTGTACATTATCCTCCAGATCTTTCCCTTCTCCGTTTCAGCGATGTACAAAGATCCATCAGGCCCCATTGCAATGCCCATCGGCCTATACACAGCATTGCTAACGCTGACGATTGGATCTACTTCAGCAAATCCATCGGCAAATACTTCCCACTCCCCTGTTGGTTTGCCATTTTCAAAAGGAACGAAGCAAATGAAGTACCCGGATTGTGGATATGGCGCGCGGTTCGTAGAACCATGAAAAGCGACAAACGCACCTTGCTTATACCGTTCTGGAAATTGGTCGCCTGTATAAAAGAACAGGTCATTCGGAGCCCAATGGCCTGGAAAGCCCATAATAGGGCTTTCGAACTTATCACATCTCCCCACACTGTCACCGTCGCCACCATACTCCGGAGCTAGTACTTTCTTTCCTTTGATCTGATCATAATAACAGTATGGCCAGCCGAAGTCAGAACCGTCAGTTACTTTAATAAATTCTTCTGACGGCAACAGGGCACTCTCCCATGGATTGAAAATGCTTGCCCATAAACGCAAAAGATCATCCCTGCCATGCATTACAAGATACAGATTATCATCCATTGGATTCCACTCCATAGCTACAACGCTGCGTATACCAGTCGCAAATTTATGGCCATCTTTCTGGGTCTGCTTTTTCTTGTTTGCATCAAATCTCCACACGCCACCATGATCCGCAAGTTGCGGACAAGGATCGATGCCTGGAACAGCTGGTGTCCGATTGATCTCCTGGCATGAATTTGACGGCGCGCCATAGGGAACATAAAGATTGCCTTTGTTGTCGAAGCATATCGGTTTGGCAATATGCTCGTGCATTCCGTGTGCGTGGTCATCCACGACGATCTCCTCAATCTCACTGTCCGGAACAAGCTTTCCAGGCGTAAGCTTTTGCCGGTAAACTGTCAGTTCAGAGCTGAAGTAAAGATAGCCGTTATGAATACGCATGGCGGTACCGTAGCTCCGTTCTTTCTCATAGGCTCCAAATGTTTCGATAATGTCAGCTTTTCCGTCATTGTCCGTATCACGAAGCGCAGCATTTCTCCTGTCTTCCTTGGAGAATCTTGACTTCACGTAGATGTCACCATTGTCATTAACAGCGAGGTGTCTAGCTCTTCCTTCGAGACTATCGACTACCACAACGGCCTGGAAGTTATCGGGCAGAAACAACTTTCCGTTATCTGGATCGCCTGAGGGAAGTTCGAATTTTTCCGAACACTGCCCGAACAACATGGTTAATGAAATGAATAAAAGGGTGCTGGAAAAGCCTTGTGTGATTGATCTGCCCATTTAAATTGAATAGAATATCTGTTTCAGATTATTTGCATTACCGTGCATGATCATGGCGTCTTTTTTGCAAACCATCTGTTTAAGATCGTATTACGGACTAAGCCGTTGCCTGAGTTAACACTTCCTTCAGCCGTGACGCTACAATTTTTTCTTGTCCCGGTTTAAGCATAAACACTGTTACGCTAACGCTGTTTTCTGTTCCACCCCCAACCTCGATCGACGGACTGGCATTGCGCAACGTTTCACGGAGATCTTTCGCGGATATTTTTACTTTATTTGTATCCCAAGTAATTCTTAGTGTAGGCGTATGGTTGCCCAATGGTGGCACATTAACTTCTGTAGTCACACCCGTAATCGACTTTACTGAATCGTTTACCAGGCTAAGCTTTTCCTCCCACTCCTTCCATTCCTTGTCGTGATCATGATTAATGTATTTTTCAAGGGCCACATACATTCCCAGGATCTCTTCTTTGTTGATCTTCATTCCGCGGCCAATATTGAAACCTCGCGGTGGCATCGATAAACGGGCCGCAGCAATAATATTCTTTCTACCCATCAAAAGGCCAGCGCTTTGTGGTCCACGGATCGCCTTTCCACCGGAGATAACTACGAAGTCAAATCCCATGTCATTGAAGCGCCAAAGATTAGACACCGGTGGTACGTCGGCAGCAATATCAATTGACGTCGGGACTCCGTGCTTCTTTCCAAGTGCAACCCACTCTTCGTGCTGGATCTTACCTTTATCGGACTCGATATGTAAGAAGTGCATTAACGCCGTCCGTTCGCTCACTGCTTTGGCTACATCTTCGACAGTCTCGACGCGGACTATCTTGCATCCGGTATTCGTCAGCGCCTGATTATAGACAATATCATGGCTAGCCTGACAAATCACTTCAGACTTCATTCCAGTATACTCCAGGTGAGGGAGCTCCCTCACTTTCTTCTCATCCATTCCGGTGAGAATACCAGCAAGGCCGAGGGTCATACCTGAAAAAGCGCCAGACGTCACTACCGCTGCCTCCGCGTGAACCATCTTAGCTATCTTTTCTCCCACCTTGTCCTGAAGCTCATCAAGCATGCAGAATTCTTTGGCTCCGTAATTGATCGCTTCCAGAACTTCATCGTGCATAAGTGATCCCGTCATATACGTAAGCGTGCCAGCAGCATTAATAAAAGTTCGAACACCAAACTCTTTAAATAAGTCGCGCGGTGGTTGACGCTTTGGAAGAGTTGAAGCTTCCGCTGTCACAAGCGGAATACTTGTCATGAAGCTGCCAACAAGTGGTACTGTTGAAAGCCGCTGAATCAGTTCTCTTCGTTTTAACATAGCAGTGGATTCAAACAAATATAAATTCATTCTATATAAAACTCATAGTCATATCACCCGCTCATGGAAAAATCGAGTAAAAACTTCAGGCGATAAATGTGCACACACGCACACGAATCATTTAGTGATTTGGTGATTTGGCGATTCGGGGATTGAGTGATTTTGGTGCGGATCAAGGTTACTGTTATCTATCTATGTTTGAGTGAATTTCAATCAGTCGTAAAATGTATTGCATTTATAATGAACAACGCTTAAACTAGCTACAAACCTCGCCGTATGAGAATTCAACTCTCGCTCTTAGGGATCATGTTGGTCATGCTTTGTTCAGGTCTAACATTCAGCCCAGATGCTGTTGCCCAAAAGCGCAAACAAAAAAAAGTAGCGCCTGTTGATAATTCCATAGTTTTGACAGAAGGTGAACTCACGCGTTATCGAATCGTCCTGCCTGCGTCACCGACTCAATACGAATTAAGAGCATCAGAAGTACTTCGAACGGTCTTGCTTGAGATTTCAGGGGCCGTCTTGCCCGTTGTTTCTGCCAATGAAGCAAGAAGTCGTTACGAGGTGGTATTGGGACAAAATGAAAGATTGGACGAACTGAACCTCAACATCAACCTCAGCGCTCTTAAAGAAGATGGTTTTGTTATTAAGACAGACAGTGCACGCCTGATCATCGCTGGGGGCAATGAAAAAGGCACATTATATGGTGTGTATACTTTCTTGGAAGATCATCTTAATTGCAGAATGTACACTCCAAAAGTGAAAGTGATACCCAAAAAAGACCGCATCGCGTTGGGTAAAATCAATGACACCCAAATACCAGTGATCGGTTTCCGTGACACGCACTACCGGGTTACATGGGATGAAGAATATACCGCCTGGCATAAGCTAGATCACGATAAAGACGGCGCGAGGACAGACTGGGGTATGTGGGTTCACACTTTTAATGAACTTGTACCACCGGATGTCTATTATAAAGATCACCCAGAGTATTATTCGGAGGTTAAAGGAAAAAGAATTCCTACACAGCTATGTCTTGCGAACGCCGATGTATTGAATGTCACCGTCCAGAACCTGCGCCGAAAGATCGCGCAAAATCCCACTGCTCTTTATTGGTCCGTAAGTCAGAATGACAACCGGGATTTTTGTACTTGTGAAAAATGCAAGGCAATCGACGATCGCGAGGGTTCACCATCAGGTTCTATCATTTCGTTTGTCAACCAGGTAGCAGATCAATTTCCCGATAAGATGATCTCTACGCTTGCCTATGAATATGGCCGTCACGCACCCAAAACGTTACGCCCCCGTTCAAACGTCAACATAATGCTTTGCAGCATTGAAGCTTACCGCGACAAACCAATCGCTGAAGACCCGAAGAGTGTCGACTTTGTAAAGGACGTAGAAGATTGGGGAAAGATCTCAAACGATATAATTATCTGGGATTACGTAATACAGTTTGACAATCTTATCAGTCCTTTTCCAAACCTTCATGTTCTTAAACCCAACATTCAGTTCTTCGCCAAGCACGGAGTGAATGCCATGTTCGAGCAGGGTAATCGCGAGGTTGGCGGTGAGTTTGCGGAATTACGCGCTTATCTTATTTCCAAGCTATTATGGAATCCCGAGGCTAATGTAGATACCCTGATGAATGATTTCCTTCGCGGTTACTATGGGGCCGCTGCAAAGCCCATCCGCCAATATATCGACGAGATGCGCGATGCACTCATAAAGTCGGGCCAACCGCTGCGGATATTCGGAACACCTAACGATGCGGCTACCAGCTATCTTACCCCAGCCCTTATTCAGCGTTACGAAGTTCTTTTTGACGAAGCGGAACGATCCGTCGTTGACTCGGCTGAAGTGCTTGAACGGGTAAAGATTGCAAGGCTGCCTCTTGAGTTTGCGATCATGGAACAAGCCAAGAAAACATTCGCTGGTGATGGCGGGGTTTTTGAAAAAGTTAATGGTGAATGGAAGGTACGAACCAGCATCCGCGCAAAGATCGATCCATTCACAGATCTGTGTATCCGTCAAGGTGTAACACAAGTAAAAGAGTGGAGTACGTCGCCTGAAGAATACAGGTCAGCTATGTATCGCCTATTCTCGCAAGGCATGAACGAACATCTTGCATTCGGCAAAAGCATAAAATTCCTCAGCCCGGATGCGACGACGTTGCCCGCAACTGCTCCAAAAATGTTAACGGATGGCATACGCGGCAGCCATGACTACGGTTATAACTGGCTTTCATTTACCGGAAAAGACCTTGAAGTAATCGTCGACCTGGAGGAAGCGAAAAGTGTCCACCGGATCGAATCGGCGTACTATCAGTATGGCTTCTGGCGTCGGCTGTTCCCAAAAAAGGTCGAATATTATGTTTCGAATGATGGAGATAAGTTCGAGCTGGTCGGCGCCGTGGAAAACACATTGCCAATCGATCAATACGGCGGTCAACAACGTGATTTTATTTCGGAATTCCCTGCGAAGAATGCGCGTTATATAAAAGTGAAAGCCTACACTATCGGAAATACTCCCGAATGGCATCCTGGCGCAGGCCGGCCAGCAAATATGTTAATAGATGAAATTGTAGTTGAATAAATATAACAGACTTACCCTATGCAATGTATATCAAACCAAACGAAGAACGCGATCGGACTAATTACCTCCCTGGTGCTAGTGTTAGTCAACACGGGTTTATTCGCACAAAAGACCGGAACCATCATAGAAAAGTGGAAAGGTGGAAAGAACGCTGCCATATCTCTAACCTATGATGATGGCTCTATCAACCAGTTCACTCAAGCCCTGCCTATCATGAACCGCCTTTCGATTCCGGCGACATTCTTTATTATAACAGGGCAGATACCCGGATCTCAATACCAGGGTAAATTCATTGGACGGCCCGTTGAACAAATCATTGCCGAGACAGCGACAATTCCAACAAACAAAGACAATTTCTTTGAGCGTGCATCCGCGATGGGATTCCTGGGGTTAAGTGGCACGCTGGAGTATCATACTCGAGCTGGCGGTATTTATGACGAAGATGGAGAAGAGTCAGCCCATGAAGCCTACG
>Ga0111539_10006563_pt1 | contig 14992 bp, 12 predicted proteins | sample RhiMethybrSRZTD1_FD_79667 | JGI IMG/M metagenome (GOLD analysis project Ga0111539, IMG submission 79667) | Populus rhizosphere microbial communities from Tennessee, USA - Rhizosphere MetaG P. TD hybrid SRZTD1 (version 2) (version 2) | ecosystem: Host-associated > Plants > Roots > Rhizosphere >... | reverse complement strand
CCGAACGACGGGTCCACGCTCGATGCCGGAGGGTCCACGCTCGATGCCGGAGAGGGCGGGCTACCCTGCGAGGTCAGCGCGTTGCTTCAACATTACTGCGTCGGTTGCCACTCGTCGCCGCCGTTTGACCCGGTGCCGATGGGCCTCACGACCTACGAGGAGTTGCTCGCGACGAGTGGCAATCCCCCGCGGACGTATGCCGACCGCGCTCTCGAGCGCATGCAAAAAGGCTCGATGCCGCCGTCCGGAAACCCGCCCCCGAGCGCGGCCGAGATCTCGGCGTTTGCCGCCTGGGTGCAAGCCGGCGCGCCGCGGGCAGCGTGCAACGACTCCGTCGACGCGGGCCCGCCGATGCCCAATCCCTACAACACACCGCTCCAATGTTCGAGCGGGCAATACTGGACCGGCGGGGACAGCGAATCGCCGCTGATGCATCCCGGTGGCGCGTGCATCACTTGCCACTCGCGCGAGGACGAAGGGCCGGCCCTCACCATCGGCGGCACGGTCTATCGAAGCGCGCACGAGCCGAACGACTGCAACGGCGTCGCGGGCACGTCGGCAAACGTCGTGGTGCGGATCACCGATGCCCGCGGCGTCGTGTTCGAGCTACCCGTGAACGCAGCCGGCAACTTCCTCTACGAAGGAGCGATCGCCGTGCCCTATACGGCCAAGGTGATCGCCGGGGGCAACGAACGCGCGATGCCCGTTTCGCAAACGAGTGGCGATTGCAACTCTTGTCACACCGTGGACGGTAAGAACGGCGCTCCGGGTCGAATCATGGCGCCCTGATCCGGTCCCGACCCTTCGGGCTGTGCTAGACCCGGGCATCATGGGTCATGTCGTGGGCTAGCCGTTCGACGCTCGTCGCGTCGATGCTCGTGCTGTGCGCTCACGGCTGCCAGTGGATCACGGGGGCCAGTGAGCGCGATCTGGCGCCCGGGAAACCGACCTGCGACGGGGGCGCGTGTCTCGGAAGCGGCGGCGATTCAGGCAAGGACTCGAGCGGCGGTTCGGGTGGCGAAGCCGGCCGTGATTCCGGGAGCGATTCCGGGAACGATTCCGAGACTCCAACGGATTCCGGAGCGCTCTGTGACGGAGGGCTGGCGCTCGATGACAAGGGCAACTGCCAACAGAAGATTTGCGGGCCCGACGCGCAGGTCGTTTCGATACCGGATCCTGACGACGTTCCGAGCGACGAGCCTTGCAGACACGGACAGTGCATCGGTTCGGTACCCGCGCTCGCCAACCAGCCGCCCGGAACGCCGTGCGAGGGCGGCTTCTGCAACGAAGCCGGCATTTGCATCACGCAATGCAACAACACAATGCAGGATGGCGACGAAGTCGACGTCGACTGCGGCGGCGCGAAGTGTCCCAGGTGCGACGACGGGAAAACGTGCAAAGCCGATGGCGATTGCGTGAGCGGCATGTGCAACGTCTGCACGAGTCCCGTAGAGTGTGATTTTTGCAACTCCAATTGCCAGGATGCCACCTGTGGCCCGCCGCCGCATCTGGTCGAAGGCGCGTGTGCCGTGATCCTGTGGCGCGACGGTGTGGTGGTCGAGTCGCAATCGACGCCGACGCTCTGCGATACCAATGCGCGCCGCGTGCAACTGCGGCCCGCCTTCGACACCGCCTATGCGTACTTGAAACACCCGCCGAACAACGAGCTCGCGGTGACGGCGACCTTCGCGGACTATCGGCCGCGCGCCTGGTACGCCCGCTGTGTCGGCGACTTCGGCACGCGTCAGGAGCTGGTCGCGGCAATCGAGGCTTTCCAGTCGTTACCGGACTGGGTCGAGGGGTCGACCCAACCCGACGCCGGAACGGTCCAGATGAGCTTCAGCTGCGCAACGGCCGCGCTCTACAAGTGGACGATCGATTTGCCCGCGCTAAAGTGAGCGCGAGTTCCAAGCGTTGCACAAGCCGCAAGCGCCGAAAAATACTTCGATTCGCGACCGCGCTTCCGCGAGCTGACGGTCACGAGGGCGCCACTTACGTTTCGTTGCGATGATGCAACGTCTCGTCAGGGGTTTTCGAGGTTCATTGTTGGTTTTGATCGCTATCGCTTGCTCGGAGGACGACTCCGCGAAAAAAGCACCGCTTGCCGCGGATTCGGGGCCCGGTAGCGGCGGAGCGAGCGGCTCGAGCAGCGGTGGCAGTTTGGGCGCGAGCTCGGGCAACTCTGGGTCAGGGGGCCTCGGAGGCAGCGGCGGCCTCGGAGGGAGCGCCGGAAGCGGCGGCGCAAGCGCAAGCGGCGGCACTGCCGGCGGAATCGACGGCGGTGGCACGGGAGGCGGCGCCGGAATGGCCGGCGCGGGCGGAACGAGCGGCGCGAACAGTGGTGGAACGGGCGGCGGGGGCGGCGGCGAAAGCGGCGGCAGCGCCGGCACGGCCGGCACCGCCGGAACGAGCGGCGCGGGCACTGGGGGTACCGGCGGATCGAGCGGCGTGGGCGGGGGCGAAAGCGGCGGAGCAGCCGGCGGCGGAGCGGGCGGAACGATGGGCAGCGGCGGAACGACGGGCAGCGGCGGAACGACGGGCAGCGGCGGAACGGGCGGTGCCGGCGGCATTCCCACGCCCTGTTTGTCTTGTACCGTCGAATTTTGTTTCGCGTCGTACAGCGCGTGCGCGAGCGACTCCGTGTGTGCCGCCTGCAGACTCACGAACTACTCGGCCCCGAGTTGTTCGACGAACGCCGCGTTCCAGGCGTACCGGCAATGCATTTGCGGCCGCGAGGGCTGCGTCACGCAGTGCGGGGCGTTCTGCGCGAACTGAAGGTCAGCGCGAAGCAACGCGAAGGAGCACCAATTTCGCCACGCTGTGGAAACAGCGTGTGGCGTCTTTCTGGGAGTCGTTGATCACCGGGCCCGGGGCGGCGCTTGGGGAGCCGGAACGAGTCGAGGTGCTTGAGGTGGCGGAGCGGGCGGAGGAGGAGCTGGAGGAGGCGCCACGTGCGGAGCAGGAACGAGGCGTGGCGCCTGGGGCGGTGGTGCCGGTGGAGGCGCCGCGTGCGGAGGCGCTGCAGGCGGATTGGGCGCGGGTGCGGGAACCGCACGATAGTGCGCAGGCGGAGGCGGCTCGGTTGATCGATAACGCGGCGTTTGCGGCGGTACTGGGTACGCTTGATGGTAACCAGGCGTGTTCAGAGGCGGCGCGGGCGCGTGATAGCGCGGAGATGGGGGAGGCGTGAGCGGCATCCCATACTCAGGTGCGCGATATCGGTACTCCGGCGTTTCGTAGCGCCTGTAATCCGGAATGCTTCGGTATACGTAGCCGGGCTGCTCCTGGTAGCTCACGCGGTACCGCCTGAGCTCACGTGGCTCCTCACGGAACAGCACCCAGCCGCGATCCGTTGGGTAATACCAACTCCCGTCGACCAGATAGGCGTAGCGCCCGCGATAATAGACTCTGGGCTCCTCGTAAACGTAGGCGGGCGGTGTGTCGACGTAGACCGCGGGGTAATCGTAGACGACCGTGGCGTCGCCGTAGCCGTATGTGGCTCCGCCGCACGCGCTGCTCCCGAGCGCCGCAATCGCGATCGAGATCACTCCGGCCAGCTGTGGCCATCGGCTCATTTCCAGAGGTGAAGCAACGCGGGTGCCAGCGCCGCGCCCTCGAAGAGCTCAGTTGCCACACGCCGGATGCATCCGCCCGATCCGATTCCCCTGTCCCGACGACTGATACGGATGCCGCTCCGTGAACCACAGGTTCCCGTCGGGCCCGAGCACGATGTCGTTGGGTTTGCTGTCGATATGCGGGAGCGGGATCCACACGTACACGCCGCTCCGGGACATCCGCCCGATCCGGTTGCCTTCGAAGTCGGTGATCCAGAGCTGGCCGTCACGAGCGAAGGCCACGGAGACGTAGAGTCCGGTTCTGCCGGCCGGGAATTCCGAGTAGTCGCCGTCCGTCGTGATCCGACCGACCCCGCGCGCACCTTCGGCGAACCACAGTGCTCCGTCGGGCCCCGCCACGATCACGCCCGGGTTGTTGGTCGGATTCGTACGCGGCAGTTGAAACACCGTCATCTCGCCGCCGGTCGTCATGCGCACGACGTGGTCGTCAACGCCTATGTCGGAGCCGGTGTGCTGGACCGTGAACCACAAGTTTCCGTCGGGGCCGGTGGTGATCACTCCGGGTTCTCCGTACGGACCGGCGCTGGCGGGCATGTCGTAGTTCGTGACCTCGCCGACGGGCGTGATCTTTCCGACCCTTTTCGAGTCGGAGTAGGTAAACCACACGTTGCCGTCGGGACCGCGACTGACCTGGTTCGGCAACCCGTCGAGCGCGTACTCCTTGAGCTGCCCACCAGTGGTCATCCTACCGATGGCACCACGGGAAGGCATCAGCACGTAGACGCTGGCGTACCAGAGCGCGCCGTCCGGACCGGCCGCAATGTCCCAGGGGTAGAGCTCCGTCGGTCCAAGGTCGGTGACATCCCCGGATGGCGTGATGCGGGTAAGTCGCCTCGCCGGGTATTTGCTAAACCACACGTTCCCGTCCGAGCCGACGGTTATCCAAGTCGGGTCGCCACCATACGCCGAAACGTCGAACTCTCTCGGGCACTCGCCGAGCGGCGGCGGGGCGTCGGGAGGGCCATCGTCTGCGCCGCCCGATGCGCCGACACCGCTCGTTCCGCCGGTCGCGCCAACACCGCTCGTTCCGCCCGCACCGCTCGTTCCGCCGGTCGCGCCAACACCGCTCGTTCCGCCGGTCGCGCCAACACCGCCTGCCCCGCCGGTCGCGCCAACACCGCCTGCCCCGCCGGTCGCGCCCGCGCTGCTTGCATCGCTGGTTCCGCCGCTGCCGTCTTTCCCGCCCGAGCCACCACGCCCGCTGGAGGAGCCGTTTCCACCGCTGGACATCCCAGCCACGCCGCCGCTCCCGCTTGCGCCCACCGCGCTGCCGCCGCTGGCGTCGTCCGGCGGCGAGAGGTCCGACTTCGAGTCGACACCGACTAGCCATTCACAGCCCGCAAGGCAGGTCAGACTCAAGGCGAAACCGAGCCGCATCTTCGCGAAGCAACGGCTCATCGCAGACACTCCGGAGCCATGCGTCCGATCCGATTGCCCAGCCGCTCGGTGAACCAGATGTTCCCATCCGGTCCGAGTGCGATGTCGTTGGGTCCGCTCTTGGCGTGTGGAAGCTGTATCCACGCGTAGATGCCGCTCCGTGACATTCGACCGACGCGGTTGTTCTGGTAGTCCGTGACCCAGATGCTGCCGTCGAGAGCGAACGCCAACGCAACGTAGTTGCCTGCGATGTCCGCGAGGTACTCCGACCACGCGCCGTCCGTCGTGATTCGACCGATCCCGCGCGGAGCTTCGGTGAACCAGAGCGCTCCATCGGGCCCCGCCACGATGCTGAGTGGACCGGGCGGCGGTATCGTGTTCGGCAAGGGGAACTCCGTCATTTCGCCTGCAGCAGTCACTCGCACGACCGAGCCCTCTCGCGGAGCGTTGCCGCGTTGGAGGACGAACCACAAGTTGCCGTCCGCGCCGGACGTGATCCCGACGAGCTCCGACGGAGCCGCGCCGTCCGTGGAAGGTAAGTCGTACGATGTGACCTGTCCGTCCAGCGTCATCGTTCCGACCTTGCCGATCAGGTAGGTGAACCAGATGTTGTTGCCCGGGCCTGTCGTGATCTCTCCCGGTACTGGATCGAGTAGGCGCTCCGTGATCTCGCCGGCAGTGTTGATCCTACCGATCCATCCCGGGCTTCTCGCGTAGTTGATCGCCGTGTACCAGAGCGCACCGTCGGGGCCCGCCGTGAGGGACCAGGGTGTGGGACTGGTCGGTCCGAACTCGACGATCGCGCCTTCTGGAGAAATGCGGCCGATCTTGTTGACGTAGGCTTCGGTAAACCAAACGTTGCCGTCGGGGCCGGCGGCGATGTTCAGCGGGTGAGCCGCAGCCGTCGGAACTTCGAACTCTCTAGGACACTCTTCCGCCGGTGGAGCGGAGTCGCGGAGCGCTCCGTCGCTGGCGTCGCCGTTGGGATCCGCATCGCTGGCGCCGTCGGTTGGGCTGGCATCACCGCCCCCGCTGGCGCCGCCTTGCCCGCCAGACCCTGCCGTGTCGATCGACGCGTCGGTCGACGCAGTACCTCCCGTGGGTGAGCCCGCGGTCCCGCCTCCGTTCGAGCCTAAAGCCCCGTCGGGAGTGGTGCCGCCGGCACCTCCCGTTGCGCCGCCGCCCGTGCCGACGGCAGCGCCGGAGCCGTTGGCATCCTGCTTGCTCGCTCCGTCGTTCTGCGGCGACGCGTCGGGGAACGAGCTCGTTCCGCCCCCGCAGCTCGCAACGAAAGCGAAAGTCAAAGCCAGAGCGATGCGCATCCGTCCTCCACGGGCAGTGCCCCGCCCCGAGCAACGGTCGTGCCGTGGCGAAGCCGCACCAAACGCGTCACCGGACTCGCATTGGTGTGCACGCACGCACGCGCAACGTGCGCGCACGGCTCACTTCAGGCACCCTGGGGCCATCCGCCCGATCCGATTCCCCGTGCGCTCGGTGAACCAGAGGTTCCCGTCCGGGCCGCGCACGATGTCGTTTGGACCGCTGGATTCGTTCGGGAGCGCCCTCCAGGAATAGACGCCATTCTGGGCCACCCGGCCAATGCGATCGTGGTTGTAGTCCGTGACCCAGATGTGCTCGTCGAAATCGAATGCCAATGCGACGTAGTTGCCCGGCATGTCAGCGAAGAATTCGGTGCGGGCGCCGCTGGTCGTGATCCGGCCAATTCCCCGCTCTCCTTCCGTGAACCAGAGGGCTCCGTCCGGACCACGTAGAATGCACAGAGGCCCAAAACCAGGATCGGTGCTTGGCACGATGGGCAGAGGGTATTCCGTCATCTCGCCAGCGAGGGTCACTCGTACGATGGCGCCTAGCCGTGGCGCTGTGCCGCGCTGAAGGACGAACCACAGATTGCCGTCCGAGCCGGGCGTGATCCCCACGAGCTCCGACGGAGGAGCACCGTCCGCCGAAGGCAAGTCGTAAGAAGTGACCTGTCCAGACGGCGTCATCTTTCCCACCTTGCCGATCGCGTAGGTGAACCAGAGGTTTCCGTCAGGGCCGGTCGTGATCTCGCCCGGTACGGCGTCGAGCAGATGCTCGGTGATCTCACCGCTGGTGCTGATCCGGCCGATCCAGCCATAGGAGCGGCCCGCAAAGTTCGCCGCCGTGTACCAGAGAGCGCCGTCGGGGCCCGTCGTGAGCGACCATGGGCTGGGGCTCGTCGGTCCAAATTCGTCGATTTTTCCCTGCGGCGTAATCCGGCCAATCTTGGCCTTGTAAGCCTCCGTGAACCACAAGTTGCCGTCGGGCCCGGCTTCGATGTTCAACGGATGGGCACCGGTCGTCGGAACCTCGAACTCCCTGGGACACTCCTCCGGCGGTGGACGCGAATCGCCCGTGTCGCCGTCGTTGCCAGCGCCCGCGTCGCCGACCTCGTTGGGGGCATCGGCGCCGTTCGTTCCGCCGGAGTCCGCCCCCGCTTCGAGCGTCGCGGAGCCTGCGGTCCCGCCTTCGTTCGAGCTTCCGGCTCCCGCCTCGGGCGCCGTCCCGCCGTCACCAGACGCTCCCGGGGTGCCGCCCGTGCCGCCCGTTCCCACCGTGCCGCCCGTTCCGGCCTTGCCTCCGCGCCCGTTATCGTCCTTCGGCGCGATCCCCACCAGCGTTTCGCACCCTACAAGGCAGGTAAAAGTCAAAGCCAAAGCGATCCGCACGGCTTGCTCCATAGCCCATTTGCATGGCGTTTTCCGGCTGCTGGATCACTTTTCGAGCACGTAGACACTTGCGTCTCGAGCGTCTCAACCTGGGGTGTCACTGAAGAAGACCGAGGTTCTGCTAGCGTAGGGCGGCGCATGGTCGTGGCGGATTCGGTAGTCGGGGAAGCGGACGGAACCGCGCTCGCTTGGCCCCCCGGGGTAGGCCCGGGAACCGTCCTCGACGGGAAGTACCGGATCGAGCGCATGATCGGCAGCGGGGGCATGGGTCTGGTCGTGGAGGCGACCCATCTCTTTCTGCAGGAGCGGGTGGCCGTGAAGTTCCCGCGCGGCGATCTGCTGAAGCGGCCCGAAGCGAAGAAGCGCTTTCTCCGCGAGGCGCGCGCGGCCTTCGCGCTCCGGAGCGAGCACGTGGTGCGGATCCTGGACTTCGGATTCGCTCAGCCCGAGAGCCCGTTTCTCGTCATGGAGTACCTCGAGGGCAAAACCGTGGCGGAGCTTTTCAGCTCGCGCGGAAGGCTCGGGTACGCCGCGGCAGGCGCGCTTTTGATTCAGGCCATGCGCGGCGTGGAAACACTGCACGCCGCCGGGCTCGTCCATCGCGACTTGAAGCCTTCGAACCTGTTTGCGGTCGTGAAACCGGACGGTCAGGTCACGATCAAAGTGCTCGACCTCGGGGTTGCCACGCTGCTCGAAGGTTCGACCGAATCCGAGATCACGCAGAGCGGCGCGTTGCTGGGATCGACCGCGTACATGTCGCCCGAGCAGGTCCGGGCGGAAGACGTCGACGTGCGCTCCGACGTGTGGGCGCTCGGGGTCATCTTTTACGAGCTGCTCACCGGTCAGCGTCCCTTCGTCGCCCCGAGCGGCGCCGCTTTGATCGCCAAGATTCTCGTGGACCCGCCGCCTCCGCTCGATCGAGTGGCCGAAGTGCCGCCGGAGATCGCGGCGATCGTGCTCCGGTGTTTGAACAAGAGTCCGGCGGATCGCTACCCGTCGGTCGAAAGGCTGCGGCGCGCGCTCACCGAGCGGATTCCCGGGGAAGCCCTGGTTTTGACCGCCGACGCGGTCGTTCGCTCCAGCGCACCCGAGCTCGCCGACACTACCCAAGCGCCCAACACGCTCGCCTCCGTTCTGTCGACGCACTCGCCGAGTCTGACGAAGGCGCCGGCGCGATTGCGTCGCTCCGTGGCAGTATCGCTCGCGATCGGTGCCGTCGTGGGCGTCGGCGTGATGATCCTCGGCACTCCGCCCGCGGTGGATGCACTGCACTCGGGTGGTGTGCAGCGCGTGGCGCGCGCCGCGGCCGTGCCGACGCCCGCTCGTGCAGCGCCGAGCGTTCCGCCAGCAGTTCCCGAGACGGACCGTTCCCCCGGCGCGGCGCGAGTTCGAGTCACGGCCCCCGCCGCGCCGCTGCCCCGGCGGCCGCACATCGCCCCCGTGCCGAGCGACAACCCAGCTTCCATCGATCGCGCCACCGAGACCCGGCGCTGAGAATCGCCGGCGAGCTCAGCGCTCCTTCTTCATGAGCCGCAGCAGCGCGAAGCGGTTCTTGAGCCCGAGCAGCCTGGCCGCCTCGGTCTTGCTGCCCTCGGCCGCGGCGAGCGCCTCGCGGATCTGATCGCTCGTCGGCTCTTCTTGTGGCCGCCGCTGTTTGTCCCCCAGCGCGTCGTCCACTTCCGGAGTCAGCTTGAGAAAGTTGCCCCGGCTTTCGGTGGCGCTCACGCGAAGCACGTGGGCGAGCTCCCGCGCATGGTGCGTGTACGTGCGGGACAGCAGCGCTTCGATCAGCAGCGGGTCGACCCGCGGCCGAGGCGTTCCGCCGGAGTCGTCGATGAAGCGAGCGAAGCTCGCGCCCGAGCTCGCAAGATCGTGGAGAACGATGCCGCTCACGAGCAACGGGATGTCCGCGACGCGCCGGTTGAGGTCCGGCACCTCGATTCGATTGGTGAAACGCGCGGCAAAGTCGTGCTTGAGCCGCGAGATGGGCCGATTGGTCGCGGCATAGAGCCTGAAGTTGGATCGACAGACCTTGGACTCGCCGAGCGGTTGGTACTCGCCCGTATCCAGAACGCGCAGCAGGTGGGCTTGCTGTTGCTCGGGCAGCTCGCCGATCTCGTCCAGAAACAGCGCGCCGCCGTTCGCTTCTCCGACCAGTCCGGCGCGCTGCGGTGAGCCGGCGTTCGGATAGCCCTGCCGGCTGCCGAAGAGCTCGGCGTCGACCAGCGAGTCGGGGAAGGTCGCCGCGTTGCGGGCGATCAGCGGCCGTCCCGCGCGGCTCGACAGACCGTGGATCGTCGCCACCGCGAGCTCCTTGCCCACGCCTGATTCGCCGTGAAGCAGGACGTGCCCCGTGGCCTGCGCCGCAAAAGCCAGCTGGTCGCGAAGCTGCCACGCGGTTGGACATTCGCCGATGAAACCGAAAGGATCCGGCAACCCGAAGGCGAAGCTCGCCGTGCTTGCCGGATAGGCTCGCAACCTCGGGATCAGGCGCTGCCGGAGGTCCAAAAGGAACACGAAGGCGCCGTCGAGAGCCAGCACGTCGCCGTGTTTCACGGTCGCGTGCTTCACCTGACGGCCGTTGTGGCGCAGCGCGAGGCGCCCGAGATTTTCGACCTCGAGCGAGCTGCCCTTCGGCGCGAAACGCAGTTGATCGCGCGACAGCCGGCGCGTGGCGAGCGCGGGCTGGGGATCCGCCTTTCCCGGGCGCGCTCGCAAGAATGCCGCGCGCGGCAGCCCCGTGTTCCCCGGCGTTGCGCCGCGCCCGAGCACGCACGCTTGCGCGATCGCCGCGGTTTCTCCGAGCCGGTGCGGCTCGTCGAGGGACCAGGCGATGACCAGGTGCGGGATCGCGTCGCCTTCGACGTCGTCGTCGACCCAGCCGAAGCCCGCCTCGGAGGCGGTGCCCGTGGAAGAATGGTCGCGCCGTGTCACCCCGTTGACCTCATTTGGTGGAAGGGCGGGTCGCGAGCAAAATCGCCGACAGACCGGTGAACGCGATTCCGAGTCCGATGGTGACGTTCGCCGTCAGGGCGCTCATCTTGTACAGGCGGTGCTCTGGCTGCTCGTCGTAGGGGGGGCAGTCCGCCCGCTCACACACCTGCGAACCGTGATAGATCGCGGCTATCCCGAACACCGTTCCGGTCGCCAGCAGCGCGAGCCCGGCTCCTCCGGATAGCGCCGTGATCATGTTCCGCGTCTGCGACGGCGGGGGCTTCGGCGCGGGGCAGGTCGGGCACGGACGCACGTAGACCGGGGCTCGCTTCGTGCCGCGCTGCGCGTTCTTCGCGCCGGTACTCGGAGCGACCTGGGGGCTCGCGGTAACGAGGCTCGCCGGCGCCTTCTCGAGCATCGCAACGGTGACCTCCGCCCGGTCTTTCGCGTCGCGCACCGAAAATTCCTTCGACCACGGCAGGTACCCCTTCGCCGTCGCCCGGACTTTGTGGCTTCCCGGATCCACGGCGAAGTTCGTCTCCCAGCCCGATCGCTCGAGCGCCGTTTCATCGACGAAGATCGTCGCTTCCGGCAGTGCGGCGACCTCGGCGGGCACGTGCACCACGACGTGAGGCGCCTTGGCCTCCATCTTCGTGGCTTGTTCGCGGGCGATCTTCTCGCGGTCTCGCCGCCCATCTCGCTGTGCGAACGCGAGGGCTTCGAGGTAAGCGAGCCATGCGCTCGCGAACTTGCCCGCTCGCTCGTAGCAGATGGCCAGCGTCAACTGGGTGCCGCCCGCCCGGTCGAGGCGGAAGCTTTCGCGCAGATCCGCGCAGGCTTGCTCGTAGCGCCCCTCTTCCATGGCGGCTTTCCCGCGACGGAACAGCGCCTCGGCGACCGCCTCAGGATCGGAGGCGAAGGAGCGGGACGGTAGGACGAGGAGTAGCAGGCCGGCTAGGAGGGCTCGGTAACGTGACATCTACGTGAAGCGAGGGGGCCTGAGTCTTGCACGACAGCGGCCCCGCTGAATGGTCATTCATCACCGGCGCCGAATCTGGGCCTTGAATTGCTCCCGCGCTCTCGTGCGCCGCGCGACGACGCGCCGTCGTCGGCCGCGCCTCGGGCAGCGAGGGCGTTCTTGGCCGGGCTCTGCGGGGTCTCGGCCGGACAAAAACGCGACGGCGTCGATCCCTCGAGGGGGACCGGCGCCGTTCGGTGGATAAGCGCGACTTCAGCCCTGCGTGTAGAAGAATTCCTCGCGAGTGATCTTGCCGTTTTCGATAGTGAACAGGCCGACTTCGTCCATGTTGATGCGGCGGCCGCTCGGCTTGTTCGTGACGTCGTAGACGAAACGCACGGCGAAGCGATTGTCGTGGGGATACGGCCCGAAAACCTCGGCCTTGTGCACGGTGTGGTTGTCGACCCACCACTTGCTCTTGGCCCGGATTGCTTCGAGCCCTTTCGCGGTGCGATCCATACCGGGCGGCGCGCCCGCTTCGACGCTCACGCAATCCTTGGCAAAGAGCTCGTCGAGACACGCCTCGTTTTTCCCCTCCTTGCAGAGGGCCACGTATCTCTTCGCAATTTCTAGATCGTTCATGGTGAGGACCTCCTTGATGTGGCGGCCTCACTTATTGTCCGTCAAGGCGCCAGCGCAAGTGGGGTTGCCAAAACGTCCCATCGCCGGAGCTCGCCAGCCGGTCGCGGTGGCGCCCGTGCCTGAGCCACCCGTGCCGGCGGCGAGCGTCACCGGAACACGGTCACCTTCGCTCAATTCGCCGGGATGCGCGTCACGAACCCCACCACCGGGGCAACGTCCATGTACCACGCGACCCACGCGTTCGCGCCCGCTGCGTCGATGGAAACCGACATCGGGTAGTCCGACTCGAGCGTGCTCAGATAGACGGGAAAGCCCGAACGCTGCGCGCCGGTCGTGTTCAGGCTCTGGAGGTAGCCATCGGGGATGGCATCCGGATCGGATTGGTCCTTGGCGGTGCCCACGAAGTACAGGTTGCCCGTGACGCTCACCGCAAGCGCGTTCTCCGCGGCGGAATAGCCGGTCACGTAGTGAGTGCGCGTGGTCGGCAAGGTCACGGCTTGCGGAAAGCCGGCGACGTTGGTCCCGTTCGGATTGATCGCGTGGAGCTTCTTGTCGTTGGATTCGAGCACGTAACAAATGCCGGTCTTGTCGACGACCATTTGCGAGGAGGTCGTCGTCTGCGAAAGCCGCACTGGGTAACCGCTGACGACGGCGCCCAGACTGTCGAAGGCGATCAGTCGCGTGCCCTGGCCGGGATCTGGCAAGGTGGCGACGAACGGAACGACCTGGGCGTTCATGTACAAGCTGCCGTTCGGCGCGAGCGCCACGGACTGGGAGAAGATCCTGCGCGACGGCTCGGTACCGCCCATGTTCACGACCTTCGCGGCGCTGATCACGGTGCCGTTCTCGCGATACGAGGCCAAAAACGGCCGGTACGCATCGTGCGCGTTGAAGTCGTTGGGCATCTGCGTGCCGACGACGTACACGTTGTCCTGGCCGTCGGTGATGATGTCGGTCGGGTAGTTGTAGTAACCGAGACTGATGCGCACCGGCCAGCCAGGCCGCACGTCGCCCGAGGGATTGTAAGCGGTGATTCTGAGCAGCGCGGGGCCGCCAAGGGAGGTCCCCGCCTCGTCGGTACTCGTGGCTGTCGCGACATAGACGTTGCCGGTTGGGCCGACGGCGACGCGAGGCAGGGCCTGTGGGGCCGTCAGGGAGCTCTGGGTGCTTCGATCCCACGAGACGGCGCCCGTTTCCGTAACTTTGATCACGCGCGCGACGCCAGCGCCCTGGCCGGCGACGACTGCGCCGCCACCCGGATAGGCGGCGACGTCAGTGGGCTTCATGGCGCCGAGGAACGAGAACGGGATGCCATTGGCGAAGAAGGAGAGGGTCGACACTTTGAGCTCGACCGAGCTCGTTCCGAGGGTGGCGTCGGCGACGGGCGAGAACGCACCGCCCGGTTCGGCCTTGAACGCCGCCGGCTTGAGCTCGGCCGGCACCGCAGTGGAGTCGAACGGTACACGGATCGTCGCCGGTGTCGTGAAGGCAGTTCCGTGAGGCGTGAACGCGTACACACTCCCTGCCCAGCGCACTCCCGCCGGAGTGGGGGGCGCGTCGCTCGGGTCCTTCGTGATCGAAAACTTCACCGGCGTGCTGAGCGCGCCCGCCGGTACGACGAGCTCTGCGCCGTCGGGACCCGTGACCGTGCCGCCAGCGGGGCCGATCTCGGTTCCGGCCGTCGCTCCGTCGCTCGCATCGGCGCCGCCATCGGTGCTCGAGCCTCCCGTGCCGGCACTTCCACCGCTGCTGCCGGCGCTGCCACCGGCGCCTGTCGCTCCCGCGCTCCCGCCCGTGCCGCCGCCCGCGGTGCCAGCGCTGCTGTCGCTGCTGCCCGCGCTCCCCGCGTTGCTGGCGCTCGGCGCGTCGTCTCCTCCGCAGCGAGCGAGCATCGTGAGCGCGAGCGCGCCGGCAGCGAGCAGGACGAATCTCGAACGAGCGTCGGATCGAGCAAGGATGCGGTTCATGGTCGTCGATTTTTCGAGCGGCAATCGCGCGTTGCAATGGTCATTTCCTCTAGAAAGGCTGGCGCGCTGACGAAAATCCGCTTCTGCGAGGCGGCCTGCCGCGCGTTGGAGCCGTGATCGCTCGGCTCGAAAGCGAACTGATCGTGGCCATGCGCAGCTGAGCCAGCCGTGATACATGGGATCCCATGCAAATCGCCAAGGCCGGCGACGACGCCGCGCTGGTCCTCGACAATCTGCGCAGGATCGTGCGCGCGCTGCGCGCCACCGCGCACGCGATCGAGCGCGAGCTCGGCATCAGCGGTGCTCAGCTCTTCGTCCTGCGCGAGCTTGCGGCCGAGCCCTGCGTTTCGATCAAGCGCCTCTCCGAGCGCACGCTGACCGATCCCAGCTCGGTTTCGGTAGTCGTGGCTAGACTGGTCTCCGGTGGCGTGGTTGCGCGGCGTCGCGATCGCGCCGACGCTCGCCGTAGCGTGCTGTCGCTGACGCCGCGCGGCCGCGCGCTGCTGGCTCGCGCGCCGGAACCGTACCAGGCGCGGCTGGTCGCGGCTTTGCGCGCGCTGCCGCGTGCGCGGATCCGGCGTCTCAACCAGGACCTGAGCGCCGTCGTCCGCGCCACCGGTGCAGCGGGCGGAGCGGCGCCGATGTTCTTCGAGAAGGGAAAGCGAGGCAGCCGTGGCACGTGACTCGGGTCACGGTCACGAGGTCGAGAAGTCCTCCACCACGGAGGGCCTTCCGGTCGCTCCGTCGATGCTCGCGGGGCTCGAAGCGGTG